>Ga0310333_100127_pt1 | contig 20976 bp, 13 predicted proteins | sample LakMicSRFTotalB7_FD_195547 | JGI IMG/M metagenome (GOLD analysis project Ga0310333, IMG submission 195547) | Enriched freshwater cyanobacterial communities from Lake Michigan, Michigan, United States - MI23.SRFL.Total.B7 (v2) (version 2) | ecosystem: Environmental > Aquatic > Freshwater > Lake... | reverse complement strand
CCGGGTCAGGGCGTTGACGCGGATCCGGACGGGACCGGGAGCGGCGATCACCAGGCGGGTCGTAACGGCTGCCATAGGGATCCGGATCTGGATCCTCACCCCAGGCTTCCCAAGCCCCATGGCTGTTTGCGGAGGAGTAGCTGTTTGCGGAGGAGTAGCTGTCTGCGGAGGAGTGGCTGTCTGCGTAGGGAGAGCGGCGGGGCGAATCGGGACCATCGGGCTCCTCCAACCAGCCCTCCAGCCGTTCCTCAAAGCGACCGCCCACCTCTTGAAACTGGTCCCGCAAGCGGGAGGTTTCCTCACCAATCTGGTCGCGCCAGCGACGGGAGCGGCGCAGGAATTCCTGACGAACACTGGCCCGCGCCAGGGGGAGTTCATCCAATTGGGTGAGGGCGGTGACCACCTGGCCCGGTTGCTGATCCAGCAGGCGATCGGGGCTGAGGCGCCAGCGGCTGCTGCCAGGAAGCCTCGGGTCACTGCGGGCCACCAGGTAATGGAGGATGCGGCCGCTGCTGAGCTCCACGGCCGCATCGGCAACGCTGCCCAGAACCTGGCCCTGCTGGCCAATTAAGGCGGCATCGATCAAGGTCGGCAGCCGTTCCACCGTGAGCAGGTCGGTGTCGGCCCCCTCGCCCTGGACAAAGAGCTCCTGCTCGCCCAGGCCGCGCAACTGGTTCAGGCGCCAGGCCAGGCGCTTGGAGCCCAAATGGCTCGGTTTGCTGATCCAGCCCAACAGACGATGCACCGGCGGATGCATCCACGCCAACACGCCCATGCCGTGCTCATGGCCTTGCTCGCAGCGCACCTGGCGCCGCAACAGGTCGCTGAGGAGCAATTGGTCGGGCAGGGCCATGGAATCAGCGTTGGCGTCTGGTCAAGGGGCTCAGCTCCGGATCTGAACCGGCATCACCAGGTAGGTGAAGCCTGGCTCACCCACGGGCACCAGGATCACCGGCGTGGTGGGGGCATTGCAATGGAGCTCCACCTGGTCAGCGGCGATCGCTTTCAAACCATCGATCAGGTAACGCACGTTGAAGGCGATTTGGATCGCCTCGCCACTCACCACCGCCGCCAGGCTCTCGGAACCACTACCCACGTCCTGGGCGTCGGCACTGATCAACAACTGGCCGGCCAGGGGATCACTGACGATCTTGACGACGTTGTTGTGTTGATCGGCCAGCACCGCCACCCGCTCCAGGGCAGCGATCAGGGCCCGGCGATCCACCTGCAGCTGGCGGCTGAAGCTGTCTGGGATCAACTGGCGGTAGTTGGGGTAGGTGCCATCGAGGCTGCGACTCGTGAGCACCTGATCCGACCAGAGGAACACCACCTGGCCCCGATCACAAAACAGGCTCACCGGTTCGCCCGACTGGCGAGCCGAGAGCAGGCGCTCCAGTTCCCGCAGGGAGCGGGCCGGCACGGTGACATCCACCGCGGTGCCAGCGGCCCCCTCAGGCAACCCCTGCTCGGGCAGGGCGTGATTGAGCTTGAGCACGGCCAGACGATGGCCATCGGTAGCGGCGCATTCCAGGCCCTGGCCGTCTAGGCCCAGGTGCACCCCGGTGAGAATCTGCTTGGCTTCATCGCTGCTGCTGGCAAAGAGCGTGGCCCGTAAGCCCTTCACCAGCACCTCTGGATCGAGCCGGATCGGTTCACCGCTTTGGACCAGGGGCAGGTCAGGGAAATCGTCCGCTGGCATGCCCCGCATCTGGTAGGTGCCCGAGCTGCTCGTGAGATCCACCTGCTCGCTGCCTTCGTCGCTGCTGAGGGTGATCGGGCTATCGGCAGAAAGGCGCGACACGATCTCGCCAAACATCTTGGCGGGCAGGGTGATGGCGCCACTGGTCTCAACGGCGGCGGCCAGACTGGTTTGGATGCCAAGGCTGAGATCAAAGCCGGTGAGGCTGAGCCGGCCCGTGCCGGCATCGGCCGTCAGCAACACATTGGCCAGAACCGGATGGGTCGGGCGACTGGCCACGGCGCGGCTGACCAGTTGCAGGCTGGCGCTGAGTTCGGCCTGGGAGCAAACCAGCTTCATGGGCCAGCGCAAGGGGCCCCCCACGCTTCCACAGGCCCGGCCTAAGCGCAACGGTCCGGCTTGTCGGCTTCCCGTCCCTTCTTCTGATTAATGGATTGATCTCTTAAACAAAGAAGCAATCCAGTAGCAGTAGGGCCTGGGGAAAACAGGGAAAACCTCAATAAGCTTGTCTGGAACTACGGTTTTTCCAATTTAGGCCAGGGAAAAGCAAGTCCCATAATCGCGAAAACAACCGTTTTCCACTTTTTCCCGGGCCTGGGGAAAACATTGACCTCTGGAGGGAGAGTGTTCTTCCGTTTTTTTCCCAGGTTCGGTCCGGCCCAATCCCCAGCCTTTCCATCGGCCGGTTCCCCAGTTGGTTTGACCAAAAGTCATCAAAAAGGGCCCACCGAAGGGTGAGCCCAATCAAGTCGCCATGTCGTTGAACCGTTCTCCAGCCGGATCGCGCCCATACCGGGTCTGCTAGAGCCTGCGGTAAGGGTGTTTCCCCCCTTTGGCAGGGCCGTTTCAAAGACAGGCCTGGCCTAACGCCCCGGGGCACCGGGCTCGGGTGCAGGGTTGGTCGTCGGTTTCGATGGGCCCGAATTCAGAAGCCGAGCACCTGGGCCACCGTGGCGGTATTGGGCTCGATGCCGGTGTGGAATTTCGAGTCGTTGTTTTCGATCGCCGTATCGGGGTCCTTGAGGCCGTTGCCCGTGAGCACGCAAACCACCGTGGCGCCGAACGGCACTTCCTCGCGGCGTTTGATCAACCCGGCCACGGAAGCGGCGCTGGCCGGTTCACAGAAGACCCCTTCGCCACTGCCGAGCAATTTGTAGGCCTCGATGATCTCGGCGTCGGTGACGGCCATGAAGGCGCCCTGGCTTTCGCCCTGGGCTTTCAGGGCGTTGTCCTTGTTCACCGGGTTGCCGATCCGGATCGCCGTGGCGATCGTGTCGGGCTGCTCCACGGTGTGGCCGAGCACCATCGGCGCTGCTCCGGCGGCTTGGAAGCCCATCATCCGCGGCAGGGTGCGGCTGCGGCCAGCGGCTTTGTATTCCTTGAAGCCCATCCAGTAGGCGCTGATGTTGCCGGCATTGCCCACGGGAATGCAGAGCCAATCCGGCGCATCTCCCAGGGCATCCACCACCTCAAAGGCGGCGGTTTTCTGGCCCTGGAGCCGGAAGGGGTTGAGGGAGTTCACCAGGGTGATCGGGTAGGTGTCGGCCACCTCGCGCACGATCGCTAGGGCCCGATCGAAGTTGCCCTTCACCGCTAACACTTCGGCTCCGTAGAGCAGGGCCTGGGCCAGCTTGCCCTGGGCTACGTAGCCATCGGGAATCAGCACAAAGGCCCGCATGCCGGCCCGGCGGGCATAGGCCGCCGCCGAAGCGGAGGTGTTGCCGGTGCTGGCGCAGATCACGGCCTCAGAGCCGGCTTCGCGGGCCTTGCTGATCGCCATGGTCATGCCCCGGTCCTTGAAGGAACCGGTGGGATTAAGACCGTCGTATTTGAGGAACACCTTCACCCCCCGGCCGATCCGCTCAGAGATCACCGGCGCCGGGATCAGGGGGGTTGCCCCCTCGCGCAGGGTGATCACCGGCGTAGCTGCCGAAACCGGCAGCCAGGACCGGTAGGCCTCGATCAGGCCTGGCCAGTCCTGCATCACCGGCTTGGAACCCAGGCGCCGGAGGGCGGACAGCAGAGGCACGGGCAGCGAAGGGAGGGTTGGGGTGAATCTACGGCTCAGGACAAAAGCCCTGAGGGCAAGGGCTTTTCAGCCGGTTTGATCCCCAAGGGAGCTCCTTGGGTCGGGGTCGGTTCCCCCCAAGCTCATTTGCTGCTAGTCGTTTCGCCCTTGAGACCATCCAAGGGGGAATTCGAGAAGAAATTGACCAGATCGGCGATCGAGCTTGCCTTGCTGGCGATGGACATCAGGGCCGGAATACTCACCTGCATCTCACTGGTGGGATAGGCCTTGAGGAAGCTGATTGCCGAAAGGCTGCCCTTGCTGTTGTCCAGGCCCAGGATCACGCCGGCCTTCAGGGCGGGCACGCCATAGGCCTTGGCCTTGAGCGGGAAAACGATTTGGGCCACCCTCGCCAGGATCGCTTCGCCGATCCGGGTGTTGAGCAGCCGGCTGGTGAGCACGATCGGCAGGGTTAGTTGCTGGTTGAGCAGCTTGGCCACATCGGCCGGTTTCTGTTTGCTGAGGATGAGCACATCGGCCAGCAAGCCCCTGGCTTGGCCGGTTTGGGCCAGGCTTTCGAGATCCGCCACCGAGATCGAGCGCATGAAGGCGCCACTCACGAACACCACATTGGTGGCCGCTTGGGCGGCGGGCATGGAGGTGGCCAGGCCTAGGCCCAGCAGGGCAGCGGCAACTTGAAGTCGTTTGCGGCCCCTTTGACGGGGCTGGCTGGCGTCCTGGCGGCGGCTGATCCGGCCCGCAAGCTTCGGCAAAACCTGGGTCAAAACCTGAATACCTAAGGGTGTTGCCAGAGATTTTAGGCGCCGCCAGCGGCGGCCATGCCCATGGCCCGGCGGTTGGACGGGGAGACCAGCACATCGCGCAGCAACCGCACCACGCCCCGTTCGGCCAGGCCCCGGGCCAGGTCCAGGCCCATTTGGCGCAGGTCCGGTTCCTGGATGAGGCGCGGCAGGCGCTTGAGCAGCAGTTGGGGCTCAAAGCCTGGCAATTGCTGCAGGATCACCACCAGCCGTTGGATGGGCTCGAGGGAGAGCAGCTCCACATCACTGGTGCTGATCGGATCGCGGTCGCGCAGGCCGGGGGGTTGGAGCCGTTTCGGCAACCGTTGGCTGAGCCGCAGGGCCGCTTGCCAGCCCAGGGCATCCATCTGGTTGACCAGGCCATCCACCAATTGCTGGCGTAGCAGGCCGGCATGGGGGGAGAAGAGAAAATCCAGCACCTGATCAAGCAGGCCATCGAGATCCAGCTCGGCACCTGAGGCGGCACTGGTGATCAGGTTGTCAAGCCGTTGCCAGCGGAAGATTTCGCCATCGAAGAGCATTTCCCGCAGGCTGTCGCGTAGCTGGGGATCGGGATCTTCCATCAGGCGCCGGGCGAAATAGGGATAGGCGGCTCCAAGGATCTTGAAGTTGGGATCGACGCTTAAGGCAATGCCTTCCAGGGTCACCAGGGAGCGGATGATCAGGGCGTAATAGGGGGGAACCCGGAAAGGGAAGCGATACATCACGCCGGAGAGGTCGTCGGTGACGGCTTTGAAATCCATGCGGCTCACACCCATCTCCAGGGCCTGGCTGAACACACTTTCAAAGGCAGGAACAATCGGTTCCAGATTGACGTCGTTAGCGAGGAATCCCAGGCTGACAAAGTCTTTGGAAAGGGCTGGAAAATTCCGATTGACGAGGTGAACCACAGCCTGGATTAAGCCGGTGCGGGCTTCGCGGCTCACCTCACTCATCATGCCGAAATCCAGGTAGGCCAACCGGCCATCGGCCAGGGCCAACAGGTTGCCGGGATGGGGATCGGCATGGAAAAAACCGTGTTCGAGCAGCTGTTGCAGGCTGCAATTCACCCCCACCTGCACCATGTCATCGGGATCCATGCCGATCGCCCTAACCGCTTCCAGGTTGGTGAGTTTGACCCCATCAATCCATTCCATGGTCAGCACGCGGCGGCTGGTGGCCTGGTGGTAGATCGCCGGCACAGCAATGCGCTTGTTATGCCGATGGAGGGCGGCAAATTGTTCGGCGTTGGCGGCTTCGTTGAGGTAGTCCATCTCTTCGAAGACCCGTTTTCCGAGTTCATCAATTAGGGCTACAAGATCACTGCGAATCAGGCCGATATTCTGGTTGAGCCAAGCGGCGATATTGCGAACGATATAAAGATCAAGGGTGATCTGCTCCCGCAGGCCCGGCCGTTGCACCTTGACGGCCACCTTTTCGCCGCTGAGCAGCACGCCCCGATGCACCTGGCCCAGGGATGCTGCCGAAATCGGTTCCCGTTCCAGTTGGGCATAGATCTGGTCGACCGGAGCGCCCAGGTCGTCCTCGATGCAGGCCATGGCCAGGCCGCTGTCGAAGCCGGGAAGTTGGTCCTGCAGCTGGGCCAGTTCCTCCAGCAACAGGGGCGGAATGATGTCGGGCCGGGTCGAGAGGGCCTGGCCTGCCTTAATGAAGGCTGGACCTAGATCGGCCAACAGTTCGGCGCATTCGCGCGCCCGTTGGCGGCCCCGGTCCCGGTCCTTCAGTTGGCCGGTGAACCAGTCAAAGACCACCCCGAGCAGATACAGGCCGATCGGCACCAGGGTTTGCCAAAGGCGCCGGATCAGCCGCTGGGGGTGGCCGGCATAGATGCGGGTGATCGCCGCCGGGTCGTAGCTGAGTAGGCCGGAGACTTCGATGAAATCCCCCAGCTCCTGGTTTTGGCTCAAGGGGGTGGTTAGGCGGGAGGTGGAATTCAGGGCCTGATCGTTGCTAGGCCGATCGGCATCCGCTTGGGTCCGGGGTTGGAGGTTGTCGGTGGAACCGTCTTCGGCCAGCGGGGCTTCCATCGACTCCTGGGTGCTTTGCACCCCATGGGTGGGCTGGTCCATGGCCGCCGGCTCTGGTTCAAGCGGTTCGCCCGTCACAGCCCGATGCATCGCGGCGACGGCGGCTTCAGCGGCGGTACGGACCATGGCAGCAAGGGGGCGGCGATCCAGCGGGTTGGAGATGGCCAGCCCCCTTCTAAACGAATCCCACAGCCGCTACGGTCGGCCCGATTGCCTGGGGCCGCTGTGCTGACGGGTCTGCGCCTTGAAAACATTGCCCTGATTGAGAGCTTGGAGCTCGGCTTCAGTGGCGGCTTCACGGTGCTCACCGGTGAAACTGGCGCTGGCAAGTCGATTTTGCTCGATGCCCTCGATGCCCTGTTGGGGGGCGCCCAGGGGGCGGCGGGCGCCAGGTTGTTGCGCCAGGGCCAGCAGCGGGGCCGCATCGAAGCCAGTTTCAGCTTGACGCCGCCCCTGCAGAGCTGGCTAGAGCAGCAGCATTTTGAGCTGGAGGAGGACGACCTGCTGCTCAGCCGCGAATGGCGTTTGCAGGAGGAGCGGCTCACCAGCCGGCACCGGCTCAATGGCGTGGTCGTTAGTCGCGCCCAAGTTCAGGAGCTGCGGCCCCTGTTGCTCGATCTCACGGTTCAGGGCCAGACCCAGCAATTGGGCCGGCCCGGCCAGCAGCGCCGCTGGCTCGATCGCTTTGGCGGCCCCGAGCTGGCCCAGGCCCTCGAGCCCGTGGCGGTGGCCTATCGCCACTGGAAACAGGCGGCCGCCGCTTTAGAGACGGCCCGGCGCGATTGGCAACAGCTGCAACAGGAACGGCACCAACAGGAGCAACTGCTGCTGGATCTAGAAGCGGCCCAATTGGAGGATCCCCAGGAGCGGCTGCAGCTCGAAACGGCCCAGGACCGGCTGGTGCACGGGGTGCGCCTGCAGGAGGGGGTGATGACCCTGCTCGGTCGCCTCATCGAGGGAGCCGACCAGGCCCCCTCTGCCCTGGACCATCTGGCCGCCTGCGAACAGGAGTTGCAGTTGCTGGAAGCCATCGATCCCAGCCTTCAGATTTTGCGCCAGGCCTGCACCGATGGCCTGGCCCAACTCCAGGACCTGGCCCGCGATTTGGATCGCTATGGCGCCAGTTTGGAGAGCGATCCCGAAACCCTGGCCTCCCTGCAGGAGCGCATCGCCCAGCTGAAGACCCTGGAGCGGCGCCATGGTCAAGGCCTCGGCGAATTGATCGCCCGGCGCGATGAGCTGCGCCAGCTCCTGGCCCCCGGTGGCGGAGAGGCGGCGCTCAGCGAACTCGAAGCCCAGGAGCAGCAGAGCCGCAGCCAGCGGGATCGCTGCAATGGCCAGCTCAGTGAAGCCCGCCGCCTAGCGGCCAAGGCCCTGGAGGGCCAGTTGATGGAGGCCCTGCGGCCCATGGGCCTGGCCAATGTGCGCTTTGCCGTGGCCACCAGTGCGGCGGCGGCTAGCGAGGAGGGCGCCGATGGGGTGCAGTTCCTGTTTTCGGCCAATCCGGGCCAACCCCTGGCGCCCCTGGCCGAGGTGGCCTCCGGCGGGGAGATGAGCCGCTTCCTCTTGGCCCTGAAAACCTGCCTGGCGGCGGCCGATCCCCACGTCACCCTGCTGTTTGATGAGATCGACAGTGGCGTCAGCGGCCGGGTGAGCGGCGCCATGGCGGCCCTGCTGCAGAAGCTGGCCGAACGGCGCCAGGTGTTCTGCGTCACCCACCAGCCCCTGGTGGCCGCCGCCGCCGAGCACCATTTTCTGGTGTCCAAATGGGTGGAAGCGGGTCAGACCCAGACGCGAGTGTCCCAACTGCGGGACACTCAAGCCCGCCAAAAGGAACTGGCGGAACTGGCCGGTGGCGATTCCGGCGGGGCCCGCAGCTATGCGGCCAGCCTGCTTGCCGGCCCCCCGAGCTGAATCCCAGCGGATCCGTGACTCCGCCTGGGGCAGGCGATAGTCAGCGATTCCCTGGCCCGATTCGAACCAAGCGGGCCCCTGGTCCCACCTAGAATCGCCCCTTATCGGATCCCGTGGATGGCTCGCGCGAGCGCCAGTTCTGATCGGCCTGCCACCAGCTCCGCCGCGCCAGCCCGCACCATCAACGAGAAGGCGGCCCAGCTGAGCGCCAGCCGCCTGCTCAATGGCGGCAGCCTGGAGGATGTGATCCGGGTGCGGGGCGCCCGCCAGCACAACCTCAAAAACGTTGACCTGACGATTCCGCGCAATCGCCTGGTGGTGTTCACCGGCGTCAGCGGCAGCGGCAAAAGCTCCCTGGCCTTTGACACGATCTTTGCCGAGGGCCAGCGCCGCTACGTCGAGAGCCTCTCGGCCTATGCGCGCCAGTTTCTGGGCCAGGTGGATAAGCCCGATGTGGATGCGATTGAGGGGCTTTCACCAGCCATCTCGATCGATCAGAAATCCACCAGCCATAACCCCCGCTCCACCGTTGGCACGGTGACGGAAATTCAGGATTATTTGCGGCTTCTCTATGGCCGCGCCGGGGAGCCCCATTGCCCCCAATGTGATCGCTCGATCCGGCCCCAGACCATCGATGAGATGGTGGACCAGATCAGTACCTTGCCGGAGAACACCCGCTATCAACTGTTGGCGCCGGTGGTGCGCGGCAAGAAGGGCACCCATGTGAAATTGCTGGGCGGCCTGGTGGCCGAAGGCTTTGCCCGGGTGCGCATCAATGGCGAGGTGCGTGAACTCGCCGACAACATTGAACTGGATAAGAACCATGCCCACCACATTGAGGTGGTGGTGGACCGGCTTGTGGCCCGTGAAGGCATCCAGGAACGGCTCACCGATTCCCTGCGCACGGCCCTGAAACGGGGTGATGGCCTGGCTTTGGTAGAGGTGGTGCCCAAGGCCGACCAGCCCCTGCCCGAGGGGGTAGAGCGGGAACGGCTCTATTCGGAAAACTTCGCCTGTCCGGTGCATGGCGCCGTGATGGAGGAATTGTCGCCCAGGCTGTTCTCCTTCAACAGCCCCTATGGGGCCTGTCCCGATTGCCATGGAATCGGCCACCTGCGCAAGTTCACGCCGGAGCGGGTGGTGCCCGATCCAACGCTACCCGTGTATGCGGCAATCGCCCCTTGGAGTGATAAGGATAATTCCTATTACTTCTCGATGATTTATAGCGTAGGCGAAGCATTTGGTTTCGAAATTAAACTACCATGGAACCAATTAACTGCTGTTCAGCGAGAGGTGCTGCTAAACGGCAGTACCGAAGAAATTGCGATCCAGGCCGATAGTCGCTACCGCAAGGGCCAGGCCTACATGCGCCCGTTCGAGGGCATCCTGCCGATCCTGGAGCGGCAACTGCGCGATGCCAGCGGTGAAGCCGTTCGTCAGAAATTAGAGAAGTTCTTGGAGATGGTGCCTTGCGCCACCTGTAAGGGTTTGCGGTTGCGCCCTGAGGCCCTGGCCGTGAAGGTGGGCCCCTATGGGATCCATGAACTCACGGCCGTCAGTGTGGGCGAAAGTCTGCTGCGCATCGAGGCCTTGATGGGGGTGGGGGCCAGTGAAGGGTCCGACCCCCTGATCACGCCCCGCCAGATCCAGATTGGCGATTTGGTGTTGCGCGAGGTGCGCATGCGCCTCAAGTTTCTGCTCGATGTGGGCCTCGATTATCTGAGCTTGGATCGGCCGGCCATGACCCTCTCCGGTGGCGAGGCCCAGCGGATTCGCTTAGCCACCCAGATCGGCGCGGGCCTCACGGGTGTGTTGTATGTGCTCGATGAACCCAGTATTGGCCTGCACCAACGCGATAACGATCGCCTGCTGGCCACCCTGTTCAAGCTGCGGGACCTCGGCAACACCCTGATCGTGGTCGAGCACGATGAAGACACGATTCGGGCCGCCGATTACGTGGTGGATATCGGTCCCGGCGCCGGCGTCCATGGTGGCCACATCGTGGCCCAAGGGTCCCTAGAGAACCTGTTAACAGCGGAGGAGTCGTTAACGGGGTCCTATCTCAGTGGTCGGTTGTCGATCCCCACCCCGGCCCAGCGCCGCAGCAGCGGAAGCCGCCGCATCAGTCTGGTGAATTGCCAACGCAACAATCTCAACGGCTTTGATATTGAGATTCCGCTGGGACGGCTGGTTTGCGTGACCGGCGTGAGTGGCAGTGGCAAGAGCACCTTGGTGAACGAGCTGCTGCATCCAGCCCTGGAGCATCACTTAGGCATGAAGGTGCCCTTCCCGGCGGGCCTGGATGAACTCAAGGGCATCAAGGCGATCGATAAGGTGATCGTGATTGACCAATCCCCGATCGGTCGCACCCCCCGCTCCAACCCGGCCACCTACACGGGAGCCTTCGATCCGATTCGCCAGGTGTTTGCGGCCACGGTGGAGGCCAAGGCCCGCGGCTATCAGGTGGGCCAGTTCAGTTTCAATGTGAAGGGCGGTCGCTGCGAGGCCTGCAGCGGCCAGGGCGTGAACGTGATTGAAATGAATTTCCTGCCCGATGTGTATGTGCAATGTGATGTGTGTAAGGGTGCTCGCTACAACCGTGAAACCCTGCAGGTCACCTATCGCGGCCACACCATTGCTGAGGTGCTGGAGATGACCGTGGAGCAGGCTGCAGACGTGTTCTCCGCCATTCCCCAGGCGGCCGATCGCCTGCGCACCCTGGTGGATGTGGGCCTGGGCTACGTCAAACTCGGCCAACCCGCCCCCACCCTCTCCGGCGGTGAAGCCCAACGGGTGAAGCTGGCCACCGAACTCTCGAAGCGGGCCACCGGCAAAACCCTCTATCTCATCGATGAACCCACCACGGGCTTAAGTTTCTACGACGTGCACAAATTGATGGATGTAATGCAGCGTCTGGTCGATAAGGGCAATTCGATCCTGGTAATCGAGCACAACCTCGATGTGATCCGCTGCGGCGATTGGGTGATCGACCTCGGACCCGAAGGCGGCGATAAGGGGGGCGAGATCGTCGTGGCGGGCACACCTGAGGAGGTGGCGGAGCATCCCACGAGCCATACGGGCAGGTATCTGAAGCAGGTGCTGGCGCAGCATCCGCCTGCGGCAGTGGTGGCATAAGGTTGCCGCTTGGCTCAGCGCTGCGGTTCCTGTGCTTCCCTGCCACCTGGTCGATAGCGATCCATCACCGTATCCAGGCTCTGATTGGTGATCTTTGGATTACTCCGTTGTAAACAGGCTAGAAGAATGGCTTTATTGGCGTGCACGCGTTTGCTTGTGGGATGATCGCCTTGGGCGGCCGGGTGAACGTTGGAAAAACACGCCCTAAAAACGCCAGCTGGAACGCCAAGGTCACGGCTAATTTGATCCACAGGTCGCCTTGGGTCATCGGATAGCAGCGCTGGTGTAGCTGCTACGACCTTGGGGGTGATTATGAGTCCAACAAGGATCAATAGCTGAATCATGTTGACTCGCTCCAAGGATTTTGATTTTTCAGGTCTGCGTATATTTTGGCATGGATAGGCTGGATGTTGGTATGTGTTTCGAGATTATGGCTTAAACTGACCTTAGTGGAATGGCCCAATCTTCGTAGGTGACCGATGACCATCCTCCGTCCCCTTTGCCTTGTCTGCTTGGCGCTGGTATCCACGCCTGCTGCCCTAGCTGAAACCTGGACCACAACAGGGCGTTGTTCGTTTAATGGGGCATCCCAGAACTGCACGGTTCGTGCTAGCGCCGATCTGTCCTATCCAGCTTGGAACGCCCGTTATGTGCTGCTATGGGCCGATGGTATCCGTCAGACGATTACCGTGGGTAGTGATGTACGCGCTAGCGTCATCGTTGACGGTAAGAGCACTGCCGCCGAGCAATTGCCCCCCGATCAAGCGGGCCATTGTGTGATTCGCTCCGTTACTGGCAATGTGACCAAATTTGATTCCGGTCGGCTCAGGGTGGTAAAGGATCAGCCTGGCTGTTGAGTTGGCAGCGCTGCGCTAGCACAGGTGTGGTTGTGGAATCGAGGCCGAATGGGCGACTCCTTACGGGTACGGAACTGCTTCCCGTAGATCTTGACAATTCAGGTGGTGTGGACAGTACGGCGGTGTCTATTTTCTTGGCCCAGTGCCTTCAGCCGTTCAACCCAAGCACCGCCAATTCCGTCTGTAGATGGTTTTTGTAGACCCCAGACTCCGATCAAACTCGCTTGATTGATCATCACTTCAAAATCTGGCGCTGAGTGTCAGTGCTCTAGCAACGGCAGCAGGATCATGGATCTGGGACCCGATGGCGGTGGGCGGCGATGCCATTGCCCAGGGGGCCTCGATCCTGGTGGTGCAGGCTGTGGATCCGATCGTGCAGACCGCCCGTAGGGGAGAGGCGCTGAACTCTGATCAGCCCGGCTGGTAGTCGATCTGGCCTTGCTCGTTGATCTTGGCCCTTGCGAAGAACCGCGCCGTGGTGGGGGAAATGAAGCCCAGCTCGGCCAGCAGCTCGCCCAGGTTGCCGCCCTTGTGGCACTGCAGGCTGAGGGCCAGATCCAGCTGCTCGGGGGTGATGCAGCCCATCTCCTCTAGGCGCTCGCCAAGCTGTTTCTCGTTGAACCCCTGCTCGCCAAACAGGGCGGGGTTGAGCAGCAGATCCAGCATCTGGGGCGTTACCTGCAGATTGAGCCGCAGGAATTCGCCGAAGCGCTGGGTTTCAGCGAAGGGGCGGTACTCTTCTAGAAGCTGGTTCAGCTCCTCGATCTCCAGCACGCCAGCCTGCACCAACTTGTTGCCGAGTTTCTCGCGCTCGAAGCTGGTGTCGCTATCGGCGGCGGCGTTGAGATCGCCTTCCACCACTTGAGGTGCTTGGAAAGCCCCCTGCACCCATGGGTCGCTTCCAAGGAAGCCAAACAGCTCACGCGGGTTAAGGGTGAGGCTGCCGAGGCTTTCTTCGATCAGCTCTTCGAGAAAGGCGACCTCTGTGGTGGGGCCCATCACCTGAAAGGGCAGGCGGGCACTGGTGCCGTAGGCAACCAGCTCCAATTGGACTTGATCGGAACTCAAACGGAACCGGTACATAGCTCAGCTCTGAACCAAAAGCCCACGGGTTGCGGTATGGGTGTTGGACCCAAAGGCACCCTAGCGTTCTAGCTTTGTTTTGATGGTTTGCAATATTCGCAATATTTGGTGCTGTAACATTTCTTAGGATTTACCGCCAAGATGGCTTGGCAAGATTACATTGTTTGAAGTATGATTAACTAAAAGCCTAGAGGTGAGAGTCCTGTCCCGATTTGGTTTGCATGTCTTTACCCAGGCTAGGGTGGGGTTGGTCGCCAGTATTAGGAACGCCTGGAATACCAGCTTTGATCTGATCGAAGAGGTTGTTGGTCACCGTTTTTTCCAGTCGCTTCGCGATGTTGACTGGAGTAAATACCAGCTAGATCTGATCTTGATGACCTCGGTGTTGATCAATCTGCTGGAGCTGGCGTCTCCACTTTATCTCAACATCGTTTATACGTCCGTGCTGCCGAGTGGGGCGATGTCGAGCCTGGTGGTCATGACGGTGGCCGTGGTGCTGCTCATGGTGTTGGGCGGCTGGCTCAAGGTCGTGCGGCTTGGTTGCATCGGAGCTGACGGAGCCCGGTTAGAACATCAGCGGCGACTTGAGGCTCTGGCCCATTTCACCCAGATGCGCCTCAACGCTTACCTAAGCGCCTCGCCTGCCACCCACCTGGAGCGCCTCAACAGCATTACCCTGCTGCGCGATGAGAGTGCCCTGCAGTCGCTCACGATTGCGATCGACCTGGTTTTCTCCCTGTTTTTCGTGCTGGTGTTGTTCCTCATTGCCGGCAGCGTCGGCTTTGTGGCGGTGCTTGCCATTGTGATTTATGTACTCAGAGCTTTAGCATTCGCTCGCGACTATGAGGGGATCAGCAAGCAACGGGACCGGCTGGAGCTCGAGCGGCTTAACTACCAAGACAAGCTGATGGCCTCTATCGACTTGATCAAGTCGAACGGTTTGGGTCGTCAGTTTTGGGTGGCCAACGAACAGCGGCAGGAGGAGCTGGCCAGGCAGCGCATGGTCAGTAACAATTTCAGCGGAAGGGTCCAGGCTTTCGGATCGCTGATGAGCCAGCTCACTTTTGCTGGCATTGTGACTTGGGGTGCCCTATTGGTGATCCAGGGAGGTTTGCATGTGGGTGCCCTGGCGGCGGCCCTGCTGCTGGCGGGCAAAATCCTCACCCCGTGGCAGCAGGCCATGGGCTTGTGGAGCAGCTACCGCCGCCTTGCCCATTCACGCGATGAATACGACGCCCTGATGGCCACACCTGTGGAAGGGGAAGGCGGCGATCAATCATTGCTCATGGTCTCTGATGGCGCTCTCAGCCTTGCCCTCGATGGCCAGACCCTGGCGGTGATCCCCAGTGGATCGGTGGCCCTGCTGCGCGATCAACAGTTTGGCGCCAGCGCCCGCCACCTCTTTATGGCTCTGATTCAGATCGAGCCTGAGGCCAGTCTGCAGCTCAATGGCCTGCCGGTGGACCGTTATCAACGCGAGGCCCTGCGCGCCTGCATTAGCTATGTCGACCCCGCACGCCAGTTTTTTGGCGGGACCCTGCTGGAGAACATCAGCAGCTATCAGCCGCGCCGCTACCAGCGCCGGGCCTTGTTCTGGACCTTTCTCACCGGCTTGGACACCAAGGTGAGGGCCTTGGCCCATGGCTATGAAACGGCCATGGGCACCTCGGTGCCGTCCGGTCTGTCTCGCGATGCCCAGCAGCTGTTCCAGGTGGTCACCGCCCTAGCGCGTTCACCGCAGGTGGTGCTGTTGGACCTGAGCAATTGCTTCTACGGCAAGGAGTTTATCGACGGCTTGCAGCGCATTTTGAGCCGCACCAAAGGCCGCACGACTGTGCTGATCAGCGGCGCCGGAAGGGAGCTCAGCACGCTTGGTGCCCAGACCATTGATTTGTCGGTCAAGAGCCCGGAGGTGCTCACATGACGATTTCTGCATCCCGTTCCATGTTGCTGCGCGATCTAACGCTCAGTCCTGAAGCGCCGATGGCCTTCTGCATTCGGCTGCTGCTTCAGACAATGCTGTGGACAGGCCGTTCCGATGAGCTGTTTGAGCTGTTCGGCAATGACCCTCGCGCCATGGACCTGGTCGATGCCCGCAATTTGCTGCTGCGGCTGGGTTATGGCAGTCGTCTGGAAGGTCTCCAGAGCTGGAGCCAGCTCAACCCCCAGCTGCTGCCAGCCCTCTATGTGGCTCCAGACAACGTGCCCTACGTGCTGTCGGTGACTAGCAAGGGCGATGTTGTTGCTAGCAACGTCAATGGTCGCGTCGCAGGTCATACCCTGCCGGCCGGCGGCCGGCTGGTGTTTCTGCAGGACAAGGGCAGCACCGAGCGGCTGACCCTGCTTCACCAGATTCTTTACCGCTTCACCAATCGCATAGCAGTGCTCTACGGCATCAGCTTCGCATTGGCGCTGCTGGCGATGACACTGCCCTTTTACATTCGGGCCATTTATAATGTTTCAATCCCGAGTACCAGTGTGGGCTCCACCTTCTGGATCTTTCTGGGGGTCGTGCTGCTCTTCGTACTCGATTGGATCCTGCGCCAGTGGCGCACCACCCTGCTTTCTCAGCTCTCGGGCCGGCTCGATGCCCTGCTGGGGCTGAATCTGGTGGAGAAGCTGTTTGGCCTCGACTACCGCCAGATCGAGAACCTTGGCCAGTCAGGCCTCACCAGCCGGCAGCGCAATCTTGACGGCCTGCTGGCCTATTTGCAGGGTCCACTGGCGCTGGCCTGCCTGGATTTCCCCTTTGTGCTGATCTACTTAGGCGCCATCGCCATGATCACGGGGCTGCTGGTCCTTGTGCCTCTGGTGTTGATGGTGGTCACTGGTCTGTTTGTGTGGTCACTGTCTCGCTACTACACCGGCGCCTCCGAGCTCAATCTGGCTACTGACATCGGCATTACCCAGGCCCAGCAGCAGTTGGTGAATCGTTTCCTTGAAGTGAAGCTGGCCAATGTCGAATGGGTATGGCTGCAGCGACTGCGAGGGCTTTCGGCCCAAAGCACCAGCAGTGGCCTCACGATGAATCGCCAGGTGGGCCGCTTGCAAGTGATCGTAGGCACATCCTCCCAGCTGGCAAACGTGCTTACCCTGGCGATCGGTGTTTGGTTGGCCTACTCGAGTGCCCAGGGCCCGGCGGCCATGGGCAACTTGATTGCTGCCATGTTCTTCGTATTTAGGGTATTTACACCGTTTCAGCAGTTGATGAATGCCTTGCTGCGCTTCGATTCGATGCGTAAGCAGTATGGCCAGCTCGATCAGTTCTTCAGGATGCGCAGCAGCACTCGACCTGCTAACTCCTTGGTGAGCGCGCCTCGCATGAGGGGCTCGATCGTGCTGGATTCAGGCTCATGCCGCCTTGGTGCTGAAGCAGCCCTAGCGATCACCCGGGTGTCGCTTTCGGTGGCACCCGGCGAATTGTTGGTGATCACCGGCAATGCCGGTTGCGGCAAGAGCACGGTGCTGCGGGTTGTCGACCAGCTTTACCCGTTGGCGAGCGGCACCCTGCTCTTTGACGGTAATGACTACCGCCAGTTCAGCGCCGAAGCGATTCAGCGCAATATTGCTTACCTCATGCCCCAGAGCGAGCTGTTGCCCGGCACCATTTGGAGCAACCTCACGGCCATGAACCCTGATGTTACCGAAGACGGTGTACGCCAGATCTGCACCAGCCTGGGCTTGCTCGATTTTCTCGATGGCCTACCGGAAGGCTTCGACACGCCACTCACGGATCAGATTGTTTATCAGCTGCCCAATGGGGTGCGCCGGCTGATGGCTTTAGCCCAGGCGTTGATCAAGGACACGCCAATTTTGTTGATAGATGATATCAGTCAGGGCTTGACTTCTGACCAGTTCCAGACGGTATTGCAAGCTCTTCCGAGTATGCGGCGCTGCACGTTCAGTGGCCAGGAGCGTAGCGTTATTCTGGCTACAGACAACAAGATGCTGCTAGAGAAGGCCGATCGCCTTTGCATCCTTGACAAAGGCATTACCTCGTTCCAGGGCACGGCTGATGAGCTGCGAGCGCAGATGCGAAAGACAATAGCCTGACCTCCTTTGTTTCTTTGGCACTCCCTTAACCACCATGCCCTCCATGCCCCCTAATGGCCCCAACTCCATGATTGGCAGCGCCCCACCTGATTCCGCTCCCCTTAGCCTGCCCCCCGCTGCCGGCCTGCTATCCCGGCTGCCCGGCATGGACAGCCCTGATGCGATAACGCTGGTGGGCCGCAGTCGGCTGAGTCAAGCCCTGGAGCTGGAGGAAAAACCAGACAACCGCTACCTACGACTCAGCCTTTACGTGTTGGGAGCGGCGGCCTTGATCTTCTTCCCTTGGGCGGCGCTCACCCCCATCACCCAGGTGGTCAATGCCTCCGGTGAGGTGATTCCCGAAGGTGAGGTGCATGTGGTGCAGCACCTTGAAGGTGGCATTGTGTCGCGGGTTCACGTGAGCGATGGTGACGAGGTGCGCGCGGGCGAGGTGATGCTGGAGCTGCGCCCCAACCTGGTGGAAAGTGAATACCGCGCCACGGAGCAACAGCTTAAAAACCTGTTGCTGCAACAACAGCAGCTGCAGGCCGCGATCCGCGGCGAGCGGGTGCTGCCCCCTACTGAGGGCATCAAGGTGGGCAACAAGGTGAGCCAGGCCCAGGTGAACCTGCTCCTTAGCCGCATGGACAACCGCAACGACCAGATCAAGGCGGCCCAGGCTGTTGTGGCAGAGAAGCGGGCTGAGATCACAGGCCTCAACAACCAGATCGCTCTGGTTTTGAAGCAGCGGTCGATGTGGGCCGGTTTGGTTGCTTCTGGTGCCGCCTCCCGGCTCAACCTGCTCGACATCGACACCAAGCTGGCTGAGATGCGTGGTGCTCGTAATGAGTCGCTGAGGTCTTTCTCCCAGGCTGAGGCAAACCTCAATGGCGTTCAATCTGGTTTGGTCTTTGAGCAGAACTCTCAGGTTGCCCAGTTGGTGAATGAGGAGGCTGTAGTGGCCGAAAACATTAAGAAGGTTCGCAACCAGCTTGAGCGCACCAAAATCAAGGCTCCAATCAACGGGGTGGTGAGCGATCTGCGCTTTAAGGCCAATGGCGGCGTGGTCGGTCCTGGTGCAGTAGTGCTGACGGTGGTGCCGAACGGCACTCCGAGGCTGGTGGAGGTGCGGGTTCCATCGGGTGATATCAGCTTTGTGAAGACGGGACAAAAGGTGGATATAAAACTGCAGCCTTTTGATTCCACTATTTATGGCTCGGTGCCGGGTCGGGTGCTTAGCATCGGTGGTAATTCCGTACAAGACCCCGACGACCGCAAATATTACTACAAGGCTCGTATCGTGCTGGAACGCCAGTTTGTCGATGTGGCCAACCGCAACTATCGAGTTGGCGTTGGTATGCCACTTGTGGCTGACATCAAGGGACCCCAGCGCAGCGTATTGAGCTACATCTTCCAGCCATTTACCCGCACCCTCGATTCGGCATTGCGCGAATCGCGCTGAACCTTGGCTGCTTGGTTTGGTTCACAAGATCACGCTGGGATGACGTTTTTGTGTGGTTCAGAAGAATTAACAACCGCGGCTTAGGCTTCCCTATGCTGGCAAAGCGGCATTTGCCTACCCAATGTGTTAAACTGTCTCTCTAGGACTCGTGCTAATCCTTGATCAGACAAGTTTTTCTGTCCCTCTCAGAAGCCGCCAAGCTGCCTCTTCTGCAATTATTCCCAGGCTTATTGGACCCTCCGCCAAGCCTTGCGAGCCTCGGCAGCCCTGGAGAGGCCCATGGGCGGTTTCGCCTTAATGGGCTGAATGGCTGGACGCAGAGTTTGGTAACAGTATCAAGAGCATGGAAAAGAATTTAGTCGCCATGCCCATAGATTCGCCACAAGTTGCTGAAGATAAGAGCCGTCTGGCAGGCAATGTTCAAGATGGCTTGGTGGTAGACATCGCTGCCAGCACGGACAATCCCGGTGGTAGTACCCCAACAGGCGGAGCTACCGACAACACGATTACGGAGCAGGCCCCGGAGAGCCAGCCCCCGGCTGTACAAGTTACGCAAGATAGTCCTGGGCCCGTGATCGCTGTCGGCGGTGGTCGTGGTGGATTGGCAGTGAACACCACCATTAACGCCACCGAGACTCCTGATCAGCCCAGGGTGGTGCAAACGGGTGCGGCTCAGAACGGTCTGGCGTTGAGTCCTTTCACTCCTCCAGTGATTCCTCCAGCCGCTGGTGAGGACGCTGACGACCCGCCTGACGGGCCCCCCGGTGGCGATCCCAATTTGATCTCAGAGCCTGTTCTGACAGTCGATGAGACAGTTTTGGCTACGAATGCCATAGAGAACTTCTCAGACTACTTCCGTTCAGCGTTTGGATCGGATCGAGCCGGGAGCGTGACCTATGCGCTCGGAACAGTGGGCGGAGCATCAGGTCTTGTGGACACGGCAACGGGTGAGGCGGTCAACCTGTCGTTAGGTGTTGGTGGCGTGGTGGAAGGCCGCACAGCCACTAGCAATGAACTTGTATTCACGGTGAGTGTGAATAGCACGAGCGGTGCAGTGACGTTGGATCAAATCCGAGCGGTGGTGCATCCGACGACGACCGATCCGAACGATGCGAAGAGCCTGAGCGCGGACAATCTGGTGAAGCTGTCGGCGACGATCACCGATAACGACGGGGAGACGCAGAGAGCAACGTTAGATATTGGTTGGAACCTGGTGTTCTTGGATGATGGTCCGAGCATCAGCGTCAATGCGACGACAGAGCCTGTGCTGTCGGTGGATGAAACGGTTTTGGCAACGAACGCGACCGCGGACTTCTCAGGGAATTTCAGCTCAGCGTTTGGAGCCGATGGAGCCGGGACGCTGAGCTATGCGCTAGGCGTGGTGGCTGGTGCGTCAGGTCTGATCGACACGGCAACGGGCGAGGCGGTGAACCTGTCGCTAAGTGGCGGTGTGGTGGAAGGCCGAACAGCCACTAGCAATGAACTTGTATTCACGGTGAGTGTGAATAGCACGAACGGTGCAGTGACGCTGGATCAAATCCGAGCGGTGGTGCATCCGACGATGGATCCAGATGAGCCGATGAGCTTGAGCGCGGACAATCTGGTGACGCTAACGGCGACGATCACGGATAGGGACGGTGATACGCAAAGCGCGATCTTGACTATCGGCTCCAACCTGGTGTTCAAGGATGATGGCCCGTCGATCACGTTATCGAGCACCGTAGAGCCGACGCTGACTGTGGATGAAACGGTTTTGGCAACGAATGCCACGGCGAATTTCGGAGGCAACTTCACTTCAGCGTTTGGAGTCGATGGTGCCGGGACGCTGAGCTATGCGCTGGGCGTGGTGGCTGGTGCGTCAGGTCTAATCGACACGGCATCGGGAAATGTCGTGAACCTGTATTTGATCGACGGGCAAGTCGTCGGATCTACCGCTAC
>Ga0310333_100122_pt1 | contig 21343 bp, 33 predicted proteins | sample LakMicSRFTotalB7_FD_195547 | JGI IMG/M metagenome (GOLD analysis project Ga0310333, IMG submission 195547) | Enriched freshwater cyanobacterial communities from Lake Michigan, Michigan, United States - MI23.SRFL.Total.B7 (v2) (version 2) | ecosystem: Environmental > Aquatic > Freshwater > Lake... | reverse complement strand
GGTCTGGCTGCAGAAGGGCTGGTGGGGGTGAGGGGGGTCTGGATGGCAGTGGCGGCGGCTAATTCGGCTTAATGACCTGGAACGACAGGGAAATCAGTACCGGGCAATTTCCACTCAATTTCGGGGTAGGATGACTCAGTATCAGGTTGGGACAACCCAGTAATGGAGTGCTTCTGAACCGGCCATGAACCCAGTGCTAGAAGCGATTTTCGGAAATCGCACCGCTGCTTGGGTGCTGCTGTTTTTGCAGTGCTACGGAGAAGGCCATGCCATGCGCATCGCCAAGACATTTGGATTTGGGCTGAATATGACTCAGCGTCAGCTGAAACGCCTAGAAGAAGAGGGGGTTCTGGTAAGCCGTCTGGTGGGCAACATCAGAGTCTTTACGTTCAATGAGCGCAACCCAAGCGTGCGCAATCTTAGGGCTTTTCTTGAGGCGGAGCTTAAGCTATTGCCAAATGATGAGGTGCAGCTGTATTTCCGCCAACGTCTACGGCCGCGCCAGTCAGCCAAAGTTCTAGTCAGCCATGGTTGAAATTACAGAAGCCACCAGCATCGAAGAACTGGCGGTCATCATTAGTGGGGTCTTAGAAGCGGAAGGCATTATTGCTACCTTGTCGGGTGGTGGCGCCGTTTCGATCTATAGCCAAAACCAGTACATGAGTCATGACCTCGATTTTGTGACTTCTGCGGATCCCAAGCGCTTGATCAAGGCCATTGCTCCCTTAGGGTTTTTCCAGGGTGCATCCAGGCGACTTTACGAACATCCCCGTACTCAATGGCTGGTTGAATTCCCGGCCGGACCACTCAGCTTTGGACAGCGTTAAGTGGATCATCGCTCAATTAATTTGTTGACAACTCAATATGGGGCCTTACGGGTCATAACCCCTACTCTCTGCGTGATTGATCGACTCTCGGCTTACCTCCACTGGCGTGATCGGCAAAGTTGGGAGCAGGCAATAATGGTCTGCAAGAGCAATCCCGTTGACTGGGATGATATTGCTGATTGGGCGATCAATGAGCATCCGCCTTTCAATGAGTTCGAGCAATTGCGTGCTGAGTGTGAAAAGTTCACCTGATGATTAAGGTGATGGGATCACTGCAATGGGTATGGGATTGTTGACCCCCGCCTGAGGGGTGTGTCAGTAGGGGTAACCGATCCATCGGCTAGAGCCAGTCACCACTGGGGTGGGCAGGGCCTCCAGCCCTGCTTCCGCCGTTCACCCCACAGCTGTATGGCTTCCTTGCGGCTCAGCTCCCGGCGGTGTTTCAGCAGGGGGATCGGCTCCCCTGGCAGAAGTTCGCCGCTGATGATCTCCAGACGCTGGCTGTAGTGATCCCAGCGAACCGGCCGAAACCGCAGCACCATGCGGCCATCACTGAGCCACCAGGTGCGTGAGGTGTAGGGAGGCAGCGAGCTGGGTTCCTGGCTCATGCCGCTTCTGGCGCCCAACCGCGCGAGGCGGTTGCCTCGCCACTCCAGTTAGGGCAACGCCGAGTGAGGTGCTCGCCCTGGCCGATCAGGCCCTGGTGGAACTGGCAGGTAAGCAAGGGGATCTCGGCCTCACCGAGGTGATGGCGGAAGGAGCGGCAAGTGAGGCAGACCTGCTTGCTGCGGCTGGGGATTAGCAGGGACGAATCGAGTTGGGGCCAGCTTCCTGGGGCCTGGAGGAGGGATGGGGTCATGGCCGGACATGGTGGATGCGTACTGCTGTACTAGCAGGGCAGGGCCGTTTTTGTCTGCTCGGCCAGGGGCGTGCTTTGGAACAATGCAGAAAGGTGGCGATTGATTGGCGGCCTGCCGCCATTAAGACTTTGTTGATCGAGCTACCACGGCCTCCACTTGGTCTATGAGTGTTTGCACTTGCTGGTTGAGAGCTATGCGATCTAGTCCTAATGGCATTGGATCTGCGTCATAGCGGAATTGGACGGCGTAGTCAGTCAGTTGGTCTAGCTCCAGGAACTTTGCTATTTCAACATTCTGCTCCAGCAATAACTTTAATAGCCTGGTCAAATCGTGGGAAAGGGGTGGTGTGCTGCCTAGTTTGAGCAACCAGGCTTTTAGGGCTTTCTCGACGGACTGCTGTAACCAGAATCCCCACGCCGTTTCCCGGAATATTGACGGGTCAGAGGAGGCGATCGCAGTCTCCAGATCGGCTTTGGCGATCTGGAGCATATTTTGGGCTTCAGGTGAGGCCATCGATGCGCATCCCTTCCCGGTAAGCACGGGCGATCACATGATTAAGCCAATCTTTGCGCTCTAGGACTTCACTGACGGAATACAGCAGCAGATCCAGCGAGACATCTGACCTACCTAACTGTCGCCGCAATTCAGCGAGCACCTTGTAGCGGTTGTGGGTCTGCAACCAGGTGTCGGGGGCTGTGATCAAGAGGTCAATGTCGGAGTCGGGTCCGGCAGTTCCCCGGCCCCGAGATCCGAACAGCCGAACTTCTGCGCCGGGGATTGCCGCTGTGATCATCCCTGCCATCACTGGCAAGCGGGCATCAAGAGGCAGGGTCGGTGCGCTGGTCATGGGTGCATTCTGAACGGATCGACCAGATCTGTGCAGCCAGGAGCCCTCACGACAGGTGCTGCCCTTGGATCTCCACCTGCACTAAGAACGCCTCAATCCAGTCATGGTGCTGCTTCTGGGTGATCGCAGCCGCCACCGAGGCCCCCTTGGCTAGCCGGAACCGCTGCCGGAAAGCGATGACCAGCGCCTCCAGCTGGGGCCGGGGCAGGTCGCGGATGGCGCCATGGAGCTGCTGGATTACCTCAGGCGTTAGGGCCGCCAAGGCCGCATCTGAGGTTGCTGCCGGCGATTGAGCCGGAGCCAGGGCCTGCACCTCAGGCCTGATGGCCCTCGTCTCCCCCACTGGGTGGGGATGACCCGCCTGGACCAGGGGCCCCTGGCCCTGGGGACCCCGCTTCTCCCGCACCGAACTGGTGACCTGCCGCTGCTGCTTGTCGTAGAGCGCCAGGCCGAACGGATTTCCAAAGGTCATCAGGGCGCGCTACTGCTTCGCAGGCCTTCGGCTACATCGCATCGGTTTCGGCCTCCTTGAGGGCCGATTCATGGGCCAGGCCGAGATCCACGTCAATGCCATGGCCGGCGCCACTGCCCTCCCGCACCAGGCATTGGGCCCCATTTGCCTGGCTGCCTAGGCGTATGCGGACCCGGGCGATGTAGGTAACTCCCCAGCCGGGCTTCTGCTCCCGGCCAATGGGGCGCCTACTGCAACGAGCACCTGGGCGACGATGCGCTGGCGGGTGCAATCGAGCCTATCGACCGCTGGATCCAGGGCTCACGCCAAGACCTGGAGTGGGCTTTGGTGGCAGAACGTCTGAACACCTACCTAGGTGCGTGGTTGGCGCCCCCATGGACGGCTAAGGAGGCCAACACGCTGGCGCTGGCGCAGGCTCCTGGCTCAGGAGGCCGGGTGACTGACCCCGTGGGCGCCTGGCTGGCCGCTGCTGGTAGGACTGGCCCGATGGCCCTGATGCAGCACCCGCTCCAGTCCGGCGCCTTGGGCCACGAGAACCGAAACCTGCCGCGGGCTCTGGTTGAGTTTGGACTGCTGGCAGAGGCACCCTGAACAGTGGCGCCCTGAACCTCACCACTTGCGATAAGGCAGGAACTTTCCGTTCATGGTCACCACCACCCGATCACCCTTCCAGTCCTCCTGTTTGGCCACCGTCAGGCTGAAGTCGATCGCCGACATGATCCCATCGCCGAACTGCTCCTGGATCACGTCTTTTAGCGGCAGGCCATAAACCTGCAGGATCTCGTAGAAGCGGTAGAGCAGTGGATCGGCGGGGATCACCGGATCGAGGGCCCCCTTCACGGGATAGGTGGTGAGAGCAGCCAGCAGGGCAGGCCGCTCCGGCTCAGTGATCTGCAGGGCCTCCAGCAACTCCTGAGCCTGGTCGGCTGAAGCCGTGGCCTGGCCGTAGAGCAAGCTGGCGACCCACACTTCGTCCTGGCCCAGCCGGGCGGCAAGGTCAGGGAAGCTGAGTCCGCTGAGGCGTTTGGCGTCGAGGAGGGTCGTGGTGTGGGGAGGCAGCGCCATGGAGCCATCAAGAGATCGGGGGGACCTTACGGAGGTCAGTGGCCTTGGCCGGCAGCCGTCGCTACTGGCCGCAGGACGGGCATGGCTTCAGGAGGAGGCTTGACGCCTTGCGAGAGGGCTCTCTGGGTTGGTGCTGCTGCTACGACGGTGGAGGTAGCTGAGCGGCTCCGCTGGAAGCCGCTAGGGGGTTGAAAGTGGCCTCAGGCCATGGCTGCGGAGCATCTCGACGCGCAGAGCCTCCAGGATGGCTTCGTCGGTCATGCCCATGGCCTTAGCGTCTTCGATCAACGCAGCTGCTTCATAGGCACGGCAGTGCCCCGTGCTGAGGGGCGTCGCGTCTTCTGGCCCTACTGGACGCCGATCGACTTGGGCCGCTCCAGCCGTTCGGCGAGCCAGACTTTGATGATGGATTGACGGGTCACCCCGAGGCGATTGGCCTCTTGGTCGAGTTGCTCCACCATCCAGAGGGGAAAATCGACGTTGACACGCTTTTGCTCAAGCCGTTGACGGCGCGCAGCGGCGACATCAAGCACCTCGATGATGGATTCACCGTCATCAAAACGACGATCGAACTCAGAGCTGTTCACGACGCTGATGGGTTGTATTTTGTAGTTTGTTGGCAATGGAAGAATGCTCAATCTCTGAGCTCATGGAACTTTTGTTCTTCATGGAATTGGGATCTCCCGGTAATTGCCAGGCTGCATGGAATCGGTGGCTGTCGTTATCAGGGCTGTTGCGTTGCGGATTCGCGGCCAGCTGGTTGTTGTGAGCACCATGATGGCGATAATGCGTTCGCTAAGATTCTGTTGATAGCGCAAGTTCATGTCCGTAGTAATTAGTAGCTCAAAGCTTTCCGATTCTGCCAAGCGAATAAGGTCACCATTGCTCACGGATGACCAGCCTTGTTCATAGGCGGTTGAGACTTGATGGCCAATCAGAAAGCGCCTTAACGGCACGGGTGTTCCCTGGTCAAAGAGAATTCGCATTTATGCAACCAAAGCAGCCGTGCTCTTGGCTGCATGTTCCAAAACGAGACGAGCTTGCTGCATTGAAATTCCAGGGAATAATTCCACAAATTCTGTGATTGAAACTCCGTCTTCTAGGTTCTCAAAGAGGGCTGCGACGGGCACCCGTGTCCCTCGAAATACCCAGGCGCCACTGACCCGCTGCGGATCATGCTCTACGGCTGAACATCCTGCCCAGCCCAGATTTTTGCTTTCCATCGAGTCTGCCAACTCTGCTGGTTCAGCGTAGCTACCGATTTTCAATGCTTCTACAAGTGCTCCGATTCACTCATTTCCTGCCTTCCAACTGCACCAGATACGCCTCAATCCAGTCATGGTGTTGCTTCTGGGTGATCGCAGCCGCCACCGAGGCCCCTTCAGATAGCCGGAAGCGGTGCCGGAAAGCGATGACCAGCGCCTCCAGCTGGGGCCGGGGCAGGCCGCGGATGGCGCCATGGAGCTGCTGGATCACCGCCGGTGAGAGGGCCGCCAGAGCGACAGCTTGGGTTTCCGCCGTCAATGGGGCCTGCTGCGTCTGAGGACCCCGCTCCTCCCGCACCGAACTGGTGACCTGCCGCTGCTGCTTGTCGTAGAGCGCCAACCCGAACGGATTGCCAAAGGTCATCAGGGCCCTTTTCATCGCATCGGTTTCGGCCTCCTTGAGGGCGGATTCATGGGCTAGGCCCAGATCCACGTCGATGCCATGGCCGGCGCCACTGCCCTCCCGCACCAGGGATGTCGCCCCATTTGTCTGGCTGCCCAAGCGGATGCGGACCCGGGCGATGTAGGTCACGCCCCAGCCGGGCTTCTGGTCCCGGCCGATGGGCCGCTGGCTTTTGGCAACGCAGCGCAGCTCGATCGTTTCTCGCTGCCAGCCGTCAAAGCCAAAGATCCGGTTCGCCTCCCTAATGGCGACCCAGCCCTCTATGACGTTTGGACATACCGGTGGCACTCTTTCAGCCCGTCGGAGGCCCGCCTTCACTGTGGTTTTGCGCATTGTGAAGGTTTGTGACGGAGAGGCCTTTTGCGGTCCTGGAATTCCCACTCACAAGCGCCTGGAGGCCGCCCTGCGGTCGCTGGTGTTCGGCTGAGGGGGAGGCGGCCAAGTCAATTGTCATATGCCTGAATATGCCGCGATGGTTTGCCTTGCCTTGGTTGATTCACCAGTCAAATAATGAATCCGCCGGATGACCACCACAGGCGGTGCCTCCCGCCTGCACAGGGCCAGAAATGCCCCGTATTGTCATGTCAGCGATCAAGTAACTGACCGGAACCGAGATAACCGAAACCCACAATCTTCTTGCTGTTGAGCTGATTGCTCCGGCAACTATTCCGACGGCACTACCCGTTGGCTTCAGTATTGGGTCTAGGTCATTTCCCGGCAGTTCTTGGTTCGCCTGACAACCAGACTCCGATCCAATGGCATCCACCATTTCATGGGTTCCGCAGCGTCAAGCAGCGGACCAACTTGGCATCAGTGAGCGAACCCTCCACCGGTGGCGCGCTGCCGGGCTGCTCAAGATGGGCACTGATTATCGGCGCAAATTCCCTGCGGTTAATTCGCCCCTGCTTTACCAACTCGAACGCTGCGAGAAGGCGATGAACGAAGCTTTCGCGCGCGATTTTCGGACCCTTGAATTGGCGGGGGGCTGAACCATGAAAAAAACCGCCACCCAGGCGGGTAACGGTCAGGAAGCCAAATCTGACCTAATCCTAAACGCCACCGAAGATCAACACAGCACCCTGCAGCATCTGCCCATGCTTGAGGGCATCGGCCCGCTACTGCCTGGCAAGTCCGATAAGCGCCCAAGCGTCGGGGACAACTGGCCCGATCACCACGGGTTGAGCATCGCCCAGCTACAGGCAACTACGCCCGAGTGCATCTGCTGGAACATCGGCGCTGCGCCTGGCTACATCGCCATCGACATCGACGGGGAAGCTGCTGCCGCGTTCTGCCAGCGCCACGGCTGTGACCCATACACCGCTGACACCTGGCGCATCATCCGCACCAGCAATAACGAACGGCTGAAGCTTGTCTTCACGGTCACCCCTGACCAGAGAGCCCAGCTAGTTGCTGGCGCCAAGACCGTGAAAATCGACGGCCAAGAACTGGCAGTTTTCGCAAAGCCCGGCACCCAGATCGTGGTGCTTGGCAACCACTACACCAAGGATTCGAACTACACCGAAAACGACGATCAATACGCCTGGGCAGGCCGCAACCCTGCCGATGCGCAGCCGCTCCCGCCGAAATGGTTCGCGCTGCTGACCGGAGTCTTCTGTGGCGAGCGACCATTACGCCCGCCGACCCGTCGGACACTTGCACCAAGCTCGCCCCGCAAGGTCAATGCCTACAGCAGCGGTTCGGACTGGAGCAACAGCTGCCAGCGACAGCCGTGCCCGATGTGTGGCCGCGATCACTCCGGGGCTTGCTCGATCAGCCGCGACCGCGATTCGGTCTGGTGCTGTCACGGTGAAACAAAATCGGCGCCCGATTGCAGCAAGGCTGGCGAGACGCTGCCGGGCACTGATGGCCGGACATGGGCATACGTCCGCACTGAGGAACACGACAGCTTTGGTGAACGGTCGCTCTTTGTGCTCGATAAACCACGGCACCCGGCAATGGCTGCAGCCTCAGAGCGATTCACCCCTAGGCCAGGCAGTACCGCCAACTGGGGCCAGCGCCGCATGGGCCACACCCGCCGAATGCGATGCCTGGATCGCTGCATCGTGGTGCAAGCCCAACGAGAACGAAACAGCCTCAGGCGCCGTGCCCGGCTACTCAAGGCGGCGCGTGACCTGGAGCTGCATACGTTCGTCAAGGCGCAGGATATCGCCCAAGGCGTTTTGGAGGCAAAGGCGGGAGTCGAAGGCAACAGCTACCAGGCCCTTACCTCCACCGACCGTTCAGCAATGCCCAAGCCGGTTGTGCGCTGGCTACTGCCAGGGCTAGTGCCCGCCAACGATCTCACGATCATTGGAGGGAGGCCGAAAGTTGGCAAGACCCGGTTAGCTGTTGCCATTGCTGCATCAGTACTAAGCGGTGAATCACTGCTCGACTTGCCCAAACCGATGGAACCCAAGTCGGTGGTACTGGTCACCGATGACCAGTCCGACGGGGATACCGCCAACATGCTTAGTGCGGTTGGGATGTGGGATCACCCTGGCTTGATCTGGTCCCGGAGCTTCCGACTCACTGAAACCGACATCGATCGCCTTCTTGTCACGGTGAAGGAGAACCCCGGCTCCCTGGTGGTGCTCGACAGCCTGCGATCCATTGGTCGAACACTGCAACACGGGGAAAACGACCCGGAGATCGGTGCCACGCTCTACGACCTCAAGCAAGCCGTGATCGACAGCGGTGGAACCCTGATGTTGATTCATCACTGCAACAAGGCACCCGACCTGTTGGGAGTAGAGGCCCTCAGCGGCCATAACGCCATCTCTGGCGCCGCCAACACCGTGCTCACCATGCACTACTTGCCCGGCGAAAATAATCAACCCAACAAGACCGCTCCGGAGCGCAGGTTGTTTCGAGAAGGGAGATCAGGGGAGGGGTTTGATCTGGTGATCACCCGTGCCAGCAACACCTTTCGGAAGGTGGCGACGTTTGATCAGTGGCAACAGCAATCCAAGGAAGCCAACAAGGCCGAACGGCTGACGACGCTGCAGCAGCAGATCAAAGAAGCACTGGAAGCCGCCCCAGATGACTGGAAGACGCGCCGACAAGTTTGCGAGGCCATCGACGTGCATTGGAGCGACCGTGGCCGTAACCAGGAGGCCAGGCGGGTGGGGGACGCCTTGCGACGCCTTGTCGAGGTGAAAGCAGTTGAAAGCGCGCGCTCTGGAACTGAGGCAAGCTATCGAGCCTCACATGAACACAACAGGACAACCCGGACAGACCAGCCAATCCCTCATGCCAATGGATTTCAGCTATCGAACCAAAACCCGGACAACCCGGACACTGGCGGCCTTTGCATGGGCTTGTCCGGCATGTCCCAAAACAGCTCGGACACTGAGAAACCAGTTGGAAACTTGTTGGCACGGTTGTCCGGGGTGTCCGCCAGAGCCAGTCACGTCCCGTCTGCTATGGGCAGCGTCCCTTCCCATTCCGTACGCACCCCTTATCAACAGAAGAAAATTGCTGGGTGTGAGTTGGTTGAACTAAGTCGAGACCCCCAGGGCAGCGGCGCCGATGCGTTCAGCGAAGGCGATGATCCTGCCTGGGGGGCAAGGGCGGAGGTGGCGTAGCCAAGGGTTGAGGATGGTGACGGCTGGCTACGGCTGACCATTGGACAATTCCCTTCAGGCGCAAGCCAGGGATATACTCTGCCCAGTTGTTGTCATTCCATGCGTCGTCTGCAGATTGCTGCGGCTGTAATCGTTGCTTCTCAAGTCCAGCTACCCGCTTTCGCACAAATTGATCCCAAAATTGCAAAGCAATGCAAGGATGCACGAGATTTTGTTGGATGCGTTAAAGCGTTTAGTGCGCCGCCAGCTCCAACTCCGGTTGATGACGGCCTTGATGGCTTAAGAAACGCTATGAAGGCAGTGTCAGGGAGAATTGAATCAGGCTTTTCGTTGCGTGAATCAACACTATTTTTTCAGCCAGTCACGGATCAGCTTGCCATAGCCAGAGACAAGTATCCATCCTCGCTAGCAGTAAAAAACAGCGCAAAGGCTCTAGAGTTATTCAGCATTGTTCAGTCTGCCTGGCAAAGCAGAATCAACACGCTTCGAGTCAACCAATACTTTACCGCATATAGCTGTGCGCCCACAAAGGACGGGGTTGCACAATTTAACCAAGTGGCAGGCAGTGAAGTTGTACCTTTTCGGGTCACAGGAGGCATATTTGGGTTGTCGCTAGGCTGCCAAGAGTCCGTTGGCCTCCGTCACGAATCGTTAATGCTCAGCTACATCTCTAGCTTATTGAAGCAAGGCTCCGTAAGCCCCGCTGAAATCGCGGCAAAAGAAGCGGCCGAGAGAGAAACAGCCGCTGCGATCAAAAAAGAAAGAGAACTAGCCGCCCTCGGCCCGTGGAAGCGGCATTTAGAGGAAAATCCTGGGCTTAAGAAATGGGTAGAGGCCAACCCCGTGGCAGCAGAAAAATTTAAGGATGATTGGCTCAAGAAGAACCCGGTCAATCTGGAAAAGGAGTATCCCAGAAACTGCTCTGAGATGCCTTCAAAGGCTGGCTATGACGCCTGCATGCAGAATCTTCAGTGAGGATAGCTGTCGCTACGGGTCCCTCCTAGCAAAAAGGAGGTGGGTAGATTCGAACCGCCTCGATCCGCTAGCGCCAGACTGTGACAGTCCTTAACTGGCACAAGGGTCAGGCAATCTTGACCAGTGATTTTAACGGTTCTGAGGGGGTTGCGGAACCTTCGTTGAATGATTTGAGGAATCGGCGCGATTGTGCCGAGGCCATGGCATCTTCTGCCGGCATTGGGAATCGAGGGCAGTCGTCGTCGACCAAGAAGAGCAGCTTTGGGAATTGGGTTGTCATGGTTGTTTATGCCTCTGTATAAAACGATAGCGCGAGTAGACAGGCCGGATAGTTGAACCTCAGCGGTGATCGCTTGCCCCCGTGCACACGGAAGTAATGGGCCGCTGGCTTCAGCTTTCCAGAACGCATGATCCGCCAAAGTGTTGTGCGGGAGATCCCCATCCGCTTCCGCAATTCATCAGCTTCCACCCAATCACTTTGGAACACGATGAAACACCGTCGAACTATTAGTAGTTTAGCGGGCGATAATGAGTGAAATCAAATCAGTACCATGCCCGCCATCGCAGACCAAAGACCGTACAGTTTTACAAATCTGCTTGCGTCGTCATTGCTGGGGCAAGAACACAAGGCGCGATATGAACGCGGTCTCTCGCTAAAGACAGCTGATTTGATGGGTCACGGACCAGTTCCTAATGGTGGAATCCTGGTGCCACCAAGGGCATTGCTTCGTGATCTGTTTACTGGGGCCTCCACCTCTGGCGGGAGCCTGGTTGAGAATAGCGTGGCCCTGGTTGCCGAGTCTGTTCGCCCGCAACTGGTGCTTGAACGGGCTGGCGCAAACAGGATTGAAACTGCAGGATCCGGGATTTCGCTGCCGCGTTGGGATGACGCCGTGGCGAATTGGGTTGCCGAGGGCTCGAATGCACAAAGCCTCTCAACCACTATCGCAACGGTTGACGCCACGCCGCATTGCGCGTCAGCCCGTTTGGCATTCAGCAGGAAGTTGAAACTTCTTGGTCAAGACGTCGAAGGGCAAATGTTGGCCGAAATCGGCAGATCAGTCGCCGCGTTGATCGAATCCGGTTGCTTGGCTGGGACCGGAAGTAACAGCCAGCCGCTCGGGTTGTTGAATCTAACTGGCAAATTGACGACAAGTTTTGCTTCCACGACGCCGACCTATGCCGAACTAGCAGTGATGGTTGGCCAGCTTGCCGCTGAAAACATTGATGTCGCCCGGCTTGCCTTCGTCATCCACCCGCAAATGTTGTCCACGCTCATGCTGCAGCCTGTGGCGGCCGGGTCGTCCGTCTTCTGCGTTGAGTGGCTGGAAGGACAGTGGCGCTGCCTCGGCGTACCGGTTTTTGTCACTACAAATTGCCCTTCTAGCAAGGTGTTGCTGGCTGACTTTACGGCGGTCAATATTATCTATTTTGGCGCTGCTCAGCTAATTTTTGACTCCTACACAAACGGTAGATCAATTAACGGAGCAACCGAAATCACGGTGTTGAACTACGTTGATGTAGTTGTGACGAATGAAACCTCAATTGCTGTTGGGAGTAATTAACTCAACAGCTTTCTCCGAGAAGGTCCCGGCCCGACAAAACTGAGGCATTGTCGGGTTTTCTTTCACATAAAACCAATGGAACCCAAGCACAAGCGACCTTTGCCTCGCCGCCCGCGCCCAACCAATTGGATGGGTGATTGGGTTGATGATCCAAGCGAAAACGCGCGCCTAGATCGTCTTCAGTTGAATTTAATCGAGGGGACGGGTGGCGTTATGGAAAAGTTGGCGCATTTGCCGCACGTTGATTTGAGCGAGATGCAGTGGTGAGCCAAAAAAAGGCCCCACCAATTGGCAGGGCCTTCATGCGGTCAATGAATGCATTCCCTCAATCGATGGCACCCGCTAGCTGGAGTGACTTACTGTCCTTGATGCGTTTGCGTAGCTTGCGGCTATAGCCGAAGGCGGCGGCAACGCCAAGTAGGGGAAGGGGGCCTGGGACTTCTATGGCTTTAGCCGGCACTGAGCTTGGACCAGTAAGACCAGTACCAAGAGGAGGTTGATTGCCGAGCCAGGCTTCTGTATTGGCAGTAATTTCTACTTTTTTGTTTGGACCAGGGATAATTTGGGTGGTTCCATACATGGACCAATCCCAAAGAAAGTTGCCAGCGCCATTGGCTCCAGTCTTCTTTGCGACTATAGAAATTGTGTGCTTAGATTTGCTTCCATGTACCTCCTTAAGTCCTAGCGTATCTTCCTTGAGGAAATACTTGGCGTAGCCGAATTCATCTGCCTCCCCGATAGGAGCTACGCTTGAAAAGTCGATATTTTCATTCGCAATAGACCCGAAACCGCAACCTGCTGGATTGCATTCCTTAGGGTGAGCGTTGAAAACAAATCTATAGGCAAATTCAAGTGGTTTATTTAGAATCTGTTCCCAGACACCAGTCCATAGGGCAGGCGGAGGCGGACCTGCAGCTTTAGCCGCACTACTTTCGCTTACAATCAAAGCAATTAGGGCCAAGGACGGCGCAAAGCGTTTCATTTAGACAGAATAATGAGTTTCCCCGGCTAATATAAAGTCCTCCCCTCCGTTCCGCATCCCAAATCTCAAATCTGATCGTATTACATTCGCATCCGCTGCAAGTAACAGCCTGACTACGGCATTTCATTTGAGCAATTTAATAACTGATGCCCTTCTGCGTCTGTGATCTGCTCATCACTGACCACACTTGCCTGATGCATCCGCGCGGCCACCCCCCTGGTTTTTGCAGCAAGGCGCATCCCCCAGCAAGGGGGCGATACATGCCCCGCCCGCGCCAGAGCCCAGATGGGCTGTAGCCCCCTGCGCGACCAAATCGGAGCTTGATCTGCTAGGAATTGGGTGGGACTGCGCGGCGCCAACCGCCAGCCCCGTGACCAGCCAACCCGCAAGTTGACCGATGTCCCCATTGTCCAACGCCGCCCCCATGGGCGGTGAAGGCGCTTGGCGCCCGGCGCCAGCGGCCCTTCTGGCCGATGCCAGCGCCTACTACTTGACCGAGGCCACCACCAACGCCAAAGGCGCTGCAGACCAGTTAGCGGCACTCGCCGGTCATCGTGGTCTGAGCCCGGACCAGGCGCAGCGTCTGCGATCTGCTGCGGCGGCGGCAGCGATGGCGGCGGCCGTTGCGGAACGGATGAGGTGGGAATTGAAGGGCTAAGGGGGGGAGAGCGTGGCTCAGCCCATGCTCTGCTTCATCTGTACCCGCAGGGCCTCCAGGCTGGCTTCGTCTGTCATGCCCATGGCCTTAGCGTCTTCGATCGTGGAGTCGAGGATGGTCTTGCCTTCCTGGTTCCGGTAGATGTAGACGCTTAGGCCCTGCGTGTTGAGCCACGCGTTAAACCTCACCCGCTCGGTAGGGTCCAGCCGGTCAGTGGCAAGAAACTTCTCGACCCGCTCGCGGATCGCCTTCTGCATGGCCTCTCCATTGGGCCTCAGCTCAGCCTGGCGCCGTTGGTCGTTGAGGGCCTGGAGGGCTGCCTCCGTGGCGTCTGCCTGCTGCTCAGCTTGCTTTGCTGCTTTACCGAGCATGTTTGCTGTTCCTACATCCAGCCCGCCGACTCCAGCCAGCTCGACCAAGGTGGTCACCGTTTTTTGCTGTGCTTCTCGCTGCTTGGCCAGCTGGACTTCATGCTCGCGGATCTGGCGGTTCAGCTCCCGCCGGGCTTTGCTGTCAGAGGGGCGATCGAAATATCTTTCCCAGCGGTGTTGCATGAAGGCAAGCAGTAAAGCCTCTTCGTCATATCGGACGTTTTTCGCTGAGCAATAGTCAAAGCCAGTACCACGCCCTCGTTTCTTTGCTTTGCAGGCCAGGTAGCTGTGAAATGTTCCATTTGGTTTCTTACGGCTTTGTAGCTCCAACCGCTCTCCGCAGGGGCAGTAGGCAATGCACTGGAGGATGTTGTGGCGCTTATCCCCACGCCCTGCGCGGCCTCGGTTGCCGGCCCGCGTCGCCACGATCTCTTGCACCCGCTGAAACTCTCTAGTTGTTATCGCTGCGAGGAAATATCCTGCCTGGGTTTCGTATTGGTCAGTTCCAGGGATCTTGTAGGTACGCTCCCCGATCAGCCTCCGGTCCCTCCAGACCTGTCCTACGGCAGCGCCAGCCCACAACTTGCCGTGGGAGTTCAGATGCCCCTCAGCGTTTAGTGCCTGGGCCGCACGGACCTGGCCATTGCCCTCAAGGCAAAGATCCACAGCACGGCGATAGGTTGGCCACCGATCATTGAGCACAAATGTATCGGTGTCTTCCTCGTAATCAAGCCACTGGGGCCTCCAGTGAGTGTTCACCCGCTCTCCATTGCGCTCACGTTCTCTTATGCGCTCGTGCGCCGCCAGAACCCTTTCTGACAGCTTCCTGCTGTAATCGTGCGCAGCATCGCGGCGGACCAGCAGCTGGAGCCGCACCCCAATGTCGGTGTCGTATTTGGCGCGGTCAACGATGACGTCATCCCGGCAAATGCCGATCGCCAAGCCCAGCTCGAAGACCTGGTGGAGGTTTGCCTCCGCGTAGCTCGGCGCCTCGCGACTGAATCGATCGAGGTCCTCCACAACCAACACCGAGCCCTCCGGGATGGTGCCGTTCCGAGCAGCCTCCAGAAATGCGGCTAGGGCACCTTTGCGCCGGTTGCTCCCCCGGTATGCCGAGATCCCCCTATCGACCACCGGATCAAGGCTCGGGATGAGGCTATGCCGATCGCAGAACGTGATGAAGGCATCACCTTGTCGATCGAGGCCGCTCCGATCCTCACCAGCCTGCTTTGCAGAGCTGACCCGGAGGTAGGAGAAGGCAATTCGGCTCTCAGTGGCCGGAACGTCGACTGGCCGGCCTGCTGGCGCTTTGGCGGCGCTGGTGGTCGTTGCTCGTTTGCTGCTGGGCATGTCCCCGCCTGGGCCCTGGTTCCCCAACGGTATCCCTAAATCGTATGGAGGTCCAACCTTCCAGGTAGTTCAGGGAACGGCCTGCCTGGGAACGGGTCTGCACGTTGTCCCGGTTGAGCGGGGCGGCCAAGGCGGCGGATTGCTCAGGGGAGAGCAGCCCTGGTGCTGCTGTTGCTGCGGCCGTAGCTGGCAGAGCTGGCAGTTGGGGATTTGCCGGCCTTTCGTTTTCCGGGACGGTAGGCACCTCGATCTTCGGCCGGCGCAGGAGCTGCAGTGCGGATGATTTCTGGACCGGTCTGGCTGGAGCGGCTTGCCTGGATCCGTTGGCAGTGGGGATGGTGCTGGTCATGGCTGGGGTTGAGCGTTGGACGGAGTGGAGCGGATGAGTGATGGGGTTTGGTCAGTGGATCGACCAGCTGCGCCGCGCCACGAGCTGGGCGCCTTGGATCTGCTGGCCTGACTTGAGGGCTGCCTTGATCGCCCCCTTATCGGGTGCTGTGGCCGTGGTGATCCGCAGCCACTCGGGCGCAAGATCTTCTTCTGCGCTGATTTCGACGGCCTCGCTGCGGCGGCTGGTGAGTTCGTGGTTGGGGAAGGAGAAGCGGGTTGCCGCCGGCTGGAGCCGGGTGAGCACGAACACCAGGGTGGTTTCAAGGGCATCGGCCCGGCGCTGATCGCATTTGGCCAGTTCCACCAGGCGTTTGGCCTGTTGCTGGCGGTAGCTGCCTTGGGCGCGCAGGTGATCAATCACCCAGCAGGTGGCATCGGCCTTACGGGCCAGGGCCTCGCGGTTGCCTTCCTCACTGAGGAGGGCCTCCTCCAGGGAGGCGATTGCGGCTTGTTGCTGCTCGGGCTCATCGGCCTCCAGTTGTTCGGCCAGGCGAGCGATTCGGGCGGTGAGCTCCTGGGCCTCGATGGCGAGGTGCCAGAGGCTGGGAGTGGGCTGGCTGGCTTGAACGGCGGGACCAGCCGAAGGGGCTGCAACGGCCATGGCGACAACGGGGGCTAAGGCGGCAGGTGCGGAGCGGGGCATGGGCTTAGGGCAAAGGGCTGGAATCAAAGAGAAGAAAGGCAGGCCCGCTGGGCCTTCAGGGCTGGATCTCGACCAGGGCGATCGGCTCACCATCGGCGGCGATCAGGTGGCGGGCCTGGCGCACCAGGGAGGCGGTACCTGATGCGCCGGGGAAGGCAATGACCAGCACCGAGGCCTGGGCCGGGGCGGCCTGCTCAATTGCGCGGCGCAGCATCAGGCCATTGCGCAACGGCCCAGCGGCACGGCCGTAGCGGCCCCATTCGGCAGGGATCACCTCCACCGGCCAGGCGAGGGAACGGGCGGCGTGATCGATCAGGCGATCGGCACCGCGGGCGCCGCCATGGAGGAGGAGCGCAACGGGCCGACCGGCACTGGCCTGGTGCAGGGTGGCGGCGATCTTCTCTACTGGCCAATCGAGGGATCGGCCGCCACCGGCCACGATCACCAAGGGAGCTGAATGATCGGCGATTGGATCACAGCGGATGCGCGCCAATGCGGCGGCTTGGAAATCAAGGATTTGGGCCATTGGCTATAGGCAAAACAACAACGCACCAAGCTCCAACCGGCGCCCCAGTGGGGCGGGAGGGGAGGCGGAAAACCAGCCCTTGGCGGGCCTTCCGGGTGGCCTTAATTCTACCAATACGGGCGTACTATGGAGCGCCTCGGCTGATTAGAAAGGGTGATCTCTGGGGATGGCAAAAGGGTTTAGGGCGAACCAAAATGGTGGAACAGTGGGGCCGGATGGGGCGGGGATTAGATGATTACTAGGGAGCTATAAATGACAAAACCCCAACAAGAATAAAAGCGAAATAGATCCGTAATTTCAAAGAAAGACCGGTGCCCGCCATGTAAACCTGTGGCCACCGAAGCCGCGGTAGGGGAGCTCTGGCATGGGGCCCCCACAGCACCAGCCCCCCGGCGGTGGCGCTTACAGAACCTCAGGCGAGGGCAAGGGTGCGGCGCAGCCGCACTTGCAACGCCCTTGCGCCGCCTGACACGATCTAGCCACGCCGCCGGATGGCTTGAGGCAGGGTGATGGAGTGGATGGTCTCTGCACGGCCTCCATGCAAAACCCAGTAGACGCCTGCCCTGGGATCTGATCAGCTGGCAATTTGATGGTGTGAGAGCTGGCCGCGAACCTTTCCCATCGCCTTCGTTTTACGCGGGTGGAGATTGTCCTGCCAATCTTTGCTGAATCCAACTTGGATCCCGACGGCAATCCAGGATTGCGTAGATGTCGATCGAGTCCGCCTCGATCAGGTAGTAGCGGGCGAATGGGAAGCGTTTGATCAGCAGCCGGTGAAACCCATTTACCTGCAAATGGATACCGGCGTACGCGGGAAGCAGCCGAACGTCAGCCTCGATGGCATTTAGGAAGCGATCGCCAAGACCTGGGGCCTGACGTTCGTAGAAGAACCAGCCGCTGCGGAGATCCCTTTTGGCATCCTCAAGGAGCCTGATGTCCACGCAGCTCAGCCCTCAACTCATCCAATGCGGCATCCCAACCTTGGAAGCGAGCTTCTCCCTGCAGCACCTGTTCGCGCCGGCTGCGGAGGACGTCGCCATGCCAGGCGGGGGACAGCACTTGGGCAGGATCCTTGGAGAGGTCGGCCCAGAGCAGTTCCATGGCCAAGAGCTTGTCAGCCACCGTCATCTGGGCTAGTGGGAGATTCACCGTCATCGTCAACGCGCCTGCAACCATGTCCTGAGAAGATCTTAGAAGCATCGATCGGTCCCAACCCTGCGCTTCATCAAGCCCAGCTCTCCATCGGGTCCTCGGGCAAAGCCAATCGCCGGGGGCAGAATCGATATCCCCTTCCCCCCGGCGCGGGCTGGTTTCAAGGTTGCTGCGACCATCGTTCAGTGAGCTAGTGGCACAACCACGGTTGGCGGCAGGTTGAGCTGGCGGATGCGCCGAGCAAAACCACGGTCGTCAAAGGAGGCGATGGTCTCGCAATCGCGGCAACTGGCGTGATGCAGGGCGTCAGCGAAATCGAGTCCTGATCGGAGCCCTGCCACGGCCTGTTCCAGGTCTGGTCGGTCTTCGATGTGGAGGGAGGGGTGACTGAGCAGCTGCTCGAACACCGGGAGCACAGACTCCACCGGGAAGCCGTAATAGCCCCGCAGCACCCATTCGAGCTCCAGAGAGACGGTCTTGGGCAGAAACAGATCTTGGCCTGATTCGATCAACTGGCGGGCCGCCTGCCGTTGGGCTGCGGTGGCGGCATCAGCAGAGTCTTCCTCGACGAAATAGCGGGCCAGGACATTTGTGTCGAGTCCGATCACGGCTGCAACAAGCTGGCGGAATCGAAGTCGACCGGTACGGGCGGACGCTGGCTTTTGAGCAGCCCAAAGCCACTGGCAGGCAAGTTCTGCTGCGGGCGCCAGGCTCTCACCTCGATGTGGTCGCCAACCAGTTGGAAGCACACGCGGCTGCCCCGACCCAGGCCGAGTTGCTGGCGCAGGGCCTTGGGGATAGTGACCTGTCCCTTGCTGGTCATCGAGCAGGTGGTGGGAGCGTCCACGACTGTTCGGCGGGGTGTATTACCTGGTAAGGATAGCGGGGGATCCCAGAAGGCATGGGCACGTTCAAGGGGCTTCCACCAGGCTTAAGCAACCTTGGGACCTGAACCAGTGGCAATTGGTGCCAGAGGGGGCGGCTTGAAAGGCTTGAGGACACCCTTTGCCCTCCCATCCTCTGGACAGAGGGCTGACCTGGAAGAGCCAAAGCCATCGGTTTCGCCTAAACTGGCGTTGGAAAGGGGAATGACATGCATTTCGACGACCTCCTCGCCCATGCTGAGCTGATCAGTGAGATCGCCGATTCACACGGTGCCACCAACCTGGCTGTGTTTGGTTCGGTAGCCCGTAATCAGGCCGGACCGAACAGTGATGTGGATCTACTTGTTGATCTTCCCCATCACACAGGACTCCTTGATCGAATCGCCTTAAAGCAAGCATTGGAAGACGTTTTGCATTGCCGGGTTGATCTAGTACGTCGCCGCAATCTCAAACCCTCTGTGCTTGCCGCGGCTGAGCGTGATGCCGTTTCCTTGCAATGACAGATCGGGATCGGGCCGCCTGTGAATATTTTTAGATTAAACTGTGTTGCGGACATGGTCGCCAGTAAGTGTAATGGGTCCTGCTGTTGTGATTGACGCAAACGGTGAATGTTCCGTTAGATTGTGGGGTACCAATTCTCGAGGCGTAGTCCAGGGACCATGGCGAATTCTCGGGTATTGTTGGTGACAAGTGTGGCCTGCTGGCTGAGGGCGTGGGCCGCGATCAAGGTGTCGAGGGAGCCAATCGGCGTGCCTCGCTTTTGTAAGTCTGCGCGTAGATCGCCATAGACCCAGCTGGCTTGCTGGTCAAATGGCAGGATTGTTAGTGGGGCCAAGAACATCTCCAGGGCTTGACGATTCCGGAGTGAACCGCTTTTCGCTACGCCAAAGGCCAGCTCAGCAGCAACGACGCTGCACAAACCAACCTCTCCCATTCGATACTGACAGAAGCGCTCTGAAACATCCGTAGGTTTGGCATTAATGATGTAGATGCAGATGTTGGTATCAAGCAGGATCATGGGTTGATTTCGGCGCGAATCTGCTCATCAGGCTGCTCGCGTGTGATCACAAACCCCGGCTCAAAGGCCGCCAGGCCTGCCGTAAGGGTTTGCCATGGATCCTCCATTGGCAGGAGCAGCACCCCATTGCCGAAATGCTTGACCACGACCTCACTGCCGTGGAACCGGTAGTCCTTGGGTAGACGAACGGCCTGGCTCCTGCCCGACTGAAACAAGCGCGCCGTATCCATGGGGGGTCGTTGGCGGGTAGATACCAATGGTAACCACCAAGGCAAGCCTGCTGGGCCGGCCTTTCTGTCCCATCCCTGAACTAGCGAGTGTTGATCCGCGCCAGCGACTTGACACTCTGAGGTGGGGCGTGGAAGGCGGGTGCTGAGCTGCCACCCCACATGCACCCGCCGGGCCTGATCAATCGGCGTAAACGACCCCCACCCCCGGCCAATCCTCAAAGCCAAAGCTCTCCATCGGCCCCTCGGGTTCCACCCAGTCGCTGGGGGCCGGATCGGCGTACTCCAGCTTGCCGATCACATGGGTGGTGGGCACGCCCAGGACGTCGCCGGTATCGACATCGAGAACCGCTAGCCAGATGGGATGGCCCTGGGCATGGATCATCTGGATGCGGCCAACCAGCTCAGGCCAATGGCTTCCGGCCCGCACCGCAACCAGTTCGCCCGGGCGGAAGTCCATGGGGCGAGGGTAGTACAAACGCTCAAGCTGGCAATAGCCTGGTCACTAGGCCGCTTTGGCCTGCTGTTCCCCAGATTCCCGTGATGCGGAAGGCCGCCAACGCAATGCTGTCTCTGGTGGCCCTGACCGTGGCTCCCTTTGCACCGTTCGTCCAGGCGGCATCCGCTGCCACAGTGATCTCGATTGGCGATGGCGACACAATCAGCGTGCTGGAGCGGGGCCAGAAGCTCAAGGTGCGCCTCGCCTGCATCGATGCGCCCGAGACGGCCCAAAGTCCCTATGGGATGGCCAGTCGCAACCAGCTCAAGGCCCTGCTGCCCCTTGGCTCGACGGTGAGCTTGCGGGTACAGGCGGTGGATCGCTATGGCCGCACGGTGGCTGAGGTGATTGGCAAGGGCACGGTCAACCTGGCGATGGTCCAGAGCGGCCAGGCGTTTGTCTATCGGCAGTATCTGGGCCGTTGCGACCGGGGCGCCTACCTGGCAGCGGAGCGCCAGGCCCAGGCCCAGCGGCTGGGGGTGTGGGCAGTGTCTGGGGGGATTACGCGGCCTTGGGACTTCCGGCAGGGGGGTGGCGTGCAGCGGAGGTCAGGGGCAACTCCAGCTGCTGCGACCCCAACCGCTCCAAGCGTCAGCCCCCTATCCCAGCAGGCCAGTGGGGCCCACTACACCTGCAAGCAGATCGGCTCGTTTGCCCGCGCCCAGGAGTTGCTGCGGCAGGGGCACAGCTATCTCGATCGCAATGGGGATGGGGTGGCTTGTGAGTCGCTGCGGTGAGTCGAGGTGACGGGAACTGCATGTAGGCAGAAGCCCTACACAG
>Ga0310333_100121_pt1 | contig 21434 bp, 25 predicted proteins | sample LakMicSRFTotalB7_FD_195547 | JGI IMG/M metagenome (GOLD analysis project Ga0310333, IMG submission 195547) | Enriched freshwater cyanobacterial communities from Lake Michigan, Michigan, United States - MI23.SRFL.Total.B7 (v2) (version 2) | ecosystem: Environmental > Aquatic > Freshwater > Lake... | reverse complement strand
CGCTGACCCTGCTGGGAGAAGATCTCAGCGACCGTGCTCGCCACCAACTCCTCGAGACCTCCCATGGTGATGACCAGTCCCAAGAAGTTGGTGGTGCTTGGCGATAGCGGCGTCCAGGGCTGGGGGGATCCCCTCGAGGGGGGCTGGTGTGAACGGCTGAGGCGCCAGTGGATGGGGCGACCCAACGGCCCAGTCGTGTACAACCTGGGCGTGCGGGGCGATGGCTTAGAGCGCTTGGCTGCCCGCTTGGTGGATGAGGTGGGCCGCCGCGGCGAACTGAGGCGTCAGATCCCCCAGGGAATCCTGATCGGCATCGGCCACAACGATGCGGCCCGGGTGGGTCGGGCCGATGGGCGCCAGCAACTGGACCCGGAGGGCTTTCTCTTTGGTTTGAAGCGGCTGCTCGCCACGGCCAAGGCCCTGGCCCCGGTCCATGTCGTGGGACTGGCGCCGGTGGATGAAGCCGCCATGCCCTACGCCGAGGTGCTTTGGTATCAACTCGACGACATCCGCCGCTACGAGGCCCTGCTGGAGGAAGCCTGCCTCGACGCCGATGTGCCGTTTTTGCCCCTGCTCGATGGCCTATTGGCGAATCCCAACTGGCGGCAGTTGCTCTGCGCTGATGGCCTGCATCTCAACACGGAAGGTCACCGCCAGGTGTACGAACGCATCAGCCACTGGCCTGCCCTTCTGCAATGGGCCGATCAGGATCCAGCCGCCGCAGCGAATCACCCAAACCGGTGAGGGGCCATTCCTCCCCCTGGGGGACGCCCTAACCCAAGGGACCAGAGAGCGTAAATGCCCCCTACCGGCGTTTTCATCGTCCAGGCTCCATGGCCCAATCCACCCCCATCAAGTCCGAACGTCGCTCACGCAACAAGCAATGGTTCCAGGCCTTGGCCCAGGCCAACCAATCCAAACAAGCCGAACTGACCCTGCACTGGCGCAATGCCCTGGTCAGCGAAAATTTGGCCCTCGTCCGCCAGGTCGCTAACCGCCTCAGCAAGCAGACAGGCCAACCCTTTGACGAGCTGGTTTCAGCTGGAAGCCTGGGGCTGATTCGGGCCGTGGAGGCCTTCGACCTCAAACACGATTGCGTCCTAAGCAGCTTTGCGGTGCCATACATCCGCGGGGCGATTTTGCACGACCAGCGGGACAACCACCAACCGCTCAAAACCCCCAGGCGACTGCGCGAGCTGCACCAGCGGGCACGACGGCTGGAAGAACAACGGCGCCGCCAGGGCGCCGCACCCCTGGGTGCCGCCGAACTTGCCGGGGCCTTGAACTGCCGGATTGAGCAGCTGGAAGAGGCCAAACGGGTGCAGCGGGCCCTGAAGGTGCTGAGCCTCGATGCCCCTTTTCCTGGGAACCACCAAACCTGGGGACAAAGCCCATGCCTGGTGGATCAGATTGCCGCCCCAGAAACCAGCGATGGCCCCAGCCAGGCGCAGCGGAGCTGGCTGGAGTGCCAGTTGAAGGCCCTATCGGGCCTGGATCGCGCCCTGCTCCAGGGCCACTGGATCCTTGAGCGCAGCTGGAAAGAGCTTGGTTTTCAGTTGCGCATGGCTCCCAAGCAAGCCCAAGCCCGGGCTGAAGCCGCCCTCGACCAGCTACGCCACAACCTGAGCCGGGAGGCCCAGGAGCAAGAAGCAGGCCATGGCGATGAGGGCCGCAATCGTGGTTTGCAGGCCATTCACCAGTTCATTGGTGAGCCAGCGGAAGCGGTGTTGGCAGGTCGCCCCAATCACGCTTTCAATCAGGGTGGCCAGCAAGCCCACCAGGGTCACGAGGATCCAGCCCATCGCCGTTGGCACTAGCCCCAACAGGGCCATCAACGAGGCCATGAGGGCACTGCCCACCAGGCTGGCGGCGGTGCCCTCCAGGCTGATGGCCCCCTCCGTACCGGGGGGGACCGCTCGAAGGGTAGTGATTAACAGGGTGTGACTGCCCCAGCGCTTGCCGATTTCACTGCCGAAGGTATCCGCCAACTTGGCGGCAAAACTGGCGGCAAAACCCACCAGCAACACCGGGGTGGCCTGGGGGGGAAGGAGTTGGCTCGCCAGGGCCAACACGGCACCGGTAGCCGCCGAACCCCAGACATTTTCGGGGCCCCGCCGACCACCCCTGGCTTCCGCCAGACCCCGGGCCTGCTTGCTGCGAAAGCCCAGCTTGGTGACCATCGAGCCCAGGGCCAAATAGGACACCACGGCCAACCAGCCCCTGGGCCCCAAGCTGCCCCAAAGGAGGGTGCCGAGGATGCCGGCATGCACCCAGCCCGCCTTGGTCAGCAGGGGCAGTCGCTGGGCCAGGGCAATCAACACCCCATTGATCAACAGGGCAGAGAACCAGCTCAGCAGGACGGCAATCAACGCAGGGACCTCGCTTCTGTTGCACAGATCTAAGCCAGGCCGCTGAAGTGGCCAATCGCCATTGATAATCGGCTCAAGACGTTGCTGCCGTCATGGTGTTCAACCGCAAGGAAGTTTTCCGCCACGATTTCGGCAGCGAAGGCGCCGAACCGGCTGCGATTGCGATCAGGCCTGCAACTGAAAAAGCTTCTGCCACAAGTACTTCTGCACCCAAGACTGCAGTAGCCCTGCCTGGCGATTCCTTCCAGTTCCAAGCGCCCAAGGCAGGCGGAGCATCCCCAGAAGCCAAACAAGCTGGCAACACTGAAGCCCCCGCGAGCACCCTCACCACGGCCGAAGCCATCGCCGCCGAGCTGCGCGCTGCCCAAGAGGCCATGCCAGCGCCGAGCAAGGCCACCTTCGCGCCCGACTGCCTCAATCCCATCAACGCGGTCCCCATGGTCCGCCGCAGCGCCGGCGCAAACCTCGCGGGCTTTAAGACCATGGGCAAAGAGATGCTCAAGAGCTGATAGCTGGGCGAGCAACGCCCCTACAAGCCCGCCCGCCAATGGCTGAGCAGCGCCGCAGCGGCTACTGCCGCCGTGGAACTGCGCAGAATCGTGGGCCCCAGGCTGACCGGAATCCAGCCCTGGGAGATGGCCAGCCCTTCTTCGGCGGGGCTCCAGCCCCCTTCCGGCCCGATCGCCATCACAACTCCCTTACCAGGCTCTGAATCAGCGAGCGCAGGCGAAAGGCTTGTCTGGTTCAGCACCGCCGCCAACAAGGGAAGATCCTCGCGGCGGGTCGTCGCGAGCAGGCCGAGGCCGAAGGGCGGTTGGCCCAAGCAAGCTTCGGCTGGCTGTAAGGCCCCCAGTTCGGGAGACCACAGCCGTTCACACTGCTCCACCGCCTCCCGCAGGATCAGGTGGCAGCGCTCGCTGTTGAACGGGCCTGGAACACTGCGCTCAGCCTTGAGGGGCGTGAGGCGATCAAAGCCCAATTCACAGGCCATGCGCAGCACCAGCTCCCCATCGCGCTTGGGCAAGGCCACCGCCAATTCCAGGGGCAGCAAAGGCCTGGATTCCGCCTGCAGGGGCGCATGCACCGGTTGGTCCAAAACCGCAGCAGTGCCGCCCGCAAGCGTGGCGCTCCAGAGATGGCCCGCCCCATCAGCGAGGGCAAAACGGTCGCCCTCGCGCAGCCGCAACACCCGGCGCAGATAGTGCAGTTCCTCGGCTTCGAGCGGCAGATCAGGGCCCGCACCCACCAGGCGGTGGGGGGAGATCAACAGACGACGCAGTTCGCGGACCACTGGCTAGGGGGGGGGCGATCGCGCTAGTCGTCGAACACCGACTCGGGTTGCTCCTCAATCGGCCAGTCCTCGTTGAGACCGCCAATCAAGAGCTCCTCAATCTCCACCACATCATGGTTGAGTTGGCGCAGGGCATTGATCAAGACATCGAGGGCGAAGCCATCACTGGTGCCCAGGTCGAGCCAGCAGCGGGCCCAGTTCTCCTGGTATTCCATGGGGCCCATGTTGTGCATCAAGGCGGGCATGGCCGCCTGGGCGTCTTCGCTGTCGTAGGCCATCCAGCTGAGCTCGGCGCCCTCGTCATGCACCTGCAACGCCTCAGCGTTGAAGGCGCCGCATTTCCCCAGGAAAAACCAGCTATCCAAGGCCGTTTCCACGTAGCCCCGTTCACCGCTGCCGGGGGGATTGGCAAAGCGCAGCCAGATCCAGCAATTGAAAGGGTCAAATTCGCGGAAACGCACCTCCATGGCTCGATCCAAAACAACAACGATCCCCCTATCAAACACGCCAGGCCCCCAACACACCAGGCATGCTTGGCAGATGCTTGAGCTGCGCGACGTCTCGTACCAAAGCGCCACCGCCGCTTCACCGGTGCTGCGCCAGATCAATCTGCAATTAGCCCTCGGAACGCCTGCCCTGGTGGCAGGGCCGAGTGGCTGCGGCAAAACCACCTTGCTCGAGGTGATCAGTGGTCTGGCGGAGCCCAAGACCGGCTCGATCACCTGGGATGGCGAAGGACTCAACGGTCGCCAACGGCGCTGGCTGTGCGGCCTGGTCTTTCAGTTTCCCGAACGCCATTTCCTTGGGCTCAGCGTGGGCCAGGAATTGAAATTGGGCCAGCGGCGCCTCAGTGCCGACAACGCGGAAGCCGTGCTTGCCCTGGTGGGCCTGGGGGGGCTCTCCCTCCAGCAGGCACCGGAACAGCTCAGTGGCGGCCAACAACGGCGGCTGGCCCTGGCGGTGCAACTGCTGCGCAACCCCAAGGTGCTGCTCCTGGATGAACCCACGGCCGGCCTCGACTGGAGCGTGCGCCGAGAGATCCTCGATCTGCTGGCTGTTCTCTCCAAGGACCGCATGTTGTTGGTGGTCACCCACGAACCGGAGCTGTTCGATGGGGTGATCGCCCAGGGATGGCGCATGCACGACGGCATGCTTGCCCCCCTTGGGCTGCCAGGGGCCTGAAGAGCGATTCGTACGATGCCTGAATCAGGGAACCATCCTTTGGGCGACCAGTTGTTGCGGGCTACAGCTGCCGATGGAGGCATCCGCATGGTCGCCGTGACCACCACCGAGGCCAGTCGGGTGGCCCGCCAAAGGCATGGGCTGTCCTTTCTCACCACGGCCCTACTGGGCCGCAGCATGACGGCCGGATTACTGCTCGCCAGCTCCATGAAGGTGGCCCATGGCCGGGTCAACCTGCGCATCCAATCCGATGGCCCCCTAAAGGGATTGATGGTGGATGCGGGGCGCGATGGCACGGTGCGGGGCTACGTGGGCAACCCCCAGCTCGAGCTGGATCTGGTGCAACCCACCGATGGCGGCAGCCAGTTCGACTTCAAAACAGCCACCGGCACGGGCTACCTCCACGTGGTCCGCGACCTGGGCGAAGGTGAACCGTTCAGCTCCACGGTGGAATTGGTGAGCGGTGGCATTGGCGACGACCTCGCCTCCTACCTGGTCCATTCCGAGCAAACCCCATCGGCGGTGTTTGTGGGCGAGCAGATCGATAGCCAAGGGGTGCGCTGCAGCGGTGGAGTGCTGGTGCAGGTACTCCCCAAGGCCGCCCGCGAACCCGCCCTGGTGGCCCTGTTGGAGGAGCGCTGCCAGGAGGTGAGGGGCTTCAGCCAACGGCTAGCCGAGCACGCCACCAACCTGCAGGGCCTCCTCGTAGACATCTTCCCCGACCTCGATCCCCAGCCCCTGGAACAGGTGGCCAACCGCCAGGGCGTGAGGTTCCAGTGCACCTGCAGCCGGGACCGCAGCGTTGGGGCCCTGCAACTGCTGGGCAAGGGTGAACTCACCGCCATGCTGCAGGAAGACGGCCAGGCGGAGCTCATCTGCCACTTCTGCAATGAGCATTACGTGGTGGAACCGCCTGAACTGGAAGCCTTGATTCAGGCCGCCAGCTGAAGCGCGTTGCTCCCTTGGGGCCCTAACCGAGCAGCAGCGCTCCCAAAAGCAACACCACCAGGGCGGGCAAGCTCTGCACCTGCACAGAAGACAGGGGAAAGCCCATGGGAAGGGATGGATCCAAGCCCGCCGCCAGCAGACCACCGAGCACCAAACCGAGGCTCAGCAAGCCAAAGCTCCAACCCACGGCCTTAAGAAACTTGCCAGTGCGCCGCTGGAGATTGATCACGGCCATGCCGGTGGCCAAGGCCAACAACAACTCCGGCGGGGCCGCAGGCACCAACACCAACAGGCCCAGTAAAACCCCCGATGTGGCCAGAGGAAACCAGAGCTCCCGGCCCTCGGCAGCCGGCGACACCCTGGGCAAGGCCGCCTGGGCAAATTTGGGCAACTGGGTGAGCTTGGGCAGCTGGGGAAGCTTGGGCAGGGCGGAAACAGACAATTTCTGGGCCGGCGGTACCTGTTCCCGTTGGGATGCGGTTTTAGCTGCGGTGCTCACCTTGCCTTGCTGGCGCTCCTTCAAGCGCTCCATCAGCACGGCGTCGTAGGCGGCCTCTACCTTGGAAGAAGCCATGGTGTCGCCAGCAGCTTCAAGGAGGCGGGCCCGTTTTGCGGCCTGTACCTCATCAAAACTGGCATCGGCCGTGATCCCCAAGCGCTCGTAGGGGCCCGGGGCATCGGCCGGCGGCGAGGGCGAATCGGAGCGTTGGTTCATAGGCAACCACCCTATCGACGTCAGCCCGGCAACGGGCCGCTCTGGGGACCAATCAACAAACCAAGCAACAGTGACCCTTAAAACTGTCCCCTAAAACAGGGGCTCACTGTTTTGGTAACCATCGTCCTGCTGAAGGTGGCGGCAGGTTCGTTCAGCCTCGGCCAACAGCAGCCGCTGACGGTGCTTCAGCAAAGGAATCTGGGGGGGCAAATGGCTGCCCTCCCGCATCACGATCGTGCCGGACGACAAGTCCTCAAGATCGGGTTGGAAATTGACGTAATCGCAGCCCCCGTCAGGGCGGGGACGCACCAGCCAAACCGGCTTGGGCATCGCTGTGATGGTTCGTTACAGCCATGCTGGCGCGAAAGGTGACCAACTGTGAGCTGGCCAACTGGGGCTAGAGGGCAATCGGTTCGACGCCACTCACCACCGGGGCGACGGCACTGAGCTCCAGATCGGGGTGGTCCTCGGCGAGCTGGTTGAGGTTCCAGTCGTTCTTGAACAGCAGCACCGGTCGATCCCAGGCATCCCGCACGGTTTTGCAATTAAAAATGCGGCCCACTTTCTCCAGGGCTGGCCAACCGCCGCTCACCCAACGGGCGACGCTGAAACCCAAGGGTTCGATGCGGGTTTGAACTCCGTATTCGTTTTCCAACCGGTATTGCACCACCTCCAACTGCAGTTGCCCCACGGCCGCCAGGATTGGATCGCGCTTGCTCTGGTCGGTGTCATAGAGCACCTGCACGGCCCCCTCTTCCCGCAGTTCGTTAACCCCCTTGCGGAAGCTTTTAAACGCGGAGGGGTTGGGATTGCGCAACCAGGCAAAGATTTCCGGACTGAAGCAAGGAATGCCTTCGTATTCCACCTTGGAGCCCACATACAAGGTGTCGCCAATGGCAAACATGCCGGGATTGTTGAGGCCAATCACGTCGCCAGGGAAGGCCTCGTCGACCACCTCGCGATCCTGGCCGAATAATTTCTGCGGCCGGGACAGACGGATCGTTTTGCCACTGCGGGCATGGCGCACGGCCATGTCCTTTTCAAACTTGCCGCTGCACACCCGCACGAAGGCCACCCGGTCGCGGTGGCGGGGATCCATGTTGGCCTGCAACTTGAACACAAAGCCGCTGAAATCGGGGCTCAAGGGATCCACCTCCCCCGCCGCCGATTGCCGGGCCGTGGGCTTCTGGGCCAGTTCCAGAAAGGCATCCAAAAACGGCCGCACCCCGAAGTTGGTCATGGCCGAGCCAAAGAACACCGGGCTGAGTTCGCCGGCATGCACCAGCTCCAGGTCGAGGTCGGCACCGGCCCCATCAAGCAACTCCAGTTCCTCCAGGGCCGCAGCCAAGAGTTCGGGTTCCACCAGGGTGGCCAGCTCGGGATCGGTGGCATCCAACCGTCTTTCGTTGCTCTGCTTGCCCCGCTCGGCCCGCTCAAACAACACCACCTGCTTGCTGCGTCGATCGATCACCCCGCGGAACCGGTCGCCGCTACCGATCGGCCAATTCACCGGCCAACAGGCCAACCCAAGCTCCTGCTCAATTTCATCGAGCAGATCGAGGGGCTCCCGCCCCGGCCGGTCCATCTTGTTGATGAAGGTGAAGATCGGGATGCGCCGCATCCGGCACACCTCAAACAACTTGCGGGTTTGGGGTTCGAGCCCCTTGGCGGCGTCCTCGAGCATCACCGCGTTATCGGCGGCGGCCAGGGTGCGGTAGGTGTCTTCTGAGAAGTCTTGGTGGCCGGGGGTATCCAGCAGGTTGATGGTGCTGCCGGCGTAGTCGAACTGCAGCACCGTGGACGTAATCGAGATGCCCCGCTGCTTCTCGAGCTCCATCCAGTCGGAGGTCACCTTGCGCTGCTCGCCCTTGGCTTTGACGGCACCGGCCTGCTGGATCGCGCCTCCATAGAGGAGAAGCTTTTCGGTGAGGGTGGTTTTACCGGCGTCGGGGTGGGAAATAATCGCGAAGTTGCGGCGCCGGCCCACGGCGGCGGCCAACTCGGCAAGTTCTGGGGCTGTGCTGCTGGAAGGACACGTGGTCATGGGGCCAACCTAGAGGCGACCCCAGACCTCCAGATACCGGTCGTCCAGGGCGGCCACCCGCAGGCCGTGCTCTCCCACAGGCAAGCCAGCCACACGCAACTGGGCCTCCACCTCAGTAGGCTCAAAGGCGGCATGCAGGGAGGCCAGGTAATCCCGCTGGAGCACGGCGGGCGCCGAAGCCAGGTGCAGCTGTTGCAGGGCTAGGGCGGCCTCGGGGGTGGCAGGACGGCGCAGGTCTTTGATGTAGATGGCAGCGCCTGGGGCCGCCAATGGGCGCAGGTGCCTCCAGAGGGCCTGGGGATCGTGGAGATGGTGCAACAGGCTGTTGCTCACCACCGCTGTAAAACCGCCATAGGGGAGGGTTTCAGGCCCCAAGAGCACCTGGGCAAAGCGCAGCCGATCGGCCAGGCCAGGGCACCCCAGCACCCGCTGGGCCAACTCCTGTTGGGCCACCTCCAACATGGCAGCGGCGCCATCAAGCCCGAGCACCGAGGTCTGGGGGAACCTTTCAGCCAGGCGAAAACTGATGTTGCCCGGGCCGCAACCGAGATCCACCAGACGCGGCCCTGGCCCATCCCCCAGCGACTCGCCAAAAAGCTCCACCAGTCGGTCCACCAGAGCCTGGTCGGTGGCCCTGAAATCCGCCTGGGCGTAGGCCTGCACCTGCAGGGGGTCGTCCATCAGCTCGGGTTCAACGCTGCGCTGCATGACAACCGCGAAACCGCGCTGCAGATGGTGGCAACGGATGCTTGCACACCCCACAGGTGGCGTTATGGTTCGGCACACGTCAGGCCCCTTACCCGTGACCCCCTCAGCGCTCTCCCCAGAAGCCGCCCAGGCAGAAACCCATAAACAAGAGGCTGAAAAGGCTTTTGCTGCAGCGGCGGGCACTCCAGCAGCTGGGGATTTTCCCTCCACAGCCCCTGCCGCCAACCCGGTTTTCTACCGCACCTACAGCCGCAAAACCCCCAGTGGCCGCGAAAGCTGGCACCAGGTAGCCGAGCGCAACTTGGGCGGCCTCAAACAACTGGGCAACCTCAATGACGAGGAGATCAGCCTGCTGCGCCGGATGCAGCAACAACAAAAGGCCCTGCCCTCGGGACGCTGGCTCTGGATTGGGGGCACCGAGTGGATTGAGCGGAACGAAAATTTCTCCGGCGCCTACAACTGCACCTCCACCAACCTGGTGGATTGGGAAGCCTTTGGTCTGATGATGGACCTGGCCATGATGGGCTGCGGCACCGGGGCGATCATTGAGCCCCACCTGTTCAGCCGTCTGCCAGCCATCCGCAACAAGCTGGTGATCGATGGCGTCACCGACATCGGGGCCACTCCCGCAAGCCAACGCCAGGACCACAGCACCAGTTCGATCGACGGGCAACAGGTACAGATCAAGGTGGGCGATACCCGCCGCGGCTGGGTGGACAGCTACCAACTGCTGCTCGAACTTTGCAGCGATGAGCGCTTTGAGGCCGGCGCAGAAATCCACATCAATATCGACCTCTCCGATGTGCGCCCGGTCGGCGAAACCCTGAAGGGGTTTGGTGGCATGGCCAACCCCGTGAAGCTCAAGGATCTCTATGGCCGGGTGGCCCACCTGCTCAACAAGGCCTTGGGCCGCCAGCTCACCTCCGTGGAGTGCTGCCTCCTGATCGATGAGGCTGCCGTCACGATCGTGGCCGGCAACATCCGCCGGAGTGCTGGCATGCGCCAGTTCTGCGCCGACGACAACTCCGCTGCCGGCGCCAAGGAAAACCTTTGGCAGCAAGACGCCGATGGCAATTGGCGGATCGATCCGGAGCGGGATTCGCTGCGCATGGCGAACCACACCCGGGTGTTCCACGTTCGCCCCACCAAGGAGGTGGTGCTGGAGGCCGTCACCAAGCAGTTCCAAAGCGGTGAGGGCGCCATCCAATTCGCCCCCGAGGCCATTGCCCGCTCCAATGCCGACCTCCTGGGCACCCCGGAACTGCGCCAGGAATTCATTGGCATCTACTGCGACCAAGGCCGGGAGCAGGCCGGCCAATGGCTCACCACCCACCATCCCGAGATCGACGCCGCCGAACTCGAGCACCGGCTCGGGCGCTATGGCCTCAACCCCTGCGGCGAAATCCTCGGGGCCGACTTCCACTGCAACCTGGCCGAAATCCATCTCAACCAGATTGATCCCGCCGATCACCAGGCCCAAGCCGATGCCTTCAAGGCGGCAGGTCTGGCGGTGGCTTGCCTGCTCAACCACCGCTTCGACGTGGAGCGCTACCGCCAAAGCCGCGCCTGGGATCCAATCGTGGGCGTGAGCTTCACCGGCCTGTTCGACTTTTTCGTGCATGCCTTCGGCACTCCGTGGCTGAACTGGTGGGAAGCCGGTCGCCCCGACACCGAAGCCGGCCTGGCCTTTAAAGAGCAGGAAGCCGCTTACCTGAGCCGCTGGAAAGAGATCGTCAACGAAGCCGTTTGGGAGTACTGCGATCGCCAGGGCCTGCGGCGCCCCAACCGCTGCACCACCGTGCAGCCCGCTGGCACCAAGAGCCTGCTCACCGGCGCATCCCCCGGTTGGCACCCCCCCAAGGCCCAACGCTTCATCCGCCGCATCACCTTCCGCAAGAACGACCCGGTGGCCCTGGCCTGCTTGGACTACGGCTATTCGATCGTGCCATCCCAATCCGACAAGGACGAGCAGGGACGCCTGCTGGATGATCCATTCGATGCGCGCTGCACCGAGTGGCTGGTGGAAATCCCCACCGAAGTGAGTTGGGCCAACATCCCCGGGGCCGACACCGTGGAGATCAACAACTTCTCAGCCATGGCCCAGTTCGACTTCTACATGCAGGTGCAGAAGCACTACACCGCCCACAACACCTCCGCCACGGTGGAGTTCCGCGAAAACGAGATCGAGCCCCTCGCTGAAGCCATCCACAAGGCCATTGAGGAAGGCGAGGGTTACATCTCGGCGGCCCTCCTGGCCCGCTTCGACGCCAACGCCACCTTCCCCCGCCTGCCCTTCGAACCCATCGATAAGGCCACCTACCTCAGCCTCAATGCCGAGGTCGCCAAGCGCCGGAGCTGCCCGGACTTCTTTGAAGCCCTCCAGCGTTACGACCGCGGCGAATTGGTCGAAGCGGGTCCTGCGGGTTGCGATTCCGACAAGTGTCTGCTGCCCCTCGCCAAGCCGAACACCTAGGCCAGGCTGACCAAAGAGAGCAGCAAGCATGGCCATGGAACGGGGCAGAGCTCAACCACGTCACCCAGGGAAAACCAGAAGGGTCGGCCTTTGGCTGATCCTGGCTGCCCTGGTGGGGGGCTGCCAGAAGGCCAAGCAACCCCCGAATCCGCAACTTGTCCAGTGCTTGCGTGATCAAAGCCAACTGGTTGCCCAGGTGGCTCGGTTGAGACCCCAGCTCCAGGCCCTGGCAACAATCCAACAAGAAAGGTTCATCCCACCGGCCAAACCCACCGCGATTGACCCCGAACTGGCCGAGCGCTACAGCCAGGAGGATCGGGAGCTGGATGAGCAGCGCTACCAGAGCTCACTGCTCGTTTGGGAGCAAATGAATGCAGAGCGCTACCGGCTCTGGCTTGTCGACCACACCCGAAGGCAACGGGCCCTCGAGCTTGAAGTGGAACGCCGGGCCCAGGCCCTCAAACAGCTCAACCCCGAGGTTGTGCAACGCAGCCCCAACAAGCCAGGATCCCTCGCGCTGAACCGCCAGGCTGTAGAGAAGTACAGCAACTGCGATCCCCAGGCTTTTTGAGGAAAGGCAACTCTAGGTATCGCATTGGGCTTGGCATGGGCCCAGTTCTGGCGGCAGGCCTGGGCTGCCTGATGGGGCTTGCCGCCCAGTCCAAAGAGCTGCCAGTACCGATGGGCTGCCTGGGTGACTACGGCACCACGGGTTGTGCGGCCCTGATTTACAGCCAAATGGTTTGCGATCCGGCCTTTGCGGCCGTGCCCCAGCCCCTGCTGAGCCTGCAGCTGGACGAGGCCTTCAAGACAGCCGGGCTGCAATCGGCCGAACTGCAGGTGGACGGGGTGGTGAGCACGGCCCTGGCACGGTTCATCCCGAAGATGTGCCCCAAGTTGCTCCAGCCCCTGCAAGGGCTCAGGAACTAAGATGCGACGGCTTCCGCAGTAGCAGAAGCAACCTCTGGAGAGGTGGTCGAGTGGTTGATGGCTCTGGTCTTGAAAACCAGCGAAGTGAAAGCTTCCGTGGGTTCGAATCCCACCCTCTCCGTTTCAGGCTCCCACCGGGTCTATGGGCCCGTTGGCACCGTTAGCGCAATTCCAAAATCGCCAACCTGGCATCAATACTGAGGGCGTGGGAGAGGATTTTTTCACCCCGATCCCAGGCACAGCGCCTTGAGAGGAGTTCCAAATCATCAAACCAGCTTGACTTCGTCATCTGGCCACCATGCAGACGAATGTGATACACAAAGTCGTCGATCACGACACCTGGAGCCATCGAGGTCACGGCGATCATCATGCCGATATCTTCTCCCTGGGATAGGCCCATCCAGCCCCCGGCCCGTTTCAAGAGATTGGTTTCGACCAGCAACGTTGTGGGCCCCAGGGGAATGCTCGCTTCCGGCTCCGGCCAGGCACGCCAAACGTCTCCAGGAAAACAGCAGCCTGCAGGCAGGATTTGGGGATCGGATTTGAAGTCGTCGGTGCAGTAGCCAGCCGACCAAAGGGCATTGGGCTGATCGTGGATTGCGCTCAGCCTTTTATCGAGCGACTGCGGATACAGCCAGTCGTCATCGTCGGCACTGGTAATCCAATCACCGCCGGCCACAACAAGACCCAGATTGCGGGCTGCGGATTGTCCAATCTGCCGTTTGGTGGCGAGAACGGTTGCTCGATCAACCAACTCATTGGGAATGTTGTCAGCAGTATTACCGTCGACAACAATCACATGTTCAACATTGCAGACATTCTCGGTGAGGCTCTGATTCAGTTCCACCAACATCCCCAACCTGTCAGGCAACAGCCTGGTGGGGGTAATCACACTGACAGTCTCTGGAATGTGCTGACGCTTTTCCTGGTTCTTTAGCTTAGCCGACCCAAGAGACGCCACCAAAAGGAGCCCGCTTCTCTGCAGTTGCAACGCCCGTGCTCGTTTTATGACAAGCCCCCGTCAGGGCGCAACGCGATCCATAGCTTTCTGGGGTTGAACCACCCATCCCATGGCGACAAGTGTTCCGATGGCCAAGAAATGTCTAGCGGAGCTGCTAGGCACCTTCTGGCTCGTGCTGGGCGGTTGCGGCAGCGCCGTTCTGGCCGCCAAGTTTCCCTATGACAATGCACAAGTCAATCCGCTGGGGCTGGGCTTTTTAGGCGTCGCCCTTGCCTTTGGCCTCACCCTGCTCACGATGGTCTATGCCATTGGTCCGATCTCGGGCTGCCACATCAACCCGGCGGTGAGCTTTGGCCTCTGGGCTGGGGGCCGCTTCAAGGGCTCCCATCTCCTGCCCTACATCGTTGCCCAAGTTGTGGGCGGCGTTCTTGGCGGCGGCGTGATCAAGCTGGTTGCCAGCGGCAGGCCAGGCTTTGTGCTGGCAGGTTCCAACCCTTTGGCCACCAATGGCTTCGGGCTCCACTCACCCGGAGGCTATGGATTCCTGGCAGCTCTGGTGATCGAAGTGGTGCTGAGCTGTTTCTTTCTGCTGGTCATCCTGGGCGCCACCCATCACCTAGCTCCAACTGGATTTGCAGGTGTGGCCATCGGCCTGGCTCTCACCCTGATTCACCTGATCAGCATTCCTGTCACCAATACCTCGGTGAACCCAGCCCGAAGCACCGGCGTGGCCCTCTGGGTGGGGGGAGCGGCGACGGAGCAGCTGTGGTTGTTCTGGCTGGCACCCATCCTGGGTGCACTCATGGGCGGCTGGATCTACCGCAACCTGCTGACAGAAGAAGTCAGGGGCACATAGGTTGATGCCATGAGGCTCCTTCCCGGCAAGCAACGTCCCCAGTGGTTGCGGATGGCTGCCCAGGTTGGGGCGGGAGCCCTGGTGCTTGCGGCGTTGGTCAGCGCCCTGCCGGTGCTGTTGATGGTCAGCCTGGTGACGGCATTGGCCCTAATCCCCACCCTGCGCCAACTCCGCAAGGAGATGGACAAATCCGGCCTCGGAACGGATGGTCCGGCCCGGGAACAAATGGTGGACATAACCCCCATCCACAGTCGCGTCGTTCAAGGCTTCTGGAGCTTTTGGCGGCGTCAGCGCTAGGAGCCAGAACCCAAAACCCACACCCACCCTAGGGAAGGGCCACCAGTAGGGCTCCCGCTGCCATCCGCACAACGCCAATCCACCCCCTGGGGCCCAACTGTTCTCCCAAAACCCAGACGCCAAACACGGCAATCAGCACCACACTGAGCTTGTCGATGGCGGCCACCCGCGCGACAGGCCCTAACTGGAGGGCCTTGAAATAACACAGCCAGGAGGCTCCGGTAGCAAGACCTGACAGGGCAAGGGCCGCAAGGCTGACCCGGGGAAGAAGCACGAGCTGATGCCAGCGCAGTTGGCCATTGATCGCGAGCAAACCCGTAAGGGCCACCACCACCACGACGGTGCGAAGCAAGGTGGCGAGGTTGCTGTCGATTCCCTCAACCCCAATTTTGGCAAGAACAGCGGTCAAAGCTGCCAGAACAGCTGCGCCAGCGGCCCACAGTTGCCAGCCAACCATCAGCGTCCCCCCTATCGCCCCAGTCTGACGCGGCGGTTTACCGGGAGACCCCCCAAAGTATGCGAGGTTTTGGATGGCGAAGGGGCCATGGAGCACCTGGAAGACCATGGAGCCAAATACCGAACCTTTGTCCAAGAAACCCATGCCCTTCAACCCTCTATCGCGCCTGCAGGTCCTGGTCACCGCAATGGCTCTTGGCACTGCAGGGGCAATGGCCCCAACGGCACAAGCCCAAAGCTTTCGGGACAACGTGATCAACCAACGCTGTACGAAGGCAGCTACGGACGATTTCGCCAAATTGGCCAAGACACCGCCGGCTGGCTTTATCCCCTTCACCTGCAGCTGCGTGGTCCAAGAGATCAATGCCCAAGTACCCGTTGACCAGGCCAGGGCAACCTGCAAAGCCCAGGCCATTGCAAAATTCGGAAAACCCTGATGACCGGGCAGTGGCCAAAACCCATGCCGCCACCCGTTGACAAGGTTGGCCAACCCACTTCAAGACACCATCACATCAAGCACCAGTGAGCAAGTTTCAATCCATTATTTCGACTATTGCAGCCCTCGGCACAATCGCAGTCACTTCAGTGACGGCCTACAAGGTCTTTGAAAGCCAGCAGGTCAATAGCACAAAACAACAAACAATTATCGAAGATCTCAAACGTCAACTTCTCGAAAAGAAAGTAGAAGCCGAACAACCCACCCCCACCATGGCAGTACCGGCTCAAACAACCGCGCCCGACCCCTTGGCCGCCGGATCAGCATCGGCGCCACCACTTCCCCCCCTGACGAATTAACCAGGTGCCCAATCACCCATTGGGGTGATCACACGCCTCACCCAAATGGGTGAATCACGGGCAGAATTAAGGGACTGAGCGGCCAACGGTTAAGCCCAAATCGACCGGGCCGCAAGGATTATCCCGAGAGAAAGCCAAATTTGAAACACAAAAGTTAATCAATTATCGTCATAACCGCTGTCAATCAGTCATAGCATCGTTGCATCAACCGTTGGCTAACGCTTGTGGTCTCCATTGCGCAGCGCAGAGCATTCCAGCCGGAACCCAGCAAGTTCCTTGCCGGCACCTGGCAAAAGATGTGCCAAATCGGCATGCCAGCGGGAATCGAAGAAACTCAAAAACATAAAATTATTGCCTTAAACATCGCCAACCTGATTGGGATTTTGCCTCTCAGATTCATTCTTGGGGTGAATTATGCCATGGCAGGCCAATGGCCATCTGCAATCTTGATGGCTATAGCGTTTGCAACAGTTGGCAGCATCGTCCTGCTGAGAATGGGCGGCCGCCTGAGCTTTGGATTTTATCGCCAGTCCACAATTCTATTCACCTTTATTTGTCCAGTCCTACTCACATTCATGCTTGGGGGATATGAAGGAAGCAGCATGGTCGTCATATGGTCGCTACTTTGCCCCTTACTTGGCCTTCTTCTTGGCGAACCCAACACAGCACTCAGGTGGTTTTACCTCTTTCTCGTTGCCAATGGTTTAGTTCTTGGGGTTCAGGGAAGCCTCATGGGCATGCCAGCCAGCCCAATCGAATGGCGCAACAACCTCGCCGCCTTCAATGTCATCGGGATTGGCAGCCTATTATTCCTTGGCCTGCGGTACTTCTTTAATCAGCGACAGGTTGCACTTGAGAAACTTGATCACTTTGCAGCTCTTGCAGCCCATGAATTACGCAATCCAGTAAGCACAATTTTGATCGCATTAAACCATTTAATGCGCAACTCCAGCGAACTAACAACATCCAATCAGAAGGCGCTCTATGCAGCCACCCATGAAGCAGAGCGCTGCAAGCATTTGCTGAATGATCTTCTCGATATGAGTCGGGGCAAAGAGGCCGGCATCAAGCTATCGCTCCAATCGGTTGATGTGCTGCCGGTCCTAGCAGCTGCAGCTCGAAAAGCCACCCAATGCCTCGATGCTGTAGTCAATATCGAATGCAAACTAAATCCTCAGCAAAGGATTGCGCTGGTCGACCACGACCACCTGGAACAGGTTATCTACAACTTGGTTGAAAACAGTTCTAAGTATGCCAATCATCAACAGCCAATCGAGCTATCGATTAAGGCTCATCCATACAAAAAAGAACTAACAATTCGGGTATCAGATTACGGCAAAGAACTAACCAGCCGGGAGATTGATCAGATCTTTAACCCCTTTTTTCGCGCTCAAAACGCAAGTGGCAAAGTGGGTAGCGGCCTTGGACTTTATTTTGTGCGCAGCATCATAGAAACCATGAATGGCAGAGTGAGCGCCGAAGCAAGAAATGGCGGTGGACTAGAGGTCACGATCTGCGTGCCAACGGGCAAATCCTGAACTTCCCCTATGCCTACAATCCTCTTCGTAGAAGACAATCTTGCTCTGGCCCAATGCCTATGCATTGAACTTGAGACAGAAGGCTTTGTGGCAGAAACGACGCCTGATGGCGCCCAGGCGTTAAGAAGATTGAGGCAGCCAGAGCCCGTTGATCTCGTACTACTCGACTGGGACCTGCCTGACTTCAGTGGCCTGGAACTCTTGCAAGTGATGCGCAAAAATAATTATATACAGCCTGTGATGATGTTGACAGCCCACGATACCGTTGATCATAAGGTTTTGGCACTACAAACCGGTGCCGATGATTACCTTGCCAAGCCCTTTTCATTCGACGAGCTTCAAGCCAGGATTGGTGCCTTATTGCGACGCAGCACAAGTCAGAAACAGTCCGAAAAGCAATTGGCTGGCAACAAGCCATTGGAATCGCACCTGCTTGGCATGCTATCGAGCCGTGAAAGAGAAGTACTTCAACATCTTGGCGAGGGAGAAAGCAATGCTGAGATTGGAGAGGCACTCTGCATTAGCCAAGAGACGGTTAAATCACATGTGAAGTCACTATTACACAAACTAAAGGCCAAGGATCGCACCCATGCTGTTGTGATTGCTTTCCATCAAGGATTAATTTGAGATCAAGCTTCCTTAGGGTCTAACGCCTAGTCGTTAGACCCTGCTCGAGAAGAAAAGCCGCAAGATTGCTTATGCTACGGCCCTCATAGCCTGAACGCTCAATTAATTGATCCAGGATCGCGAAAGGAACGGTGATCGTGATTCGTTTCGGCGCTTTTTGCTGGACGCCCAAGGTATTTTGTTGCAACTGATACAGGTTCATAGTTGGTTAATGGCTGGATAGGTTGCCGTTTGGCTTACCAAGTATCTGCTGTATTTCTGCTGCTGTCGTCCCTCAAATGGGGGAACTACGCAACCTCAAATGAGGGATAAAACAATGTAGCAATTTTAACCAAGCCCGCGGCATCAACGCACCTTTGGAAACCCCATCTCCACGCCGATCCACCATTTAAAGAACGGCTCAATCCGAAAGCAGGAGCCATGGTGTTGGCGTCGGTACGGCTGTTCTGCCCCTGATCTAAAGCCGATCACGTCGGCTGGGTTCCAGGCCAGTAAGGATGACCTATCCAGCCTCCTCGGCCCGAATAGCAAAACCGATGCCATTGCGATTACCTGCTTGTACCTCCACCATGATCGGCCTGCTAGGAACAACCCTGCTGATCAGCAGCCAGTCCGTGAACCTGGCAAAGCCCAAATACAACAGGGGCTGAGCAACCCAACTCCCGGGGTGGTGTGCGACCAGTTGGCGGCCACCTGCTTCGACCGTCAGGGAGCGTCGGTGCGCCTCACCCAGACCTACTTCGGCAACAATGCCGCGACCAGGCTCAATAAACAGTTAAGCGGGAGACCTGCCAGCAGCGACGTTCTACTCAGCAACGGCGCCTTGTGTGATCTGAGGGGAATGACCTGCTGGAGCGATGGCTGGCGCAGAAGCCAAGTTTCGACCCAGCTCAGCCAGCAATTATTTGGTTTGCCTCCGTCCTCGAACTCTGGCTACAACAATGGCCTCCAGGGTCTACAAACTCCCCGAGCGGGAGTTGCCTGTGATCCAAGCACCAAAACCTGCTATGACCAAAACGGGCTATCCCTTGGGTTTACGAGGGATTACTTCGGCTCCTATGCCGAGCAGACAGCCCTACGCAACCTGGCGGGCCAAATGCCGCCACAGCAGTTCCGGTTGAGCACGGGCAGCTCCTGTGATGTGACAGCACGCACCTGTTGGAATGACGTGTGGAGCCGGCAACAGGTGAATAGGGCTCTTACCAACCAACTCTTTAGCCCTGGTGGAATCGGCAGCAACCCATCGACCGACTACCAAACCAGCTCCACAGAAACCCGCCAAGCCCAATGCACAGTCAGCCGCTGGTTCCAAACGCTCATCAGGAGCAGCTGTGAAGTACGAGAAACAACCAACAACCTTGGACGCCTCTTGGAAGTGAACCTCCTGGATGGGTCGCGCTACAGCATCACCAGGCCAAGGACGGGCAACTTCGAGCTGACGGATCCCCAGGGGAAAATCTGGCCCTTACAGGTGCGTGACCAGGGACAAACGGTCAACTTCAGCTGGTCGGATCGGGTACTCACCGTGGGCGAACAAGGTACCACCAGCGGACAGAGCTTGGGAAACCTGATCAACAGGTTGCTGGGCCCATAGGTAGACGGGCTAATCGGGGGAGATTAAAGCAGGCAAAACCCGCACCCAGGGGCAAACCATGACCAGAATTAATGCTTCTGGAGCCCTTGAGCGTGCTGTTCCCCTTCTCACCCTTCACCGCAGCGAAAGTCGCTGGCCTTCAAGCCACGGTTGTGCTGCTCCTGGTGCTGTTGATGAAGTCAAACCTGCTCAGGGTCAAGATGTCCCTGGTGGGCAGCCTGGTGGGATTGGTTCTCTTGGCTGGGTTTCTGGCAACAACGGGCCTACTCACTGCCGTCACAGCGGGCTCCATCGCCTACGCACTGCGCCAGAAAAAATCCCGGGCACAAACTGTCTGAACCCTTAACCGATCAAGCAGTGGTTGGTGATGCTCGATGTCTTGGCTTTTGTCATCATGCTGCCATTCCATCGCAGCCAACCACGCACTGATCAAAGCGCCATGCGGGAGCTGATGGCTGGATTTGACACCCGTGGTGTCAAAGTCGTCACTGATCACCCTCGCTGCCGTGAAGCAACCCTTGAAGGCCTCTACGTGAGGGGAAGCCGGGAAGTAGTGGTCTGCCAGCGGGGCGATCAGAGCAACACCTTGCGCCATGAGGGCTGGCATCTGGTCCAGACCCTTTGCCTAGGCAGCACACCATGGCTGACGACTGAAGAAATCGAGCGAGGGCTCACAGCTCAAGATCGTAAAGAGCTCGTTGTTTTTGTACGTCGGAACAGCTGGCCAAGGGAAGCTGAAGCCAGGGTCATGGCCCAATTAAAACCAAAGCCCTTTTTCGAGGAAGTCGATCGAGCTTGTTCAACGCGCCTGCAGACGGGGATCTAGTTGTTGCTGCGGGCTCTTGCGGGGCAATGGTCGAAGCATGCTGCAACAGGGTCTTCAATCACCCCACAGTTGCTGAAGTTGTGAAGCGCGAACTCAATACAAAGACAGGAAGCAGCCAAACTTGTGGGGCTAAAGAATAAAAAACCATGTCTTCGGTGATTCGCTCCTGTACATCATTTTTAAGCATGTCAGCGGTGGCAGTCGTCTTCACCACATCATCGCTGGCCCAAACAATTAGTAATGAGCAGATGCGCGCAGCTAATCTAGCTCGCATGCAAGCGGAGCTCATTAATGGGGGCCTTGGGAAGTACTCACCTGCAGACTGCATGCATCAAGCAGGTGGTGGGAGTGAAGCTGGAAGGGAAAGTGGCGGTGGCACCGGTAGTGGCATCGGAAGTGGCAGTGGAAATCGCTTCTGCTTGGTATCGAGTTCGCCCCAAGGCTATCGATTCCGCTTTCTTGGTGGAACTCCTGGTTGGGCAGCCCGGCAGGACAGGCCAACAATCGAAACCGTTGTTTTAGTATCGCCAGACGGCAAAAATCTACAGGTCGAATACAACGGGCCCGTTCGCATGCAATAGGTTAAATCAAAATCAATGGCGTTGGTTACGCTGCTGCCAACAAGCGTTTAGATACTCATGTTGAGATTGCAGTTGTAAGGAGCCAATATCCGGTCGCTTGGACAGGAACCACAACAACAACCTTGTGGACCAAGTAAGGCTATAGGGATTGGACATAACACGAAATTGTGGTTGACCCATAGGACAATCGGCCCGGCCAATGATGAGCAATTTCAATTGGATCAAAATAGCTTCAATGGATAG
>Ga0310333_100120_pt1 | contig 21441 bp, 25 predicted proteins | sample LakMicSRFTotalB7_FD_195547 | JGI IMG/M metagenome (GOLD analysis project Ga0310333, IMG submission 195547) | Enriched freshwater cyanobacterial communities from Lake Michigan, Michigan, United States - MI23.SRFL.Total.B7 (v2) (version 2) | ecosystem: Environmental > Aquatic > Freshwater > Lake... | reverse complement strand
CTGGCCGGTGCACTTAAAGCACGCCAGCAGGTCGGAATCGAGGGGAACGTAGTCAGGAGTCCAATACGTGTCGCGGTACTCCTTAACCCCAGCGTCGTACTTCTTGCTCATGGGGAATCTCCAGTGGGTCGGGGGGAAGGGTTAGAGGTGGGAGCGGCCACTCGGGTCGCGCGTCAGACCTCAGTCCTTCGCACCAACGAAGCCGGAGCTGCTACCCAGAGCAGGTTCGACTTCCCGGTGGGGGCGGGCAATGATGTGGGCGGCCACCAGGCCGTCACCAACCCGTTCGCAGGCGTCGGCGCCGGCGCGCACGGCAGCGTTGACAGCACCGGTTTCGCCACGGACCAACACCGTCACGTAACCGCCACCGACGAATTCACGCCCGATCAGGCGGACTTCAGCGGCCTTCGTCATGGCGTCGGCTGCCTCGATGGCGGGGACCAGACCCCGGGTTTCGATCATGCCGAGGGCGATGCCCATGGTTTCGTTTGCCATTACCTGCTCCTGGAGGAGGGGGGTGGAATGTTCGCTTGCAACCATGCTCGCCAAGCCTTCCCTAAGTCAAGCTTTCTGGACATCTGGCACCATCACCGTCCCTGGGGCCACGAATAAGCAACTCTGATCAATGGCACATAAAACGTTGCAACTTGCTTTTCACGCAGCCGGCCTGGGCTGACCAAAATGGGGCCAATCCACTTAGGCCCCAGTCAGGGCAAGCATCCGGCCGGTCCTTCCCCTGCAAAAACCCCCAGGCCTAGATCGATGGCGGCCTGGCCTGGGGGCCTGGCTTTGGGCTCCTAGGCAGGCCATGCCGCCAGGGACGGATCACAAGCTGACCCAAGAATGCTGCGCTTGAAGCCAAATCGCGGCATGCCCCCGGGAGCCAGCACTCACCGATCGCTGGCGGCCGCAGCCAGCCCCCTAAAGGGGATGGGCATCGGCCACGAAGGCCACGCCGCCGTAGTAATCGAGCAGGGGCTGCACGCCCTCCCGCAAACGGCTGAGAACTTCGCTTTCGCAGTAAATGATCACGTGGGCATTGGCACCCAGCCCACTGAAATCCATCGAATCCGAGACCATGCCATGGGGGCCCTTGCCGGTGACATGGCGCATCACCGAATAGCCCGGAGCGCCGGACGCATCGATGACCTTGATCACCTTGTCGAGCTCCCGTTCACTGAGGATGAGGTCAACGCGTTTCATTGGACTAGGTAGCGGCAGGGAGGACTTTGTTAATGAGAGCCATGTAAGCAGGAATACCCACAATGATATTGAATGGGAAGGTGACCCCGAGCGCTGTAGAGATATAGAGACTGGGATTCGCCTCAGGCACGGTCATGCGCATGGCAGCCGGAACAGCGATGTAGGAGGCGCTGGCGCAGAGCACCACAAACAGCAAGGCGTTGCCATGGCCCAGTCCTAAGCCTTTGGCAATGAGGGCCCCCACAACGGCGTTGAAGACGGGCATAATCAAGGAGAATCCAATCAGGAAGGGGCCTGCCTTGCGCAGATCCGAGAGGCGCTGGGCCGCCACAATACCCATATCCAACAGGAAAAAGCTGAGGGCGCCATAAAAAAGTTTATCCGTGAAGGGCAACATTTTCTCAACGCCATGGGGGCTGTTAGCTGCCACCAAAACCCCAATGATCAGGCTGCCTATCAGCAGGAAGACCGAGCTATTGAGAAACGCCTCGTGCAGCACCGCTCCCCAACGCATCCCATTGGTGTCAGGGCGTTTTTGCGGAGCTGCCAATTTCACCAAGAGCAAACCAATGATGATGGCTGGTGATTCCATCAGGGCCAAGGCAGCCACCATGAAACCATCAAAACCGATCTTTTGACTTTCCAGGAAGCTTTGGGCGGTGATAAAGGTCACCGCACTGATCGAGCCATAGGTGGCAGCGATCGCTGCTGAGTTGAAGTTGTCAAGCTTGGTTTTAAGAACCAAAAAGCTGTAAATCGGCACAGCTAGTGACATTAAAATGGCCGCCACGATTGTGGGCAGCACCTGACCACCCAAACCGCTGTGGGCAAGTTCTAAGCCGCCGCGAAAACCAATGGCCAGAAGCAAATAAAGAGAAAAAAGCTTCGGCAGGGGAGCGGGGATCTCGAGATCCGAGCCCACCAGCACCGCCAGTACCCCCAGGAAAAAGAACAGAACCGGAGGCGTAAGAAGGTTCTGCAGAACCAGACTGGTCTCCATGGCAAGCCCAGTGGGCACAGGGATTGGGGGCAGCCTACGGGCGCTAAACCCCCGCAGCCGCCAGGCGTTGGTCATTGCAACCGCCCTGGGCCGCCCTAGGGCCTGTCAGAAGCTCGACAAATAGCGGGCGAGCCCTATTGCCTGCCCTAAGGGCTCTGCCTAGGTTTTCCAGGAGACCGGCACCCCTGGAGCCCTCCGGGGGGTGGACTGTTCAACCCCGCAGGTCCGACCCCGCCCCGTCGCCAGCTGCCTAGCCGATCCTTCACCGCCATCACCGTCTTCAAGTTCGCCCTGAGGGCGGATCTCTGGAGCTGGCCACCTGATCTAAATCCTGGCGGCTGCACCATTGAGCCCACCCCCTTAAGGGCGCCATTAGGGAGAATGGCGGGCCCTGCCCTAGCCGGCTTGCCCCGTCCCGTTCTGGTGATTGCCAGTGGCAACCCCTACAAGGTGGCTGAAATCGCCGCCATGTTGGATGCCGTTGATCTGGAGGTCCGCCGCCAGCCAGACGCCCTAGAGATCGAGGAAACGGGCAGCACCTACCTGGCCAATGCCCGACTCAAGGCGGAAGCCGTGGCCAGCCTCACCGGCCAATGGGCCTTGGCCGACGATTCCGGCCTGGCAGTCGATGCCCTTGGCGGCGCTCCGGGGATTTATTCGGCGCGCTACGCGCCCACCGACCACGAGCGCATCCATCGCCTGCTCCAGGAGCTAGGCCCAACCCCTTACCGCAGCGCCAGTTTCAACAGCGCCATGGCCCTGGCCAATCCCTCAGGCACCACGGTGCTGGAGGCAGAGGGCATCTGCCGTGGTGAAATCCTCAGCGCCAAGCTCGGTCCGGGCGGCGGCTATGACCCGATTTTTTGGGTTCGGGAAGCGGCCATGACCTACGGCCAGATGCCGGCCCACCTCAAGGACAAACTCGGCAGCCGCGGCAAAGCGGCCCGCTCGATCGCCCCGGAGCTCAAACGGTTGCTTGGCCTGAGATAGGGGCCAACCCATCTAAGGGGTGCTCCTGAAAAGACTGGGAGCCAGAGAATTTGATGCCTGCGGGCCAGGGACCTAGGCCTTGGCGCTGCGGTTGATGTGGGCCACGGCCCGCATGGCGGCGGCAGCGGCCTCTTCCACATCGCCTTCGCGACCGGCCAGGGTAAGGCGACCGAAGGCCCCGACAGCCTTGACATCAACCACGGTGATATTGGACGCCTTTTCGGCCTCGTTGGCGGCGATCAGCACGTAGCCAGCCGGCTCGGTTTCGAGGATGAACATGCTCATGCCCGCCTGGATCATCGAGCCGCGCCGGTTCTGCCGGTTGATCAGAACGGCGTGGTCCGGGGTGATGGCACGGATGATTTCGGTCCAGCTCACTTCGCAGCGGCTGCGCAGCTCCACCCGGCTGCCGATCGCCTCCAGCACCACCTGGCCGGAATGGAGCACATTGCTTTGGTCCCGGTGGTAGAGGGCCAGGGAGCCGAAGGCCCGCTCCACGATCATCTGGCCCAGGCGCACCGTGCTCGCCTTCAGGGCGATGTCGGTGACGCGGTGGACCGCCATGCCGGGGGACACCTCCAGCCAGAGGCAGGCATCGCCGGGGATTGGCAAAAACCCCTGGGACACCGTGCCCATGTAGGCCGCCAGCTGGGGTTGGAGCGAATCGAGAAACACGTAGGTGCGCAGCTCGATCGACTGCACGTGGCTGGACTGGCGGGCCAGCCGCGGCGCCTCGTTGTCCGTGGTGATCACGCAGCTGGGGGCCGAGGCCTCCTGGGCCCCATGGCCACCGACCATGCCCAGATCGGTGCCGGTAATGGCGATGGGGGCCTGGCGTCGCCTTCGGCCTCGATCGCTAGGGGAAAGATTGCGCTCCATGGCGGCGGACCTTGAGGACGTCGTGGTTCGGTCCTCAGCAGATCCATGCTGATGGAGCTGCGTGATCTTACCGGTCAGCCCCCCTTGCGCCGCGGCCCCAAGCCGATACCGTCCAGCCATCGCTTGAGGCCCGATCCGTGGTTAGCCAGCCCTCAACCGCCCCCAACGCCAATGGCGTTGCCCCCAGTCGTGATGGCATGGCCGAGTGGCTGGCCCAGGCCATCGACCAGGGGGTCCAGCCCGACCAGGCCCTGGCCTTCATGGGCCTGGGCCTGATGCGCAGCCTGCAGGTGGCCAACCCGGCCCTGGCTCCGTTTTGGCCAGAGCTCCCGGAAGGGGCCGATTCCAGCGTCGATCTCACGGCCCTGCGCCAGCGCCTTGACCTCACCGACCTGGCCATCCGCACCGGCGCCCCCCTGAGCACCGCCGAAGTGGCCCAACTGCTGGGAGCCCGTCCTGGCAGTGGCGTTGTCCAGCGAGCTGGCCTGGTGGCCCGGCGCCTGGGCCGCAATGTCTGGCGCCTCAGCCGCAGCGACGACAGCGACACGGCCCAGGCCAACCGTGGGGCCCAAGATGGCTTCCGGCGCCGCCTCTGATCGGGCCCTTACCCTCCCCAGTTCCCGTTAGGCGGCCCCCTCCAGGCCCCCTTGACTGGGATCCAGGAGTGGAGGCGTGAATCCCCTGTCTTGGCATCTTTGGCGACAGCGCGCCAGTGCCACGAGTGGCATGCTCAAGGGCCCTACGTCCAAGAGCTTTGGTTTCGGCGCCCTCCCTTTCTGCGTTCAGCGCCCGGTCCCAACAGCAGCGCCTCTATCGGCTGGTGGATAGCCACGGATCGCCCCACTCCGTTCTTGATGACCACTACGACTCCCTTGAGTCCGCCTGGGCCGATGCCGAATCCTGGTGGCAGCAGCAGGGCGCAGGTCAATCCGGCCCCGTGCCGATTGGGGTGGAAGTGAGCACGGCCAGCGGTGGCTGGCGCACCCTGCGCCACCCCGGCCGCTGAAGACACCTAGGTCCACTGCGATTGAGGCAAAGACCCCAGCCCTAATTAGGGTTGGGGTTGTGGCGTTTAGGGGCTTGGGCCGCCAAAGCCGCCCGCATCGCTTGATTCAGCTGACCTGAACTCCCTTCCAGAAGGCGACCCTTCCCTTGATGGAGGCAGCTTCTGGCTTGGGCTCGGGGTAATACCAGGCCGCATTGGCATTGATGGCCTCGCCCACCACCAGGTCGTAGTAGTGGGCTGTTCCTTTCCAGCTGCACACGGTGGTGTGGCTGGAGGGCCGCAGATGGGTTGTCAGCAGGGAATCGGCGGGGAAATAGGCGTTCCCCTCCAGCTTGACGATGTCGTCACTGCTGGCAATCAACTCTCCATTCCAGCGGGCGTCCATGGTGACTTGGCGGTGGCCCCCCATCCTGACGCAGGCTCTTGGCTCCTGGCCCCAAGGTGGGGGCAGGCCTAAAGGCGAAAAGGGCTATAGATCTGCATGGTGGCGAAGCCGAGCGGGGCCGGCGCCGGATTGGGACCGGCCGGCAGCGCCTCCACCGCAAACAGGTAGGTGTCGGCCTGGTTGGGATTCATCCAGGGTTTGAGGGCCAGGGTGACCGTTGCTCCCGGCTGGGGCGGCTGGGGGAAGCTGATCTGAAAGCGACGCTGATCGCCATCGAAGCGAACCTGGACCGGCACAGCGGCTCCCTCATGGCGGGGCCTGCCCAGGAAGGCGCGGGAGGCGGCCAGATCAAATTGAAAGCTGCGATCCACGCCCCGGGTCTGGGTGATCGTCAGGCCACCGAGGCCGACGCCCGCCTTCTCCGGGAGGCTGACCGTGAAGTAGTACTCGCCCCCCACCTGGTTCACATCGCTGTAGTAGTTGGTGAAAATCACCTGCCAGGGGGGCGTGCTGAACCAGGACTGCCCTTGCAATTCGACCGCCCCAGCTGGCGCCAGGCCGACCCGCTCGGGAGCTGCCACCAGTGCGGGCAGCAGGCTGATCGCCACGGCGGCAGAGCCGAGCAGGAACGGACGCATGGCAAACGGGCAAGGGTCTAACGCTAGCGATAGACACCCAGCGGCCCCCACGGCCCGGCCGCTGGTGAGAGGAAACCTAGACAGGCTTGATAGGGTGCTGGCAAGCGGCATGGGCCAATGAACAGGGCTGAACTCGACGCCATCGAGCTGATGCTGCGGGACCTCCACACCCGGCACGATGAGATTCGCCATCGCGCCGCCTTCCGGGGCTGCACGCGGGAACTGCTGGCCCTGCAGGAGGAACTGGTCCAGTACCTGCTGACCCGCAAAGACTCCCTCTCCGGGCGCTGAACCGAGGTCGGATCAGGCCCCTGGCAGACGTTGGGCTCAGACCCCATCCCCTGGGGGGAGGGTCTCCGGCACGGAGGACCCGATGTCCCGATCCAGGACACCGGCTTGCCAGCGGGAGATCCATTTGGGCAAGAAGGCCAGGAGGGCCACAAGCACCAGCAGGCCCAGGCCGAACTGAAGCACCCCGGTAATCATCCGATCTATCGGAATCCAGCGCCCCCCCAACCAGGCCAAACTCACCATCGAGATGGACCAGAGCAGGGCCCCACTGACGTTGCAGACCAGGAAGCGGCCGTAGGGCATGCCGACCGCTCCGGCCATGGGGCCGGCCAGGATCCGCAACACCGCCACAAAGCGGCCCAACAACACCGAGGCCCTGGCGTGGCGCAGGAAGCGCTGGCGAAGCAGCTCCATCTGCTCCGGGCTCTGACGCAACCACAGGCCCAGGCGCAGCATCAGGTCCCAGCCAAAGCGGCGCCCGACCCAGTAGCCGATGTTGTCGCCAAGGATCGCGCCCGACGCCGCGGCCGCGATCACGCCAAAGAGGGACATCTGGCCACTGCCGGCGGCATAGCCCCCCAGCAGGGTGAGGGTTTCACCCGGCAGGGGCAGGCCGGCGTTCTCCAGCAGCATGCCAGCAAAAATGACCCCATAGCCCCAGCGGCCAAGCAGCTCAACCAGGACCTGGCTACTGAATTCCATGCAAGCAATCTTGGCGCCTGGCTAGTCCGAGTGGGCCCTGCCGGGCAGCCTGGTGGGTCAGAAACGACCGCAGTGACCTTGCCGATCGGGGATTGGCCAGCAGCGACTGCCGGTTTGGAATCGGCGCTGGGGGATTGGCGATCAGGCCAGGGCGAAGCGCCGCGGATCCTGGTCGCGGCGGTGGCTGGTGGGGATCGGGTGACCCGATGGGAGACCAGCCGCAGGATCCAGCTGGGCGGTGCTCTCGAGGGCCTGGCGCAGGCGCCGGGCCCCATGCAGGGACATATCGCGGGGCACAGAAATGCGGTCGCGCAAATAGCGCAGGCCCGCCGCCGAGCCCGCGGGGGGAGGGCAGGCTTCACCGCTCACCAGGCGGGTGAGGGCACAGGCCAGGCCCTGGTCCAAGCCGGCGCCGCCATGGGGATTGACGGCCAACAGGGTCTGACGGTGTTTCAGCACCCGAGCCAGGGCTTCTAGGGCTGCCCCAGGGGGTTCGAGCTGGCGGGTTTCCAGCACGGGGACGGCGCTTGGCACGAGGGGGACGTCCTGGTCATCAGGCCCAGGAATGCTGGCGTCCGCCGCTGGCAACCAGGGCCCCTGGTCGATCAACCGGGCGCAGGCGATCTGGGCCTGCGTGCCACTGGCTAGGCACTGCCCCATCTGGGGCGGCAGATCGTGGGCATGGGTGTGGAAATCGGACTGGGTTCCCAGGTAGGTGGGCCGCTGCTCTAGGGCGGTGAACCACCGGTCGATGGCCGGGTGACGTTGGCGCAAGCCATAGCCCTTGTAGTAGCTGAGGCTGGCGCCCATGCGCTCCAGGTAGGGCGTGAAGATCACATCCACGCTGCTGAAGCGCTCCAGGAACCAGGGGCCCGGATGGACGGCCAGGGCCCCCTCGACCAGGTGAGCCATTTTCTCGAAATGGCGCTCGGCCGGCTCACTCGCGGGGCCCGCCTCGCCCGTGCAGCACAACCACTGGCACCAGGCCCGAAACAGGCGCCGCTCCAGCTGGCGCAGGGCCAGCACTTGCGGGTCTTGGAGGGGCCGCTCCAGCGGGCCGAAGGCGGCTTCAAGGGCCGCCAGGATCTCGTCGCTTTCGGTGATCAGCAGGCCATCGATCTCCAGGGCGGGCAGCATGCCGGAGGGCACCCGTTGGCGATACCAGCCCTCCTTGTCGCCGTAGCAGTTCATCGTCACCTTGCGGATCCGGTAGGGGATCTGCCGTTCCTCCAGCCACAACCACACCTTCTGGCAGTAGGGACACCAGGCGTGGTGGTCGCGATAGAGGGTGACCCGGACCTCGGACTCGCTGCTGCAAAAGAGGCGCAGTTGGGCCTGGGCATTGGTCGCTCCCCGAATCCGGTCTGGCTCCGGCGGGGCCAGGGCCTGGAGCTGGTCCCAGCTGAGGGGGCCTGGCGGGGTCACGGATTCGATCACCAGGGGCTGACAACGTCTCAGGCCTGGTCTAGACAAAAACCCTGCCCCGGCGCAGGGGAGCCACCCAGGGTTCAGGGTCAGGATATTGCGATTTTGGTCGCCGTAGACACCATATGTGCGCTGCCATCGCTTAGGACGGCCGCCAGTTAGGCCCTGCCCATGAGCCAGTCGCTCGGTGAAACCGCCCGTAATGCTTTGGGTTCCCTCAAGAGAGGACTTGGTGCCTTTCTAGGCAGGGACAGCAGCGCCGCAAGCTCTCAAGCGCCCGAAGCCCCAGCGTTCCAGGATCCCGCCCCTAGCGATCTGGCCGAGCCCGCCAGTTCTGCAGATCGGGCCCCAAGCACCGGTTCGCCAGCAACCCAGCTCCATTTCACCGCCCAGGGCCCCCAATGGGGATTCGCCAGCTGGCAGCTGAGCGACACCGATCGCCGCGGCCTGGAGCAGTCCGGAGCCACGGCCCTCAGTCTGCGCATCGCCGATGTCACGGGCCTCTCCGGCGACGTGGCCACCCCCCATGCCCAACAAGAAGTGAGCGTGGATCGCTCCGCCAGCCAATGGGGCATGGCCCTACCCCTGGCCGACCGCGATTACCGGGTCGATCTCGGCTACCACAGCCCCAGCGGCTGGGTGCTGCTGGCCCGTTCTGCCGTAGCCACGATCCCCGGACTGGGTGATGGCCTCTCTGTGCCCCCCCCCTTCGCGGCCTTTACCCAGCCGGGCAGCAGCACCGCCCCCTGGCAAGCCCCGGTCAGCGTGGGCACCAATGGCAGCGTCGAGGCCCCTGGAGCCGTGCTGCATGAGCAGCTGTACCAAACCGCCACCCTGCGCATGCGCCAGATGGGCCGCGGATCGGAAACCTTCCATGAGCTGGATCTGCTGGAGGGTGCCGCAGGGGCCCACGGCACCCATGGCGGCCTCAGCGACTCCGGTCCTGGCCTCTGGGCCAGTGGCCGCAATGACTCTGGCATCGGTGGGGTGCGTGCCCGCCAGCGCTCCTTCTGGCTGGTGGCCGATGCCGAGCTGATTGTGTATGGCGCTACCGAACCCTCCGCCACCCTCAAGATTGGCGAGGAGGTGGTGCCCCTCTCGGCCGATGGCACCTTCCGTGTTCAGGTGCCCTTCCGCGATGGACAGCAGCTCTACCCGATCGAAGCCATCGCCATCGACGGTGAACAGAAGCGCAACATCGTGCTGCGTTTTGAGCGCACCACCCCTGAAGATCACACCAACCCCGCCGACGAAGCCAAATCCGAGTGGTTCTGAACCACGCGCAGGACGTCCCCCAGGCCTAAGCGGGCCTAGGGGCTGGCGGCTCGCCCCACCCCCGATCCCCATGGCGGCTCTAGTCGCTCTGTTGGGCTCGGGGGTTTTTGGTTGGCCAGCCAGCCTGGCCCAGCCCCAGGCGCCAATCCAGGTCCAGCCGGTACCGGCCCTGCAGGCGCTGCCAGCCGATCGGATGCCGGTCGGAGCCCTGCTGCTCAGCAGGCCAGCCAATGCCCGGGAGCTCAAACGGGTGGTGGAGCAGGAAATCCTGCCGGCGATCGAGGAGGGGCGCTTTAGCCCTGAGCAGGCCCGCGCCTTCATCCGGGCCCAACAGAAGCGCCTGCACCTGTGGAACCCCAATGGCACCAATGAATTCAACCGCCTGCTCTGGCGCCGGGACATCCGCGGCTGAGCCGGCCCAGTCCCGAATCCACGGGCTTACCTTCGCGATTGAAGCGGGAACGGGCCCGTCGCTGGGGATCTCCTCAGGGGGCCCATCAACCGCGGTGGTCCGCCAGCAGGGCCAACACCCTGGCGTCCTCGAGCTGGCCGAAGTGGCCATACCAGGCCCCCACCGAGCGCAGGCCCCGCACCCGGGCTAGGGCCACCAGGCCGTCCACGGCCGGCTCCAGTTGCTGGGCCACGGTCTCATCAATCACCGGCACGGCCAGCACCAGCTGGCGGGGCTGGCATTGGCGCAGGGAGGCCAGGGCCGCCCGCACCGTCAGCCCAGTCGCCACGCCGTCATCCACCACCAGTAACGGCCGATCGCGCAGGGCCACCGGCTCGGGATCGCCGAACAGCCGCTGGCGCCGCTCCAGTTCCCGCCGTTGATCGGCCACCAGACGGGCCTGCTGCTGGGGGGAGAGACCCAATTGGCGCAGGCTGGCCTGATCCCAGAGCACCACACCGCCCGGGGCGATCGCCCCGATCGCCACCTCCGGATCGGCCGGGTGGCCCAGCTTGCGCACGGCCCAAGGGGCCAGGGGCAAGTGCAGGCCTCCGGCCAGCGCCGCCGCCACCGCAACCCCACCGCGGGGGAGGCCGATCACCAGGGCGCCGGGCTGGTCGCGCCAGGCCTGCAGGCGCTCCGCCAGAGCAAGACCCGCCTCGCGCCGGTTCTGCCAGAGGGGCGGCCGCCGTTCCCTGGCGCTGGGGAGGGCATGGTCTCCGGCCGTGGCCTCGCGGCTGACAGGGTCCCGACCGACAGGCTCGCGGCCCCCCAACTCGCGGCCCACGGGTTCTGAAAACCCGGGTTCTGAAAACCCTGGTTGGGGGATCCATTGGTCGGCGGCCATGGCCTTGGCCCCCTAAACCGGCCGCTGGCGCCGGCGCCAGGCCTTCCGCAGTTCATCGGCCAGCAGCAGGGTTGGCGTACAGAGGGCCAACCAGCCCCACAGCGGCAGGGGGAAGGGGGCCAGCTGGAACACGGCGGCGAGCAAGGGCACCGACAGCAGGGCGGCGAAGGCCAGCCATTCGCTCGCCATCCCAAGCCAAAGCAGGCCATTGGCAAAGGCCGGCATCCGGAACACCGACTGGCGATCGGAGCGGCAGGCCATCAGGTTGCCCACCTGGCAAAACACAATCGAACCGAGGGTGACCGCCGAGGCCTGGTGCTGGATCGCCACCACCGCGGCCGGGGCGCTGTGGTGCAACAGGGCCGGGGCCAGCTGCCGCAGCTGGCCTAGATCAACGCCGTAGTGGCGCCAGGTGAGCAGGTAGCCCCCCATGGCCAGCAGGCCTTCGATCAAACCCAGGAACAGGTAGGCGCGCAGCATCAACGGCCGGTTGAGCAGCACATCGCTGCGGCGCCGGGGCGGCTGGTCCATGGTGTCGGGGCCCGGCGGTTCGGCGCCCAGGCTGAGGGCCGGCACCAGGTCGGTGCCCAGATCCACCGCCAGGATCTGCAACACCATCAGGGCCGCGGGAATGCGCAGGGCCACCATCCACAGGAACGGGGTCACCTCAGCCACATTCGAGGCGAGGATGTAGGTCATGAACTTGCGGATGTTCTGGTACACCGCCCGTCCCTGGTGAATCGCCGCCACGATCGAAGCGAAGTTGTCATCCAGCAGCACGATGTCGGCGGCCTCCCGGGCCACATCGGTGCCGTTGCGCCCCATGGCCAGGCCCACATCGGCGGCCCGCAGGGCCGGGGCGTCATTGACGCCATCGCCGGTGACGGCCACCACCTCGCCCAGGGCCCGGTAGGCCAGCACCAGCCGTAGTTTCTGCTCCGGCGCCATGCGGGCAAACACCAAGCGGGAGCGGAACTTGATCAGCTGGCGCAGCTGCACCTCGCTGAGCCGGTCCAGGTCATCGCCGCTAATCACCCGCACCGGATCGGCGCCGGCACCGCTTGCCCCTCCTAAGGGGCTGCCCGCCAAAGGGCTATCCGCTGGGGCGCCGGAGCAGCCCCCGAGGGGGCGGCTGGCGATGGCGCCGGGGTCGAGCAGGCCAATCTGGTGGGCGATCGCCTGGGCCGTGAGGCCGTAGTCGCCAGTCACCATCGTGACCTTGATGCCAGCCCGATGGCAGGCCCGGATCGCCTCCGGCACACCCTGCCGCGGGGGGTCGTAGAGGCCGATCAGGCCAAGAAAGACGAGGTTTTGCTCCATCGCAGCGCCGGCCAGGGGCGGTTGGGCCGCCACGGCCAGCACCCGGTAGCCCTGGCGAGCCATGGCATCGTTGGCCGCCACCACCTGGGCCCGCTCGGCGTCGCCCAGGGGCACGGGGCCCCTGCTCGCCTGGGGGCCCAGCCACCAGCGATCGCAGCACTCGAGCACCTCCAGGGGGGCGCCCTTGGTGATCGCCAGCTGGGCTAGGGGCTGGGGCCAGCGGCGGTCCCGGTTCCAGGCCAGCAGCACCGTCATCATGCGGCGCTCGGAATCAAACGGCAGCTCCTGCAGGCGGGTAAAGCCATGCAGCTCCCGCTCCAGGTCGATGCCGGCCGCCATGGCCGCCAGCAGCAAGGCCGTTTCGGTGGGATCGCCGATGGCCCGCCAGGGCTGGCCGGGCGCGCTGTGGTGATCGAGCCGGGCGTTAGAGCACAGGGCAGCCCCCAACAACAGCAGCTCCTGGACCGGGGCAGCCTGGGGCGTTGCCGCCGCGGGCCCGGGGGGCCAGGTGGCCTGCACGGCCATGCTGTTGGCGGTCAGGGTGCCGGTTTTATCGGTGCAAACCACACTGACGGCGCCCAGGGTTTCCACCGCCGAGAGCCGGCGCACCAAGGCGTTCTGGCGGGCCATGCGCTGCACCGCCAACGCCAGGGACAGGGTGACCGTGGGCAGCAGGCCCTCGGGCACGAAGGCCACGATGATGCCGATGGCGAACACCAGGCTTTCCTGGCTGCCGATGCCGACGAACAGCCAGCTGGCTAAAAAGGTGAAGGTGCCCATTGACAGGGCCACCGTGGTGATCGTGCGCACGATCCGGGCCACCTGCAATTCCAGGGTGCTGGGCGAGCGCACGGTGGTGGCCGTGAGGTGGGCCACCTGGCCGAATTCGGTTTCGGATCCCGTGGCGTAAACCAAGGCCGTGGCCCGCCCAGCCGCCACGGTGGTGCCCGCAGGCAGCAGGTTGCTGGCTTCTGTGGTTTTGAGCCGCTTGGCAACGGGCTCACTGCTGCGGGCCACCGGCAGGGATTCGCCCGTCAGCACGGCCACATCGAGGTAAAGGGAGGAGGCCTGGAGCACGCGGCAATCGGCGGGCACATGGTCGCCCTCCTCCAGTTCCACCACGTCGCCGGGCACCAGGGCCTCGGCGGCTACCACCTCCACCACCCCCTGGCGCCAGACCCGCACCTGGCGGGGCAACACCTGGATCAGGGCCGCCAGGGTGCGCTCCGCCTGGAACTCCTGCCAGAAGCTGAACACGGCATTGATCAGGATCACGCTCCAGATCGCCCAGCCCAGCTCCGGGGTGCCGGAGACAAAAGCCATGGTGCCGGCGGCCCAGAGCATCAGGGCCATGAAATGGCGTAGCTGGTCGGCGAAGCGCAGCACCAGGGACCGGCGCTTAACGGCGGGCAACGCATTGGTGCCAAAGCGGCTCTGGCGGCGCAGGGCCTCGGCGGAGTCCAGACCCGTGACCTGGCTCTGCAGGGCCTCGAGGGCCTCCGCCATGGTGAGGCTGGCAATCGGCCGGGCGGCGGAAAGGAGCATGGGGCCCAGGGATTAGCCCCCAGCAGGGGACGGCCGAATCGACCCTATGGCGTTCAAATAATCCAGGCCCAACCGCCGCACCGTTGGGGCGCATCGGCCCTGCAATGGCTGCAAACAAGCGCCCGGCCTATCTTGAGACCTTCCTTCAGGCCACACCGCCCAAGCAGCATGCCCCCTTCGGTGGTGGACCGTTTCAAGAAGGCCTTGGTGGGGGCACCCCTACCCACCAGCGCCCACGCCGAAGAGCGGCTCACAAACGGCGAGGCCCTGGCGATCCTCAGCTCCGATGCCCTCTCCTCGGTGGCCTACGCCACCCAGGAAATCGTGCTGGTGCTGGGCTTTGCCGGTGCCGCTGGCCTGGGCTTCACCATCCCGGTCACCGGGATGATCGTCCTGCTGATGCTGGTGGTGGCCCTCAGCTATCGCCAAACGATCAAGGCCTATCCCCACGGGGGCGGCTCCTACCGGGTGTCCCATGAAAACTTGGGCACGGTGCCGGGCCTAATTGCCGGAGCCTCCCTCTCGATTGACTATGTGCTGACGGTGGCGGTCAGCACGGCGGCAGGGATCTCGGCCCTTACCTCCTACCTGCCGAAACTGGATCCTTATCACGTGCCGCTTTGCCTGGCGGCGATCGTGGTGTTGATGGTGGCCAACCTGCGCGGCGTGCGCTCCAGCGCCAAGGTGATGAGCGTGCCCACCTATGTGTTCATGGCGGCGGTGCTCACCCTGGTAGTGGTGGGCCTGGCCAAGTTGGCCCATGGAGACATCACGGGCCTGGCTGCGGCCCAACAGAACGACGTGCTCCGTGAGGTCCACGGCCCGGACCTGCTCACCGTGGGCGGGGCTGGGGCCGGTGGCCTGATTTTGATGCGCGCCTTCAGCTCCGGCTGCGCCGCCCTCACGGGCATCGAGGCGATCAGCGACAGCGTGATGGCCTTCAAGCCAACGGAGTGGCGCAACGCCCGGCGGGTGTTGACGGTGATGGTGATTCTGCTGGCGACGATGTTCGGAGGCGTGAGCGTCCTTGCCTCACAACTGGGCACCGTCTATACGGAAAACAGCACCACCACCTTGATGTATCAATTGGGTGAAACAGTATTCGGCGACGGGCCAGTGCTTTTCATCCTGCAGATCTCCACCCTGTTGATTCTGCTGCTGGCTGCCAATACCGCCTTTGCCGATTTTCCGCGCCTCGCCGCCTTCCTGGCCCAAGACAGCTACATGCCCCGCCAGCTGGCCTCCCTGGGCGACCGGCTGGTGTTTAGCAACGGCATCGTGATGCTCAGTGCCTTTGCCGGCATCCTGCTGGTGATCTTCGGTGGCAGTGTCACTCACCTGATCCCCCTTTATGCCGTGGGGGTGTTCACGAGCTTCACTCTCTCCCAGGCGGGCATGGTGGTGCATTGGTGGCGAGAACAGAGCCCCGGCTGGAAGGGCAAGGCCCTGCTCAATGGCTTTGGCAGCGTTGTGACGGCGATTGTTTCGGGCGTCTTGCTTTACAGCAAGTTCACCCAGGGGGCCTGGCTGGTGGTGGTGGCCGTACCCCTGCTGGTGGCCCTGTTCCTCACCATCCATCGCCACTACAAACAGGTAGCCCGGCGCCTGCGCATGGCCCATGACGTGAAACTCTCCTTGCCGGCGGCCCCGTCGGAAGGGGGCAGTCCGGTGGTGGTGCTGGTGGGCCAACTGCATCGCGGCAGCTTTGAAGCGATTCGCTATGCCCGTTCGATCGCCGGCGAACTGGTGGCCGTGCATGTGGACCTGGGCCTGGGCAAAAGTGGCGCCTTCCAGGAGCAATGGCAACGGCAATTGCCAGAGATCCCCCTGGTGGTGCTCGATTCCCCCTATCGCTCCTTAATCGATCCGGTGCTGGAGTTTGTGCGCCAATTCGAAATCGATCACCGCAAGGATCGCCATAAGTTCTGCACGGTGGTGTTGCCCGTGTTCGTGACCCGCCATCGCTGGGAGAACCTGCTCCACAACCAATCGACCATTTCCTTGCGCAGTGCCCTGAGGGCCCAGGGAACCAGGGTGGTGACCACGGTGGGCTTTTATCTCTGAGCTGCTTCCACCCGGAAGTGGCCCATCACCTCGCGAATCAGAGCGGGCCGGTCCAACAGCTTCGGCTCCAGCACCGCCAAGCCCGGCTCCACCGGTAGCTGGCGCGCTTGGAGGGCGGCGTTGTCGCCCTTGAGTAGGCGCGGGTTTAGGCTGACTAGAAGGGGAAACGGACAGATCGCCGCAGGCCTCACGCCGAGCAGGTCGTTCATGCCGCCGTGGGGGAGTTGGTCTAGCGGGGCAAGGGCTTGTCGTAATTAGGCAGCAGCTCTAGGGATCTGCTGGGGCTAATCCGGGGCGATGTTATGGGACCAGCGGAGGCTGAAGCGCTCCCCAGCGAACCTGTGGCCGCGGGAGCGGGGCAGTGCTGGCGGGGGCTTTGCTGACCGGGATGCCGGTGGCGATTGAGCTGCCTGGCCGTAGCTAGGCCCGAATGTGATACCTACAAAGTGGAGCCCCGCACCAAGCCTTTACTCAATCGATGAAGCTGGAAAACCCTAATTCGACACGCACCTACAGATACACAAAGCCCCGTGGACCTAATTCTTGAACAAGGCAGGATCGGAATCCGAGCACACTTGCCCCACAGACATACACGGCCTGTTTTGCTTGTAGATGCCGACAATCAAGTAGCGTCCAACATGGATTATCAATCAGCAAAGGCTAGACTTGCAATAAAATCGCAGCTCCACCAGGGAAAGATTCACCAGAAAGACGCTTGCCTAGAAAGGATTAAACCCTAACCCGCAACAACGCACGGAACAAACAAAGGTTCTGCTGCAAGCATCGTTCTAAGGAAATCCATCTCACCTGATTGCCCACGGAATTGGATGTAGGCGTCCCAATCCTCTTTACTTTCCCATTTTTCGTAAATTCGCACCGCGTCAGGATCATTGACTTCCGTGAAAACGTCAAACTGAATGCAGCCCTTGTAGGCGCGAGTGACGTCAAGCCCCTTAGGGGACAAAAAGAATTCAACCAAATCTTTGCCCTTGCCTTCCTGCATTTTGAATAGCGCTATTTGGGCAAATCCTGATGTCAAAGCAATTGAATGCAAATACTGTGCCATGCTAAAAAGAGCAGAGGCAAGGTCCCAGCCCCTGCTATGCAATTATCGCAATTCTTAATAATGAGCCCGGATCCATCCTCCCTGGCTTCAAGCCAGTTAGATATCATAGGGTTGACATGTGTTGCCATCACCCTATTGGCCTACGCCCTAGAAGAGCGGGGGCCGGTTTGGGTTTTGATTTTTGCGGGGGGCAGTTTTAGCTCCGGCATTTACGCCCTGCTACAGGGGGCCTGGCCCTTTGCGATCGCCGAAGCGGTGTGGACCGTGATCGCCCTGCAGCGCTGGCGGCGCCGACGGGTGTTGCGCTTCTGAAGCCGCCAGCCCTCCGGCCAGGGCGGCAGCCGCTCCAGCATCGCCACGGGCCTTCACAGCGGGAAGCCAGGACTGGACCGATCGGCCTGGACAGGCGGATCGGGTGAGGCGTCCCAGCGACCCAGGCTCAGAACGCCTAACGGGATTGGAGCGGTTTGGCCAGGTGGATGTGGCTGGCCAAGCCCAGGCGCTCCAGCACCTTGATGTGCAGCCAGGTGAGGTCGATTTCCCACCAGCGAAAGCCCATGCGAGCGCTGCTCTGGTAGGCGTGGTGGTTGTTATGCCAGCCCTCGCCAAAGGTGAGCAGGGCGACCCACCAGTTGTTCTTCGATTGGTCGTTGCTTTCGTGGCTGACGTAGCCCCAGCGGTGGGTGGCCGAATTCACCATCCAGGTGCAGTGATAGACCACCATCAGCCGCAACGGGATGCCCCAGAGCACCAGGGCCAGGCCACCGGCACCGGTGCTTTCGCCAAGCCACCAGAGGACAACGGCCAGGGGCAGTTGCAGTAGGAGGAAATGGCGATTCAGCCAGCGGTAGTAGGGATTGGCCTGCAGATCGGGCGTCAAGCGCTTGACCTGGGCCTTGGCCGGCACCTCTTTGAGCATCCAGCCGAAATGGCTCCACCACAGGCCCAGGTGGCTGTTGTGGTGGTCGCTGGGATCGTCGGAATGGAGGTGGTGGTGGCGATGCAGGCCGGCCCAATCAATGGGTCCGTGCTGACAACTGAGGGTGCCACAGGTGGCAATGATGGGCTCCAGCCAGGGCACCACCCGAAAGGAGCGGTGGGCCAGCAGGCGGTGAAAGCCCAGGGTGACGCCGATGCAGGCGGTGAGCCAATAGAGCACCAGCAGCACCGCCAGGGCCAGGGGACTCCAGAAGCGGGGCAGCAGGGCCCAGAGGGCCAGGGCGTGGATCACCACCATGAAGGCCACGGTTCCCCAGCTGGTGCGCAACTGGCTAGGCACGATCGGAATCACCGCCAAGCGCTGGGGGGACGCGGCTGAGAACGCTGCCATGGTCACGCGGTTCCCTCAACTTTCACGCCGGTGGCTTCGATCAGTTGACAGAACTGGCGCACCAGCAGGCCAGCGAAACGCAGCTTGAGTCCCTGGTTTTGCAGGAAGCGGCCTGGCGTGGCCGGCTGCTCGCCGAGGGCTTGGATCTGCCGGAAGGTGTCTGCCAACGGGACGCGCAATTCCACGTTGCGGATTGCTTCGAACGTAAACACATCTGTGAAGGCCCGGCGTGCCGTGCGGCCGGTCTGCCGCATCACATCGGCATCGAAGCGGACAGAGTCGATGCCCAGCAGGATGTAGAAGCTGCCTCGCTCGCAAACCGTGAGGCGGTGGGTGAGAAACACCGACCAGAGGAAGAAGCGGCTGAGCAGGCGACTGCGCAGGCCCTGGCGCAGCTCGGGCCAGCAGCGAATCTGCCTGTTGAACCGATCGCCGTGGCGATGTCGTCCGGACACCTGGGCCCGACTGGGGAAGCCGGCATGGCGGGCCCCATCGCGGGCCATCAACTGGAACAGGCGGCCCAGTTCGGGCCGGCTGGCCCTAAACAGGCGTCGGAAGAGCTCCTGAACCACCAAAAATCAGGACAATTCCGACACGCAGGAGCGCACCAGATCGCTCTTTTAGGCCTCCTTTTCCACCGCCGGTCGATCGCGCCGCCGATCGAGGGGGCCTAGCGATCGAAGGGCTCGCGGCTGCGAGAAGCATCGAACGGACGGAACGGACGGAGTTGCATTATCACAGCAGCATGATATAAATAAAAAATGAACCAATGCCATTATGGCAGCCTGAATCCGTCTGAAGCAGGCTGCCTTCTGTGCCGGCGCCAGCCCCGGCCAAGGCCCAAGCCCTGCGCCCAGGGCCGCCAGCTTCCCCGCAGCCCCTTCCCCCACCGCCCCTGCATCGATGGAAGCCCTCGCTGACTACCTCAAGGTTTTTTCCGAGCCGAACCGGCTGGCGGTGCTGGAAGCCTTGCGCGACGGCCCCCTCAACGTCAGTGCGGTGGTAGCCACGACCGGCCTGAGCCAGGCCCTGGTCTCCAAACACCTCAAGCTGCTGACGATTGCGGGGGTGGTGCTCCGCCGCCCCGAAGGCAACCTTGTCTTCTATGACGTCAGTGACGATCGGGTGTTCGACCTGCTCGATCGGGCCGACAGCCTGCTGAAGGCGACCCTCCGCCAGCAGCTCGATGCCCTGGTGGCCGCCCTTTGATGGCATCGCTGCCCACCTGGCCGGGGCCCACCTGGAGGGCAGCCTGTTGAGCAAGCAACAGCTGGCCGAGTTGCCGTTGGAATCGCCCTAGGCCTCCAGCACAACCCTCCAAGAACCCCATTCCAGCCAACCGCTCGGCGCCAGCTTCGGCCCCACCAGCAGGCGACATAGGTTGAGGCAACCCGATCCCTCGCCGCTCCTACCCATGGCCTCCCCCTTTGACCTGGTGGTGCTTGGCGCCGGTTCCGGTGGCCTGGCCGCCGCCAAACGGGCGGCCTCCTACGGCGCCAAGGTGGCGATCGTGGAGGGGGATCGGGTGGGCGGCACCTGCGTGATCCGCGGCTGCGTGCCCAAGAAACTGCTGGTCTACGGATCGGGCTTTCGCCACAGCCTCAGCGACGCCGCCAGCTACGGCTGGGACGTGGGGCCGGCCCGCTGCGACGCCTCGGTGTTGCTAGCCAACGTGGCCGCGGAAGTGGATCGGCTCGACCAGCTGCACCGGGACCTACTCGCCAAGGCAGGGGTGACCCTGATCCGCGGCTGGGGCCGCTTTCTCGATGCCCATACGGTTGAAGTCACCAGCGGCGCCGTCGGGGCAGAACAGGGGGTGGCCGTAACCGAGGGGGCCGAGCCAGAGGGCAGCAGCCAGCAGCTGGTGGGCGAGCGCATCTTGATCGCCGTGGGCGGCCGGCCCAAGCGCCCCACCATCCCCGGCGCCGAGCTGGGCTGGGTGAGCGATGACCTGTTTTTGCAACGGCAACTGCCCAGCACGGTGGTGATCGTGGGCGCCGGCTTCATTGCCTGTGAATTTGCCTGCATCCTCAATGGATTGGGCGTGGCCGTGACCCAGCTGGTGCGCGGCGACCACCTGCTGCGCGGCTTCGACCGGGAACTCTCGGCCGCCGTGCAAGAGGCGATGCAGGCCGAAGGCATCGAGATCCGCTTTGCCCACAGTCCAGCGGCGATCAGCGGCGAACCCGGCGATCTCACCGTGACCACCCAAAGCGGCGAACAGCTGGGCTGCGGTGCCGTGATCCTGGCCACCGGCCGGCGCCCGTTCCTGGCAGGGCTGGATCTGGAGGCCGCCGGCGTGGCGATGGAGGGCCACCGCATCCCAGTGACCCCGGACCAGGTCACCAACGTGCCCCACATCTATGCGGTGGGCGATGTGACCGACCGGATCAACCTCACGCCCGTGGCCGTGGATGAGGGGCGGGCCTTCGCAGACACGGTGTATGGCAACAAACCGCGGCGGGTGAACCACCAACTGGTGGCCAGCGCCGTGTTCAGCGACCCGGAACTGGCCAGCGTGGGCCTGTCGGAGGAGGAAGCGGTTGAGCGCTACGGCGAGGAGGCGATCCGCATCCACCGGGCCCGCTTCCGGCCCATGGCCCTGGCCCTGCCCAAGCGGGGCCCGCGGGTGCTGCTCAAGCTGGTGGTGGACGCCAGCAGCGACAAGGTGCTCGGCTGCCACATGGTGGGGGACCACGCCGCCGAAATCATCCAGATGGCGGCCATCGCCATCGGCATGGGCGCCACCAAGGCGGATTTTGATCGCACCATGGCCCTGCACCCCACCGTGGCCGAGGAGTTCGTGACGATGCCCGCCTGAGTTCCACCCCAGACCGGCTCCGCCCTTAGCGCTAGGGCCCCAACCGTCTCCATACTCAAAGCAGAAGCAGTTCTTCGCTGGCTGGGACCATGGAGCGCAGCAACCAAAACAGCGACAGGTTTGGGGGCAGCAGAGCGGGCCCAACGGGGCCTGAGCCCCCCCTGAACCGGGCCGGCGGCGAGCCCGGGCTCCTGGTGCCCGCC
>Ga0310333_100119_pt1 | contig 21525 bp, 24 predicted proteins | sample LakMicSRFTotalB7_FD_195547 | JGI IMG/M metagenome (GOLD analysis project Ga0310333, IMG submission 195547) | Enriched freshwater cyanobacterial communities from Lake Michigan, Michigan, United States - MI23.SRFL.Total.B7 (v2) (version 2) | ecosystem: Environmental > Aquatic > Freshwater > Lake... | reverse complement strand
ACAATGCTCCATGATTAAAAAGGGGATCCTGCGCCCGCCGTATCACTTCAGCCGATTATGTACAGGTCCAAAGTCACCATTGATTTTTAATCTTCCAGCCTTCGAACTGGCGTTGATGGTGCGCACGCAGGCGTAGGCTTGATCAGGCATAGTCAGACATTCTGGTTATCTAATGATTAATCATCAGACCTTAATTCAAGAAGGTGACGACGCGATGCAGCCCGACATGTGGGTCGATGAGTTGATGTCACCACAAGCGAAACGCTATTGGGCGACGATCCATCATCAGTCAGACACTGGCATCACGGGTTCAGGCTCAGCCTCGTCGGCCGTCATCGCATCCACAACGGACCAATAAAGCGTCGCCCAACGCACCGGATCCCAGGGTGGTTCCCCCCAGGCTTCTACGTCTAGCCATGCGTTGCAGGTGGCAGCGATGCTGTCCCAATCCATGGAGGCCCTGGCGTCCACAACGGTGACTGAGTTGCTACGGTGCTGAGTTGATTCTCTGACGGCAGCAGCCAGACCGTTGACTTCAATAAGGCGTCGGCCATTCTCATGGCGCACAAAGTCGTCCAGCCGTCCGTCCTGAATCAAGCGATAAAGCTGGCTACGCGATGCATGCCCGATGGCCTTCGCTGCATCAGAAATCGTTAGGGCTGCCATTTGCGACGCTGTTGCCCGATGATGGACACGGGTGGGTTAGTTGTATCTTAGCGCCTGTTATTTCTCGCTATTTGACTCAAACTTCTGGCCCTGACGGTGGCTAGGGAACGCAGCTCGAGATTACCTGTGACGCAATTTGCAGGAAGGACCCCGCAATGTGGCAGGGAATGGCCAGTTAGCGATCTAGGAGAAGCAATGTTTCTGACAAACTGACCGCTGTCAATGACCAAGGCAGCAGCGTCGCCTTGTGCGAGCCAACACCGCTGTAGTTGACCATTGCAACCAATGCAAAGTGAATGAACTGGCTTAGACCTCTATTGCTTGAATGTTTTTGAGCTTGCAGGTGATGGCAAGTCTTGGCCCTTTGGTGCTGTTTGGCAAGTGCTATTGAAGCCAATCTTTGGCTCACCTTGCGGGCAGTCTGAAGAATTGGACGCTCTCGTCACTCCCCCCGTTAGACGCAAAACGCCCGCTCCATGCCAAAACGACCACTTGCAACCCCATACATCCTTACCGCTTGAATCCTTTAAGCCCGCAAGAATTTTGTCATGGCCAAGTGCGTTAAATCCTGAAGAGTTATATTCGCACTTAACATCTTGACAGTTTCCGCCGCCGATATAAGCGTATCCGCTGGGGCATTGATTCCCTTCTGCAATGTCAGCACCTTGCGAGTTAATTATTCTGTTATTTGAACGCGTTTCACCTTTCATTGCTCTTGCGCATCCCTCGTAGTCCTTGGCCTGTAGGCAAAGCTTGTGAATTTTGGGATCAACCTGAGCATGAGCGCTACCAGCAAGGAGATAGATAGCGGTAATTAGGAGTCGTTTCATGAAGACTATGCTACTCTACGCAGTCTGCAACGACTAGCACTGCTGAGGCAACAGGCCACAGGCAGAGTAATAAAAAACCCCGGCGACGCTGGCCGAGGCTGTAGATCCCCTCATTCGAGCTAATACTGACTAGTGCGGTTGCCGTTGCCATCGGTACTACTACCTATGGTGTCAGGAGCCCTGCCATTGCATTGCCTAGCGCTAGCCATATGGTTGCTGGGTTGCCAGCTTCGACTCGTCGTTGAGTCTCTCCGGCCGCTTCTGCAACAGGAGACCCCGGGGGGGGGGTCAGATAGGAAAAATCCCGTAGAGGTAGCTCGGGCGGCCTCGACCTGTTTTCTTGACTGGTGTTCTGTTGATCAGTCCTTGGTCATAGAGGTCTGAGCAAATTCGACGAGCCACTTCGTAACTTGTGCCTAGCTGCTTTGAGATTTCAGTCAGGTTCATTTCTTTTTTTGAGTCAGTAAGTAGCAACTTGATTTTTTGTGATTGTAAAAGTGTTTCCTGCGGAAGTATTCCGTCTGATGTTTCTTTAATTTCCCAGTAGTAATCCTCATCCCCACCCTGCAGCAGCCACACCTCATCCTTCCTGCAGTTGCGTTTGCCGAGACAGATCATGTTGTAATGGTTCTCCCAACGCGGGTTTGGATCACGCCACACAGCCCATATATCTGTGACCGCTGCTGCGATTCCGGCGCGACCGCTGATGTCATGGATGGTTACAGTTTTTCGGAGTTGGCCGTCGATTGGTTTGTTTAAGTGTGTGGTGATAATCGCGAGAACTCCTTGCTGCTCACACAGCTTGTTGATGTTGTAAAGCATTCGTACAAATGACTCGTCTGATGTTTCTTGGCGTTCGCCTGTGAGCAGTGAGGTTGCTGAATCAATGATGATTGTCGAGAAATCTCCAGACCGTATGACCTTTGACAATGCATCCGTGTCGAGAGGCGGATCGGGATATGAAATCGAAAACGATTGTTTTAACCCCATACGCCTGAACTTGTTTTCTGCTGTTCGTCGTGGTTCGTCGCCTTGGATTACAAGTACGTCGCCTTTACGCACTTCGACTTCATTCAGAAAGAGGTCCCCCTCCTGAATTGATTCGGCTGCTCTGTACATCAATGATGTTTTACCGCATCCACCCTCTCCAGCCAGAAGTACAACCCCCTGAGCAGCAAAGCCCTGCAAGGTCCAATTTATTTTTCCTACTTGGGACCCCCCTCCCGCTCGTTCAATCGTCAAACCCCCAATCCTGTTGGTTGATCTGACTATTGCTGTGACCACTGGCTGAGAATCGACCAGCTCTAATAGGACCGGCTGCTCATCAAACTCAAATTCCCAAGAATCAGGTGCTCCAGCATTGATCATTGGAACCTCCGGCGATAGGCTGCAATTTTCTCGAGTAGAAATGAGCTGAGTGGGTTCGTCCTTTCGAGGACATGACTCCAGCGTTCATAGCTCGCAGCCGTCCAACCCTCATCGTCTGATAGTTTCAACAGTGCGCTGGTTATTGACGTTGAAATTTCGGTTTCATTAATAAAATCTTGTTGCCAGTAGTCAGTGCTTTGAGGCGCGCGGGATCTGAACCCGTGATTGGGTAGGTCTTCCATTGCTATTGTTGTTTGGGATTAGAGCTTTTGGCCGCTCAGATGCGAGCGGCTTTTTTATGCGGCTATCGCCCTTGGCGTCGTAACATCCCTCGTTTGTTCAAGTCATTTCTTATAAGTGGGACATTCCACGTAATGGACGCGTTACTGCTCGGTGCCACGGCGTAGTGTGTGCCGGCTTCAAGCCAGCCACCGTGCGTGTCACGTAGACGTTTCAGATAGGTTGTTGAGCGACCTAGAGCCAATGCAGCGTCACGTGTTGGGAGCCACATTTCTGTTGTCATTGTCATTGTGATGATGGTTTTTAACCGCCATCAGCTAAACAGAACTACCTGGCTGCTGCTGGAGGTGACATGCCCTCTTTTGAGTGTTCATGTCGCCGTAAAGCCTGTCAGGCATTGACTTGCTACTGCTGGTCTACGGTGCGGTACTACCACGTCGTGGCGTTACGAAAACCCTCCACGTAATTTCAATTCTTTTGCTTAATTGCAGGGAGAAAATATTCGAAACAGATTTTTCTTGGCTTACTTAATACGGTTAACCGCTTCGATCAAGCCCTGCTCATCGGTCCACTTCCCGTAGTTCTGTAGATGGACTGCCGGTGTGTGGCCCATGAGCGCTGCCAGATCCCGCACCGAAAGGCTCCGGTCGTAGGCCTTGTGACCGCGCCATGCGTAGCCGTGCCTGAGGCTGTAAGGAGTCAGACCTGGATTGGTGGCAACCAACTGCTGCCAGTAGGGGTAGCGCTCCAACAGCTTGCGGAAGGCCTCGCCGACGGGCTTGAAGTCGCCCCGTTCGATAGTGGTCAGGATGCGCGGCGGCAGCTTGACCAGCTTGCTGTCAAACAGTTGGAGGATGCGGGCGCCTTCGCCATCGCGGCCTGGGATGTCGAGGGGCAACGCCAGCCGTTCGGCCTTTGGCCTTTTCATTGCCCAGCGGTTGCGCTTCACATCAGCCCCAACCCTGAGGTGGCCTCCGTCATCGACCCGCAGGACGGCTAACTCGGCTGGGCGTAGCCCGAACAAGCCCACCAGCCCCACCGCAAGGTGCAGTTCTGGTTTCTCGTTGGCCTCAAGGTCGTCCAGAAGTCCGGCGAGCTGCTCTGGCTTGATCGGCCGCCTCAGCTCTTCCCCAGCGGCCCGATGAGCGACGCCGATCAGCTCGCGCAGTTCCTCCCCCTCAAAGGGCTTCCAGCAAGCATCAACGCCGCAGCGAGTCACCGCGAAGTCCAGCAGCGCTGATACATCCCCAAGGTGGGCGCTGCGCCCTTTCCCGCCGGGGGGGCACTTCGCGAAATGCTGCGCGGCATAGGCCCGCATCAGGCTGCGCCCATCTCTTGGCCTGGGCTTCGCCTCAAGCGTCTTCAGGACATTGCCGACGCGGTAGCGCAGGTCGCCCAAGGTGCTGGCACGGCGATCAGCACGGCTTTCCAGAAACTGATCCACCACCCGCTGCCAGTTGACCCCTCCTGCAGCGCCGGCATTGGCATCTGACGCGCCCATCAGCGCGTTGGCTTCGGCGAACCCCAAGCCCCGCTCTTCCATGAGCAGGCGAAGGTGGGCAATTGCGGCATTGATGGCGCTGCCATTGCTGGCTGCCCATTGGATGGCAAGCGTGGCGCTTGATCGAGTCCCGTCTGGGTGACGTCTTGTGAGCTTGGCCTTGCCGGACTGGGGGCCGATGCTCCAACCCCGGCCGTGCTCCAGCTTGATCTGCTTGCGCAGGATCTGATCCCAGGTATCGACCTTCGGCACTGAGCTATTGAGGTCTCGGACCTAGCGCAGAAGTTAGCGCAGAATTAGCGCAGCAGGCTAGGGCAGGCTGTCTCAGGCTGATCAGGAAGAGAGCAGAATCCCAGTGCTGGACAGGAAAACTGCTCTCACTGCAGCTCAGCGCATGAACAGCATCTCCTGGTAGGTGGGCAGGGGCCAGAGATCGTCATCGACGATCGCTTCGAGTGCGTCGACGGCCTGGCGCACAGCCTGCATCAACGGCAGCAGACCCTGGGCGCAGTGCTGCATGTGACCGATCAACTCCTGTTGTGTCCCCCCTGACAGGGCAGTCTCCAGAGCCATGCAATGGCGGATGAGCTCCCCGTTGCGTTCGGCCACCCCGGCGGCCATGCTGCGATCGGGGGGGAGTCCCAGCTCCTGCTGGTCGCGCAGCGACCGGCTCAGGCGCTCCAGGTAGGTCATCACCACCGGATACACCTGGGTGCGGGCGATGCGCAGCACCAGCCTGGCTTCCACCTCGATGGCCTGGATGTATTGCTCGGCATACACATCAAAACGGCTCTCCAGTTCGACTGGTGTCAGCACGCCGTGCCGTTCGAACAGCTCGCGAATCTCCAGGCGCTTGAGCACCGGCAGGGCATCGGCGCTGCTGCGCAGATTTTCCAGACCGCGTTCCTCGACAGCGATGCGGTGCCATTCGCTGGAATAGCCGTCGCCACCGAAGACCACCGCACCATGGTCGTCCATGGTGCGTTTGAGCACCGCGAAGGCGGCCTCAGCTAGAGACGAGCCGGTGTTGAGTTGATCCTCGAGCTGATCGGCGATCCAGCTGATCGAATCGGCCAGCATGGTGTTGAGCACCACCAGGGGTCCTGCCACCGACTGCCCAGAGCCCACGGCCCTGAACTCAAAGCGGTTGCCGGTGAAGGCAAACGGTGAGGTGCGGTTGCGATCGCCAGGATCGCGGTTGAGCTCGGGCAGGGTGTCGATGCCGAGCGACATCAGCGCCTTGCTCGCCGAGCCGCTCAGCTCGCCGCTCTTGATCTGACTGAACACATCCTCCAGTTGGCTGCCCAGGTAGACCGAGATAATGGCTGGCGGCGCTTCGTTGGCGCCGAGGCGATGGTCATTGCTGGCGGTGGCGATGGCGGCCCGCATCAGTGGCCCGTAACGATGCACACCGCGAATCACGGCCCCGCAAAACAGCAGGAACTGCAGATTCTGATGCGGGGTATCGCCGGGATCCAGCAGGTTGCCCTGGGTGGCGTTGCCGATCGACCAGTTGACGTGCTTGCCGCTGCCATTGACACCGGCAAAGGGCTTTTCGTGCAGAAGGCAGCTGAAGCCGTGTTTCTTGGCCGTGCTCTTGAGCACGGTCATGATCAACTGCTGGTGATCGGTGGCGACGTTGGCGGCCTCGTGAAACGGGGCGATCTCGAACTGGCCGGGTGCCACTTCGTTGTGGCGCGTCTTGGCCGGGATTCCGAGCCGGTAGAGCCGATGCTCCACGTCCTGCATGAACACCTGCACCCGCTCGGGGATGGCGCCGAAGTAGTGATCGTCAAACTGCTGCCCCTTGGCGGGTGCAGCGCCGAACAGGGTGCGACCGGCCAGTTGCAGATCAGGCCGCAGGGCCGAAAACGCCGCATCGACCAGAAAGTATTCCTGCTCAGCTCCGCAGCTCGAGTTGACCGGGGCGATCTCGCTCTCGCCCAGCAACCGCAGCAACCGTTGGGCCTGGGCGTTCATCGCCGCGTTGGAGCGCAGCAGCGGGGTCTTCTTGTCGAGGGCTTCGCCGGTCCAGCTCACAAACACCGTCGGAATGCACAGGGTGATTCCGTTGGGTGTCTCCATCAGGTACGCAGGACTGGTCACATCCCAGGCGGTGTAGCCCCTGGCTTCAAAGGTGGAGCGAATGCCGCCGTTGGGAAACGAGGAGCCATCCGGTTCCCCCTGCACCAGCAGCTTGCCGGTGAATTCGCTGATCACGCTGCCGTCGCTCTGGGGGGCGATGAAGCCGTCGTGCTTTTCGGCGGTGAGGTTGGTGAGCGGATAGAACACGTGGGCGTAATAGAGCGCTCCACGTGCGGTGGCCCAGTCCTTCATGGCCTGAGCCACGGTGTCGGCGACCGACGCGTCGAGCTTGAAGCCTTGCTTGATCGAGCGTTGGATCGACTTGAAGACCGCCTTGGGCAGCGCCGCGCGCATGCGTTCGAGGGTGAACACATCGCTGGCCCAGAGCTCCTCGAGCGGCTTGAGTGGGGGCGTACCCACCGCTGGTCGCTCAAGAATCTGCCTGTAGGCCTGCAGTCGGGCTGGGGTTGGCATCGCTGAAACCTCTTGGCTGATCCCTTCAGCAAAGACAGGCATCAGGCCATTGCCAAGTGATTGTTGCTACTGAACAACACGATGAGCACAAATGCTTATCTCCTCGCCCTGGTTAAGGCGGCTGTCGGCTCCATTCGGGCGAGCATCGCGATGACCACGGCTGCACTGTTTCTGCTGATGAAGAGATTTGAAACTTTTGCCTTTTGGTGTCTGTTGCTGCAATCACGTTTCCATGGCAGTGAGCAATCTGATGGCAACGATTCAGTGGAGATCGGTGCTGGCCTTGCAATCGTTCATTGATTGCTCTGTTGGATGGCTCAGCTTGATTGCTTGGCTGGAGGACCGGCCCCCTTCGTTCTGATCTTGTGTGTGCCGTTGCTGACAACGGCGTTCGGTTTGGCTCCCTTTGTCTTTTTTCTCCATGTCGCTTCAAGCTGATCCCGTTCAAGTTGCTGACATCGGCCTGAAAGACGCGATTCGGCGCCATCTGTTTTTCAGCCAGGCAAAATCTCCGTCCCTGGCGACCCAGCATGACCATTACATGGCGCTGGCACTGGCTGTCAGAGATCGCCTGTTGCGCAACTGGGTTGATACAGCCGAGACCTACACCGCCAAGGGGGTGCGTACGGCGGCCTATCTGTCAGCTGAATATCTGCTGGGGCCCCATCTCGACAACAATCTGGTCAACCTGGGCATTCGCAAGGAGGCTGAATGCGCATGCCGCGATCTTGGTCTGGACCTTGATGCTCTGATCGCCTGCGAGCCCGAGCCGGGCCTGGGTAACGGGGGCCTTGGTCGCCTGGCGGCCTGTTTTCAGGAGTCGATGGCCAGCCTTGAGCTGCCGGCCATCGGCTATGGAATTCGCTATGAATTCGGCATTTTTCGACAGTCCATCGGTCCGCAGGGCCAGTGTGAAAGCACCGACGCTTGGTTGGCCCAGGGGAATCCCTGGGAGGTGATTCGTCCTGAGTGGTGTTACCCGGTGCAGCTCGGTCAGCAGACCGTGCTGGGCGTGGCCCATGACACGCCGATCGTGGGTTACGGCGTGCGCACAGCCAACACCCTGCGGCTGTGGTCAGCCCTGGCAACGGAGGCCTTTGATTTTGCCTCCTTCAATGCCGGCGACTACACCCGTGCAGTCTTGGCCAAGGTGCAGAGTGAAACGCTGAGCAAAGTTCTCTATCCCAATGATGAATTTGATCAGGGCAAGCGGCTGCGATTGAGCCAGCAGATCTTCTTTGTTTCCTGCTCCCTGCAGGACATGCTGCGCATTCTCAAGAAGCAGGGTCTGCCAGTCAGTGAGTTCCATAAGAAATTTGCTGTTCAGCTCAATGACACCCATCCCGCCATTGCAGTGGCTGAGCTGATGCGTCTGCTGATGGATCAGGAGCAGCTGGATTGGGAGCATGCCTGGGCGATCACACAGGCCAGCTTCAGCTACACCAACCACACCCTGTTGCCTGAGGCGCTCGAGACCTGGGGGGTGCCGTTGTTTGAGGAGCTACTGCCCAGACAGCTGCAGATCATCTACGAGATCAATACCCGTTTTCTGCGTTCAGTGCGCATTCAGAACCCTGGCAAGCAGGACTTGCTGCAGCGTCTTTCCCTGATTGAGGAGGGCCCGGTGCGGCGGGTGCGTATGGCCAACCTGGCTGTGGTCGGGAGCCATCACACCAACGGAGTCGCCGAGCTCCACAGCCAGCTGTTGAAGCAGCATGTGCTGCATGATTTTGCCCAGCTCTGGCCCGAGCGCTTCACCAATGTCACCAATGGTGTGACGCCCCGACGCTGGCTTGCGGTGGCCAATCCTGGATTGACGGCCCTGCTTGATGATGTGTTGGGTGACGGCTGGCGCCGCGATCTTGATCAACTGGCGCGGCTTGAGCCCTGGCTTGCCGATTCTGTTTTCCTGGAGCGCTGGCAGCAGGCCAGAGACCAGGCGAAGATGCGCCTCGCGCACAGCATTCATCAGCAACTTGGGGTGCTGATTGATCACACCTCACTGTTTGATGTGCAGGTCAAGCGGATCCATGAGTACAAGCGTCAGCATCTTGCTGTGCTCGAGGTGGTACAGCGCTATCTGCGCTTGCGCAATGGTGAGGATCTTCCTCCGCGCACAGTCATCTTTGGAGGCAAGGCTGCGCCTGGCTATGCGATGGCCAAGTTGATCATCCGTCTGATTGTTGGTGTGTCTGAAATTGTCAATATGGATCCCGCGATGCGCGGCAGGTTGCGGGTCATTTTCCTACCCAATTTCAGCGTCAGCCTGGGTCAGACCGTTTATCCGGCCGTTGACCTCTCTGAACAGATTTCTACGGCCGGGAAAGAGGCCTCAGGTACGGGCAACATGAAAATGGCTCTCAACGGTGCACTGACCATCGGCACATTGGATGGCGCCAACATCGAAATCCGAGAGCGGGTCGGTGAGGATCACTTCTTTCTTTTTGGCCATGACGCCAGGGCGGTGGAGCAACTGCAACGGGAGGGCTATCACCCGATGCCATGGCTAGACAGCAACCCCGCGATGCGGGCGGCGATTGATCTGATTGGTTCAGGTCACTTCAGTGAAGGTGACCGCAATCTGTTTCAGCCGTTGTTGCATAACCTCTGCAGTCAGGATCCTTTTCTGGTCATGGCCGATGCGGCTGATTACAGCCGCGCTCAAAATGCTGTGGATCAGGCCTGGCAACAACGCGATGGCTGGATTCGCTCCTCTGTCACCAACACAATGCGTTGTGGCTTTTTCAGCAGTGATCGCGCCATTGCCGAGTATGCCGATCGCATCTGGAAGCTTTCATCTCAATCCATTACTGCTTCTGCGCTATGACAACCGAAGGCGAAATTCACCAGGCTGTCCCAGCAGCCTTTGCGGCGATTGCCCTTGCCGCGGTCTCCTGGGATGGCGCCCTGACCATGGCAGGCTCACGGGCTCTGCGCCATGCACTCGATTATCGCCCTCCCTTCAACGGTTGGCAGGATGGGCAAATGGTGGCTCTGTTGGATCGCTTGCTCACGGAGCGGCGTGTGAAAGGTGCCCAGCATTTGATGATCGATGCTGCTGCTGTTTTGACCGATGATCAGCGCGCTACCGCCTATGCCGTTGCTGCTGAGATCATGCGCTCTGATGGTCCCTTCCAGGACGATGAGCACAACATTCTGAACAGCCTTGCTGTTGTTCTCAGTTTGGATTCACAGCTTGTTCTCGCGATTCAGTCTGTGATGAATATTCTGCATGCCAGTCTTGAACGATGACGGCTTCCTTGCCAGCCCATGCGCTGTTGTTGCGGTTGCAGGATCCAGCCGCTCTCTACAAGGGGGTCTGGACCCTGGAGGATCAGGGTTCAGGATTGGTGCGCGACAGGCATCTCACTGACTGCTCGCTTGATCAGCCTGGCTGTGTGATCGAGCAGCGCTATTTTCCTGCCCATGGCCAGGCGGGACGGTTCGTGAGACATCTGATGCTCCATGGCTGGAGCATCTGCGAGTCAACGCCTGACGGGCATCTGCGCCTGGGTCGTTGACCCTGGGTCAGGCTGGGACGGCCCCGTTCGGCACAGCGAGCGACCCCAGGGCCAGCAGGCCTCCAAGCGCCAGAAACGCGATGGCTGCCCTGCGGGTCCAGCTCAGCGGAAGCCGCTTGAGCAGCAGGGTGCTGCCGCCGCACAGCAGCACCGAGCTGGCGAGGGCACCTGTCCACCACAGCAGGGTGTTGCCGTCGTGGGGTGCCTCCAGGCCGTGGAGCATGGCGTGGATCGCCACACCCAGGGCCACCACGCCGCCGCTGATGTTGGTCAGCAGGCGAGGACTGTTGCTCCAGTGCAGGCGACCGGCAGCCAGGGTCAGGGCGGCCACGGCCGAGATCGCCAGCGGGGCCAGCAGTTCGGCTGCGGGCAGACTGAATCCCGCCAGGCCGATTCCCGCTCCGATCGCAGCGCCGGCCAGGGCCCAGAGCAGCAGCTGTGCCGAAATGAACGAGGCCGCCGTGCCGACCGTCATCAGCATCACCACGTGATCGAGGCCCCCAAGGGGGTGCATGAACCCGCCCAGGGCTCCACCAGCGGCAAGGCCGTGGGCTTGGGCCGGTGAAGCTGTGATCAGGGCGGCGCCTGCAGCAAGCGCGAACAGCGTGGCGGTCTGGCGGGTCATGGATGGACTCGGTCGTTGCCGAGCACGAATTGGAGGGCAGGCAGGAAACCTCGTTCCCACTATGCCCTCATTGTGTCGGCGTCTTGTTCATCAAGAGCACTTTGCCGTTGCGCTGAACCAGCTCGGCAGCGCTGCGTAGCTGGCCGCGTTCTTCTCGTTTTCGCGCGCCTCGACGCGCCAGCAGCAGGCACGACCGCCCTCACGCGCCTGCAGCAGGGTGTTGGCCCAGCCCCAGACCAGTGCGGCGCTGGCTTCCATGCCCACGTTGTCCATCACCCGCAGATCCAGGGCACCCTGGGCATGCAGCTCGCGCCAGGTGTCGAGCAGCGGGTCGTCGGCACTGGCCAGAAAGGTGTGGTCAAACTGGGCAGCGAGCTGGGCCTCAAGCTCCTTCAGGCCTGAAAAATCGACCACAAACCCACAGCCGTCGAGCTGGTGGGCCTGAAACCACAGCGTGAAGCTGCGGCTGTAGCCATGCACAAAGCGGCAATGACCCAGATGCCGCCACTGGCGGTGGGTGCAGGGGTAACCGCTGAAGGTCTTGGAGCAGCTGTAGGCGGCGGTCATGGCCTGGGCGCAGGGGCTCTCCTGCGGGAGGATCGGGGCAGCGGGACATGGCGCCCTTGACCTCATCATTTCAGGCACCCGACGCCGCGGCGACCGAGCAGCTGCTGTCGGCTCTGCGCTTCAACGACGCGGGCCTGATCCCGGCCGTGGCCCAGGACTGGCTCGATGGCGCCGTGTTGATGGTCGCCTGGATGAACCGGGAGGCGATCGTGCGCACCCTTGAGACCGGTGAGGTGCACTACTGGAGCCGTTCGCGTGCCGAGCTGTGGCATAAGGGTGCCACCAGTGGCCACATCCAGACCCTGCGCGGATGGCGTGTCGACTGTGACGCCGACGTGCTGCTGCTCACGATCGAGCAGCGCGGCGATGTGGCCTGTCACACCGGTGCCCGCAGCTGCTTCTACGACGAGGGCTTCGCGCCATCAGCGGGGGGAGCATCGGCCCCTGCCCCACCTGCCGATGCCTGCACCGAGCTGATGCGGGTGATCGAGGGCCGCCGTGACACCCCTGAGCCCGGCAGCTACACCAACACACTGCTCGCGGGTGGTGACAATCGCATCCTCAAGAAGATCGGCGAAGAGAGCGCCGAGTTCGTGATGGCCTGCAAAGACGGCGACCCCGCAGAGATCGCCGGTGAGGCAGCCGACATCCTGTTTCACCTGCAGGTGGCCCTGGCCCACCACGGCGTCAGCTGGCGGGCGGTGCAGCAGGTGCTGGCGGAACGCCGCGGAGCCCCACGGCGTTCCTGAGTGCCGGGCTCAGCCCTGGCTGGCGGTGCTCAGCATGGCCAGGGCGGTCCAGACCACAAAGCCGGTGAGCACAAAGCCACCGGTGGCCACGAACCAGCGCCAGGCGTTCTGCACAGCGGGGCTGGGCTGTCCGGCCAGCCAGGCGGGCTGGGGCCAGCCGCCGCTGGGTGCCCAGGCGCTGCCGCGACCGGCGGGGGCGCGGCGGGCCATGGCTTCACGCCAGTAGGCGTCGTAGCGGGGGGCCTGCTGGTTGAACGGCATGGTGCCCACGGCCTGGCCGGCCAGCACCCGCGACCGCTGGTAGGGCACCAGATCGTCACCGAAGCAGTCGCGATACTCGGCCGAGTCGAGCAGGGCGTCGATGAAGCCCGGCAGCCCCTTCTGGGCGATCACGATCGACCAGGCGATGCGCTCGCTCTCCCCGTGCACAGGCCGGCCCAGCACGCGCCCCACCACCTGCTCCACCACCCGGTAGTTGCTGTTGCAGCGGTAGAAGTCAGTGCGGAACTTGTCAGACTTCAACAGGGCGCGAATGAAGTCGCGGGTGCTGATCTGGCCTGAGCGCAGCTGCGACTCCAGCACCGCATCGCGGTCGACCTTGAAGGCGTGAAAGAAGATCTGCCGGTAGGCCTGCTCGATCAGTTCATCGGCGCCGGCCCGGTCGCGCTGCAGTGCAAACCGGCCGTTCTGGCGAACGGTCTCTTCGTTGCCGACAAAAAAGCTGCTCACCCGGGCGTTCGTTGTGATGGGCCGGGTGGTCAGAACAGGCAGGGCCATGGAGTGTGGGGCGTGCAAAGGCCGAAAGGTATGGCCAATGCCGCTGCGGCTGGTTGCGATCGCCAAAAGTCACAAGCAACGTCACGGCTCGCAACACCTCGCAACCTTTGCTGCCGCGGCCTGGCCCCCTAGCCTGATGGGTATGGGCGAAACGATTCTCGAAGTCAGCCATCTGAGCGTGCGTCAGGGCGGTCTGCTGGCTGTCGAAGATGTCAGCTTTGCGCTGCCCCCCGAGACCGACACCGCGCTGGTGGGGCCCAACGGCGCCGGCAAGAGTTCGCTGGTGCAGGCCGTGTTGGGCCTGATCCCACGGCAGGGCGGCAGCGTCAAACTGCTGGGCCATGCCCTCGGTCCCCGCGGTCAGTTGCCGGCACCGGTGCGTGACCAGATCGCCTATCTGCCCCAGCTGTTTGCACCGCGGGGTCGCTTCCCCCTGACCGTGGCCGAGTTTGTGGCCCTGGGCGGGGCGCCGGCTGCCGGCCGGCGTCAGGCGGTGCAACGCTCCCTCGAGCTTTGCGCCTGTCAGGGGCTGGAGCGGCGGTTGCTGAGCGAGCTCTCGGCCGGTCAGCTCAAGCGGGTGTTGCTCGCCTTCTGTGTGGTGCGGCCGCGGCGGTTGCTGGTGCTCGACGAGGCCCAGGCCGGCCTGGATGCCCAGGCGGCGGAGCAGTTCCACAACCTGTTGTTTGATCTGCGCCGCAGCCAGGGCTGGACGATCCTGCAGGTCTCGCACGATCTCGACATGGTGCGTCGCAGCTGTGATCGGGTGCTGTGCCTCAACCGCAGGCTGCGCTGTGCGGGCAGCCCCGACCACGCGCTCAGCTCCGCCCGGCTGGCGCAGCTCTACGGGCACCACTACGCCCCCTACCGCCATCAGCACGAGCCGGCGGCGCAGCCATGAACCCCGACGCTTCGGCGCTGCTGGTGCTGCTGGGTCTTCCGTTCATGCAGCGGGCTCTGCTGGCGGGCCTGCTCACCGGTGGCCTGGGCGGCCTGCTGGGCAGTGTGGCGGTGCTGCGGCAGATGGCGTTCTTCAGCGACGCCCTGGGCCATGCCTCATTGCTGGGCCTGACCCTGGCGGTGGCGCTGGGGTTCAACCCCACCCTCGTGCTGCTGCCGTTTGCCGTGGTGTTTGCCCTGGTGGTCAACGCCGTGGTGCGGCGCAGCCGGTTGCCGGTGGATGCCCTGCTCAACATCATCTATTCGGCATCTCTGGCGATCGCCGTGCTGGCCCTGAGCCGCCTGCCCCGGCAGGGCCCGGGTCTCGAGGCCCTGTTGTTTGGCGACATTCTTGGCGTCACCTGGTTGGATCTGGGGCTGATCGCCGCCCTGCTGCTGGTGACCGTGGCGCTGCTGGCCCGCCACCGCCGCAGTCAGATTCTGCTCTGCCTGGATGAACCACTGGCCCGCTCCCGCGGCGTGGATGCCGAGCGCCAGCAGCTGCTGTTCGTGGTGCTGCTGGCCCTGGCCGTCGCACTCGCCATCAAGGCCGTGGGGGTGCTGTTGATCAGTGCCTTCATCGTGATGCCGGCCTGCGGGGCCCGGCTGGTGAGCCGGGGCTTCAGCGGCTACGTGCTGCTCTCCAGCGCCATCGGCGCGGGCGGGGCCGTGATCGGCCTGCTGGCTTCAGGCCTGTTCAATCTGCCGTCGGGGCCTGCCCTGGTCGTGGTGCAGCTGCTGGGCTTTGTGATCGCGCTGATGGTGTCTGCAGCCGATCGCTCTGGCGCAGCAGCCAGCGCATCGTCGCCCGATCGCGTGGGCTGAGGCGCAGCACCGGCATCGCACCGGGCACGGCGGCCATGGCATCGCCCGCGTCGTCGCTGTGGCCCCACAGGCCGAAGGCATGGCCCAGCTCATGCAGGGCGGTGGCCTGCAGGGCCAGGGCGCGCTGGCCAGGGCTGAGCAGCACCTCGACTCTGGGTTCGAGCTGTTCCCGGCCGGCGCGTCGCACCTGCAGCAGCTGCAGCACGGCCCTGCCATGGCTGGCCCGGGTGCGGCCATCGGCAAGCCGTTGCAGCGGCGGTCGGCGACGCCAGAGGCGCACCTGGGCCTGTTCGGCGTGCTCGACCAGGGTGATCGACAGCAGGGTCTGCCATTGCTCAAGGGCCGCCCGCACGGCGTTCTGCCACTGGATCGCACGCTGCCCCTCGGCGCTGGCGGGCCCGGTGTTGCCGATCCCGGGGCCCGGCGGTTCCATCCAGACGCACCAGTGCTCCCGCACCGGCCAGCCCAGTGGCGTGGGCCTCAGGCGCGTGTTGTAGGTGCCGGGTTCCGCTTCGCTGGGAGCTCGGGGGGGGGGCTGCCGGTCGCCGGCCGGCAAGGTCAGCGGGCTGACGGCTTCGGCAGTCGGGCAGCGGCTGGCTGGGTCGGCTCCGGCCGCCGGGGGTGCCAGCCCGGCGCTAACGATCAGGCCTGCGGCCAGCAGTGCCAGCCGGCTCGCCATGGCTCAGGCAGCCGGCAGGCCCACGCCGCGGGCCATCAGGGTGGCCAGCAGCGGCACGGCGGCGAAGCCCACCAGCTCAATGTTCAGGATCCAGGCCAACCGGTTGGCCAGTGCTTCACTGACCTTGGGCAGTTCGCCCTTGCGCAGGGGAAGCGCCCAGAGGATGTAGGTGACGGTCGGGTAGAGCGACAGGGCACCCACCGCCAGGTAGAGGCCGACCTTCCACCAGAAGAGTGGATTCTCGGTGTAGAAGCCGCTGCCCTGGCCGAAGTAGAGAACCCGCAGAATTCCGCTGACCAGCAGGGCCAGGGCCGCCAGCCCATAGACCACATCGGTGATCACCATCAAGGTGGCCTCCTGCCGGTTCGGGTTGGCCTTGATCAGACGGCGCTCGAGCACCAGCGCGCCAAAACACAGCATGAAGCTGAGGTAGTGCACGTAGGCCACCCCTGCCCGTTGCAGCACCTCGGTCGGAATGGCGGCCAGCAGGGACGTCATGGCGGGTCGAATTGGGCAACAGAGGGCTGACGGTAGCTCCTGCTGAGCCCGCTCTGTTGAGTGCTGCAGTTGAGTGCCGCAGACAAACTCGAAGCAATCCTGCATTTGCGTAGCAAAAGTGAAAGTCGGAAGTTTTTCAGTGAGTTTTTTCTTGGCGACAAATCTCCCTTAGGTTCAAATCAATCTGCAGTCTCACCATGGTGAGCTCCTTGAGCGCCTTTCTCGGTGAGATCGGTCGCCATCAGTTGTTGACACCCGAGCAGGAGCTCACCCTGGGGCGCAAGGTGCAGGCCATGGTGTCTCTGCAGGAACGCTGCACGTCGGCGGGAGGCACGGGGCCGGCCTGCAGCTACGACGAACTGGAGCGCCGCACCATGAGGCTGGGCGAGCGTGCCAAGAATCACATGATCACCGCCAATCTGCGCCTGGTGGTCAATCTGGCCAAGCGCTATCAGGGCAAAGGGCTTGACCTCCTCGACCTCATTCAGGAGGGCACGTTGGGGTTGACCAGGGCCGTTGAGAAGTACGACCCCACCCGTGGACACCGATTTAGTACTTATGCCTATTGGTGGATTCGTCAGGGCCTCAACCGTGCGCTGTCGACCCAGAGCCGCACGATTCGGATTCCGGTCAATGTCAACGAAAAACTGACCAAATTGCGCGCGGCCAAGGCCCGCTATCTGCAGAGCCATGGCGTGCTGCCGGGCCCCACGGTTCTGGCCAAGATGCTGCATCTCAGGCGCGATGAGGTCGAAGAACTGTTGGCCTGCGAATTGCGCAGTGTCACCGTGAGCCTCCAGGGGGTCGTCAAATCGAAGGCCGACCCCTCGGAGCTGGTCGACGTGCTGCCCTCCGCCGAGCTGCCTCCTCTCGAGCAGGCCGAGCTGGCCGAGCGCATCTCGGCGGTCTGGGCACTGCTCGATCGCGCCTGCCTGACCCCCAAGGAACGCACCGTCGTGATGTTGCGTTTCGGGCTCGACGGCAGCCACGAATGGCGCACCCTGGCCGAGGTGGCCAGGCAGTTGAACTGCAGCCGTGAGTACTGCCGCCAGGTGGTGCAGCGCGCCCTGCGCAAGCTGCGTCGTACCGGCCAGGAAACCGGCCTCGTGGAGTGCGACTGACCCCTTAATCTCGGGTCCAACGCCTGGGGGTGATGGCCGCGCTGACGCAGGACCAGCTCGGTGATCTGGAGTCCTTTATCAAGGACTGGTTGCGCCATGCCGGCCGCAGCCAGGCAGACCTGCGCCGCGCCCTGCGGGCGGCTTCGGTGCGCATGCCGGTGCTCATCGATGAGTTGCACCGCACCTACCGCGGTGGTGGCCTGCCCGAACTGGTGGCCCGCCTCTGTGCCATCGAAGCCGAATGGCATGGCGAGGATCAGGCGGCCCTGCTCACCGGGATCGATGACCCGGCCACGCTGCCGCCGGCCATCAGCGGCTCTCTGGAGCAACTGGATCTGCTGCTGCAGGAAATCCGTCAGGAGCAGCCGGGCTGACCGCAATCCACGGGCCTCTCGCCATAGTGGTTCGGTAGCCCTTGAGCGTGCACCGATGTTGCGGCGTGATCCCATCCTTGCCCTGCTGCTGGGGACGTCTTTCGCCCCGCTGCTGCTGAGTGGTCTGCCTGCCCGGGCTCAGGTGCAGCAGTTCCTGCTGGCGCCTGGCAGCTCGGTGGGCAGCGAAACCCAGGTCAAACCGAAGAACTGCGTCACCGATCCCAAGACCGGCGCGATCACCTGCGACACCGAGATCGTCAATCCGCCCGGCAACACGCCGGCCAAGCCTTCGTACACACCTTTCGGTAACTAGGGGGTGTGGGCATGAGACCGCTGAGCGACAACCGTTACCTGGCCCTGGTCGACGGGGCCGAGCGTTGGATCGCCAAACTGCTCGGGGTGGTGTTGCTCGTGGTCATGGTCATGGCCACCGTGCAGTTGTTGGTTCAGCTGTTCTGGGCGATCAGCACGCCCCAGACTCCCTGGTTGAGCGAGCGGCTCACCCGGGTGCTCGGGGATCTGCTCAACATCCTCATTGCGGTTGAGGTGCTGCAGAACATCACCTCCTACCTCCGCAAGCACGTGGTGCAGATCGAGCTGGTGCTGATCACGGCAATAACCGCCGTGGCACGAAAGGTGATCGTGCTGCCCCCCGGTGCCGAGAGCAAGCCCCAGCTGCTGGCCGGTCTGGGCGTGGCGGTGCTGGCCCTGGCCGCGGCCTACTGGCTGGTCAAGCCCGGCAACCTCAGGCCGGTACCAACCAGTACAGGGCCAGCCAGACGGTTCCTGGATCGGGATCCGACGCAGCTTTGATCCGCGTTCACAGCTCCTGCACAGCAGCTCTGGAGCTCTGGATGATCACACTCTCGAGTGCACGGTGGGCACACGCAGATCGTGGTCGAGGGGTTGGAGTCAGTACCAGGCATCCCGGCCGATGCCTCGGGGCCGGCAGGGGCCGGGTTCCGGTCGCAGCATCCGTGGGCGCAGCTCTGGTGGGTCGAAGATGATGTGGATCTCTGCCAGGCCCTGACCCCGCGCCTGCGGGCCTGCGGTTGGGGCCTGCAGAGCTTTTCCCAGCCCGATCCCATGCTGGCGGCGTTGCGGCGTCAGCGTCCTGATCTGTTGATTCTCGATCAGGTCCTGCCCGGATGTCTGGGGAGTGCGCTGCTCCAGCAGCTGCGCAGTCAAGGCCACTCCTTTCCCGTGCTGATGCTTTCGGGCTGTGGGCGAGCAGTCGATCGGGTCGTGGGGCTGGAGTCTGGGGCCCAGGATTACCTGGCCAAACCCTTCCTGTTCAAAGAGCTGGCGCTGCGCTGCGAGCAGCTGCTGCGGGTCGCGAGTCTGTCCCCCGTGGCGCCGTACAGCCATGAGCAGGCTCTGGTGTTGGGTCCCGTCACCTTCTGGCCCCGTCTGGGCACGCTCCGACTGGATCAGGAGCCCGTTGTCTCCCTGAGCCGCGGCGAAAGCAGCTTGTTGCTGGCCCTGGCACGATCCCCCGGCCGCGTGCTCAGTCGGGCCCAGTTGGCCCAGGCTGCCGGCAGCCTGGTCAACAGTGGCAGCAGCCGCAGCATCGATGTGCGGCTCGGCCGGCTGCGCCGGCTGCTGGAGTGCACCTCCAACGGCGTTCTCACCATTGAGTCGGTCAGAGCGCAGGGCTACGCCCTGCGCATCGCGTCGGCGAAGCCGGCCGCAGCAGGGGCGGAGGCCGAATGAGCAAACGTTCGATCCTGCTCAGTTCCCGCGATCGCCGGGAACTGTTGCTCTGCTGCCTGCTGGGGATCGGCGCGGTTCTGTTGGTGGATCTGCTGATGAGCCTGTCGTTGCTGCTGCTGCGCCAGCCGCAGATCCTTACGTTGCCGATGGTTGGCCTGGTGCTTGGTCTGAGTGTGGGCCTCGGTGTGCTGCTGGGACTGCTGGTGTTTCTCAGGCGGGAGCTGCTGCAGCCCATCAACACGTTGTTGACAGCTTTGCCCCGGCGTCTCAACCAACGGCAGACCCTGCCATGGGCGAGCCTTGAGCTGGAGGCGGGTATTGCACCGCTGCAGCTGCTGGCCTATCGCATCAACCGCTTGCTGGAGTCGCTTCGCAGCACGTCGGAGTCTCGCCAGCAGCGCCTCGATGGCCTAGCCCACGACATTCGTGGACCCCTCACCAGGCTGCTGCACCGCGTCGAGCGGCTTGAGGCCCAGGGGGGCGCAGACCCACAGGTGGTCGCCGGATTGCAGGCCGACCTGCAGGCCCTGCTCGATCTCGATCGGGAACTCGATGCCATCGCCATCGGCCCGGCGCTGCCCTCGCAACGGCAGCGGGTCGAGCTCGACGGTCTTTGTCGCAAGCTGGCCCAGAGCTATGGCGCAGGCCAGGTTCAGGTGAGTGTGCCGCCACTTCAGCTGTGGGTGGACCGTCACCTGTTGCGGCGCAGCCTCAACAACCTGATCGACAACGCTCTGGAGTACGGCGCTCCTCCGGTGGTTCTGTCGCTGCGCCAGAGCGCCCACCATCTCGAGATTCTGGTAGACGACCACGGTGCGGCAGCCGGTGCCGGCCCATCGCTGCCAAGGATCCATCGCGGCCTTGGGCTAGCGATCGCCACCAGCTTCTGCCGCCAGCACGGAGGCACACTGGCCCTTGGTCGCTCTCCTCTGGGAGGCCTGCAGGTGCAGCTGCAGATCTCCACACAGGCGCTTGTTGACGGTGACGTGCCGTGACGGATCCCCCGGCTGGCCCTGCCATGGAGTCAGAGGCTGCGATCCGTGATGCCCTGACCCACTGGCGACGCAGAACCGGTCGCTTCGCCGAGGACCGGCTTGATTCCATTGGGCGACTGGATGCGCCGGCACGGGCCCGTGCCATCGACCTGTTGCTGGATCTCGGCGAGTGGGCACAGGCCCGTCGTGCGGTTCTGGTGTGGCTGTTGGCATGGTTGAAGACCGTGCCCAAACAGCCCTCCCGCAGCGAGGCCTGTTGCCTGCCGTTGTGGCGCTCGCTGGCCAATGTGTGTGAACGCAGTGCCGATGGTCAGCTGCTGGAGGTGTTCTGGAAAGGGCTGGCGCAGATGGATCCCCCTGCCTCAGAGCCTGGCGTCTTGCCCTTGCTCGGGGTGCCGATCGTGCACGGGTTGGCGCACCTGCAGCGGCTGCTGCACAGCCTGGATGTGCCCGTTCACACGCTGGCGATCGTTGATCAGAGTGGGGGTCGACACGACGCTGAGGCGCACAACCTGCGTCAGGCGCTCCGCGAGCTCGAGCAGCGGGGCTGGCCAGGGGTGCAGGCGGTGCGGGTGGCTCAGCCATTTGGCAATGCCGGCGTGGCCAGTGCCTGGAACCAGATTTTGCTGGGTTTCCCCAACGCCCCCTTGGCGTTGATCGCCAACCACGATGTGGTGTTTGCCCCAGGGGTGCTGGCTCAGGCCCTGGCGGCCATGGATTGCGGGCGTCCCCAGTTTTTGGCGTTGTTTCCAGGCGAGCGGGCGTTTTCTGCGTTTCTGCTCAGCGCTCTGGCCTGGGACCGGGTGGGCGTGTTCGATGAGCGTTACTACCCCGCCTACTGGGAAGATCTCGATTACCGCGACCGGTTGCTGGCCAGCTCCGAGGTGGAATGGCTCGATGGCCGGTTCGCCCATGGGGCGATGCTCGAGGCCAATCCGCAGCAGAGTCGCACCATTGCAGAGGACCCGGTTCTGGCTGGGC
>Ga0310333_100116_pt1 | contig 22022 bp, 15 predicted proteins | sample LakMicSRFTotalB7_FD_195547 | JGI IMG/M metagenome (GOLD analysis project Ga0310333, IMG submission 195547) | Enriched freshwater cyanobacterial communities from Lake Michigan, Michigan, United States - MI23.SRFL.Total.B7 (v2) (version 2) | ecosystem: Environmental > Aquatic > Freshwater > Lake... | reverse complement strand
TGCTTGCATGGTTTCCACCCCGTAGCTGCCCATCGCGCCGATCGACTGGCGACCAGCCACTTCGATCTGAAGCCGTTCAACCTGCTGGCGCAGATCTTTCAGCTGGGCGGCGACGCTTGCCATTCAACCGTCCGCGCCTGTGGAGACAGTCATCCCGCCTTCTGTTGCGCCAGCGTGTCCAGCAGCATTCGCACCATCTCCTTCAGTTCGTCCACTTCGCTGCGGACTTCCTGCTTCTCGATGCAGCGGACGTAGTTGGCATGGGCACTGTCCACTGCCCGCATCTGGATCGCTTCGGAGTCGCTGTGCAGAAGCTTGATATGGGTATGTGCCACGCGGGGCATCATCCGCTTGAACTTGGCTTCGTATTCGTTGACCCACTCCCGCTGCATTCCCTCCAGCGTGGAGTCCCAGTCAGGGTGCTTTCGCCAGCTTCGAAGGGTCCGTTCAGAACAGTCCAGCTGCTTCGAAATCTGGTCCCAGCTGTTGCCGTCAGCGCGAAGGGCAATAGCTTTCAGCTGCCGCTTCGTTAACGGCTTTACTGTCCCTGCAGGCGGGGATGGTTCTAGGTGGCTTCCTGGAAGAAGTGCCATGCCCATAAGTTAGCGGGCTGGATATCCACGCAGATAGCAGAAAGGCCCCCACCGCTGGGAGCCTTTCCTGATGAACACCTGCCGTCCGTTGCGGGCGGGTGGAGTCCACCGCACGAGATGACTTTAACCCAGGGGGAATGTTCCCGCCTGCGGGAAGTTTTGCGTTAGGGACTGTCCCTGCGGGCGGGGACAGTTAGTTCGTGTTATTGCACCAGGTTACGGCCTGTGCGTGCTTTGTCCCCTTGGCGCTCCCGTAGCTGGTGGTTCTCGGCAGCATTTCTTCAATGCAAAGGTTCTGGTAGTGCGCTCGCTTTGCGATCGGATCGAGTGATGTTGCCAACTTGCTGAATAAAGCGGCAATGACGACCAGCGCCACGGTGCTGACGGCTGCCAGGACGGGATAGGCGTGGGCGCGGACCATCTCGCGTGGGGTCAGCTTCTGGCTGGTGTGATCGGTCATTGGCGGAAAGCGGGGCGCGATGTGCAGATGGGGTCTTTCTAATACGGATATTGCGCCCCACCCGCATCAGCACTGGGTTCTGGCGAATCGTCCAGCAGCAGTTCTGGGTGCTGGCGCCAGTGGTTCAGGACGTTGGCGGGGTTGAAGGGCAGGAATGGATCGGTGATGCGGTGCTGGCGATCGCCGCCGCTGGCGCGTTCTGATCGTGACTTCTTCCGTGATTCGGTCTTCAGCCCGACGACTGCCAGGACGGCTTGAACGACGGCGATGGGATTGGCGAAGGTGGTGTGACGGCTGCCGATGAACTGCTTCGCCTTCGGGTCTTCGAGAACGGCGCGGTGGATCCGCTTCACCATCGGGTCGCTGTAGTCGAACCAGTCGGTGCGGTTGAACAGGTCGGTGGCATTGGCATGGCGCAACAGGCTGTGTAACCAGGTGATCGCCAGCGTGCGCTTCCCGAGAAGGGCAGCGTCCAGGGCGAAGACGTTGTTCAGGTCGCCGCCGCTGGCGCGCTGTTCCAGGCGCTGTGTGGTGAACAGGGCTGCGGCCATGGGATCAGTGAACAGGAAGCGACTACGCAGACCGTTCAGCGCCTTATCGGCGTTCTGAATGTGGTGGACGGTCAGGTCGTTGGGGTCAATGCCGAAGATCTTGACGACGTTGGCTTTCTTCCTGCTGGCGGCAGGGATATTCGTTTCGGCGGGCGAAGGCATGGGTGCCTGTGCGATGGCGATGGCGTCGCGTTCGTTGGCGCGATCGACGAATGCCTTCTGGCGCTGGTTGCGATCCTTCTCCTGCTTCGTGGTTTCGCGGTCGATGGTGGTGACGGCGTAGCCCTGGCGCTGGTAGCCCTCCTGGATCAGTTGGCGGTAGTGCTGTGATTCGGCGTTGCGCTGTGCGTAGACCTTGCAGGCGTATCGCATCAGCGGGTCGTCCTTCGCGACTGTCCCTGCTAGAGCGGACACTTCGATGATTTCTGCCAGCAGGCGGCGGTCGGCATCGGCCTGATCGCGGATGGTGCGCCAGAAGGTCTGACCGCCGAAGGTGATGGTGGGCGCCTTTTCTGGAACGAACAGAAGTCGGCTTATGTGATCGCGCAGGCGACCGCCGACCTGGATCACATCCGAGACAGTCAGGTGTCCACGGCTGAAGATGTGGACGGCATCGAAGTGATCGCGAACGGTCAGGTCGACGCCAGTGTTCACGGCAGGCGACAGCACCGCCAGGTCCAGTGTGGGCAGGACGGTGTTCGGATCACGGGCCAGGCGCTTCTGGCGTTCGCTGCCGTTGCGGGTGGCGTCACCGTCCAGGTATTCAGTGTTCTGGCTGGTCAGGCTGGGCACCATTTCGATGGCGGCAGCAGCGACGCGGCTGGCAGCCCATGCGGACGATTCCTGATCGCTGGTGTGAACCAGTGCTTTCTGCCCAGCCTGCAGCGAACCGATCAGGTGCGAACGCAGCAGTGCTTCGCGGGTGTAGCTGGTCAGCTTCCGTCCCTTCGCGGACTGGAAGGTGTTCTGGATCAGGTAGGCGCGATCACCAGTCCAGGCTTCGATCAGTTCCAGATCCATCTCCCGCAGGGTGCCTGACAGAACAAAGACCTGATGGGCGTTCTGCACCAGGGACTGAAGGCACTGGGCAATGGCGACGCGATGCTTCGCCACATCGGTCTGCTGGTTGGCGACCAGGTCTTCGGCCACGGTGTCCCATTCATCCAGGATCACCACGGCGCCTTTGAAGTCGTCGGGGTTGAACTTCAACGCGCTAGTGGGGCGCAGGCTGGCGGTGCAGCTACCGAAACCCATCCGCTGGCGGTAGGCGATGCCGACCAGGCGATCCGATTCACGGTCCAGGTCATCGGTGCGCCCTTCTTCGATGTAGGGGATGCCGATGCGTCGGCACTGCTGCTGCGCCAGGCGGCGCAGTGTGGACAGGGCAATGACGGGTCGATCGCTGGCGTGGGCGCGGGTGACTATTTCGCGTTGCGATTCAGTCTTCCCAGTGCCGAGACCGCTGATCACCGCCACTAAGCGGCGGTTACAGCCAGCCACCAGCCCAGACGGCAGGAACTGGGCGTGCAGGGTGTGATCAGGCGCCCGTCCCAGGAAGAAGCGGCTACCGCGTGCCTGGCGCAGGGTCAGCTGTTCAGGGTCGAAGAAGTCAGTGGACGGAATGTCAGTTCCGTTCTGCCAGCGGTCAGCGGGGACTTCATCAGCGTCGCTGCCCTTGTGGAACTGATCCCACCAGCGGACGTGCAGGTTGGGCACCAGCGCCGCCAGCTTCCGGTACTGGTTTAGGACGTTGGCGTTGTAGATGGCATCGCCATCGGGCAGAAGGATCTGTTGCTGCCCTGCGGTGAATTGCAGGATCGGGGCGATCTGCAGCGGGCTGTCGAAGCAGCCACCAGCGATGCCGATCACGGTGGCGCCCGTCAGCAGGTGAACCATCCACGGCTTCGCGGCAGTGCCTTCGACCCAGAAGACGGGCTTCGTGGGGTCGCCTTTCAGGATCTGCAGCGGCAGTTCACCGCTGGGCAGGTGGCAGTTCTGCAGCCAGGTGTATTTCCCGCTGCGCGGGCGGATCTGCGCGCCGACGATGTGACCGTCCCAGTTCAGGATCGGGACGATGTAACCCGTGCCGCCCGTGAAGCGGCGCTGGCTGAAACCAGGCAGCCCCAGCGGGATGTCGCTGAACCGTTGCCCCTGGCGCAGGGTCTTCGCGCCCATCTGGCGGATCTGGTCGGCGGTGAAGCCACGGCGCAGGAGATCGGCAGCGTCTTCGGCGTGAAGGGACAGGCGATCCAGCAGCAGGGAGAAGGCTGCGTGGCGCTGCGGCACGCCGATGCTGGTTACAGGGTGTGACGGCTTCGGGGTGGACAGAACGCGGGAGACGGGCGTGCTGCGGTCCCTGGTGGGGGCGAAGGACTGCCAGCGGTCGCCGCGCTTGAACAGGGTGTAGCGGCTGCCATCTGCACCCAGGATCGAATCCTTCAGGCGCAGCAGATCGCCCTGGTGGGCGCAGAGAACTAGCGGGTCGTCGCTGCGGTAACGGCAGTCGCCACGGGTATCAGCACAGACCGCACAGGGGCGTCGCTTCGACGTGGCAATCAGCTTGCCCTGATTTGACTGGGCGCCGTAGCTGAGTTGACCGAACTGAACCCTGTCTGTGACTGGGGACGCTAGGGGTGGGGTCTGAGTAGACCCCGACACGCCTTGCGTGGTGTTGGGGTGAAAGCAGGACGTAAGCCGGGTTCTGTTCTCCCAGACGCCGGCCGCAGCCGGACTGGGGGGCGATCATCTGTCTGGGACCGCCGTTGCCGGCGGCCTCGAGCGGCGCGCTTTTGGCGGGACGGGTGAGATGGCCAACCCTTGTCCCTGGGCCTTGCTCCCGGCCGGGGTTTACCGAGCCAGCACCTCTCGATGCTGCTGGTGCGCTCTTACCGCACCCTTGCACCCTTACCTGTGCGCGGGCGGGGTTGCCCCCGGCCCGGCCATCGGCGGTGTGTTTCTGTGGCACTCTCCTCACGGTCACCCGCACTGGGCGTTACCCAGCAAGCCTGGCCATTGGGGAGCCCGGACTTTCCTCAACCGGTCCGTTCCACCGGCCCGAAGGCCTGGGCGTTACCCGGTCGCGATCACCTCGCCTGCTTTCAGGCATGACTTTAGGCAAGTCCCCTGCGCCACATAATGGGGCGAGCAGCCGCTGCGCTGCCCGGGGGCTGTAGCTCAGCCGGATAGAGCGACGGTTTCCTAAACCGTAGGTCGTGGGTTCGAGTCCCGCCAGCCCCGTCAGTTGCCGCAAGGGGTTTCAGGGTTAGTGACCACGTTTGGTCACCCCAAATCCCCAGGCGTGGTCGCTGGTTCCCCGCGTTGACCTGGGCAAGACGGTATTGGCTTCAGGCAAGGCCATTCATGGCGCAGCCCCGCCAGCGGCGTCGGTTGCCACTGATCGACATGCCCAGCGAGGACACGCAGTTCACTCGCGCAACGGTGCCAGCACGAAAAGGGCTGCCCCCGAATACGAAACCGATCACAGATAAGCCGATCTCGCTGAGGCCCCACGACGAAGACTGGACCCGTTGGGCCAACTTCAAGACAAAACACATTCCTGCGCGATCTGGTGCACAACGCCCTGTTGAAGCTCAACGAAGTAACCCCTACGTAGGGATCAGTGGCAGGCTGCAAAGATGAGCCTTGATCGCCAGCGACATGCTCACCGGGTTTTGCGGGGAGTTCTGTCAATGGGCCAGCGCCCTCAAGCTCGAGTCCGACCCTGATGAGCAGATGGGCGGGGCCGTCGCGGCCGTGGGGAGCCTGGCCGGATCGAGAGCTCCGTATCCGTGGTTGGCGCTGGGGCCAATGTCAGCGGGCTGTGGTTAATATTTGGCATTAAATAGTCTTGGCCATGAGCAGCGGCGCCAATCAGGCAAAGCCCCGTGGATTTAATCTCCTGACGAGAATTGTCTACGTGCATCAGGCCTTCTCGCTGGCCGTGCTGGGATCGGGGCTGGCGGCGTTGCTGGGGCGGGGCTATGGCCTCCACCTCCTGTCCACCGCTGTTGGACTGGTGATTGCCGTTGCCACCATTGCTGCCATGTTTGGCGTTGTGAAGCAGAAGTCATTGCGGGCCCTGGCATGGCTTCGTGTGTTGCTCTGGGCTGCGGGGGCGAGGGGTTTGCTGAGTGTGCTGACCCTTTTCGGAACCAGTGACGCCGCGATTGCTGACTTTGTGCGCTCAATGATCATCCATGAAGTGATTCTGCTTCCCATTGCCATCTATTGGTCAAGGGGATGTAACGGCAGATATCTTGCTTCTTTGCGGGGTTCCTGATCACCCTTGTCCCCAAATAAGACGTTTGTGGACGCGCCCGAGAATCATTCCAATCAGGTTCGCGGTGGAGAGCTGCCCTGTGATGGGTGCTGCAGGATCGTCTTGGTGACAAAGGGTTCACGGATCAGGATCCGAACCCCCCGAGCCCCAACCACCAGCAGGAACAGCAGCTAGAAGAACAGGAGGGGCAGGCTAATCACGCGCCCCAAGGCAGGTATACGGCCAAGAGCCACACGCCAGATCAGTTCAAGGCCAGTGTCCAGCCGTACCCATTCGTCGTAGGGGGTAACAATTCACCGCCTTGCTGATTTTTGAGATGGCTGATCCCGGGGCCGCAAGCCAGGGCCTGGGAACCTGCTTGGTGAGCTGGCCGGCCCCGAGCGGGTGCTCACCCTGCTGGTTGGCCTGGTGAGCGTTGCCCTGGCGGTTTATCGGGGCTGGCAAGGCATCGAGGGCCTGGGCTTGGGTCTGGGTCTGGGGTGAGCGGCAGGGACGAAATCAGCTGACACTGATGGCGCAGCAGATCCGATTGAAATGGCGATGTACATGGACGCGCCTCGCGATCAACTCAGGTCTGAAGCGGGGCTGCACAGGCCTGAAGCAGGGCTGAAGGGCTAGTGACGACGCCTGGTCACTGTGGGCGCAAACGGGGCTTGCTAGGGGAGGAGGCCATTGGTCCATGCCAGAGATGGCCATGGTTCTCTGCGCACTGATTGCATGTCATCACTGCGCAGGAGCCGGCTGGACCCCCTCGACGCCGCATCTGCTGCAGATCGGCCGAAAGCGCCCGACAAAAGGGTGGATCAGTGCTAGTACAGGTGTACGCACTTGATCGGTTCATGGCTGGTTTCTTGTCTGACGTCCTGGTTCAGGGCGGCGCCCCTCGCCCCGCGGTCGACGCTTGGCCCTACCTGGATCAGGCGGTGCTGCTGCGGACCCGCAGCCCCAAGGTCTGCATGACCTGTCACTGGTTCCGCCATCACGCCGGAGCCAGCGGGATCCCGTTGCTCACCTGCCAGCTGCATCAGGGTTTGATCACCCACGGCGAGCATCTGACCAGCCGCTGTCAGGGCTGGACCGACGACATGGTGCGCCAGAACGGCTGGGCACCCGAGGCTGCCTGACCGCGGCGGGAGCCCTGGTTGGCAAACAGTCTTATTTTGGGGGGACTCTTACGGGCCGATCCCCTTCTTGGCGCAGGACATCCTGATCATCCTGCTGTTGATCGTGGCCAACGGTCTGTTCTCGGGCGCTGAAATCGCGATCATTTCGGCACGCCGTCATCGCCTGGAACAACTCTCCCAGAAGGGAGACCGCTCAGCCCGGGTGGCGCTGAGGCTGGCCGAGTCGCCGAATCAGTTTCTGTCCACGGTGCAGATCGGCATCACCCTGATCGGCATCCTCAGCGGTGCGGTCGGCGGTGCGACCGTGGCCCGCCGGCTCGATTCGCTGCTGGAACGCCTGCCTGGCCTGGCCCCTTACAGCGAAGGGCTGAGCTTTGCCCTGGTGGTGGCTGTGATCACCTATCTCTCGGTGGTCATCGGCGAGCTGGTGCCCAAGCGTCTGGCCCTGGCCAGTCCTGAGCGTCTGGCCTGCGCCATGGCCCCCAGCATGCGCTGGCTGTCCCGGGCCAGCGGCCCCGTCGTCCATCTGCTCAGCCATTCGACCGAAGCCCTGTTGAAGCTGCTGGGGGTCTCCAACAGCAGCGAACCGGACATCACCGAGGACGAGATCAAGGCGATGATCCGCCAGGGTGCTGATTCGGGCGTGTTCGAAGAGGTCGAGCACGACATGGTGCAGCGGGTGCTGCGCCTGGGGGATCGCACCATCAAGACCCTGATGACGCCCCGCACCGACATCTGCTGGCTCGATCTGGAGGAGTCGCTGGAGACGAGCCTGCAGGAGATTCTCGAGAGCACCCACTCCCGCTTTCCGGTGGGCCGGGGCAGCCTGGATGACTGCCTCGGGGTGGTGCGGGTCCGCAACCTGCTGTCGGCCAAGATCACCGGCCAGTCGATCAACCTCGAAGAGCTGCTGCAGCCACCGCTGTTCGTGGCCGAGAGCACCCGGGCCCTGTCGGTGCTCGAGCACTTCAAGCGCAGCGGCATTCACATCGCCCTGGTCACCGACGAGTTCGGCGGGGTCGAGGGTTTGGTCACCCTCAACGACCTGATGGAGGGCATCGTCGGCGATCTGCCCTCGGTCGATGACGAGGACGGGCCCCTGGTGGTGACCCGCGAGGACGGATCGCTGCTGGTGGATGGGGGTCTCGATCTCGACGCCTTTGCCGAGCTGATCGACCAGGACATCTTCGGCATCGACCAGGAGGGCCGGTATCACACCCTGGCCGGGTTCGTGATGCACGTGCTCGAGCGCATCCCCCGCGAGGCCGACCATTTCGAGTGGCAGGGCTACCGCTTCGAGGTGCTGGACATGGATGGCAAGCGGGTCGACAAGCTGCTGGTTGCGCCGATCAGCCGGCCCAAGGCCACCGACGAGTCGGCCGAAGCCGGCGACTGAGTCGCCCACCCGTAGCGACCACTACATCTGGTGGCTTTCCCTGGCGGGGCACCGCGGCTAGCGTGGATTGAGTCGCCGAACTGCGATGACCCAGCTGCATGACCTGCGCCTGCGCCTGTTGGTGCAGCAGGAAAGTGAGCGCATCGCCGACAGCCAGCCCGATGAGCTTGATCTGTCGGTGGTGCAGGCCCGTTGCCTCTGCTGGCTGGCCCTGCTGGCCGAAGCCCACGAGGAGCAGGCCAGCGACGCCGAACGCCGCGGCGATGTGGAACAGGCCATGGGCTGGTTTGCCGATGCCATGCGCCTGCGCGACGTCATCAACGTCGTGACCACGATTGAGATCCCCCTACCTGCCGCCAGTGCGGATCACGGTGGCGATCTCGACGAGGACGCCCAGGCCGCCTGAGTGCGCCTGGGCCGATCTGCCACCGCAAACACCACGCGGTGTCATGATGATCACTGATTCAGCAAGGGAGCGCGGTGCCCGAAGAGCCCTGCCAATGCCCTGACTGCCAGCGCTTCTATCGGGAACACGACCGATTGATTCGCGAAAATCCCACCCTGCGTCAGCAGCAGGAGCTCAGCTGGGCTGCCCTGCAATCGTTTCGCACCATGGCCGGCCGCGCCCTCGAGGAGCTGCAGCGCCGCCACGGCGATGACGGCCCCTCCGGATCGACCCCTGCCGGATCAGGCCCGGCCGCTGCTGGCCCGTCTCCTGCGGGTGCCGCCGCAGGTCCTGCCAGCGGCGATACCGCCCAAGGCCCAGGCGCAGGTTCGGCCTCAGCCGAAGCCGAGGCCCTGCAGCAGGCCATGGCCGACCTTGAGAACATCAACGCCCACCTGTTTTCGATCGAGGCCCTGATGGAGCGCGTCTTTGACGTGCGTGTGCCCGACGAGGTCGAGCAGGTGTTCAGGGAGCTGGCCGGGGAACTGGCCCCCGACCCGCTCAACGCCGATCGGCTGCGGCTCAACCGCCTGCTGCACCAGACTCCGGACCTGCCGCCAGATCGCAGGTGATCGTCACCGGGAAGGGTTCAGCCTTCCAGATCTGCGACACGTACTCGCGGATCGAACGATCGGACGAGAAGTAGCCGGTGCGGGCGCTGTTGATCAGTGAGGTGCGGTTCCAGCGCCGGCGGTCGGCCCAGACCTGGTCGACCTCGTCCTGGACCCGCATGTAGTCGTCGAAATCGGCGAGCACAAAGAACGGATCCCGGCCGGTCAGGTTCTCCAGCAGGGGCCTGAACAGGTCGCCGTCGCCGTTGCTGAAGTGACCCTGCTCGATCAGGCGCAGCACCTCGGCCAGCTCGGGCATGTCGGCGATCAGCTCCCAGGGCCGGTAGCCCTGGCGGTGCAGATCGACGATGCCATCGGCGGTGTGGCCGAACAGGAAGAAGTGTTCGGCGCCCACCTGCTCGCGGATTTCGACGTTGGCCCCGTCGAGGGTGCCGATCGTCAGCGCCCCGTTCATGGCGAACTTCATGTTGCCGGTGCCCGAGGCCTCCTTGCCGGCGGTCGAGATCTGCTCGCTCAGGTCGGATGCCGGGTACACCCGTTCGCCCAGCTTGACGTTGTAGTCAGGCAGGAAGATCACCCGCAGCTTGCCGTCCATGTCCGGATCGCTGTTGATCGTGTCGGCGATGCCATTGATGAAGCGGATGATCAGCTTGGCCATCGCATACCCCGGCGCCGCCTTGCCGCCGAAGATCACCGTGCGGGGCGCCATGCCCTGATCCAGGCCGTTCTTGATGCGCAGGTAGCGGGCGATCACCTGCAGGGCGTTGAGGTGCTGGCGCTTGTATTCGTGGATGCGCTTGACCTGCACGTCAAACAGCGAGGCCGGGTCCACCAGCACCCCGGTGTGGCGGTGGATGTAGCTGGTCAGGTGGCACTTGACGTCCCGTTTGCACTGCTCCCAGCGCGCCAGGAACCCGTCATCGTCGGCATGGGCCTCGAGCCGCCGCAGCTGGTCGAGGTCCTTGACCCAGCCGTCGCCGATCGTTTCGTTGAGCAGGGCCCGCAGCTGGGGGTTGGCCAGGGCCAGCCAGCGCCGGGGCGTGACGCCGTTGGTGACGTTGATGAACTTGGACGGCCACAGGGCGGCGAAATCGGGGAACAGCTCGGACTGCACCAGGTCGCTGTGCAGCGCCGCCACCCCGTTGACGTGGTGCGAGGCCACCGTGGCCAGGTGGGCCATGCGCACGGCCTTGGCGCCGTCCTCATCAATGATCGATACCCGCCGCAGGATCTGGTCGTTGCCGGGATACTTGAGCCGCACCTGCTGCAGGAAGCGGCGGTTGATCTCGTAGATCAGCTCGAGGTGCCTGGGCAGCAGCGAGCCGAACAGGTCCAGCCCCCATTTCTCGAGGGCCTCGGGCAGCAGGGTGTGGTTGGTGTAGGCCACCGAGGCGGTGGTGATCGCCCAGGCCTCCTCCCAGTCGAGCAGCTTGTCGTCGAGCAGCAGCCGCATCAGCTCGGCCACGGCGATCGCCGGGTGGGTGTCGTTCAGCTGCACCGCCCAGTGGTCCGGAAACTCGCGCACCGGGATGCCCCGGTCGTCGAGGCTGCGGATCATGTCCTGCAGCGAGCAGCTGACAAAGAAGTGCTGCTGCTTGAGCCGCAGGCGGCGGCCCTCGTCGGTGCCGTCATTGGGGTAGAGCACCTTGGAGAGGGTTTCGCTGCCGACCTTCTCTTCAACGGCGCCGTAGTAATCGCCGATGTTGAAGGCGTAGAAATCGAAGCTCTCGGTGGCATCGGCCCGCCACAGCCGCAGGCGGTTGCAGGTGTTGACCCGATACCCCAGCACCGGCACATCGTGGGGAATGCCGATCGCGTGCTCGGCCGGGATCCAGCGGGACCGCAGCTTGCCGTGCTCATCCCTGAAGGTCTCGGTGTGGCCACCGAAGCCGACAAAGCAGGCCTGATCGGGGTGGGGAATCTCCCAGGGCCAGCCCGCCTTGAGCCATTTGTCGGTGATCTCGACCTGCCAGCCGTCGCGGATCAGCTGGTCAAAGATGCCGAACTCGTAGCGGATGCCGTAGCCCGTCGCCGGCACCTCCAGGCTGGAGAGCGATTCGAGAAAACAGGCCGCCAGACGGCCCAGGCCGCCGTTGCCCAGGCCGGGCTCCTCTTCGACATCGAGGATCTCGCTAATGTCGTTGACGCCGAAACGGCGCAGCGCTTCGGCGGCTTCGTCCTGGATGCCCAGCATCAGCAGGTTGTTGCCGAGCTGGGGGCCGATCAGAAATTCGGCCGACAGGTACGACACCACCCGCGCCGGGGTGGCGCGGATGGCCTCGATGCCCGCCAGGTAGCGGGTCATCAGCCGGTCGCGCACCGCAAAGCTCAGGGCCATGTACAGGTCATGGCGGCTGGCGGTGGGAGCCAGCTTGCCGAGCGTGTAGAAGAGGTGCTCGGTCATGCCCTCGAACACGTCCTGGGCCTGCAGGCCGCTGCGCTGGGCGTCGGCGTAGCAGGCCGGTGTCGGCAGGTGCAGGTTCAGCGGGGAGGTCTCGCTCATCGACGGTCAGGCAAAGGGATTGATCTGATGCGGTCTGGCTGGGGCGGTCAGCCTGGGTGGAGGGTCAGCTGGAGGTCAGCTCCGGATCCCAGGTCCACTGGGTGATGTCGGGGGCATCCATGCCGTGCTCATGGGCATGGGCGCGATTCGCCAGGATCGCCTCCTTCATCCGTTCCTTGATGTGGGCGGCGCGCGACCCTAAGCCCGGAACGCGGTCGATCACATCGATCACCAGGTTGAAGCGGTCGATCTGGTTGTTCATCGCCAGCTCCAGCGGCGTGTTGATGTTGCCTTTCTCCTTGTAGCCGCGCACATGGAAGTTGGCGTGGTTGGTGCGGCGGTAGGTGAGCCGATGGATCAGCCACGGGTAACCATGAAAGTTGAAGATCACCGGGCGTTCGGTTGTGAACAATGTGTCGAAATCCCGATCGCTGAGGCCGTGGGGATGTTCGCTGGGCTGGGTCAGGGCGAACAGCTTGACCACGTTCAGCACGCGGATGCGCAGGCTGGGGATCTCGCGCCGCAGGATCGCCACCGCCGCCAGGGTCTCCTTGGTGGGAATGTCGCCGGCGCAGGCCATCACCACATCCGGTTCGTCGGGGGTGCCGCTGTGGTGATCGTTGCTGGCCCAGCTCCACAGCCCGATCCCCTTGGCCACATGGGCCCGGGCCTGGTCGAGGGTCAGGTACTGCAGATGCTGCTGCTTGTCGCTGACGATGATGTTGCAGACGTTGGTCTCGACCAGCGCCTGCTCGGCGACCGCCAGCAGGCAGTTGGCATCGGCCGGTAGGTAGACCCGCACCACCTGACCGCTCTTGTTGCCGGCCAGGTCGATGAAGCCCGGATCCTGGTGGGTGAAGCCGTTGTGGTCCTGGCGCCACACCGTGGAGCTGATCAGGCAGTTCCAGGGGGCGATCGGCGCCCGCCAGGGGGCGTGGTTGAGGCAGCTCTCCAGCCACTTGGCGTGCTGGTTGAACATCGAGGCGATCACATGGGCAAACGCCTCGTAGGTGTGGAAGAAGCCGTAACGGCCGGTGAGCAGGTAACCCTCCATCATTCCGACCAGGGTGTGCTCGCTGAGCATCTCGACCACCCGGCCGCTGCGGGACAGTTCGCTGCCCCCCTGCCCGTTGACGCCGGCGTCCTCGGGCAGCAGGTCCTCCATCCAGACCTTTTTGCTGCGCTCGTAGATCGCCTGCAGGCGGTTGGAGGCCGTCTCGTCCGGTCCGAACACCCGCAGGTTGTCGGGGTTGAGCCCGATCGCATCGCGCAGCAGCTCGCCCAGCACGGCCGTGTTCTCGTGTTCGATCTGGCCGGGGGCGCTGACCGCCACGGCATAGGCGCTGCCCTGGGGCAGGTGCAGCTTGCGCCGCAGCAGGCCGCCGTTGGCATGGGGGTTCGACCCCATGCGGCGCTGGCCCACCGGTGAAAGGGCCTGCAGCTCGGGCCGCAGGCTGCCGTTGTCGTCGAACAGCTCCCAGGGCCGGTAGCTCTTGAGCCAGGCCTCCAGCTGCTGCAGCTGGGCGGTGTCGTGCCTGGGGTTGGGCAGGGGCACCTGGTGGGCGCGCCAGAAGCCTTCGAGCTTCTTGTCGCCCAATGCGGCGGGCCCCGTCCAGCCCTTGGGCGAGCGCAGCACGATCATCGGCCAACAGGGCCGCTGGGCTTCGCCGCTGCGGCGGGCCTCGGCGCGAATGGCGCTGATGCGGCCCATGGCGGTGTCCATGGCGGCGGCCATGGCCTGGTGCATGGCCATCGGCTCGTGCCCCTCGACAAACAGGGGATCCCAGCCGTAGCCCCGCAGCAGGCTGGCCAGTTCCTCTCTGGGAATGCGGGCCAGCAGGGTCGGGTTGGCGATCTTGTAGCCGTTGAGGTGCAGCACCGGCAGCACCGCGCCGTCGCTGATCGGGTTCAGGAACTTGTTGATGTGCCAGCTGGTGGCCAGGGGTCCGGTCTCGGCTTCGCCGTCGCCGACGCAGGCCAGGGCGATCAGCTCGGGGTTGTCGAACACCGCGCCGCAGGCGTGCGACAGCACGTAGCCCAGTTCGCCCCCCTCGTGGATCGAGCCGGGGGTCTCGGGGGTGCAGTGGCTGCCGATGTGGCCCGGAAACGAGAACTGCTTGAAGAAGCGACCCAGGCCAGCCGCGTCGCGGCTCTTGTCGGGGTAGATCTCGCTGTAGCTGCCGTCCAGGTAGGTGGGGCCCAGCACCCCCGGGGCGCCATGGCCCGGACCGGACAGATAGATCATGTCCAGGTCCCGCTCGCGGATCAGGCGGTTGGCATGGGCCCAGATGAAGGCCTGCCCCGGACTGGATCCCCAGTGACCCAGCAGGCGGTTTTTGATGTGCTCGGGCCGCAGCGGCTCACGCAGCAGGGGGTTGTCCTGCAGGTAGATCATGCCGACGGCCAGATAGTTAGCCGCCCGCCACCAGGCGTCGAGGCCCTGCAGCGTCACCTCGGCGACGGGCTCGACGGTGGTCTGCATGGCTCCGGACCCTCGTGGCTTTGCCGGACCGTAGCGATGGTTTCCGTCGCCGAAGCCCGCTGGACGTTAAAGATCAGGGTCCGAGCACCGGCTCTGCACGGGCAGTGCAGGCCTGATGGCCGGTCCTAACGTCACGCCACCCCCAACTGAGAGCTGCGTTAATGCTCCTGGACCCTTTACTGCTCGAGATTGGCAACCACCAGGGGGAGGTGGCCGAGACCCTGATCGCGGTCGGTCAATACCTCGTCATCTTTCTGGCGGCCCGCGCCCTGGCCGAGCTGATGGTGCGGCTGCAGCTGCCCACGATCCTGGGCGAACTGGTGGCCGGGGTGCTGATCGGCGCCTCGGGGCTGCACCTGATCCTGCCGCCCGAGACCCACGCCCAGATCAGCCTGCTGCTCGAGCAGGTCGTGGGCGGGCTGTCGGGTCTCACCCCCGACCAGGTGGGCGAGATTTACAACGAGACCTTCCCCAACCTGCAGGCGGTGGCCCGGCTGGGGTTGTATGCGCTGCTGTTCCTGACGGGTCTGGAGAGCGAGCTCGATGAGCTGGTGGCGGTGGGCCTGCAGGCCACCACGGTGGCGGTCACCGGGGTGGTGTTGCCCTTTGCGATGGGCACCGCCGGCCTGTATTACCTGTTCCATGTGCCGCTGATCCCGGCGATCTTCGCCGGCGCGGCCATGACCGCCACCAGCATCGGCATCACCGCCAGCGTGTTCGGGGAGCTCAAGTTCCTCAAGACCCGCGAAGGCCAGACCGTGATCGGTGCCGCCGTGCTCGATGACATCCTCGGCATCGTGATTTTGGCGGTGGTGGTCGCCCTGGCCGGTGGCGAGGGTTTTGCCTTGGCCCCAATCCTCAAATTGGTGACCGCCGCCGGTGTGTTCGTCGCGGCGGCCCTGTTCCTGAGCCGCACCGCGGCGCCGGCCTTTGACTGGTGCATCGACCAGCTCAAGGCCCCCGGCGATGTGGTCGTCGCCTCCTTTGTGGTGCTGACCGGCTGCTGTTTTGCCGCCCAGGCGATCGGCCTGGAGGCGGCCTTGGGGGCGTTTGCCGCTGGCCTGATCCTGAGCGGATCGCGCCGCAGCCACGAGATTCAGGACACGGTCAAGCCCCTGGTGGCCCTGTTCGCCACGGTCTTTTTTGTGCTGATCGGCACCAGCATGGATCTGTCGGTGCTCAACCCGTTCGATCCGGCCAACCGCGAGGGCCTGATCGTGGCGGCCTTCCTGCTGACGGTGGCGATCGCCGGCAAGATCGCAGCCGGCTGGAGCTACGTCAGCAAGGTCAAGACCAACCGTCTGGTGGTCGGTCTGGGCATGATGCCCAGGGGTGAGGTGGGTCTGATCTTCCTGGGGCTCGGCACCCAGGCGTCGATCCTGACCCCGCCGCTTGAGGCGGCGATCCTGCTGATGGTGATCGGCACCACCTTCCTGGCTCCGATCCTGCTGCGGGTGGTGCTGGCGGGTCAGACCGCCGAACCGGAGCTCGACCCCCTCGCCGAAACCCCCACCTGATCGCTCTCTGCCCTTGACCACCGCGACCTGCAGCCAGGCCCCCTGGACCCATCTGGGCCACCCCGTCCATGCGGTGCAGGCGGCCCCCGAGCAGCCCACCGGTCCGGCGGTGCTGCTGGTCCATGGCTTCGGGGCTTCGACCGACCACTGGCGCCACAACCTGCCGGTGCTGGCCCGCACCCACGAGGTGCACGCGATCGACCTGCTGGGGTTCGGCCGCAGCGCCAAACCCGTTGGCCTCGAGTACGGCGGCGCCCTGTGGCGCGACCAGCTGGCGGCCTATGTGCGCGAGTGCATCGGCCGCCCCACGGTGCTGGTGGGCAATTCGCTGGGTGGCTTTGCCTCGCTGGCCGCGGGCGTGGCCCTGGGGGAGCAGGCCGCCGGGGTGGTGCTGGTCAACGCCGCCGGGCCGTTTTCGGACGAGCAGGCCCCGCCCAAGGGCTGGGGTGCCATCGCCCGTCAGACCATCGGTGGCGCCCTGCTCAAAAGCCCGGTGCTGCAGCGGCTGCTGTTCGAGAACCTGCGCCGGCCGGCAACGGTGCGCCGCACCCTCAACCAGGTGTACATCGACCGCACCAACGTCGATGACGAGCTGGTGCAATCGATTTTGCGGCCGTCGCGCGACCCAGGGGCGTTTGGGGTGTTCCGCACTGTGTTCGACATCCCCCGCGGCCAGCCCCTCGATGAGCTGTTTGCGCAGCTGGGCTGCCCGCTTCTGCTGCTGTGGGGCATCCGCGATCCCTGGATCAATGCCGCCGGCCGCCGTGCCGCCTTTCAACGCCACGCCCCGGCCCGCACCAGCGAGGTGGTGCTCGAGGCGGGCCACTGCCCCCACGACGAAGTGCCCGATCAGGTCAACCGCGCCCTGCTGGACTGGCTGGAGCAGCTCAACCTGGAGCAGCTCAACGCAGTCGAGCCGCTCAGCCCAGTGGAGCAGCCACCCCAGGCAGGCGGCCCCGGGCCAGTTGCTGCTTCGGATCAAACTGCCGCTTGAGAGCTTCGATCAGCGGTCTCGAGGGGGCATCGAGCCAGGCGGGCAGGGGTGCGTTGCCGGCGGCCGGGTCCGGCTGGCGCAGCACCGTCAGATAGCCGCCCAGTTGTTGGCAGCGGCGGCGCAGGGCCTCGACCCGGTAGCGGGGCAGGGCGGCGGCGCTGGCCCAGCCATCACCAATGCCGCTGCCGCTCGCCATGGTCAGCGGCAGGCCTTGCAGCTCGCTTGATGCGAGCATGGTCCACAGTTGGCTGGGGGGCACCGCCAGCCGCAGCAGCCAGTCGGCGCCGCCCGCGGGATCAGCGTCTCCCCCAGGGACGGCGCCCCGGCCGAAGGCCAGCAGGGCCGCCGCCGCTTCCGGGTCGGGGGTGCTGAGCTCCAGTTCAGGCCCCGGGCCAGGCCCAGGCTCCAGCTCCCGAGCCTTGGCGGCGATGCAGGCGAGTTGCTCGTCCAGGGTGGTGGCGTCGATGCTGGCCAGCCCCAGCAGCAGCAGCGGCTGGTCATTGAGGCCGGCGGCCTGCGCCAGGGGGGCACTCCAGAGGTCGATGCGTTCGGGGCTCAGGCTCGAATTCAGTAGCCAGCGGCCCAATGGCTCTAAGACCGCCAGGGGGCCCTGGATCACCAGCGTGCGTCGTTGCGGCGGAATCGGCTGGGTGCGCAGGGTCACTTCGGTGATCAGGGCCAGGGAGCCCCAGCTGCCGGTCAGCAGCCGCATCAGGTCGTAGCCCGCCACGTTCTTGACCACCCGGCCGCCGGCCCGGGCCAGCACCCCGTCGCTGCGCAGCAGCTGGATGCCCAGCAGCTGGTCGCGCAGGCCCATGTGCCGCTGCCGGTACCCCCCGCTGAGCCCGCGGGCGATCAGCCCGCCGATGCTCGTCTCGGCCGATCCCCAGGGCAGGTCGACGCTCAACCACTGCCGGTGGTGTGCCAGGGCTTCCTGCAGCACCACCAGTGGTGTGCCGGCGGCCACCGTCACGGTGAAGTCGTTGGCGCTGTGGTCGCGGATGCCCGCCAGGCCCCGGCTGCTGAGCACCACGCTGCCCGCCGCCACCGCCGGCCCCCAGTCCAGCCGGCTGCCCAGGCCCGCCGGCAGCCACGGGGTTGCCTCGGCATGCAGCTGGCACACCTGCTGCTGCAGCTCGCTCTGGGTCTGGGGGGTGTGCGCCATCACGGCACGATGGTCCCATGAAGGTTGTGGTCTTCGACGACGATCCCACCGGCTCCCAGACGGTGCACAGCTGTCCGTTGCTGCTGGCCACCGATGCCCCCAGCCTGCGCCGGGGCCTGGCGCACCCGTCGCCGCTGCTGTTCGTGCTGGCCAACACCCGGGCCCTGGCTCCCGATCAGGCCCGCGAGCGGGTGGCCTCGATCTGCGACAACCTGGCGGCGGCGATGGCCCAGATCACGGCCCAGGACCCGGATCTGGCGGCCCGCCTGCAGCCCCTGGTGCTGGTCAGCCGCGGGGATTCGACCCTGCGGGGTCACTTTCCGCTGGAGCTGCAGGTGATCGAGCAGCAGCTGGCTGCCCCCCTGGGCTGGGGGGCCTCAGGTGTGGACGGCCGTTTTCTGGTGCCGGCCTTTTTGCCGGGGGGGCGCACGACCGTGGGCGGCGAACACCGGCTGAATGGCGAACCGGTGCACACCAGCGACTTCGCCCGCGATCGCCTGTTCGGTTACGACACCAGCGATCTGGCGGAGTACATCGCCGCCAAGACGGCTGCGCTTGGCCGCGACGGGCAGAAGGAGTCGGTCAATCCGCTCAGCCCGTTCCACCCGATCAGCCCGGCCAGCGTCCAGCGCCTGGGCCTGGCCGAGCTGGAGGGGGACCCGCAGGCCCTGGTCGCCCGTCTGGCGGGTCTGGCCCCGGGGGCCTGGGTGGTGGTGGATGCCGAGCGGCCGCAGCACCTGTCGGCCCTGGGAGCCGCGGTGTTGGAGCTGATGGCTCCAGCAGCGGCCGAGCGTTGGGGGCGGCCGCGGCGGTTTCTGTTCCAGTCGGCCGCCAGCCTGCTCAACGGCCTGGTGGCGCTGCCGCCGCCGCCGCACGATGCCGCCGGCCTGGCGGCCCTGCGCCGCCGCGATGCTGCGGGTTGCCCCCTGCCGGCGCTGGTGCTGGTGGGCTCCCACGTGCCCCTGGCCGATGCCCAGCTGGCCGCCCTGCTGGCCGAGCCGGCCTGTCAGGGGGTTCAGGTCGACGTGCGCCGCCTGGCCCGGGTGCTCGAAGGGCCCGCCGCCCCCGAGTTGCTGGCCTCGCTGCAGCAGGCCTGGCTGGAGCAGCTGCGCGCGGTCCTGGCGTCGGGCCGCACGCCGGTGCTGCACACCAGCCGCGGCGAAGTCCCGTGCCGCAGCGCCGCCGAGCGGCGCCGGCTGGGCCTGGCGTTGGCAGGCGTGATGGCCCACCTGGCGGCCGAGCTGGCCCCCGCCGTTGGTTGCGTGATCAGCAAGGGGGGCATCACCAGCCACACCCTGCTGGCCGAGGGCCTGGGTTGCAGCGCCGTCGAGTTGCAGGGGCAGCTGCTGCCGGGCCTGTCGCTGGTGCTCACCGGACCTGAGGCCCGGGTGCCGGCCCTGCCGGTGCTTACTTTTCCTGGCAACCTGGGCGATGCCGACACGCTGCGTCAGGCCTGGCAGCTGCTGGGAGGCTCGCCAGGGCCAGGGCGGCCAGGCTGCTGAGGGGGTCGGCGACCACCGTGGCGACCACAAAGGTCAGTGATCCGGTGGCGATCAGCAGGGGCGTCAGCGGGTAGCCCCAGCAGCTGAACGGCCGCGGCAGCTCCGGTTCCTGGCGCCGCAGGGCCAGCAGCGCCGCCATGCCGATCAGCGGCAGGCACACGTACAGCACCGCGCCCATGGCCAGCAGCCGCTCAAAGTTGCCCAGCAGCACCAGCCCCGCTGCCGCCGCCGCCGTGAGCAGCAGGGCCGGCGCGGGGGTGCCGCCGCTGTTGACCTCGCGCAGGGCCGGCACAGGCAGCAGACCTTCGCTGCTAATGCCGTACAGGATCCGCGGCGCCGCCATGATCGCCGTGTTGATCAGGCCCAGCAGCGCCACCAGGGCCACGACCCTGATCACCAGGCCGCCGGCGCTGCCGATCAGGGCGGTGGCTGCCGTCGCCGCCGGCAGGTTCGAGGCCGCCAGCACCGGCAGGGGCAGCACCCGCAGCAGCCCGGCGTTGATCAGCAGGTAGAGGGCCAGCACCGCCAGCACCCCGCCGATCAGCGAGCGCGGCAGGTCCCGGGCCGGGTCGTCGAATTCTTCGGAGAAATAGGCCGGGCTGGCCCAGCCGTCGTAGGTGGTGATCACCCCCTGCAGGGCCACCACGGCCGGCAGCAGCAGGGAGGTCCAGGTCTGATGGCCCCCTGAGCCCAGCGGGCTTGCGGGCAGTGCCGCCGCTGGCGTCAGCACGAAACAGGCCACCACCAGGGCGGCAAAGGCCCCGGCCTTGGCCAGGCTCAGCAGCTCCTGGCTGGCGCTGCCCGCCTCGACCCCCCGCAGCTGGATCAGGCTGAACAGGCCGATCACCGCCAGGGCGATGGCCTTGGCACCCCAGGTTGCGGCGACTGGCAGCAGGTCAGCCGGCAGCAGCGCGGCGCCGTAATCGCCGGCGGTGGTGGCCACCCAGGCCAGGCCGATGCAGTGGGCCAGCCAGTCGGTCCAGCCGGTGACCAGGCCCGCCCGCTTGCCAAAGGCGCGCTCGGCATAGACCCACCAGCCGCCGGCCCGCGGCAGGGCGGCGGCCAGTTCGGCCACGGCCACGGCCCCCAGCAGCGCATACAGCCCGCCGATGATCCAGGCGCCCCAGATCAGCCAGGGCTCGCCCAGCTGGGCGGCCACCAGCCCGGGGGTGCGCAGGATGCCGGCGCCGATCGTGCCCCCCACGGCGCCCGCCAGCCCAAAGCCCAGCCCCAGTACGCTTTGCAAGCGGCCGGGGTTGGGGGCTGCTGGGGTGGCCATCGGCTGGCTAGTTGGTCGGCTTGGCCAGTTCGGCCAGTTCGGCCAGTTCGGCCAGCTTGGCCCCAGCGCTCTGGGCCAGCAGTTGCATCGGATGCTGCACCGGGATGGGCTGCTCACCCGCGCGCTCCGATCCCTGCAGATGGCGCCTGAGCTGCAGGCTGCAGCCGATGTTGGCGCTGACGGCGATCTGGGCGCCGGTGCCGCGCAGATCATCGGCCTTGCGCGCCCCCAGCAGCTCGGCTTCGGCCGGCTGCACCAGGTTGTAGATGCCGGCGCTGCCGCAGCACACCCCCTGCTCGAGCGGCTCGCGCAGCCGCACATGGGGAATGGCCCGCAGTAGCTGGCGCGGCGCGGCGCTGATGCCCTGGCCGTGCAGCATGTGGCAGGCGTCGTGGTACGCCAGCGTCAATGGCCGTTCGGCGCTGGCGGGGCTGCCGTCGGGGTGGGGCAGGGGCCGCAGGGCCGTTTCGAATGCCGCCGTCAGGCCCACCTTTGCCAGAAACTCCTGCACGTCAAACGCTTTGGCGGCCAGGTCGTCGGCGGCGGAGGCCAGCGCGGGATCCGCCTCGGCCAGCAGGCGTCCGTAGGCCTTGAGGCTGTGGCCACAGCCCGAGGCGCTCACCAGCACCGCATCAAGCGGGCCGGCGGAGGCAAAGCTGCGCACCAGGGCGGCGGCCAGGGTGCGGGTCTGGGCCTCTTCGCCCTGGTGGTGGGTGACGGCGCCGCAGCAGCCCTGATCGGCGGGGATTACCACTTCGATGCCATTGGCGGCCAGCACCGCCGCCGTCGCCTGGTTGACCGCCGGATCAAACACCCGCTGCACGCAACCCAGTAGCAATCCCACCCGGTAACGGCGCTCGCCCACGGCCGGCACCACCCGGGGCAGGCTGTCGCTGAAGCTCTCGGGGGCCAGGGGCGGCAGCAGTTGTTCCATGGCCGCCAGCTGGGGCCCCAGCACCCGGGGCAGGCCCGTGCGCCGGATCAGGCCCTGCAGGGGTGTGCCGGCATAGGCCCGCAGCGGCTGCAGCAGGGCCCGCAGCCGTGCCGGATAGGGCAGCAGGCCAAACAGCAAGCGCCGCCACAGCTGCTGGGCCGGGCTGCGCAGCTCGGGCGCGTTGAGTTTGGGCCGGGTGGCTTCGAGCAACTGGTCGTAGCGCACC
>Ga0310333_100114_pt1 | contig 22338 bp, 25 predicted proteins | sample LakMicSRFTotalB7_FD_195547 | JGI IMG/M metagenome (GOLD analysis project Ga0310333, IMG submission 195547) | Enriched freshwater cyanobacterial communities from Lake Michigan, Michigan, United States - MI23.SRFL.Total.B7 (v2) (version 2) | ecosystem: Environmental > Aquatic > Freshwater > Lake... | reverse complement strand
ATAGAAATAGAGATACCAGCGACCCCCTCGATCCCCGTCTTGGAAGACGTAGCAGTGGGGGTCGTGGGCGATGGGGCGCTTGTTGAGCACCTTGGTCATCGGGGCGTCTCCTGCCCCTTACAAGGCGCCAAATCCCGCCGTTTGCTTACGGAACGCTTACAGCGGTTACGGTGGGGCAAGGGTTTTCGGCAACGCTTACGCTATGCTTACGGTAACTCACGAACCCCAAAACTCAAGTGTGGCAAGGGTTTTCAGGTTACGTCTGCACTAACGCCGATTACACGACGTAGCCTCCAGGGCGATGGCCAAATCCCAATCCAAAGCTTCGGGCCCACCTCGGCCTGGGGCCAAGATCCAGACGATCCCCAGGTCCCGTTGGCAGGGCCCCTTGGCGGCTGGGTTGTGCTTTGGATTGGGCTATGGAATCACCCAGCGGCTGCTGAGCTTGCAGCTGCCCACCTTTGTGCAATTGGGCCAGGGTTTCGAGCTCCGCCCCTTTCCTGGCACGGCGTTGCAGAGTCTCAGGCTGAAGTTCGGAACCGAGGCCCAGCCGATTCGAGGCGACCTGGAACGGGAGCCGCTGGATCCAGAATCCAAGGCCGCAGACCCCAGTGATGAGCTGGCTAAAGATGGGCTAGGCGAGGCGGAGACAGGATCACAGAACGAGCCGAAGTCCGCCAACCTGGAAGCATTGGATGGCCTGACCCCGCCCGAACCCCTGCTCCCGCCACCTGTGTCTCCGCGCCCTGCCTCCGCTCCTGCCCCCCAGCCCTGATGCCTGCGCCCCAAATCCTTGTTCAGGCTGTCCTGCAGAGACTCGGTGTTCGGGTCGGCAGTGGTTTGGCGGATGCAGCCGCCCAGCTCTCGCTGTTGGCCCAGGATGCGCCTGAAAAGTTGGTCCAGGAGATCCAGCTCTTTTGGGAGGAAGTGGAGCTCGAAGCTGATCGCCTGGAGCAGGGCGACGACGGCAGCGTTGCCGATGTGGTGATGACCCATCCATCAGCGCCCGAGGGTGGGTCCAAAACGGCTGATCCCCAAGTTCAGATTGATGCGCTTCGGGCCCAGGTGGCCTCCCTGGTCAGCCGCTTAGATCAGTCTTCCCAGGCTTCCCAGTCGTCTTCTCCGCTTCAGTCGTCGTGATGGTGGGGCATTTGGCTGTCCTGCGGCCCCTGCGCATTTGGTGGGTGGCGGCGGCCCTGGTGGTGGGCCTTTGGTGGGACGGCCAGGCTTGGACCTATCCCGGGGGTGTGAGTCCAGAGCGGCAAGCCCGCCGGCGGAGCCGCCGGGCCCGTTGGATCACGCGCCAATTTCTGGCCTTGGGCTCCGCCTTTATCAAGTTGGGCCAGTTGCTTTCAGCCAGGCCCGATGTGCTGCCGGCTGAATTGGTGGAGGAGCTGGCGCGCTTGCAAGACCAGGTGCCGGCCTTCGGTTTCGACGTGGTGCAAGGGTTGCTCGAGCAGGAACTGGGTGACCGCTGCGCTGAGATTGTTGACCTGGAGGACATCCCCCTCGGTGCCGCCAGCCTGGCCCAGGTGCATCGCGCCAGCCTGCGCAGCGGCAGGCAGGTGGTGCTCAAGGTGCAACGCCCTGGCTTGGAGCGGGTGTTTCGCTCCGATTTGGAGGTGTTGCAGCAGCTCGCCGCTGTCGTGCAGCGCCACCCCCGCTGGGGCCGCGGCCGGGATTGGGTGGGCATTGCCCAGGAGTGTCGCCGGGTGCTCCTGCGGGAGCTCGATTTCAGGCTGGAAGCCGAACATGCCGCCCGCTTTCGCCAGCAATTTCTGGACGATCCCGGCATCCGGGTGCCCGGGGTCATCTGGGAATTGAGCTCGCGGCGGGTGCTCTGCCTGGATTACCTACCGGGGATCAAGATCACCGATCGCCCAGCCCTGATTGAAGCGGGCATTAACCCAGCCTTGGTGGCCGAGAAGGGGGCGGCCAGCTATCTCCAGCAACTCGTGCGGTTTGGTTTTTTCCATGCCGATCCCCATCCCGGCAACCTCGCTGTGGCCGTTGATGGGGCCCTCATCTACTACGACTTCGGGATGATGGGGCAGCTGTCCAGCCGGCTGCGCGGTCGCCTGGGGTCCATGGTGCGGGCGGCCGCATCCCGCGATGCCAGTGGTTTGGTGGAGGAGTTGCAGGCTGCCGGGGTGATCGCCCCAGGCGTCGAGCTTGGGCCAGTGCGGCGCTTGGTGCGGGTGATGCTCAATGAGGCGCTGACGCCCCCGTTCTCCTCCAACGTGCTCGAGAAGTTGTCAGGCGACCTCTACGACCTGGTTTATGGCCAGCCGTTTCGCCTTCCCCCAGAACTCATCTTTGTGATGCGGGCCCTCTCCACCTTTGAGGGGGTCGGCCGCACCCTGGATCCCGGCTTTAGTTTGGTGGCGATTGCCCGCCCTTACCTGCTGCCTCTTATGACATCCAGTGGTGGCGGTGCCAACGATCTGCTCAACGAACTCTCTCGCCAGGCCGCGGAAGTGGGCAGCCGGGCCCTGGGTATCCCCAAGCGCCTGGATGAAAGCCTGGCCCGCATTGAACAGGGGGATTTGCAGGTGCAGATCCGCGCCGGGGAAACCGATCGTCTGCTGAGGCGGATGGCCATTAGCCAGCAAAGTGCCGGTCAATCGGTGCTCTTGGGTGCCCTCGCCATCGCTTCGGCCCTGTTGGCGGCTAGCAGCAGGCCAGCCCTGGTGGCCATCCCCTTGGTGGCCACCTTGCCGGTGGGCCTGAGCTGGTTAAAACTCCAGGCCAAACTGAAGCGCGATGGTCGGCTGGATCAAGTAGGGGCTCAGAAGTCCTAGCTCAGAAGCCCGAAGCCCAACGCTTCAGCACTGTTTATTCGCTGAGGAAGGCGCCCTGAAGGCGTCCATGGTTGGTGTCGTCGTCATAACGACGATTGTCCTCATTCATGTTGAGAATGAGTGCATGGGCGATCTCGTTGGCCTTCGTGCTGAGCTGGGCGCATGATGGCTGGGGGGGAATGGCCGTTAGTTTGAAATCAATGGCAAAAGCAGTTTTGGCGGCGATGTTGTAGTGACCCAACTCGTGTCTCCACAAAGCAGCGTAAAAAGCCTTAAATAAATTGGACTGGCGGTCGGTGGCGCCGTAGATTTCTGGCATTGTTACTATTGTATTGAGGGTTGTTTGATTTGATGTCATTCGGCATTGGCCCGAAGCGTCCTCCCGGTATCTGAAACGCCAGTTAATTTTGGAACTGGCATAGCCGATGTATTTCTTTGAGTTTTCTGATATGGGGGAAGCATTTAACAGTTGTTTCTGCATGGGAGCATGGGCATTGATCCTTGCCGAGTAGTATTCGGTTTGAAGATTGAGGGATACCTCTGCCATAGCCTTGGGGCTGGTGATCCCTAGGCCAGCGGCAAGGATTGCTGTGGCTGTGACCATTGATGCCAAGCGATTGCTCTGCAGGGCGCGCAGTTTTGAAAAGCTTTTTGAGCAGGTCATGCGTTTGGATTCTTGTGAGCCTCTCAGCAAGCCAGGGGGATGGCATCTTTAACCTGGGAAGATAGATTACCGTTCCCAGGTGATGATTGCCAAGGGCTACCCTAAGTGTTGGATTTTGTTGGCAACTTGGCCATCAGCCAGCCCACAAACGATTCTTCAGAGCGGGTTTGGATAATGACTCGGCCAGGGCCACTGAATCGGCAGACCAAGCCTTCACCTCCGAGGATCGTGGATTTCCAGCTGCCTGATTTTTGAACGGTGTAACTCACAGAAGATTCAAAACCAACCACGTGACCCGTGTCAACGATGTAACTCTCACCATCAGCGAGGGATCGTTCTTCTATTGCCCCGTAGCTTGCGGCAATGCATTTCCCTGGGCCACTGATTTTCAACAAAATCATCCCGACTCCACCAAAGAAGCCTTTTGAGCCTCCCCAGGAGCTGTCCATCGAAACTTCTTTTTCGCTAGCGATATAGGCACCGCTACGGAGGAAGAATGGTTGATTCTGTAGCTCGAGGACGACCATGTCGCCGGTGAGGGTTGGTGCCAGGGTGATCTCACCTCCTTCAGGAGATCCCTTCCAAGTGTTCTGAAAGAGGTCTTCGCCCCCAATCATTCGCTTTAAGCCACCCATCAGTCCCCCCGCCATTTTGGTGTCAGTGGTTACCCCATCGCTGTGGCTGACCATGGAACCCGGCTCGGCCTTGATCTCTTCCGATGGTCCTAGCTTGACTACTGCCAATGCAAACGAAGGCTGATGCTTAATCAGAACGTCCATGGGTTGAGGTGTGAATTTTCTTGATTTTAGAGTGCAACCTATGGGTTGTCACCTTTCTCTTAGAGGTGAGCCATTCTTGAAGATTAGCCTCCCGTGTTGGCTTGGCATTGTGAATCCCACCGATGAGCATGTTCTATAAATTGATGATGGCATTTACGGCGGATGACCGAGTTGAGTCCGCTGGGCGTATCAACACTCCATTAGCACTTTTCTACCAGATCAACACGTGGTATCAGATGAAAGCCATAGCCGCTCAAAAGAACAGGAACAGCAAGTGTGAATCCAAATGGCCCAGATGCTAGGGCTCAATGGCGCCACCAATGCACTCGCAGAGATCTATAGATTGAGTGAAAATTATTTGTTTATTTTTGCAGGGCTTGAGACTTGAAGTCTGGTTTCTGCCGACATCGCGATTGTGTAGGCCTGAATTCCAAAGCTTGTACCCAGCAGGGAACTCAATACAAGGGCCACATAGAAGGCACGTTTGAGTTTCTCAGATTCGATAATCAAACTAATGGCTCCAAAAACTAGTGCTACTTGAAGTCAAAGCGTTGCCAGGTCGAACTTGTCTCCAGCATCACCAAGGATTGAGAGCTTCTGCTCCCAGTATTTGGTTCCAAGGATCGCACCCTTCTTGCCATCCCTGAGGAGGACTTGACCTTTGGGCCCGACTGATGCCGATCCAAGTAGAATTTCTTTCTTCTCTTTTTCATAGCGTTCGGCATTCTTTTCGACTGCCGCAAGTTGGTTGCGTAGTACGTCAGCGCGATTAGGAACAACCACTCCTGCGTTTAGCAAGGCTGATATTAGTTCAGCCTCTTGCTCAATAATTGACTGCTTAATGCTTTTACTTTGATACCATTGGTATAGATTGGCTTTCTCGTTAGTCCCAATTATTTCGTCGTCACCATACTTGCCGCCCCCTAGGTCTACAACCGCTAGAACCGCTGCAAACAATGCAAGGGTGAGACCCGTTATCGTTTCGAATCGCCTCCTGGCATTCTCCGACTTCCCAGTTCCGGATTGCTGATCTTCGCTCATGCCGCAGGAAATGCTTTCCAAATCATTATCGCACGAGTTCAGAACCAAGGGCTGGTTAACAATCCATTTGATCGAGCTTCTGCCGCTATCTACTGATGATGCCAATGGATCTTGGTGAAATTGAAAAATATCCAGACAATCGGCTCGGCTAGCCTAAGCATCGTTAGGCATGCTCCAAAGCAAGCTTCTTCTTGCCCACGCTCAGAAAGTGGCAGGTATCTTTAGGCTTGTTGCAATGCCAAGCTGAAGCGCTTCAGAACCATTCAGCCATACCAAGTCTCCAGTCAAATTACCTTCGTCGGTTTGAATGATCCATCGAGCGGCTCGAGGTGGCAACATTGTCGTTAGATATGGTGCAATCACACTCCGATAGTAGGGATTGCCAAGGTCTCGAATGCCATCTGTGCGAGGATAGTGGTATCCAAGCCCATAGAAGTTGCTTGGATCTTTGCCTGTTTTGATCCACTTTGCATGGCTATAGATTCGATTGTTTCCCCCCGCAAAGATTCGATTGCAGGCACTGGCGCATACATCCTCGCGACCATCTGTCCATGTTGACATGCCATTGTTGCGAATATAGTGTCCAATTTGAATTGCGTCGACGCCTCGACCACCGGTGTTGTTTAGACGTACCCAACGGATACGAGAACCCTTGAGTTTCATGTAGCTGATAAATTTATTTCCATCGCCTGGGCATATAGAGCCCTGTAGATAGATATAGCTTTTCTTGTCGCTCAATGCAATCCCAGGGCCGTTGCAGTTGTTTTGGGCTATGGCTGGTTCGCCTTGGCTGAAGACTAGCGGTATGCTCGTAGCCGCTAAAAGACAAGTTGCTCCAGTTAAAGATAAACGGCCAATCATGGGGATCATTATTGATTGGGCGTGGGCAGCTCCTTGGCATTGTCAGCAGTTGGACTGATCAGGTGAGGAGAGTTTGCGCAGAAGTCTTCGTTCTTCATGAACAGGCCAGATGTCGTTGTGCCGGTCGCATCTGTTGTGTTGATAGTCATAATCACATCTAGCTTGCAATTCTTGCCGAGTCCTGATTTCCCTTGCCAATTAAAAGATTCTTCCTTTCCAGGTTTGATACCGGCGCCAACGTCAAAGCTCCATACTTGTTGATAGGCGCCCTTGTAACCATTGGGGATTGGCGGAGTTTTACAGTCTGCAATCTCGTATGGATCTTGAAGTGCATTTGGGTTCCCATTGTTTGCCTCTGCAAATGCTTTGACCCACACTCCATAGGTATCGGCCACGATATTGGGCCCGATCAGGATTTTGCAAATGGTCAGGGGCGTCGTGTTTTTGACAATGAATGGTTTGAGTTCGCCACCCTGGGATGCTTGTGGTAGGCTAAGTATGGCAGTAACGGTTGCTAATAAGCATGTAGATACTTGCTTTTGATTCATTTGAGTAGCGGCGCTTGGCAGCAGTTCAGGGTTTGGATTGACTGGCTTATGAGCCAAACCATTTGGCATGAATCTGGTCAATAACTCCGGTCTCCTTCAATTGAAGCATGACTTGATTGATAGGTTCACGGATCGGACTACCTTGCTTCAAGGCAAAGCCATAATTTGATTTCTCAAATAGACCGCCAACAAGCTCAATATCGGTAGCATTGTTTTTGGAAATGTAGTATTCCAAGATGGGTGCATCATAGACAACGGCTTTTACTGCCCCAGAGCGCAGGGCCTCGACAGCATTTTGAATGTCCGAATAAGGCTTAACGGTTATTTTTTGACCAACTGGATTGACCTCTTTTTCGAGCCAGGTTTTGGCAACACTTCCTTCAATTGTGCCCACGGCGCGACCATAGAGGTCGTCGGGACCATTGATCTCGCCGGGCAATGCATTCACGGTGAGTACGGCGCTCAGTGATGCGGTTAACAAAGATACGGCAATCACACTGGCAAACATCCACAAGGTGGCGACAATTCGGCCGCCTTTGCCAATGGGTCCTTTATTGTCTGCTCCGCCTACCAGAAAGATGCTAATTGTCCACCAGAACGACTCCCCCAGTCCTTCCCAATAGGAACGGGGCCACATTTCCTCGTTGACAGGATGCTCGAATTTCCAAACAAGATGGGACACGCCAAACATCACAGCCAGGGCAATGGCAAACCCCGTACCTACTTTCCAATTAAAGATATTATTTGCGATTGCAGCGAGAACAGATCCCCCGCCTTGTGAACTTTTTCGAACCAGGACTTGCAGCCCTGATTCGAAAAATGGTTGCGTGAAATCAACGACTTTTTCGCGTTCCGCTGTGATTGATAGCGCACCCACCGCTACATCTGCTTTGCCTGAGCTGACGTCTTGAATCATTTGCTTTGCACTACCCGTAACTTTATAACTATCTTGTAGTTTCAGCTCTTCGGATATTTTGTTCCAGAGATCAACCGAGTAGCCAGTTCGTTTTCCATTTTGAGTAAATGAAAATGGTTCTATTGTTCGGGTTACGACTTCCATCGGCTTCGCATTGGCGTAGCCAATGGAGCCACCCAAAACAACGACAAAGCATGCCAGGCAAATGAGAGCCCTTGAGCGAATTCGGCTCAGGACATGGTTTTTGCCAGATGTTTTTTGATTCACAGGGAGTATTCACCTTGATGCATTTTCGCATGAAGCCGCAGATTTTGCAATCTGTTTTCCTTCTGTGGCAATTACATGGGTCAGCGAGTAAAGCGTCCTTCTTTTCGGCAGATGTTTGTTGCATGATCTTCTGCAGTATTCCCTAGTCGAAGCCTGTTCTAGTTGGATATTCGAAGACTGGGTTTTTTCTTGAGGCTGGCCTTGCCTTTACTCGGTTAAATCTCTGTAGTAACAAGGAATCCACTTTTCACGCACAAGTGTTTCTGCCTTCCAGTTGCTAAACCCCCCCAGGTTGTATTTGCCCTGGCATAGGCCATGCTGCTTGAGTAGTGCCCCAGCGGCTTCTCTTTTTTTGCATGCTTCCCATGTTGTTGGGGAGTCCCCACTGGCGCCTCGGCAGGCCCGATTCAATTCGGTCCAAGATTGAATTTGTGAATTGATGCTGTCTGCCTGCGCCTCTACCCCTATGGCTAGGAACAGGATTGGGATGGCAGCTATGGCGATTCTTCTAGACAAGGGCATGATTTAATTAGATGTTGATTGAGGATAGCTCTTTCTGTCCCTTATTTCTTTGTTCCCGGAGCTCCATTTAGGTTGATGGTGAGTTGGTTGCCGAGGGCACTTTTGATCCTCCATGTACCATTCGACGCGCGATAGCTTGCACGAGTGATGTGTTCGTAGCCGCTCTTGTAGTCAAAGATGCGCATGTCTCCTGTCAGGCAATCTTTTTCTGATGGGCAGTTTTGGGGTGCGCCTACTGCTTGATAGAGAACGGAGTCGTAGCTTTGCTTGCCACGCCAGTTACGCATGTAAACCAGTTGAAACCCATACCCTTTGGCGTATTGAGATGAGGGTGGGAAGCCCTGTACGTCTTCGTTGCTTCCGCTAAGAACGATGCAGGGTTCCCGAGTGCCGTTGTAGGCGCAACTTGGTGTCGGTGTGCTTGGAAAGGGTATCGAGAGCTTTAGGTGCTCGTTTGGACCTCCCAGGGCATTGTTGATCTCATCGAGGCTCCAGCCAAGCCTTGTTTTCTTGTAGGCGAAGTTGATGACGTCGCGCCCATTGTTTGGTTGCGTCATCAGAAGTTTCCCGCAACGTGCTCCTTCGCTCGGGCTTCCGCAGGGACGGGGCTTGCCGATTAAGGAGAAGTGGAAGAGTCCATTCACCGCTGGGATGTTTGCGTAGAGCTCATCGCCGTCTGCGACAACACGACAGGCGTAGGCCACTTGGTCCGCCAGGCACTGATCGCCGTAGGACGGAGTCCAGTCAAAGGGACCAGATCCGCCCGTCTGGGCTCGCGCAGCCCCACTGGCGCTTAGGCAGGCGAGTGCTGTGATCAGCGCTGCGCGGCGACGGGCCATTACGCCTTGCCGCGGGGCCCCCGGTCTTCGGCGCCGGCGTAGATCGCCTGGCTACCCAGCTCGTCTTCGATGCGGAGCAGTTGGTTGTATTTCGCCACCCGATCGGAGCGGCTCAGGGAGCCGGTCTTGATTTGGCCAGTCCTGGTCGCCACGGCCAGATCGGCAATGGTGGTGTCTTCGGTTTCGCCGGATCGGTGGCTGATCACGCTGGTGTAGCCGGCGCGGCCTGCCAGGTCGATCGCCTGGAGGGTTTCGGTGAGCGATCCGATCTGGTTCACCTTGATCAGGATCGAGTTGGCCACGCCTAGGTCAATGCCCCGTTGCAGCCGGGCCGTGTTGGTCACGAACAGGTCGTCGCCCACCAGCTGCACGGTCGCACCCAGTTTTTGGGTGAGCAGGGCCCAGCCATCCCAGTCGTCTTCGGCGATGCCGTCTTCGATTGACACGATTGGGAAGCGGCTCACCAGTTGGGCGAGTTGGTCCACCATCTCGGCACTGGTGTAGCTGGCCCCACCAAAGTTGTAGCGGCCGTCTTTGAAGAACTCGGTGCTGGCCACATCGAGGGCCAGGGAGATCTGGTCGCCCGCCCGGTAGCCCGCTTTTTCGATGGCTTGGATCAGCAGGTCACCGGCGGCGGCGTTGCTGGCCAGGTCGGGGGCAAAGCCGCCTTCGTCGCCCACCGAGGTGGAAAGGCCCTGGTCGTGGAGCAGGCCCTTGAGTGTGTGGAACACTTCGGCGCCCATGCGCAGGGCTTCCCGGAAGCTGTTGGCGCCGTGGGGCACCAGCATGAATTCCTGGAAATCCATGTTGTTGGAGGCGTGGGCGCCGCCATTGATGACGTTCATCAAGGGCACCGGCAGCAGGTTGGCCATGGGCCCACCCAGGTAGCGGTAGAGGGGCAGGCCCACGCCATTGGCGGCAGCCCGGGCGGTGGCCAGGCTCACGGCAAGTACCGCATTGGCCCCCAGGCTCGACTTGTTATCACTGCCATCCAGCTCAGCCATGGCGCCGTCCACGGCTCCCTGGTCGAGGGCGCTCAGGCCGCAAAGGGCTGGGGCTATCCGCTCTTCGATGTTGTTGACGGCCTGGGTGACGCCCTTGCCGAAGTAGCGGCTGCCGCCATCGCGAAGTTCGTGGGCTTCGTGGGCGCCGGTGCTGGCCCCGCTGGGCACGATGGCCCGTCCGCTGGCCCCACCTTCGAGCAACACTTCGGCTTCAACGGTGGGGGTTCCGCGGGAATCGAGGACCTCCCTGGCCACAACGGTGTCAATTACAAGGTCGAGGGAGTCGAACACGAAGGTGCGCCGTCTAGTTGTCTTGCCGGGGATCCTATGGGGCACCCCTGCCCTCTTCGTTGTGCCAACGGGCACTGCTCGCGCCTTGGCTGACCAGAATGGGGCCACGATCTTGCCCCGCTCCCTGGCCCATGCGATTGCTGCACACCATGCTCCGGGTGGGAAATCTGGAGCGCTCCCTCACCTTCTATACCGAGGTGTTGGGGATGCGCTTGTTGCGCCGTAAGGACTATCCCGAGGGCCGGTTCACCTTGGCCTTTGTGGGCTACGGCGATGAAAGCACCACCGCCGTGCTGGAGCTCACCCACAACTGGGACACCAGCAGCTACGAGATCGGCACGGGCTATGGCCACATTGCCCTTGGTGTCGACAACATCCAGGCGACCTGCGAGGCCATGGCGGCCAAGGGTGGTCGGGTGGTGCGTCCCCCTGGGGCGATGAAGCACGGCACCACGGTGATTGCCTTTGTGGAGGATCCCGATGGCTACAAGGTGGAATTGATTCAACTGGCTTCCCGCGCTTGAGGTTGGACAGCGATGGTTTTTGAGCAAGTAGCCCGGGCAACCCCCTCAGCCAGCCTCACCAGCAACCCAGAGCACTTCAGCGAGGACGCCTGGGAGCTCCTGTTGGCCTCCCAGGACACAGCCCGCCGCTGGCGGCACGGGGCCATGGATGTGGAGCACCTGTTGCAAACGTTCCTCGGGGATCGGCGCTTCTGCCCATGGGTTCAGTCCTTACCCATCGATACCGATCGCCTCCTGGATCGGTTGGAGGCCTTCTGCGTCGAGCAGCCCCCAAGTACCAGTCGCGACCTCTACATCGGAGATGCCCTGGAGGATCTGCTGGAGGATGCGGATCGACGCCGGGCAGCCTGGGGATCTCGGTTGCTCGATATTCCCCACCTGCTGGTGGCTTTGCTCGATGAACCCAGGATCGGTGCAGCCCTGTTGCAAGGGGAGGGCTTGACCGAGGCGTTGTTGCTCCAAGCCGTGCGCCGCCCAGCCCAATCCCAATCCCAATCCCAGCCCAAACCCCAAACCGAGGCCCCTGCCATCGAGGCGGCGGCCAGCCCCAGCCCAGCAGCGCCCAGCCCAAGGGCTGTCAGGGGGCCATCGTTGGGAGCCTCTCGGGCGGCATCCAGGGAGCCGGAGGCGGAAGCGTTCCGTTTGGTATCCGAGCCCGATCAAGACGGTGCGTTGAGCACCTACGGCCGCGATCTCACCGCCGCTGCAAGGGCCGGGGAGCTCGATCCCGTGGTGGGTCGTGATCAGGAGATTCGCCTGCTAATTCAGGTGCTCTCGCGCCGCAGCAAAAACAATCCGGTTCTGATCGGCGAGCCGGGCGTGGGCAAAACGGCCGTGGCGGAGTTGTTGGCCCAGCGCATGGTGGCCGGCGAAGTGCCCGATTCCCTCAAGGGTTTGCGGCTGGTGGCCCTGGATCTGGGAGCGCTGGTAGCAGGGGCAAAATTTCGCGGCCAATTCGAAGAGCGGCTGCGGGGGGTGCTGCAGGAGGTGCGGGAAGCCGAGACCGGCGTGGTCCTGTTTATCGATGAACTCCACACCGTGGTGAACAGCGAGCGCTCCGGAGCTGATGCCAGCAGCGTGCTCAAGCCGGCCCTGGCCCGGGGCGATCTGCGCTGCATTGGGGCTACGACCCCTGAGGATTACCGCCGCACGGTGGAAAAGGATCCCGCCCTGGAGCGCCGCTTCCAGCAGGTGCTGATCAAGGAGCCGGGCCCCGACACCAGTGTCGAAATCCTGAGGGGCCTCAAGGAGCGCTACGAGTTGCACCACGGCGTGGCGATTACCGACCAAGCCCTGGTGGCGGCCGCTCGCCTGGCGGATCGCTACATCACCGACCGCTGTCTGCCCGATTCCGCCATTGATCTGGTGGACCAGGCCGCGGCAAATCTGCGCATGGAGGCCACCTCCAAGCCCCAGCGGATTGAAACGGCAGAAGCCGATCTGCGCCGGGTGGAATTGGCGCTGCTATCGGCGGAGGCGGCCCCAGAAGCCGAACGGGTGCAACTCCAGGAGCAACGCCGGCAGGCCACCGACGCCTTGCACCAGTTGCAGGCCCGCTGGCAGGTGGAGCGGGACCGCTTGGCTGAGTTGCGCAGTTTGCTGCAACAGGATGAAGACCTGCGCCATGCCATCGCGGAGGCGGAGCGGGAGGGCGATTTGGAGCAGGCGGCCCAACTCCAATACGACCAATTGCATGGTCTGCAGGAGCGGCGCGACGCCCTGGAGGCGGAGCTGCGCGCTGATGAGCAAAGCCGGGAATCCCTGCTGCGGGAACAGGTGGAAGCGGGCGATATCGCCGATGTGGTGGCCCGCTGGACGGGCATCCCCGTGCAGCGGCTGTTGGCGGGTGAGCGGCAAAAGCTGCTGGAGCTCGAAGCCCGGCTTTCTGGGCGGGTGATTGGCCAGCCGGAGGCGGTGGCTGCCGTGGCAGCGGCGATTCGGCGGGCCCGGGCGGGGATGCAGTCGCCGCGCCGGCCCGTGGGGTCCTTCTTGTTTTTGGGTCCTACGGGAGTCGGTAAAACCGAGTTGGCGAAGGCCTTGGCGGGCTCCCTCTTTGATGAGGAAGACGCCTTGGTGCGTCTCGACATGAGCGAGTACATGGAGCGCAATGCCGTGGCCCGGTTGGTAGGGGCACCTCCCGGCTATGTGGGCTACGAGGAAGGCGGCCAGCTCACCGAGGCGGTGCGGCGCCGGCCCTATGCCGTGGTGTTGCTCGATGAGGTGGAGAAGGCCCACCCCGAGGTGTTCAACCTGCTGCTGCAGGTGCTCGATGACGGCCGCCTCACCGATTCCCAAGGCCGCACGGTGGACTTCCGCCACACGGTGGTGATCATGACCAGCAACCTGGCCAGCCGCGCCATCCTCGACAGGGCGCGGGCCGCCCACGGGGCGCCGGATGGGGCCTTGGATCAGGCCATTGAACGGGCCCTGGCCTCCCACTTCAGACCTGAATTTCTCAACCGCATCGATGAGGTGATTCGCTTCCGGCCCCTGGAGCTCGCGGATCTCCAGCGGATTGTGCGCCTGCAATTGGCCGAGCTGGGTGGGCTTTTGGCCGAGCAACACCTGGCGCTTGAGGTGGATGAGGCGGTGGTTCAGTCCCTGGTGGAACAGGGGTACGAGCCGGAATACGGGGCCCGGCCCCTGCGCCGGGTGGTGCGCCGTCAAATTGAAAATCCCCTGGCCACCGAGCTCCTGGCCGAGCACTTCAGTGGCGCCAAGGGCGTGCGGGTTGAGCTGGCCGAGCCGCTCCGCTTTGTTCCTGTTCTTTGAGCAGGTAACGACGTCCGGTAGGGTGTTCGTTTGCAGGTGCGCGGACGCCCCCGTGCGCGAGCGCTAGTGGACACCGATCTCCCTTCCGGGGGCCCATCCGACGGGTCCCCATCCGACGAGCCAGCTCCCCAATCCCAAGCCCAGCTGGGCTTTGCGGCCGCCACGCTGGCGGAATTGCGCAAAGTGGTTTGGCCCAGCCGCCAACAACTCTTCAGTGAGTCGGTGGCTGTAATCCTGATGGTGAGCCTCTCGGCTGCGGCCATTGCCGCCGTCGATCGTTTCTACCGCTGGGGTGCCTCCCAGGTGTTCCGCTGAGTCTTTCCTTTCTGTGAGCCCCGTGTCCGAGACCCCAACCGACCTTTCCCTGGACTCTGCGGAAGTGCTGGATCTAGCCGCCGCCGATGGGGATTCCCCTTTGGAGGATGGTGCTGCCCCCTTGGCAGATCCGGTCGCTGCCGCAGCCGAAGCAGGGGAGAAGCGCCAGGTGGCCCGCTGGTATGCCGTTCAGGTGGCGTCCAGCTGTGAGAAGAAGGTGAAGGCCACCTTGGAGCAGCGGGCCGTGACCCTGGGCGTGGATAGCAAGATTTTGGACATCGAGATCCCCCAGACCCCTGGGGTGAAGCTCAAAAAAGATGGTTCCCGCCAATCCACGGAAGAGAAGGTCTTCCCGGGTTACGTGCTGGTGCGGATGGTCCTCGACGAGGACACGATGATGGCGGTGCGCAGCACCCCCAACGTCATCAACTTTGTGGGCGCTGAGGAGCGTCGGGCCACGGCCAAGGCCCGCGGTCATATCAAGCCCCGCCCCCTGAGCCGCCAAGAAGTGGACCGCATCTTCAAGCGGGCCGCCGAGAAGAAGGCCGTCGTTAAGGTCGACCTCGCCGAAGGTGACCAGATCATGGTGACCGCTGGACCCTTTAAGGATTTCCAGGGCGAAGTGATCGAAGTGTCTGGCGAGCGCAACAAGCTCAAGGCCTTGCTTTCAATCTTTGGCCGGGAAACCCCGGTCGAATTGGAGTTTTCCCAGATCAGCAAACAGAGCTAGGCCAGGGCCTTGCTCAGCGGCCGTCTCCCTGCGGAGGGCGGCCGTTTCCCGAACGTTCCTTCCCCAAGGGACGATCCGCAGTCCCGCCCAGTAGCCCGAGACGATGGCCAAGAAAGTCGTTGCTGTTATCAAGCTGGCCCTTAATGCCGGCAAAGCCAACCCCGCACCTCCCGTGGGCCCTGCCCTCGGTCAGCACGGGGTCAACATCATGGCGTTCTGCAAGGAGTACAACGCTCGGACGCAGGACAAGGCTGGCTATGTGATTCCGGTAGAGATTTCGGTCTTTGAAGACCGCAGCTTTACCTTCATCACCAAAACCCCTCCCGCATCCGTGCTGATTTCCAAAGCAGCCGGTATCGAGAAGGGTGCCGCCACCTCCTCCAAGGGATCTGTTGGCGCCATCAGCCGCGCCCAGCTCGAGGAGATCGCCAAGACCAAGCTGCCCGATCTCAACTGCTCAAGCATTGATTCGGCCATGCGCATCATCGAAGGCACCGCCCGCAACATGGGCGTCGCCGTTAACGATTGAGTCCATTTCCTGTCCACCCCGCTGGGGGAGATCACAGCGGCCCTGAACCGGCCCTTCCCTGATCGCTCGCACCCCATTCCTAACCATGCCAAAAATTTCCAAGCGTTTCTCTGCCCTGGTCACCAAGGTCGAGGACCGCGTCTACGCCCCTACCGAAGCCATTGAGCTGGTCAAGGCCAACGCCAACGCCAAGTTCGATGAAACGATCGAGGCCCACGTGCGTCTCGGCATTGATCCGAAGTACACCGACCAGCAACTGCGCACGACCGTGGCCCTTCCCCACGGCACAGGCCAGGCGATCCGTATCGCTGTGATCGCCCGTGGTGAAGCCGTTGCCGCCGCAAAAGCGGCCGGTGCCGACCTCGCCGGTGACGACGACCTGGTGGATCAGATCGCCAAGGGTGAGATGGAATTCGATCTCCTGATCGCCACCCCCGACATGATGCCCAAGGTGGCCAAGTTGGGCCGGGTGCTTGGTCCCCGCGGTTTGATGCCCAACCCCAAGGCGGGCACCGTGACCACCGACTTGGCTGGGGCCATCAACGAATTCAAGGCCGGCAAACTGGAATTCCGGGCCGATCGCACCGGCATCGTCCACGTGCGTTTCGGTAAAGCCAGCTTCGATGAAGCCAAGCTGCTGGACAACCTCAAGGCCCTGCAAGAAACCATCGACCGCAACAAGCCCAGTGGTGCCAAAGGGCGTTACTGGAGGAGCCTGTATGTGACCTCCACCATGGGTCCGTCGGTCCAGGTTGATTTCTCTGCCCTGCAAGACATCAAGCAGGACTCCTGATCCAAGTTACACCACGGTTTCCCACAGTGGTGTAACTTGGTCGACTGGCTAACCCCAGAAGGGCACGCGCCCAACCCAAGACAGCAGGTTGTCTCGGTGATCCGGTTTCCGGAACACCTTGTACATAAGCCCTGCCGAGGTCCACGCGACAGGTTTTAGCTCCCTCGGACTTCCCTAACGGATGGCCGATCGGGTGCGGAGCATGCAGCGGCCTCGAAGCACGGTCGAAGGCTGTCCCCCCGGGGCTGTCCCCAAGACTGGGTTTGTTGGGGCCGCGTTCCCGGCTTGTTCCCCCGATCCGTTCCAAACCTATGGGCCGCACGCTGGAGAACAAGCAACAGATCGTCGAAGAGCTCAAAGGGCTTCTCGGCGAGGCCGAAATGGCACTGGTTCTTGATTTCAAGGGCCTCTCCATCAAGGAAATGACTGATCTGCGGACCCGTCTGCAGTCCAGCAACGGTGTGTGCAAGGTGACCAAAAACACCTTGATGCGCCGTGCCATTGATGGCAACAGTGCCTGGGCGAATCTCGATTCCCTGCTCACCGGTACCAACGCTTTCGTCCTTGTTAAGGGCGATGTCGGTGGTGCGGTGAAAGCCGTGCAGTCCTTCCAGAAGGACACGAAGAAATCGGAAGTCAAGGGTGGTCTTTTCGAAGGCCAACTCCTGTCCCAATCCGATATCAAGGCCATCGGGGATCTGCCCTCCAAGGAGGTGCTCATGGCGCAGATCGCAGGTGCGATCAACGCTGTGGCTACCAAGCTGGCCGTGGGCATCAACGAGGTTCCGTCCGGTCTTGCCCGGGCTCTCAAGCAGCACGCCGAAGGCGGTGCTAACTGATCGCTTTAAGCGATTTCGAGCTCCCTCGATCCGACTGTCTCCCAACAGATCTGTTGCTGATTCCCAACCATGTCTGCTACTACCGACCAAATTCTCGAGTCACTGAAGACTCTCTCCCTGCTTGAAGCTTCCGAGCTTGTGAAGCAGATCGAAGAGGCCTTCGGTGTGTCCGCTGCTGCTTCTGCTGGCGTGATGATGGCGGCTGCCCCTGCGGCTGCCGCTGAAGCCGCCGAAGAGAAGACCGAATTCGATGTCATCCTCGATGGCTTCGAAGACACGGCCAAGATCAAGGTGCTGAAGGCTGTCCGCGAGGCCACCGGCCTCGGTCTGGGCGAAGCCAAAGCTCTTGTGGAAGCTGCTCCCAAGGCCATCAAGGAAGGCATCCCCAAAGGCGAAGCCGAAGCCATCAAGAAGGCCGTGGAAGAAGTGGGCGGCAAGGTCTCCATCAAATGATGGCCCTGGTCAGGCTTTGGCCTGGCCGCCTCCCCTTCAAGTCAGCCGGTTCCTGCGGGGACCGGCTTTTTTCATGGCCAAAAAAAAGCCCCGCCAAAGGCAGGGCTTGAGAGTTAGAACGGTTTCCGGGAGTCTGTCCTCGTTTCGACCCCAGAAAGTCGTTCTGCACTCCTCACACAAGTGAACCTTAAGAGTGGGGTAAGGGGCTCGCCAGGGAGTGGGGCCTCTCTTGCAACTGTCACTCCCGGTAGGGAATCACCTGGAGGGCAACAACGTCGCCCGGTCGCAAGCGGCTGGTTTGCAGAGACCTGGTTTGTGGGGAGCTGGTTTGCTGGGGGACTGGCTGCACCGGCGGTGGCGGCAGGGGCGTGGGGTCCCAGCTGGCGGCCTGGGCGAAGGGGAGCAGGGCACCAACCCCGATGGTCAGGGCAGCGACAACTTGGCTGGCCCAGACGCGTTGGGTACCGACTTGCCAAGGGCCGACTCGGTAAGTTCGGGGGGCGCAGGGTTCAGTGGCTCCGGCCATGGTTCCGGCTCCAGGCCCGGCTGGGCTTCGGGGTTTGCAGTGTTGTTTAACGAACCTTGGGGAGTTGTCGAGTGGCCGCTGAGCCGGTGAGGGTTGTGGCAGCGGCCTGTGATGGCGCCTGCAGTGGCAATCCGGGCCCAGGGGGCTGGGGTGCCTTGCTGCGTTTTGAAGATGGCTCGGTGCAGGAGTTTGGTGGGGCCGATCCAGCGACCACCAACAACCGCATGGAGCTCACGGCGGCGCTAGCGCTATTGGAGGCCCTCAAGGCCCTGCCGCGCCATCCCGATTTAGCGATTCGGACCGACAGCAAATATCTGATCGATGGCTTTAGCAAGTGGATTCAGGGCTGGAAACGCAAGGGTTGGCGTACCGCTTCCGGGAGTCCAGTGCTGAACCGCGATCTCTGGGAGCTGCTCGACCAAGCCCGATTGGGTGGCGTGCCCCTCATCCATGTGAAGGGCCATAGCGGTGATCCGGATAACGACCGTTGTGACGTCATTGCGGTGGCCTTCTCTCGGGGCCAGAAGCCTGCCCTGGCGGCAGGGGGCGTTGGTTCGATCGCTCGCCCTGCTGATGCGGCTCCGCCTGCTGAGCCAGCTCCCGGGACAGATTTGGCCCCGGCTTCCCTGCGGCAGTTGCTCTCCCGCCTGGAGCTGGCTGATCGGTTAGCGGAGCGCGGCTATGGCTTGAGCCTGGTGGAACTGGCCCAGCTGGTGGAGATGCCCTTGAAGCAATTGGAGGGCAAAACCGAGGCCTGGACTTGGCGGGATTGGCTGGTGCAGCCCGCCGATGGGGGGCGTTGGCGTTTGGCCCGTGCCGCGGGAGGATTGGGGCTAAGGGAGTAGGTCGGCGAGATGGCCAACGGCGCGCGTTCAACCGGCATGCTCTACGAGCGTTTTGTGGGTCCCCTCTTGGCGTCCGATGGGGGCGCCGATGCGGAGCAGCTCAGCCAGCTCACCCTCACGGCCTTGGGCCAGGCCTCCTTGCGGCGAAGCTGGCCACTGGTCAGTGGTTCTTTGGCCGGCCTGGCCGTGGAGTTGCAGCGGCCCGATCCCCGGCTGGAGCAAACCCTGTTTGGCTGTCGTTTCAGCAATCCTGTGGGCTTGGCCGCTGGTTTCGATAAGAACGCCGTGGCGGCTGGGATTTGGCATTGCTTTGGTTTTGGCTTTGCCGAGCTAGGCACGGTCACTTGGCACGCCCAGGTGGGTAATCCCAAGCCGCGGCTGTTTCGCTTGGCGGCCGAGCGGGCAGCGCTCAACCGGATGGGCTTTAACAACACCGGTGCCCAGGCGGTCAAGCGCACCTTGGAGCGCCAGCACTTGCCGCCCCCGGGCCAGCGGCCGGCGGTGCTTGGCATCAATCTCGGCAAATCCAAGATCACCAGCCTTGATCTCGCCCCCGATGACTACGCCTCATCGCTTGAGCTCTTGGCACCCCTGGCCGATTACGCGGTGATCAATGTGAGTTCGCCGAACACGCCCGGGCTGCGAGATCTGCAAGAGGAGGTGCTGTTGCGTCGGCTTGTGGAGCGCCTTAGGCGGCTTACGGCGTGCCCCCCCCTGCTGGTGAAGATCGCCCCCGATCTCGAAGATGACGCCATTGATGCGATTGCGCGGATGGCCTACGAGGAGGGGCTGGCCGGGGTGATTGCTGTGAATACCAGCATCAATCGATTCGGTTTGGAGAACCGCCCCATTGTTCAAACGGGCGGCACCTTGGCCACGGAGGCCGGTGGCCTCAGTGGCGCTCCGTTGCGCGGCAGGGCCCTGGAAGTGCTGCGTCGCTTGCGGGCCACGGCTGGCCCCGCCCTGCCCTTGATCGGGGTGGGCGGTATGGATTCGCCCCAGAGTGCCTGGGAGCGGATCACGGCGGGGGCTTCCTTGGTACAGCTCTACACCGGTTGGATCTACCAGGGCCCGGTTTTAGTGCCCCAGATCCTCGAAGGTTTCAGCCGCCAACTGGATCGCCATGGGCTTGCCCACATCGGTGAGGCCGTGGGCTCTGGATTGCCATGGCGGGATTGAGCGTCGCCGTGTGGTGGCCCTTTCGATGACGTCCGCGATCCAAGTGGGGGAGATCCCGGCCCTGATCCAGGAACGGCTTCGCCAGGTTCGGCACCAACTCTTTCCCCAGAGGCTGCGCCTGCAGATTGACGATCAAGGGCTCAGCGTCCAGGTGCTGACCAGGGGCAAGGTCCCCATGCCCCTTCCCGTGGAGGTGCCCTTGCCGGTTGGGATTTGCCGTCAAGGGATTCCCCAGAACAGCGCCGCCTTGGGGGACTTCATCGGGGATTGGTTGTTGGAGCTGGGGCTGGTCGCTTGCCAGGTCGAGGCAGTCTTGCCTGGGGCTATTTGCCAATGGCGCGTCGTGACCTGGCCCTTTGATGACCATCCCGACGACCCCCTCCAGGCCCTGCGCCAGCTCCAGATTGACCTGGGGGAATCCCTGAAGCTCGAGCAGTCGTACCTGGGCTGGCAGCCCCTGCCGCCGGGCCCTGGGGCCCAGGCGCGTGCCTTGCTGGTGGCAGCTCCCAAGCCCGTGGTGCAGGCCTGGCAGGAGGTGTTCGCGGTGGCGGGGGTGAGCTTGCAGCGCCTGATCCCGGCCCAGGTGCAGCAGTGGAAGGCCCTCCAGCCGCTGTGGGGCGATGACTCCAGGTCCGAGCATTGGCTTATCGCGTTGGGCGATCAGCGCAGCCGGCTGTGGCTGGTGGTGGATGGGGTTCCCGTGGCGGATTGGCCCTTGCCCGCCTGCCCCCCTGGCTCCGGCCCCGATCCCGCCTGGACCGAGGCCTTGACCCGTTGCCAGTTGTTTTGGAGCCAGCAGGGTGGGACCCACCAGCAGCAGGACCCGCCTGCGGCCCAGCGCTGGTTCTGGTATGGCGGGCCTGAATCGGGTGGCTCTGAGCTTTGGGGGCAGCCCTTGGCGGCCCTGGTGCAGCCCTGGCCCTTGGAGCGGGTGTCGCTAACCGATCGGGTGCCGGGCTGGGATCCCGCCGCCCCCGGGTTGGATCTGCTTCAGGAACCCAGGGGTGATCAGCCGGGCCAGGCCGCAGGGACCGCGGATTGGCAGCCACCCCTGCGGCGGGGCGCGGCCATCGGCGCTGCCTTGGTGGCGGCGATGGGGCTGGTGGCTGGCGGTTTGGTGGCGATTCAGGTGGGCAACCAGGCCGAGATTGACCGCCTGCTGCCCGTGCAGGCCCTGGCTGATGGCTTGCAGGCCAGGCTTCAAGGCGAGCGGCGGCGGCTGCGCCTGCTGCAGCGGGGCAACCAGGCCTTGGCCGATGGTTTGGTGGCGGTGCGATCGGGCTCGGCCCTACTGGAGGATCTGCGCCGCCGCACCCCGGCCGGGGTGCAATTCACGGAGGTGAAGGTGGAGCCGGCCTTGCTTCAACTCAAGGGCAGGGCCACCGATCCCCAGGCCTTTGCCCGGATCAATGCCCTGCAGTTGGCTCTGCAGGCATCGCCCTTGTTCCAGCCCCAAGGGGTGCAGTTGGTCAAGGCCAACCGGGATGAGGCCCCGTCTGGCGCTGGAACGGCAACAGGCGCTGGGGCGCGGGGGCGCCAACCGGTGGTGTTTGAGCTCACGGCGGCGTTTGCGGACCGTCCAGCCCTGTTGGATGGGGAGCAGTTGCGGGCGTTGGGAGCCGATGGCATGGCCCAGCGCCTGCTGCTGCTCCAACGGGCGGGGGTGCTGCCATGACCCCCCTGGAACGGGCGGCATTTTGGTTGCCCCTGTCGGTGGGAGCCCTGGTGGCAGCTTTGGTGGGCGGCGGACTGGTGGCCCCCCAGTGGCAGCAATGGCAGGAGGGGCAAGCCCGGCTGGCGACCCTGCGGGCCAGCGAAGCCCAGGTGCCCCTGCTGAGGCGCCAGTTGGCGGTGCAATTGGAGCAGCAGGCCAAGGCGGAGCGCCAGCAGGAGCTTCTGGTGCAACTCATTGGGGGCACGGGCGACCTGGCCACCGTGCTGGCCCAGGTGGATCGGGTGGCGGGGCTGACGGGCGTGCAGCTGGACCTCTACGAACCCCAGGGGGCCGCCCCCGAGCCCCCGGCCAAAGCTGGGGCAGGGGCCCAGGAGAAACCCGCGCCACCACCGCCAGATCCCCTGGCGGTGGAAGGCCTCGAGCGGCAAACCGTGTTGCTCGCCGCCAAGGGCAGCTTCCCCCAGGTGTTGGATTTTTTACGGCGGATGGAGCGGCTGAACCTGTTGGTGGTTCAGAGCGACCTGCAACTCGTGCTGGATGACCTCAGAAATGGCACCCCGGCAACGCCGGCCCCTGCGGCGGCTCCCCCGGGCCCGCCAGCCCCCCAGCCGGCGCAGGGCAAGCC
>Ga0310333_100113_pt1 | contig 22569 bp, 19 predicted proteins | sample LakMicSRFTotalB7_FD_195547 | JGI IMG/M metagenome (GOLD analysis project Ga0310333, IMG submission 195547) | Enriched freshwater cyanobacterial communities from Lake Michigan, Michigan, United States - MI23.SRFL.Total.B7 (v2) (version 2) | ecosystem: Environmental > Aquatic > Freshwater > Lake... | reverse complement strand
GTGGTGGTGGTGGCAAGCCCCTTGGGTTGGCTCCTAGGGCGTGGGAATCCCCCCTGAGCCCAGGGCCCGGTCGGGCCCCCTCGTCCGGAGGACCGCCCCTCGGTGCCGGGGACCAACCGTCACAATGGCGTCACACAAGGGATCCGACCTGAATGGGTGTGCTCACCGCACTGGCGATCCTGGCTGGCCTGATCGTGGTCCACGAGGCCGGCCATTTCTTTGCCGCCACTTGGCAGGGCATCCGCGTCAGTGGCTTCTCTGTGGGCTTCGGACCGGTGCTGCTGGAGCGGCGCCGCCGGGGTGTGCAATTTGCCCTGCGGGCCATCCCCCTGGGCGGCTTTGTGTCCTTCCCCGACGACGACGAGGACAGTCCCATCCCGGCGGACGACCCCAATCTGCTGCGCAATCGCCCTCTGCACCAACGGGCCCTGGTGATCGCCGCCGGCGTGCTCGCCAACCTGCTGTTGGCCTGGACCGTGTTGCTAGCCCAAGGGGCGTTTGTGGGCATCCCCGCCGGCTATGGCGCCAGCCCGGGCGTGCTGGTGGCCGGCGTGGCGCCAGGCCAGGCCGCCGCCGCCGCCGGCCTGGTGGCGGGCGATCGCATCATCAGCATCGGGGGCCAACCGGTGGCCGGCGGCCAGGCTGCCGTGGCCGATTTGGTGAGCCGCATCAAGGGATCCCCCGACCACACCCTCCAGCTCGAGGCCGAGCGCAATGGCAGTCGCCGCAGCCTCAGCCTCACCCCCGCCGGCGTCGATGGCATTGGCAAGATCGGCGCCCAGCTCCAACCCTTCGGCAACCAGGCCTACCGCCCCGCCAAAAGCCCCCTGGAGGTGATCCGCCAGGCCAGTAGCGACACCGCTGCCCTCACCGAACGCACCATCGGCGGCTTCGTCAGCCTCGTGACCCATTTCGGCGAGACCGCCAGCCAGGTGTCGGGTCCGGTCAAGATCGTGCAGATGGGGGCATCGCTCGCCCACCAGGGCGGCAGCAGCCTCTACCTGTTCACGGCCCTGATCTCGATCAACCTGGCCGTGCTCAATGCCCTCCCCCTGCCCCTGCTCGATGGCGGCCAGTTCCTGCTGCTGCTGATCGAGGGTCTGCGGGGCCGGCCCCTGCCGGAGCGCTTCCAGCTGGCCTTTATGCAGTCGGGCTTTGTGCTGCTGGTGGGCCTGAGCGTGGTGCTGATCGTCAAGGACACCAGCCAGCTGCCCGCCGTGCAGCAACTGCTGGGCCATTGAGGCCAGGGCCTGCCGCCGCAATCGAGGCAGCCGCTGTCCGGGGCGGCCCGGTGAGGAGGTAGGCTCGACTCCCAAAGGACTCAGGGCACCAGCCGCATGGCGAAGAAGTCGATGATCGCGCGCAACGTGAAGCGCCAGAAGATGGTGGATCGTTTCGCGGCCAAGCGCGCCGCCCTGATGACCGCCTTCGAAGCGGCGGCCGATCCGATGGAGCGCCTCGATATCCATCGCCAGATCCAGGGCCTGCCCCGCAACAGCGCTCCCACCCGCCTGCGCAACCGTTGCTGGGCCACCGGGAAGCCCCGCGGTGTGTACCGCGATTTCGGCCTGTGCCGCAACCAATTCCGCGAGCGCGCCCACAAGGGTGAACTCCCCGGCGTCGTCAAGTCCAGCTGGTAGGTGGCCCCGGGCGGCGCCCGCGCCGTTGCCATCCCATCACCCTGGGTGCCTGCCACCCAGGAGCCTAATCAGGCCGCCTGTGGGCCCTGGTTGGGCTTTTTTGCCGCTTAGCCCCAAGCGCCAACGGGGCCAAGTCCTGCCTGGCCGTGGCAACGGTCAGGAAGCCCGGATGCGACAATGGTGGGTGACACCAAAGCGGACATAAGGTCAAGTGCAAGGACAAACTCAGTCGATCTCCTTCGATGGTCGGGAGATCCGGCTGACCACCGGTCGTTTCGCCCCCCAGGCTGGGGGTTCGGTGTTGGTCGAAAGCGGTGATACGTCGGTCCTGGTGACCGCCACCCGCTCCAAGGGGCGCGAGGGCATTGATTTCCTGCCCCTCACCTGCGACTACGAGGAGCGTCTCTACGCCGCTGGTCGCATCCCGGGCAGCTTCTTCCGCCGCGAAGGCCGTCCCCCTGAACGGGCGATTCTCACCACCCGCCTGATCGACCGCCCCCTGCGGCCCCTGTTCCCCGCCTGGCTGCGGGACGACATCCAGGTGGTCGCCACCGTGCTCTCCCTCGATGAGCGGGTCCCGCCCGACGTGCTCGCCGTCACCGGCGCCTCGATCGCCTGCCTGCTGGCCAAGCTCCCCTTTGCCGGCCCGATGGCCGCCGTGCGGGTCGGCCTGCTAGGCGACGACTTCATCCTTAATCCCAGCTACCGGGAGATCGAGCGCAGTGAGCTCGATCTGGTGGTGGCCGGTACCCCCGATGGGGTGGTGATGGTGGAGGCCGGGGCCAACCAGCTGCCCGAGCAGGACGTGATTGAGGCGATCGACTTCGGCCTCGAGGCCGTGGGCGAATTGATCAAGGCCCAACAGGCCCTCCTCAAGGACCTGGGCATCGAGCAGGTGCTGCCCGAGGCCAAAACCGAAGATCCCCTCTTGCCCACCTTCCTTGAGAAGGAATGTGCCAAGGGCATTGGCGAGGTGCTCAAGCAATTCAGCCAAACCAAGGCCGAGCGCGACGAGAAGCTCGATGCGATCAAGGCCGCGGTGGGCGTGACCATTGCCGCCCTTAAGGACGACGACGCCATCAAGCAGGCCGTGGGCGGTAACAGCAAGCTGCTGGGGACCAGCTACAAGAGCCTCACCAAGAAGCTCATGCGTGAGCAGATCATCAAGGAGGGCAAGCGGGTCGATGGCCGCAACCTCGATGAAGTGCGTCCGATCAGCGCTGCGGCTGGGGTTCTGCCCAAGCGCGTCCATGGTTCGGCCCTGTTCCAGCGCGGCCTCACCCAGGTGCTCTCCTGCGCCACCCTCGGCACCCCGAGCGATGCCCAGGAGCTGGACGACCTCAACCCCTCCACCGAGAAGTCGTATCTGCACCACTACAACTTCCCCCCCTATTCGGTGGGCGAAACCCGGCCGATGCGCTCCCCCGGCCGCCGCGAAATCGGCCACGGCGCCCTGGCCGAGCGGGCGATCATCCCCGTGCTGCCCAGCAAGGAAAGCTTCCCCTACGTGCTGCGGGTCGTGTCGGAGTGCCTGAGCTCCAATGGCTCCACCTCCATGGGCTCGGTGTGCGGTAGCACCCTGGCCCTGATGGATGCCGGCGTGCCCCTGAAGGCGCCCGTGAGTGGCGCCGCCATGGGCCTGATCAAGGAAGGCGATGAGGTGCGCATCCTCACCGACATCCAGGGCATCGAGGATTTCCTCGGCGACATGGACTTCAAGGTGGCTGGCACCGAGAAGGGCATCACCGCCCTGCAGATGGACATGAAGATCACGGGTCTGGCCATGAAGACCGTGGCGGAAGCCGTGAACCAGGCCCGCCCGGCCCGGCTGCACATCCTCGAGAAGATGCTCGAGGCGATTGAGAAGCCCCGCGATGGCCTCTCCCCCCATGCCCCCCGCCTGCTCAGCTTCCGCATCGATCCGGAACTGATCGGTACCGTGATCGGCCCCGGCGGCCGCACGATTAAAGGCATCACCGAGCGCACCAACACCAAGATCGACATTGAGGATGGCGGCATCGTCACGATCGCCAGCCACGACGGCGCCGCAGCGGAGGAAGCCCAGCGCATCATCGAAGGCCTCACCCGCCGCGTCAGCGAGGGCGAAACCTTCACCGGTGCCATCACCCGGGTGATCCCGATCGGTGCGTTTGTGGAAATCCTGCCCGGCAAGGAAGGCATGATCCACATCTCCCAGCTCTCTGAAGCCCGGGTTGAGAAGGTGGAAGACGTGGTCAAGGTGGGCGATGTCGTCACCGTGCGGGTGCGCGAAATCGACAACCGTGGCCGCATCAACCTCAGCCTGCGCGGCGTGCCCCAACAGGAGCCCGGCGTCGAGTGACGCTTGCTTGATTCAGCGATCGGCGAGGGACGCGATCGTCCCTCGCAACGGGCCGGCCCTAGGGGCCGGCTTTTTGCTGGGTGAGCCCTGGCGGTGCTCCGCGGTGCCGATCTTTGCCGCCAATCAAGGCGCGCCGCTTAGCCCGGCTCCCCTTGCCTGGTCCAGGGCGGCTGCCAGTGCTTAAAGGGCAAAGCCAGGATCGATCCGCGCCAGGGCGGCGGCGCTGCGGGCGCAGAGCTCCTGGTGGTTGGGGCCGTGGCTGGCGATCAGGCAGCCGGCCTGGCGCACGTCGCCCGTGTTGTAGGTGAGGGGCCTGCCATCGGCGTGGCTGAAGGAGCCGCCCGCGGCCCGCAACACCGCTTCGGGGGCGGCCATGTCCCAGTCCTTGGGGGCGCTGCGGCCCGAGAGGGAGAGGTAGAGGTCGGCCTCGCCCCGCAGGATCGTGGCCACCTTGCCGCCGACGCTGCCGATCGCCCGGCTATCGCCCAGGGCCAGATCGGCTACCAGGGCTTCGAGGCGTTGGTCGCGGTGGTTGCGGCTGGCTACAAGCACCAGCTCCGGGAGCCGGCTGCGGGAGCTGAGGGATGGCGCGAAGCGCTCGCCCCCCCGGTTTTCACGCCAGGCCCGCGGCGCCCCGCCCCCCAGCAGGCCAAACCAGAGCTCTTCCGGTTCGGGCAGCAGCACCACGCCCAGCACCACCTCCTGGCCGCGCACCAGGGCCAGGTGCACGGCGTACTCGCCCGTGCCCTGGAGGAAATCCTTGGTGCCATCGAGGGGATCGAGGATCCAGAGCCACTCGGCCTCCAGGGGCAGGCCCTCGGTGAGCTGCTGCTTGGCGGTTTCCTCACTGAGCAGGGCCCAGGGGGCCGCCGGGAAGGCCTGGGCCAGGCCTTCGAGCAGCCATTGGTTGACGGCTAGATCGGCTGCAGACACTGGTCCCTCGCCGCCTTCCTCCACGCTCAGCATCGGCGCAAAGCCGTAGGGGGGCTGTTCGCCGCGCCCATAGGCCCGCAGGATCGCCGCCGCTCCCCAGCTGAGGCGCCGCAGCTCGGCCAGCAGGGCCGCCTCGCCAATGCCCTCGGGCAGCCAGGCCTGGGGCTCCATCGAGCCGGCGGCTGGGGGGGCGAGCGCCATCATGGAACCGGCAAACGGGCATTGTGATGCAGGGCGAGGAACCGGCCGCAGGCGTGCTCTACCTGGTGGGCACGCCGATCGGCAACACCGGCGACCTGTCGCCCCGGGCCCGCAAGGTGTTGGAGGGGGCCAGCCGCATCGCCTGTGAGGACACCCGGCGCAGCGGCCTATTGCTGGCGGGCTTGGGCATCAAAAGCAAGCTGGTGAGCTTCCACCAGCACAACCAACTCGGCCGCATCCCCCAGTTGCTGGAGGCCCTCGAGGCCGGTGAAGCGGTGGCGGTGATCAGCGATGCGGGTTTGCCAGGCATCTCCGATCCGGGCGAGGCCCTGGTGGCCGCCGCCCGGGCCGCCGGCCGCACCGTGATCTGCATTCCCGGCCCCTGCGCGGTGACCACGGCCCTGGTGAGCAGCGGCCTGCCCAGCGGCCGCTTCTGTTTTGAGGGCTTCCTGCCGCCCAAGGGTCAGCAGCGCCGCGCCCGGTTACGCCAGCTCGCCAGCGAAGAGCGCACCCTGGTGCTGTTCGAGGCGCCCCACCGGCTGGTGGACCTGCTGGAGGATGTGCTCGCCGAATTGGGCGACCGGCCGCTGCAGGTGGCCCGGGAACTGACCAAACGCCACGAGCAGCAGGTGGGGCCCACGGTCAGCGCTGCCCTGGACCATTTCCGCCGGATCGCCCCGTTGGGCGAATGCACCGTGGTGCTGGGCGGTGCTCCGGAATCGGAGATCCCGCGCCCTGACGACGCCAGCCTCAGGCGCGAGCTGGAGCAGCGGGTGGCCTCAGGCCTGAGTAGTAGTGATGCGGCTCGCCAGTTGGCCCTGGAAACCGGGATCTCCCGCCGGGAGCTCTACGCTCTGCTGCATCAACCGGGCCCGAGCTGATGTTGCTGCGCCTGCGCCTGCTGCTCACCTGCCTAGGGGGTGGGGCCCTGCTGCTGCTGTTGCTGTGCCTGGGGTCCCAGAACCTCAACACCCGGGTGAGCCTCAACCTGGGGGTGGGACGCACCCCCGAGCTGCCCAGTGGCTTTTTGGTGGGCGTGGCCCTGGTGATCGGCGTGATCAGCGGCGGCAGTGCCACCGCCCTGTTGCTGCCCCGGGGCGATCAGCTGCCGGGCAGGGAATAGAGGGCCCCTTCCACCACCAGGCGGGTCACCCCCTGGGAGAGCAGGTAGGGGGCCGTGCGCGCCAGCACGCCGCTATCGGGCACCTTGATCACCCGCTGGTTGCGGCCGCAGTAGCGCTTGGCCTGGCGGGGGTTGGCATAGACAACTAGGGCCTGGCGCTCCCCTTCGCCATCGGGCAGGGCGCCCAGTTCGGGCAGCTCTTTGAGGGGCTTGATGTCGAGCTCGACGGTCTTGTCCACCAGCATGTAAACGCTGGCGGGCAGGTCGGCGGGCTCCAGGGGCTGCACCGTCAGGCTGGGGCGATCCTCGATCGCTTGGCCCAGGGGCAAGACCACAAAGGTTTGGCCGTCGCCCTCGCGAGGGTCCCCGTAGCTGCCCAGAACGCTGTCGCCGTCTTCGGCCCCGTCGCCCTCCTCGTCGCTGTCATCGCCAGCGTCGTCGGCAAAGTCATCGGCATCGTCGATGGCCAGGGCTGCATGGCCCTGGTCACCATCGGGGAGATCCTGGGCATCGGCCCCAGGCCCGGGGGCCTCCGAGACAGGGGCGCTGGCCTGGCCAACCCCATCGACCTGGTGGCGCACCCAATCACCGAACTGGGGCGGCTCCTCTGGCATCCCAGGCTCGGAGGATCCCGATGTCAGGGCCCCAGGGATGGTTGACGGCTCGGCCTTGGCGGCTTCAGCGGGGGCTGCAACCTGGACAGCAGAGCGTCCCCGCTGCTGCTTTAACGCCTCATATACCTTGGGATCCAGGGCAGTGCGCACCACCCGGCTGACCGTGTTGGCACTGCAGCCAAAGGCTTCGGCCAGGCTCCCAGACGCTTCGCCGTCCCGGAAGCGAGCCACGAGCTCCTGTTTCTGGCTGTCGCTGAGCCGGGTGGCCGCCATGACAAGAACGCTCTGCAACGACCGACTCTAGGCACCGATCTCCAGGACTGGCCTGCCTGGGGCTTGGATTTTGCTTTGGGGCAGGGCGCCCCATCGCCTTAAGGGAACCCAGAAGCCCCCAGGGTGTTGGCCTGGGGGCTTCTGGGATGGGCCTGTCAGAATGATTTCGCCTGCCCGCAGGTCACCCGCTCCCTTAGCTCAGCTGGATAGAGCAGCTGCCTTCTAAGCAGCCGGTCGATGGTTCGAATCCATCAGGGGGCGTTACTGGAAATCAAGCCATTTGAAGGGGTTTGGACCACGTCCGTTCGGATTCTTTTGTCAAAGCCAAGGGCGCCATGGCGGCCGCTAATGGAGAGGGTTGGGCTGTCCTGCCATGGGCGCCTTCCCCGATGGCGGGGGTGGAGCGGCGCCTTCTGGATCGCCTTGGCGCTGCAGGCGCAATCAACTTTGCGGCGATTGGTGAAACGCGCCAAGAGGGGCAGGGGTCCGCAACAGACGCCCCGCGCCTCGGCCGTTGCAAGGATCACGCCCGGCCGCTGCGCGCTCTTTCAACAGCCTGCCAGATAGGCGAGGAAGCGAACTACCACCCCTTCCGCCGTACTGGTTCAGGCCCTAGGCACTTAGCTAGGACCCAGAAAGGGTTCGCCCTGCGCTGGCAGGCAAGAACGGCGAAACCGCCTATCAGGATCGCCTGCGGTTGTTGCTGGTCTGCTGGGTCGCCGGCTGGGTTGGGCTGCATTAACTGCAAAGCTTGTTTGATCTGGGCGCAGGATTGAACCTTCCGTCCAGAGCCGCATCGGCAGCGCATTGGGTTTGACGTTAACGAAAACTCCAGTGCTGCCGCATTGGCTTGACTGAACAATGTCGTCTTTCAATAAATCAGGAATTGCTTGCAAGGGGGTTGAGCCCATGTTGACAGAAAGGTGGGCCAGAGCTTCTGCTCCGAACTGGCCAGGGATGACGATCTGCATTGCAACTTTTGGCTGTTTGGATACGCAAACCTAGGGCCGTTGAAGACGCACCATTGCCGCGCTAATGCGCCAAATCTGACTTGCTGTACCAAGATGGGCTGCTGGTGAAGAGTTGCCCCTGCAATCGTTGTGGAAGTTTTACTGCCCGCTTGCACCCACGCCAGCTTTGCCCCATGCGGCATTGGCATCCTCAGTCAATCAGCTCGGATTCCATTTGCGATGAGGTCTATGGACAAGCAATCACTCCGTCAGCATGGCCCCCCGAAGCAGGTTGCACCGCTTCCCTTGCCCATGCCGTCTGAAGGGAGTGGCGCTCAACAATCGACGCTGGGAAGCCTCTCGTTTCCAGCGGAACCCGATTGGAGTGGCCCGGCACCGCAAGGAACGGCGATCATCGTCGAGTCCTCTGAGGTCTCGCCCCATTGTTTCCTGGTTTGCGTCAGCTGTGGGCGGGAGCGCTCCCTCCTGTTGCCCATGCCAGCCGATGACTTCCAAGCCGCCATGGGTTCCTTTGCCTCGAGCCATCGCGCTTGCCAGATCTGAGGCCGTGCCATCGCCATCGGCGGAGCTTGGCGAGGACGGCTTCGATGAATGGGGGCATTGCGGATTAAGCCTCGTGGACTTCCTCCGCGTTCGAGATCGTGAGGCGGCACCGCAACAACGCCAGGGCCTCATCGGGCAAGCCTAAAAAGCGATCCAACCAGCCATCGCCGGTTGGTGGCACCGTGGCGATCCCCACCAACAGGGCCTCGCCATCGGCGCCAATCCGTTTGCCTTGGGCGTGATGGCGCCGTCCCTGGACCGTTTCCGTCTGCAGGCGCGTCTGCACGATTAAGGGGGGGGCTTGGTAGACCCCCGCCAAGGAAAAATAAAAGCGCGAACGAAACTCCAGTTGCACTGCGCCGCTGCTGGGGTGCCATTGGCCCTGAAGCTGCTCGGGCTCAATGGCGATCCTTAGGCCCGGCGGCAGGGGCAGGCCGAGAACGCGGGTATTGCGCCAGGAGAGGGCGGGAATCGACAGCTGGGCTGGATCAAAGTGGATCGTCTGCCATCTGCCCCCCTCGCCGCCCTCCTCCAGCTCAGCGATACCACCACCACCGCTGGCGTCGTAGCGAAAGCGGGGGTAGGGGCCAATGGCCAGGCCGCAGCCGGCCTCGGTGATCAGGTGCAGGCAGGCCAGGATGGGCGGCGGCAGCTGCAGCGATTCAACTCCGCCAGGGGCGCCGGGGCTGGCCGAAGAGCCCTGCTAGCTGGGTTGACCTCGTTCCAGCCCAGGGTTCCAGCCCAACCCATTCATCTGTTTCTTGACCTTTAACAGCCGTTGTAGGGCTCTTGAGGGGTCTCCTGCTGGTCTCTTGCGGCTAAATCTACTCCTTTAAAAACGATATTGAACCTTGGTATAGAGGCCATTACCCAGCAGCCAATTGTTCCAGTAGCCCGGGTTATTCTCGGCGCTGAAATGATTGACCCAGCCCAATTCCAGCAGCCACCGGGTACTGGCAATCCAGCGGGCAAGTATGCCGCCGGAGCCAATTCCATCGCTGAAGCCGATGGATTGTCCTTGCACAACCCGGTTGCTGTTGACGGTGCCATAGCCGATAAAGGGCACCAGCTGGACGGCTTGCCGGCGTTGCTGCCAGAGGCTCCAAGCCAATTCCGCCGTGGCCAGATAGCCGTTATCGCCGCTAATTAATTGGCCAGGTAGCCCCCGTAAGCCGGTATCACTGCCCAGGGTGAAACCCATTTCCGAGGGCAGGGGATTTTCGGCAATCTGGCCGGCACCCCGCAGGTTGAATTGGACCCTGGGCAAGATCAAGGCGGCCAGATTCACACTACCTCCGTAGGACCGGGCCGAGCCGGGAACAATGCCTAGGGTCCCTTGGGCGTCGAGATGGGACGAGTCTGAAAAGCCGCCAATCCCCTGTAGAACATAGAGATTGGCGTTCCAGGCCAGCTTGTCGGCAAAACCGGAGGCCCCCAGGCCGAAGCGGCCGTAGCCGGAGCTAGCCCAGCTGTTGCTGAATAAATCCAGCAATGGGAAGGCTTGACCATTTAAATAGCTATCACTGCGATTGATGCTCAAGCCGGCAAAACCATACCAGCGTTGGCTCAAACTTTCTTGGAAGGTCCATTCGAATTGGCCATAGCCCTGCAGCTGGCGATAGGATGCGTTATGGAGCAGGCCTGTTAGTTCAACGAGATTGCGCCTGCTGTATCCAAAGGAACCTGAAACCTGCAGGCGGTTAGTCAGGGGGTAGGAATAGCTTATTGAGCCAAGGATCGTGCCCAGTTCCAGGTTGCGGGTGCCGTCAGCTTCGGCGTAGATAAACAGGTTATCACCATATCCAAAGAGACTATTTCTCGAAAGTAAGGCCGTGGAACGGGCCTCACCCGTACCATTATTGCCATCGTTGCGGAGCGCAATTTCCCCTTCCGTTTTGGCTGGCAGTGCCTCAACCTTCAGGCTCAATACCGCCAGGGTGGCATCACTACCTAAGCGATTAATCGCGGCTTTCACTTGCCCGACTCCGGGGAACCGCCGCAACTGGTTGAGTTGGACCTGCAGGCTCGGCAGATGCAGGACCTGCCCTTGCAGGGGTTTGACTAGGGGCTTGAGCCGTTGGCTCAGCTTTGGGTTGTTGCTTGAAATCCGAACTTCGGCGATGCGTCCTTCTACCACCTGAAGACTGAATTGGCCCTGATCGCGATTGGCATAGACGCGGGTATTGACATAGCCATCGCTAATAAAGCGCGCTGTGAGGGCGGCGGCGCAGGCTTGCAGGGTTGTGGCGGCGTTGTCTGTGGCGCACGCTTTCAAGAGTGTCTCAAGCGCACTCTTGCTGTAGAGATGACTTCCCTCAACGTTGGGCAGTTTCGCTCCCTCCTGAGGTTGAGCTGGTTTCAGTGGTTGCTTCTGGGGTTCGGAAGACTCGGGCGGCTGGCCGTCCCATAACTGGATCGGCGGTTCCTTGGACCCGGGCTTGGGTCGTTGCAGGGGACTGGCTTCTGGAAGGCGAATCGGCCCAGGCTGCAGTGGTGGGGCCACTAATTGGGCAAGCGGCAGCATGGGTCGTCAAGAATCCGAGCCATTATTGCCCCATTAGCGCTGTAAACGGCAAACTGTCCAGTTCCAGTTCCAGTTCCAGTTCCAGTTCCAGTTCTGGCTAGGCCCAGAAGCCTCCATTTACTACCAGCAGGGCCCTGGGCAGGCTAGTTCGGGCAGAATGGGGCAAAATTGCATCACAATGAGGTCATGGCAGCACGAGCCCGGGCCCACCGACCCCATCCCGCCAGGCCTTTCCTCCTCTGGCCCTTGCTCCTCGGGGTGGGGATTGGCTTTGACGCGGCGCTCTCCTCCAGTCAGGCCCAAACGATCGAAGCCAGCTCAAACCTGCAGTCCACAGGGACACGGGTGACCGATACGACCACGACCCAGCCGACTAGTGCGACCACCTCTAATTATGTGATTACCGGCGGCTTACCTACCGCTGGCAATGCGTTAATTCATTCGTTCTCCAATTTTGGTTTAGAGCCCGGCGCCACGGCCACCTTTGATCTCACGGCTGGCCCTAGCACCACAACTGCCATTTTTGCAAGAATTTTTTCGGGTTCCCAAAGTAAATTAGATGGCACGATCTCGGTGCTGTCGTTGGGTAATAATGTTGAGTTGGCACTCATTAATCCCTTTGGCTTTTTGCTTGGTACTGGCTTTAATGTCAATGGTATCAGTGAATTGACCCTACTTGCGGCTCCCCAGGTCTATGCCCAGGTGAGCACTGGTACAACCTATGTCGACTTGGTTGGGTCGGGGAGCAATTCAAGTTTGGCATCGGTCTCCAGGCTGGCTGGTGCTGGCTATCCGCCTCTTGCCGACTTGAGCCAGTCATCAATTACGTATGCCTCCGCCTCTCTGGCTGTCAAGCAGCTTAATTTGTTGGCTTCAAAAATTACTTTTACGCCCACCAGTGTGCTGCAGGCCGATGTCTTGCGGATTGTGGCGCCTTGGTTCCAAGGTGGTATCAATTTTGGCTCTAGTGGCGCTGGCCTGTCTAGCTTGGTTTTTGGGACTTATGTGTCTGCCTCCGCATCGACCTATTCGTTTACGCAGGATGACACCCTTGTTGCCACTGCAGGGGTTGCTGATCACACCCATTTTCTGTTGACTCGCGATAGTCTTTACACGGCTAGTGCTACCAATGCGCCGGATCCTGGCTCGATTCAGTTCAATGGAGAGATTAAGCCTTTCTCCACTAATACGATTGAGGCTTTCATGGTGGCCCGTCAGGCCTATATTGCTTTGCAGCCTTCCGCTTCGGGCTTCACCTCTCCGTTTGGTGATTACGCCACGACCGATCTAACGGGGACCCCCTTTGTTAGCGGCAATTCAGGCTTTTCTGTCATCGTTAAGGTTGATCCCTCAGTGGGGGCCTATCAAGCTCCTACGTTGTCCCAGGCTCCCACTTCGACCAATGGAAACAGTGGGATTCTGTTGAGTCTGGATGGGGACCAGCAAGCTGCCAACGTTATGGCGACCCTGCCGATTCCCCTGCCCCAGGATGACTCCTTCGGGTCTGGCGAGCGGCGCGATGGTGATCCAAGGCCAGTGGCGCCAAATGGGCCCTCGGCCCAGGCGGGGAGTTCCCCAGGGACAGAGATTGCGATTGCCTCCGGCAGTGCGGGCGTGGGTGGCTTCGCCACTTCCTTCCCCCAGGCCAGCGCCATTCCTGCCTTGGGCGGGGCCGCTGCTGCCGCTTCGGTGACTGTGGCGCCTGTGGTACAAGGAGGCAGCCTGACGACCCAGCAATCAATTGATCATTTTAATACCGCTGAACTCGCCATCATCAGTAACACGGCCAAGTCCCTTGGTGTTGCCGATGCTGAGGCCTTAACGCCCGCCCAATTGCAAAAGTTGCTGCAGGCTGCCACCCTTTCGATGCGTAAGCGCAATCTGCAGACCCAGGGCACGATCACGCCAATTTTCCTGGGCCTACGGCACGACGAGTCGGTATTACTTGCTGCCAAGCCTGGCTTCACGGTTTCTGATGCTGGCAGCTTAACTGGCTACTTTGCCGCAGCACGTTATAATCCTGTGATCCTTAGTATCCGCTATAGTGAGGCCAAGGGGCGCACTGCAAGCCCGAATGCAGATGCCTTCCTTGACTACACCTTGATTCCAGCGGATGGGCCCATCATCGGCCACCGGATGGAGTTGGCTTCCAGTCATTTTTCCGGCCTGCTGAAACAGCTCTATGGCAGTCTTTCGCGCCAAGAGCCCCTTAATGTGGCCGATCGGGCTTCTGCCTCTAGGCAGCTGCATGGCTTGCTGATCGGTCCGGTTGCGGACCAGCTGCGCAATCACAAAATCACCACGATTTTGATCGCCGCTGATCGGGGTTTGCAGGGGGTCCCATTTGCGGCCCTGCATGATGGCCAGCAGTTCTTCGGTGATCGCTACGCTTTTTCGTTAACACCTGCCCTTTCGCTTACTGATTTGAAGCTGCAGGATGACACGACCAATCGCTTACTGACCTTCGGCGCTTCTCAGTTCAATGATGGCTTGGCACCGCTTCCGCTTGTGCCTCAGGAATTAGAGAAGATCTCTGCCCTGCAAACCAGTGAGGCCCTGCTCAACCGTTCGTTTACACCCAAGAGCCTCCTAGGGGCGGCCAGTGATCCTCGCTATGGCTGGATCCATGTGGCAACCCATGCGGAGTTTCTGCCGGGGGGGCCCTCCCAGTCCCGGTTGTTTACGGGGACGGACCCCTTGCCCCTGTCTGCCTTTGCTGGCCTGCGCAAGACCCGGCAGGAGCGCCCTATAGATCTTTTTACTTTAAGTGCCTGTCGCACGGCCCTGGGTGATTCGGAGAGTGAGCTTGGTTTTGCTGGCCTAGCGATCCAGGCCGGGGCCCGCAGCGCGATTGGCACCCTTTGGTATGTGGATGATGTGGCCACTTCAGCCTATTTCATTCAGGTGTATCGCTATCTCAAGCAAGGGCTTCCCAAAGCGGAGGCGCTTCAAGCTACGCGCCGAGACTTCAGCAAGGGCAGGGTTCAGCTGGCTGGCAACAAAATTATTGGCTCCGATGGTGAGCTGTTACTTGACAATTTGAGTGTGCCCCAACAAAGACGGGTGGCAACTGGTCTGGCTAATCCCTATTTCTGGGCCGGCATTGAAATGGTGGGTGCCCCATGGTGAAGCGGATTCGGCACTCCTGTGTTGTTGGTTCCTCGTGGAGCTGGACCGTGCTTGGAGTGCAGCTCCATGAAGATTGGCAGCCAGGCTTCTCTGACTATGATTTGATGGAGTATATACAGCCTATGGTGATGGTGCCCCTACTGGTCGTTGAACCGGTAGGGCTCCCCCTCCACCCTCAGGCAGGCGCTGATTACAAGATCCGCGAAGCGTTTACTTTTTTCTCCGGGACTGTGCCGTAGCCAAGCAGCCTGGTGTTTAAGTCCCACGCCTTTATGGCCAGGTCCCAAGCTCTTCCATCCTTTCAATGCTTTGCCATGATTAATCCTCAGTCATTCATCGCTCGCATCTTCAACCTGGTTTCGCCCCGGCCCCAACCAGCCAGGTGTCTGCCTTTGCTGGTGGGGCTCCTCGGCTGTTTGGCCATTGGATCCCAGGCCTGGGCAGAGGCGAATTTAAGGAGTTCGTTCCCCGGCCGCCGAGTGGGCGGGGGAACCCGCGGGGAGTGCACCGCTAGGCTTGTGGCCCATCTGGTGCCGAATTCGAATGTCTTTGCTCCCGGGTCCAGTGGGTTGATTGCAATTCTGCAAGGTCCTAGTGCCAATCTTAGTCCCCTGATTGTTGCGTTTAAGCCGGCAAATTCCGCTGGTGTCGTTGAGCCAAGGGCCTCCCTGTTGGAGAGCCGGGAACTTCCGCCGGCCCCTGTGGGTCTCGTATTGCTGAAGGCTCCGTCGCTTGCAGGTGCGGTCCAATGGGAAAGCAGTTATCGCTGTGGGGGTGGGCTTGCCGATGCCGACCCCCTCAATTTCGTTTCGGCCGGGGCGCCGCCTGCGCTGAGCCTGTTGGTGAAGACGGCAGAGCCGGTTGATCGGCAGATTCAAGCTGAGTTGGCCCAATGGAAGCCCCGTTGCGGTGGCACGATTGCCAGGGAGCAGGTTGCCAAGATTTTTGCGCTTGACGAGGTGCTGGGCCCTGACTGGCCGGCCCAATTACCCCTTCGCTGTTCGTGATCGTTTTCCGCATGAAGCCGTGGCTGCGTCTCAAGGCGAATGGCCTGCAAGCAAACAGGTTTCTTCGCCTATTAGCCCCCTTTGGGATAGGCCTTGGCTGTCTGGGGGCCCTCCAGCTGTCCGGTGTCGGTGAAGCGCTCGATCTGCTGATCTACGACACGGCGGTGGTTCTGCGTCCTGCTCCGGGGCGAGTGCCCTGGCCCATTCGCCTGATCGGTCTCACGGAGCAAGACATTCGGCGCTTCGGTTGGCCGATGCAGGATGCCTTGCTGGCCCGGGCGATTGATCGCTTGCGGGCCGATGGAGTCAAGGCGATCGGGATCGATTTCTATCGGGATAAGGGTGTGGAACCGGGCGCGGCCCTGTTGCGGCAGCGCATCCGCAGCCATCCGGAGATCGTCACGATCTTCAATGTGGCGGCATCGATTCCCAGCCCGCCTGGAACCCCAACCCAGCAGAAATCCTTTAACGATCTGATCGTCGATGCCGATGGGGTGGTGCGGCGCGATCTGCTCCATGTGGAGGGCCAGCCGCCCGACTATGTGTCCCTGCCACTGCGGCTCTTCGAGCTCAGCAAGGGTGATCAAACCTTGCGTGATCAGTTTAAGAGTGCGGCCATGGAGCGCTCCTGGCTTCGCAGTGATTCAGGGGGCTACCGCGGACAGGATGCGGCCGGACTTCAGCGCATGTTGCCCTTTTACAAGCCCAATAGTTTCCCCAGTTGGAGTATCGGCGACTTGCTAGATGGCGCCATTCCCCCTAGGGAACTGAAAGGCACGATTGTGCTGATCGGTAGCCGTGCCGCCTCCCTACGTGATAACTTCCACACCCCATTTACGCGCTTTGGCAACCAGGCCAACCTGGCGACCACCGATGGCGTTGAGATCCATGCCCAGCGGTTAGCCTCGCTGTTTGATCTCCAGGCCGGCGGCCGCTTCCAGATGGTTGCCCTGCCTGCCTGGTTGAACCACGGTCTGGTACTGGTCGCCCTAGCCCTGGGCATTTTGATCGGCGAACGTCCTAAATCGTTTGTGCGAAGTGCCTTTCTGGTCCTGTTTGCTGAGGTTGCTCTGCTGGCTGCCAGCATCGGCCTGTTGTTGGTCGGTTTCTGGGTTGGCATCAGTTTGCCGATGGCGGGGCTGGCCTTGATGGTCGTCGCCAGCTGGATTCGCCGGGCGGCGGTCAGCCAGGAGCATCGCCGTCAATTTGAGCGTCTGCTGGGCCAAACCACGTCGCCAGCGGTCGCCGCTGAGCTTTGGAACCAGCGCGAAACCTTGCTTACGAATGGCCGCTTCCCTGGTCGGGAATTGCCCCTCACGATGATGCTTGCAGACACGGTGCGTTTCAGTTCCGTGGGTGAGTGGATGGCACCTGCAGAGCTGCTCGACTGGATCAATATTGGCATGGAAAAATTTGTTGAAATTATTAATAGAAATGGTGGCATGGTGAATAAGTTCACCGGTGATGGTTTTCTGGCCGTGTTTGGGGCTCCCCTCTCCGTCGATGCCTGTGCCAATGCTGAGGCTGCCGTCTCTGCTGCTAGGGAGATTCAATTGGCAATCACCGGCATGATGGTCGAACTCAAGGATCGGGGTCTGCCGCCCATTCGTTTGCGCATCGGAATCTGTAGTGGCCCCGTGATCACCGGTTCGATGGGGGGGAGTTCAAGGATGGAATATGCGGTGATTGGCGATGCGGTCAATATCAGCGCCCGACTTGAATCCCTCAGTAAGGAGCGTATGGGGAACGACTGTCGGGTCTTGATCGCTTCCGACACCAAGGATTTGCTGGAGGAGGGCCGTTGGCGTTTGGATCCCTGGGGTCCCCAGTCCGTCAAGGGTCGGGAGCAGCCGGTGGATGTCTATGAATTGGAAAGTGGCGAGGACCCTGGGGTCGCCCAGGTCCCCTAGCTGCCAATCCCAGCCCTAGGTCCCTATCGCCGGGCTGGTGTGCCCCTGGCCTGGCGCCTGATTGGGATCGGGTCAATCCCGGCTGGAGCTGGAGTGGGGAGATCCATGGCCTGGACAACCGGGGGGTTTGCTGCCCTTGGCGCTTTTCTCGCTTGAGGCGCCATGGTGGGAATTGTTGCCCGGCTATCGATGGGTTCCCCAACTCGCCCCTGGTTCTGCCCCCTGGCCGGCCTGGTGCCAGCGCTGCTGGTGATGATCGGGGGGCTGCCTGTTGTCGCCCAGGATCCGGCGGCCCACCACCATCACCAAGGCGTCGGAGTGGGGCCAGCCGCCGGTGGCGCCGCTAGCCCGGGCGCCCCTTCCACCAACCATGGGGCCCACGGCCATGACTTGGGGCCCGCTGGTGACACCTACGACCTGCGTTTCATCGATGGCATGGTGCAACACCACACCGGTGCCCTGCGCATGAGCGAATTCGTCTTTGACATCGGCTCACCGGGCGTGGGTGCCCTGGCGGCGTCGATCTGGAGCGACCAGGCCCAGGAGATCAAGGCCATGGGGCAATGGCGCAAGGCCTGGTACCCAGACGCCCCGGTGTATCCCGTGGCCTATCGACCCGGCGCTGACCCCAATTCGATCGCCGGCCTGCAGCCCATGACCGCTGAGCAAATCGCGTCCATGCGCATGCTCAATGGTCTGCCAACCAAGGCCAACCGGGTGACCTGGTTCCTGGAGGGCATGCTCCACCACCATGGTGGCGCCTTAACCATGGCCCACGATGCGTTGCGCAAAAGCCATAACCCCACAATCGTGCGACTGGCCCGCTCGATTATCTCGGCCCAGCGCCATGAAATCGTGCGCCTGCGTCAGATGCTGCAGCATGACGGCCTAAAGAAGCCTGAGTATTTTCACTATGATGGGCTATTCTCATTTCCTTGATTTATGACTCCCAGGTATTGCCGGCGCCACCTACCTGATTCTTTTTAAATGGCTTGAATTGTGCTAGGAATCTAAAGCGGAAGTAGTTCCTTGGCTGCGAGATCGGGACGTCGCACCAGGGCAAACAGGGTACCGGCATTGCCTCGGCAGATGCGCAGCTCCCGATCGAGCACGGTGATATCGAGCCAGGCGGGAAAGCTTTGGCGCACGGCGGCGAGCAGTTCCAGTCGGTTGCCGCCGAGGCGTGGCCCGATCCAGCCGCCCCGTTGGAACTGCACCGATACCCGTTGGGGCGGGCAGACCTCTAGGGCCGCCACCACGCTGATCGCTGCGATCGAGCCGAGGGGTCCCTTGAGCCGCAGCAGGTTCATGCCCAGGCCCCGGTTCGGATCGAGCACCTGCAGGTTCTCCAGCCAGGGGGCTTCCCGCAGCCAGGGTTGGCGGCTCGAGCTCCAGCGCAGCTCCCATACCCCGGCGAGCAGCGCCTCGTCCCGCCCTAAATCGGCCGGCTGCTCCCGTTCGAGCTGCTCCACCAGGTCCCGGGTGGCCGAGTCCCCCCCGGTGGATGGCCGGGCTAGCGGGCCGGCGCTGGGCGCCTGCAGGGCCTCGAGCAGGCGTTGGCGAGGGTTGCTCACCCGGTTACCAGGAGGGGTTGAGCAGCCAGGCGAGCCCTAGGCCCAGCTGGCCCACAATGCCCTTGCCCGTGAGCCATTCGCCCAGCAGGGCCGCACTGAAACCAACCATGGCGGCGCGGCCATTGAGCTGCTCCACCCCGGCCAGGGCGCTGACGTTCCAGGGCCTGGCGGTTGTGAGGCTTTCGCCGAACTTCTCGACGGGTTCGTACTGGTAAGCGTCGTTGGCCAAGGCTCTTGATGGGGATTAGGACGCCGAGCCTATGGCGCTTGACCAGAGTCCTGCGGGTGGCCGGCCCTGGGCGGCGCAGCCCCCCTGCGCCATTGACGCCCTGCTGGCGCCGCGCCAGGCCCTGGGCTCGAAAGGGGGCCGCTAGCCCTGGGGTGTGGAGGCTCTGGAGCAGATGGGGAGGGGTGAGATGGCCAGCGGAGAGCCAGTCCCCCCCCGGCCCCTGGCCCAGGCAGGGCCCGGGGGGGTGGGCGCCGATTCGCGCATCAGCCAACTGGTCGCCGACCAGCAGCTCCGAGCGGAGGGCCTGATCGAGGTGCTGCACCGCCTTCAGGCCCTTGACGGCTACCTGGCCAAGGCGAGCCTCCGTCAAGTGGCCGAGGAGCTGGGCCTGCCCCTCAGCCGCGTCTATGGGGTAGCAAGTTTTTATCACCTGTTTCGCCTGGAGCCGCCCCAGGGCCATCGCTGCGCCGTCTGCCTGGGTAGCGCCTGTTTTGTGCTTGGAGCCTCCCGCCTGGTCGCCCGGCTGGAGCAGCGTCTGGGCTTACGTCTTGAGCCCCCGGCGGGGTCGGCGAATGGCCCCCCTGTCGGCCTAGGCCTGGCCAGGGCCAGCCAGGGGGGCCAGCCGGCGCCAGGCCCAGGTGCCCCTCCCCTTGGGCCCGCCCGGCACCCGGGGGGATGGAGCCTGGAGCCGGTGAGTTGTCTGGGGGCCTGCGGCCAGGCGCCGTTGCTGGTGCTGGATGGCGCCTTGGCCCTGCGCTTGCCGATCGCCGACCCGGCTGCCCTGGAGGCCCGGCTCGATCGTTTGGGCTTGCCCCGCTCGCCGGGCCCCCAGGCCCCTGGGGCGAAGGAGCCAGGGGCCTGGGGGCCAGAGCTGGTGCTGGCCGGGGAGCGCTGATGGCAACCGTTGGGGCGCTGCCAAGGCCCAGGGAGCCAGCTGGTGAGCTAGCGCAGAGGAGCCCAGTCACGCCTGGACGCCAACTGCGCTGCTGCACGGCCAGTGGCTGCCGGGCCGGGGGCGCTGGGCCGCTGATTGAGGCGTTGCGCCAGGCCCAGGCGGTTGCCGATCCAGCCGCGAACGGCTTGGTCATCAAATCAGTGGGCTGCCTGCGGCTCTGCAGCCGCGGGCCCCTGCTGGCCTGGGATGGCCCCGGCGGTCCCGCCCTGTTTGCCCTGGGCAGCACCGATCCCGGCACGGCGCCAGGAGCGGCGATCGGCCCAGAGCAGGCCCGGGCCCTGGTGCTGGCGGCGGCCACGGCCCCTGGCCCCGACACGCTCGCGGCCTTGGATCTGGAGGCTTGGCGGCCCCAGGCACTCCTGCCCGAAGGGTCCCCTTCCCCTGGACCCTCACCCGTGGGGGTCGCCAGCGCGCCGCCCCCGAGCCCCGGGGGCATCGGCCTCACCTGGGACCAGATGGATCTGGACCATCCCTTTTTTGCGCTGCAGCAGCCCCTGGTGCTGTTGCACTGCGGCTGGATCGACCCGGACTCGATCGAGGAGGCCCTCGCCCTCGGCACCTACGGCCAGTGGCGCCGTTGCCGCTCCGACCTCAGCCCCGAGGCGGTGCGCGCCATGGTGCACCGCAGTGGCCTGCGCGGCCGCGGCGGCGCCGGCTACCCCACCGGCCTCAAGTGGGACACGGTGGCCCTGCAGCCGCCGGGGCCCCGCTTTGTGGTGTGCAACGCCGATGAGGGCGATCCGGGCGCCTTCATGGACCGCAGCGTGCTCGAGGGCGATCCCCATCGGCTGCTGGAAGGACTGGCGATCGCCGCCTTTGCCGTTGGTGCCGAGAGCGGCTTCCTCTACGTGCGAGCCGAATACCCCCTGGCGATCGAGCGGCTGCGGCGGGCCCTAAAGCAGGCCCACCAGAAGGGAATTTTGGGGCCGGGCACCGGCCTGGAGCTGGAGTTGCGCGTGGGGGCCGGGGCCTACGTCTGCGGCGAGGAAACGGCCCTGCTGCAATCGATCCAGGGGCAGCGGGGCCAGCCCCGGCCCCGGCCCCCTTACCCGGCCCAATCGGGGCTCTGGGGGGCGCCCACCCTGATCAACAACGTCGAAACCCTGGCGGCGGTGCCGGCGATCCTGCGCCGGGGCGCCGAGTGGTTTGCGGCGATCGGCACGGATACCAGCAAGGGCACCAAGGTGTTTTCCCTCTCCGGAGCGGTGCGCCGCACGGGCCTGGTGGAGGTGCCGATGGGCACCAGCCTGCGCACCGTGGTTGAAACCATGGGCGGCGGGGTGCCCGCGGCCCCTGGTTCGCCTGGGGGCGGCGTGAAAGCGGTGCAGACCGGCGGGCCCTCGGGGGGCTGCATTCCCGCCCACTTGCTCGACACGCCCGTGGACTACGAGAGCCTCCAGGCCCTGGGCTCGGCCATGGGCTCGGGCGGCATGGTGGTGGTGGGGGAGGCGATGGCGATGCCGGAGTTGGCGCGCCATTTCATGCACTTCAGCGTCGAGGAGAGCTGCGGCAAATGCCTGCCCTGTCGCGCTGGCACGGTGCAGCTGGAGCAGCTGCTTGATCGGCTGCTGGCGGGCCTGGCCGAGCCCGGGGAGCTGGACCAGCTGGAGCAGCTCTGCCGGATGGTCAAGGCCACCAGCCTCTGCGGCCTGGGCCAAGCGGCCCCTAACCCGGTGCTGAGCGCCCTGCGCCACTTCCGAGCCGAGTTCCTGGCGGCCTGCCGGGCGGAATCCCCGCGGGCAGCCTTCGCCAGGGAGCCCTTCCCCGCGGGCCCAGCGCTGGGGCCCCTGCCCGGAGGCCGCCCCTGATGGTGGCGCTCACCCTGCGGATCGATGGCCAGGCGGTGGCCGTGCCGGCCGGCTCGAGCCTGCTGGCCGCCACCCGGTTGGCGGGGTTAGCGCTGCCGGTGTTGTGCCACCTCGATGGCTTGACGCCCGTGGGTGCCTGCCGCCTCTGTTTGGTTGCGATCGAAGGCCAGAGCAAACTCCAGCCCGCCTGCACCAGCGAAGCCTTGGAGGGCCAGGTGGTGGCGACCAACACCGCGGAACTGCGGGAGCTGCGGCGGATGGCGGTGGAACTGTTTTTCGCCGAGGGCAACCACGTGTGCGCCTACTGCGTCGCTAGCGGCGCCTGCGAACTGCAGGCGATGGCGGTGACCGTGGGCATGGACCACAGCCGCTTTCCCTACCAATACCCCCTTAGGGATGTGGATGCCTCCCACCCCCTATTCAGCCTCGATGCCAACCGCTGCATCCTCTGCAGCCGCTGCGTGCGCGTCTGCGCTGAGCTGGAAGGGGCCCATGTGTGGGACATCGCCGGCCGGGGCCGCCACTGCCGGCTCGTGGCCGGCCTGGACCAACCCTGGGGCGAGGTCGATGCCTGCACCTCCTGCGGCCAATGCGTGGAGGCCTGCCCCACCGGCGCCCTGTTCCACAAGGACGACAGCACCGCCGAGAAGCATCCCCACCCGATCCGGGCCCTGCAGCTGCGCCGGGTCCACGACCTGCCCCCCAGGCCAGATCCATGACCCCCGCCCCTGCTCCTGACGCAACAGCTGCTGCTGAAGCAACAGCCACGTCTGATGCAACAGCCACGTCTGACG
>Ga0310333_100106_pt1 | contig 23284 bp, 17 predicted proteins | sample LakMicSRFTotalB7_FD_195547 | JGI IMG/M metagenome (GOLD analysis project Ga0310333, IMG submission 195547) | Enriched freshwater cyanobacterial communities from Lake Michigan, Michigan, United States - MI23.SRFL.Total.B7 (v2) (version 2) | ecosystem: Environmental > Aquatic > Freshwater > Lake... | reverse complement strand
GGGGGAGGTGCTGCATCTGCCCAGCTTGGAGCGGCAACTGGTGGCTCTGCGCAGCATCCCCGGCGTCGGACAGATCAAGGGCAGCCTGGGACGCCTGGGCAGTGACCCCACCGAAGCGATCCTGAACCTGGCGATCGAACCGGTGGCGGCACCCTGGACCGGCGACGTCAGCCTGCGCAATGACGGCAATGCCGGCAGCGGTGAATGGCGAGCCGTCGGCGTGGTGCTCAAGAACAACCTGGCCACCCGCGGCGACACCTTTCTGGTGTACGGCGAACTGAACGCTGATCAGGACCCTGAGCTGGGCGCCGTGATCACCTCGCTCAGCTACAGCCTTCCCCTCGCCAGCCGGCTGAACCTCACCTCGTCGTTCGGCTACAGCCGCCGCAATCTGGTGGAGGCCACAGGCGCCGCCCACGACGTCTCCTTCACCCAGTTCCAGGGTCTGGGCCAACTGGAGTGGACGCTCAGGCAGGACCTCAACCAACGCTGGATGCTGTTCGGCGGCTTCAGCGGCAACAGCTCTTCCAGCTCACTGGCGGGAGCTTCGTTTCCGCTGCTGGGGGGCAGCCAGGGACCGGTCTCCCAGATCAGCACCGGTTACCTGCGGGCGGGCCTGGCCTATGGCGGCAACCGGGGCCCGGTGGCCTGGGGCGGCAACATTTACGGCCTGCAGGGCATTGCCGGGGTCAGCACCAGCGAACAGTTGGCCTCCCTGGCCAGCGTCGGCATCGACCCCGGCCAGTCACGGGCCCTGGGGGGACTGTTGAGCGTGGCCTGGGCGCTGACCGATCGGTTGCAGTTCAACGGCCGCGTCGCCGGACAGATCGCCTTCAACGAACTCACCAACGACATGGGCTTTGCGCTGGGCAGCGATGTGGGCCTCAAGGGGCTGCCCGGCACCTTCATCAGCGGCGACAACGGCTACCTGTGGGCCACCGAGCTGGCCTACACCGTCTGGCGCAACAGCCAGCAGGCGGTGCAGCTGGTGCCGTTCATCGGCTACGGCGGCATCAGCTACCAACGCAGCGGCATCTGGACCAGCGACACGGTCGGCTCGGGCGGCGGACTGGTGCGCTGGCTGGCGGGTCGACACTGGACCCTCGAGCTGGGCTGGATCACGCCGTTGGACGAAGGCCAACGGGTCTACTGGAACAGCTGGCTGCTGGGCAGCGGCGTCTACTCCAAGATTCAGTACAGGTTCTGAATCCGGCCATGGCAGCACTCGCAAGCGTCGACCAGGCCCGCCAGCAACTGCAGGAACGGCTGCGGCTGGGGGCCGAATCAACGGGCCGGCCGGTGGGGCTCGCCAACGGCCAGGTGCTGTTTGAGACCAACGACGCCAGCGACGGTCTGTACGTGCTCGAGCAGGGCGGCCTGCGGATCACGATCCGCAACCCCTCGGGCGATGTGATCGAACTGGCTCGGCTGAGCCCTGGTGCCGTGATCGGCGAGATGTCGCTGCTGGGGGAAGCCACCCGCTCGGCCAGCTGCAGCGCCCTGACGGACGACACCCAGCTGCTGTTCATCGATCGCGAGCAGGCGCTGCAGTTGATTGACGGGGACGCGCTGGCCCGCCAGGCCCTGGTGCTGATCCTCAGCGAACGGGCCCGCAACATGGTGCGCTTCATCCACGACTTCAGCCACCTGACGGCCCTGGTGGCCAACGGCGATTACGCCGGCGTGCAGACCCTGATCAGCAGCAGCGGCAGCGGCGACCCGGCGGTCAAGGCCGCCCGCGATGCCTTCCGCTGCATGCTCGAGCGGGTGCAGCAGCGCGAAGCCGAGCTGCAGTCGACGATCGCCACCCTCAGCCTCGAGATCGACCACCAGCGGGCCGCCCAGGAGGTCGAATCGATCCTGGGTGCCAGCAGCTTTCAGGCCCTGCAGCAGAACGCGACCGACCTGCGTAGGCGTCTGCGGGGCGACTGAAAGCAGCCTTTGCGGCAGCGCTCAGTGGGCGCCGCCGCGCAAGGTCAGGGCGTTGAGCAAGGCGAACACCACTGCCCCGATCACAAACCACAGAAACGAGGTGTCCTCGGGCTTGCGCAGCTCCACCCGGAAGACGTTGTAGATGATGATGCCGGCCAGCAGCGAGAAGGCGGCCAGCAACACGACGTTGGGCAGGGCCCCGATCGCCGCCAGCACCGATGCCACGATCAGCACCGGCACCACCAGACGCGGCGCCAGGCTGGCAAAACGGCGTTCGTCCTCTTCACAGGTGGCCAGAACATCGAAGCCCAGATGCAGGGCAAAGGTGATCAGATAAAGGACCGCCGAGACCATCCCGTTCAGGTGACTGAACTGGAACGGCAGGGTCAACAGGACCAGGGCCGCATAGCCGGTGAACACGCCAAGGCTGATGGCGAAATTCGAACGTTTTTCAGCCGCCTTGACGCCGACGAATTTCCATTCGCCCATCGCCTCGTGGGCGGCCGTGGCCTGCTGCAGGCAGTAATGCTGAATGCCCTTGTAGATCAACAGGCCCAGCAGCGCCAGCCCAAAGGCCAGCGTCGGCGGGCCGTGCAGCTCGGTGTTGATCACACTGAGCTCGGGCAACAGCAGCAACAGCACGTAGGCCGCTGCCAGTCCCCCCGAAAACGAGCGCAACGCCGTGGGCCAGCGCAGGGCCTTCGGCTGTTGGCGATTGTCGCTGTGCTCGAGCAGCTCGAGCAGCGGCCGGGCCCGCAGCACCACGGCCAGCACCGCCAGCAGCAGCAGCGCCAGACCCAGCTCCTGGGGCAGGCTGGGACCGTGGGCTGCGGCGGCATAGCCAGCGGCCGGGGCATGGCCAGCAGCATCCTTGTGGATGTCAGCGGCTGGGGCCGCAGCGGTGGCCGCCGCGGCAAGCAAGGTCGAGGTGATCGTCAGCATTGGGTTTCGGGGCGATCAGGAGCGCAGGGCGGCGACCGCCTGGGCCACCTCCCGCAGGGTCACCGACAGCGGATGGTCGGGCTGCTGCAGACAGAACAACCCATTGCCGCCGTACCGCATGATCTCGTCGGACTGGGGCAGGATCGCCAGGCACTGGTCCCCGTAGGTCTGCTCGATCGTGGTCTTCAGGTTGGGCCAATCAAGGCTGGTGATCGCCTTGTTGACCACGAAGCGCAAGGCCGGCACCCCCAGCTTGCGGGCCACATCGACGGTGACGGCGGTGCCCTGGTAGTCCTGGCGATCAGGACGCAGCAACATCAGCAGCAGATCGGCGACCGTGATCGACATCAACGTCGTTTCGTTGATGCCCGGATGGGTGTCGACAAACAGAAAGTCGAGTGCCGCCGCCTTGCCAAAGTCGCGATAGACGTCGACCAGCTGCTCGAGTCCGTAGCCCTCTTTGACGATCTGGGCGATGTCGCCGGGCTTGGGACTGCCCGCCAGCAGCAAGATGCGTCCGTCACCCCCGAGTCCCTCGGGCGTGACGTCGATCATCGCCCTGTTGACGTCGTAATGGCGATAGAGGACACCGTTGACGGTGGTAGCCGGTTGATCCTGTCCAAACAGGATGTGCACACCCGGTGAGGGCAGATCGGTGTCCACCACCCCGACCCGATGGCCGCAGCGGGCCAGCTCGAGCGCCAGGTTGGCGGTGACGTTCGACTTGCCGGTGCCACCCCGGTAGCTGTGGGTGGCGATGATCATGGGTTGGGCCATGGGCTGGATGCTGAAGGTGCCGCCTTGGCTTGTCAATCAACCGGATGGGCCGGCCCGTTGCCGCCGGACCCCGATCCGGCCAGGGTGGAAGACCCGTCACTGCGGCAACCTGCTGTGATCTCGCGCAAACGCTCGGCCGCGGCGGCCAGGGTCCTGGCCTCGTACGGCATCGCCGCCCTGCTGCTGTGGGGGCTCGAGCGCAGCCAGTTGGCCGAAGCGGTCAACCTGCTCGTCTACGACCTGATCACCAACCTGCGGCCGGCCGACTCAGGCCGGCCGCAGCCGATCGCGATCATCGGCATCAGCGAAGCCGACATCAGAACCTACGGCTGGCCGATCGACGACAGCCTGCTGTGCCGCGCCATCGATCGCCTCGACGCCGCAGGGGTACGCGCCATCGGCCTGGACCTGTACCGCGACAAGGGCGTCGGCCCCCAGCAGCAGTGCCTGCGCGATGCCGTGCGCAGCAACCCTCGCCTGGTCTCGATCTTCAATGTGGCCGAAGCGATCGAGCCGATCCCAGGCACACCGCCCACGCAACGGGCCTACAACGACCTGGTGATCGATCGGGATGGGGTTATACGGCGCGATCTGATCCATGTCGGCGGTCAGGACGACACCGTCGTCACCCTGCCGATGCGCCTACTTGAGGTTGAACGCGGCAACAACAACCTGCGGCGGCGGATCGAGCGGGGCCAACCCCCGATCCAATGGCTTGGGCCGGATTCAGGGGGGTACTACGGCATCGACACCGCCGGCTATCAGCAGATGCTGCCCTTTCTGCAGCCGGGCAGTTACCGCCAGTGGACCCTGCAGCAGCTGTTGAACGACCAGGTGCCGGCGGCAGACCTGCGCGGCAGCACCGCCCTGATCGGCAGCACCGCGCCCTCGTTGCGGGATCTGTTCGAAGTGCCCCACACCCGTTTTCGCGCCGGGGCCGCGCCGATGCTGATGCCGGGCGTCGAGGTGCACGCCAACCGCCTGGTGGCCCTGCGCAACAGCGACCGCGAGCCGATCTGGAGCGCCAGTATCGCCTTCACCAACGCCATCGTGCTGGTGGCTGCCTTGCTGGGGGCCCTGGTGGCCGAGCGCAGCTCGCCGATGCGCCGCGGCCTGCTGCTGCTGTCGCTGTTGATCGCCGGCTGGATGGGCGCCGCGATCGGCCTGTTGCTGCAGGCGCAGATCTGGCTCGAGCTCAGCGAACCGGTGGCGGCGCTGCTGCTGTTCGGCGGCACCGGCCTGCTGCGGCGGGGTGCCCTGGCCCAGCAGCAGCGCCAGCAGATCCAACGGCTGCTGGGCCAGACCACCTCGCCAGCGGTGGCCAACCAGCTGTGGAACCAACGCGAGACCCTGCTGAGCGACGGCCGTTTTGAAGGCCGCCAGCTGCCGGTGACGGTGCTGTTCTCGGACACCCGCAACTTCACCACCGTCTCAGAGGGACTGGCCCCGGCCGACCTGCTCAACTGGCTCAACCGCGGCATGGCCCACTGCGTACCGGCCATCAGCCGTCACGGGGGCATGGTCAACAAATTCACCGGCGACGGCTTTCTGGCGGTGTTCGGTGCTCCAGTGGGCGACAGCCCCGCAGCCGATGCCCGTGCGGCCCTGCGCACCGCGCTTGAGATTCAGCAGGGCATGGAGCAGCTGAACGTCGAGCTGGGTGCCGAAGGGGCCCCCACCATGGCCCTGCGCATCGGCATGCATTCGGGCCCGGTGCTGGCCGGTTCGATGGGCAGCAGTGAACGGCTCGAATACGCCGTCATCGGCGACACGGTCAACTGCGCTTCACGCCTCGAGAGCATCGAAAAGCACCGGCACAACAACCTCTGCCGGGTGCTGGTCTCGAGCGCGACCCGCGAGCTGCTGCTGCAGGACGCCAGCCCCGACGAACGGGCCTGGTGCGCGCGGCTGCTGTGGGAGGACTGGGGCAGCCTTCAGGTCAAGGGGCGCAACGAACCGCTGCAGATCTGGGAGCTCAGGGGCATCGCACCGGCAGCTGCTGGGGCCACTCGGGGGTGATCGCATCCGCCAGGCCGAAGCTCTGGGCCAGGCTGGCGGTGGCGACGGTCTTGCCGCACTGGCGACGCAACTGCTGCAACGCCGCTGCCACAGCCTTGTCGTCAGCCTGGGGATCGCTCACCAGCAGGCTGACCGCCGGCGGCGAGGCGCTCTGCACAAAATCGAGGCTGTCGGCGGCCCCCGCACCACTGCCGCCCCCTTCACAGCGGTAACCCGACTCCCAGATCGTGGCGGTCTTGACCGCCGGAATCGTCAGCAGCACCACTCCGGCCGGCGCCGCCGGCAGGTCGCGGGCGCTGACCTGGGCCGACGCTGCGGCGCTGGTGCCAGCGTTGTTGAGCGGTCTGAAGCTCAGCTGCAGGGGCCGGGGCTGGGCGGTGGGGCCTTCGAGCAGGCCGATCGTGACCCCGCTGCCGGGGGCGAACACGCTGTTGGCCGGCACCAGATTGGCCAACAACCGGGCACTGCATTCGCCCCGGGTTCCTCCACCGATGCGCCTCCCCGGAAAGGTGTTGCGCAGATTCGGCTGGGCGGCGGCTGCCAGGGGCCCGGCCACCAGCAGCAGCGTGGCCAGGGGCCCCAGCACCCGGCCGGCGACACGGTTGGTGACGAACATCACGCTGTTGTCAGGTTCACCCAGGATGGAATGGCAGACCTGAAGATGCCAACCGATGCCAGGGGCTCCTTTCAGCGGCGGCGATGCGGTGCGCCTCGGCTTGCTCAGCAGAGCCGAGGCACCGGCGCTCGAACCGCTGCTGCAGCGCTGCATCCAGCGGCAGGTCGAAGCCGGCGCGGTGGTGCTGGCTGGCAACACCGCCAACAATACTGCTGCGATCCTGCTCGAGGGCAGCCTGGCGGTGCTGCTGCAACCCGACGGCGGTGCCCAGGTGGGCAGCGTGGCGGTAGGGGAGCTGGTCGGAGAGGTCTCGGCCCTGACCGGCAGTCCCACCTCGGCCTGGGTGATCGCCAGCGAACCCTCACGGCTGCTCGAACTGGAACGGGAAACCCTGCTGGAGCTGGCCAACCGCTCACACCAGTTCGCCGTGCGCATGCTGGAGACGGTCTGCGGCCGGCTTTACAGCTCCAACCTGCGGGCTCTCAGCAGCGACGCCGCCTCGCGCGAGTTTCAGCGCAAGGCCTACTTCGACCAGCTGACCGGTCTCAAGAACCGCACCTGGCTCAGCCAGCACCTGCCGGCCCTGCTCGACACCCAGCAACACTCCGACGAGGGGCTGCACTTCTTCATGGTCGACATCGACCATTTCAAGCGCTTCAACGACACCTGGGGCCATGCCGCCGGTGACCAGGTGCTGGTGGCGGTGGGAGAGGCCCTGGTCTCGGCGATCCGGCCTGGCGACCACGTGGTGCGGGTCGGCGGCGAAGAGATCCTGGTGCTGGCCAACCAACTGCCGGACAACGCCCAGGCGACGGCGGTGGGCGAGCGGCTGCGGCAAGCCGTCGAGCAGCGCCAGGTTCAGCTCGACGGCAGCGACGAGCTGCTGCAGGTCACGATCTCGGTGGGTGGGGCCCGGCACCAGCCCGGCGAAGCCGGCGAAGCGACCCAGGCAAGGGCTGACGAGGCCCTCTACGCCGCCAAGAACGGCGGCCGCAACCGGGTCGAGCTGGCCGAAGCCACGCTCATGGTGTGGCGCAGAAGGTGACCTCAAGGCTGAGCTGATCGGTGGGTTCGCTCAACTCGCGCGGGTCAAACGGTGCCGGCGCCGGCATCGCCCGGGCCATCGCCGGTAGCGGCGCCGGCCGCACGCCGCCCTCGGACTGGACCTGCAGCGGCCGCAAGGTGTTGAGGCCCAGGGCGGCGGCCAGCATCTGGCCCCGTTGCAGAGCATCGCGGTAGGCCGCCTGCAACAGCTGGCGATTGGCGGCGGCATCGCCGCTGGGGTCGGCCTGGGCTTCCACCGGCGCCAGACGCACACCGGGCAGGCCACCCACCTGGCTGATCAGACTCTGCAGCTGGGCGGGGGCGAGCTGGCCGCTCAGCTGCGAGCTCGCTTCAAATTGCGCTGGTTGGCCCGCCGCAACGGGGCGCTGCCAGACGCTGGGCGAGGTGACGCGCAGCTCCTGCACCTGCAGGGACTGCAGGCTGCGGCGCACCCCATCCAGCCGCTGCTGCAGCTGCAGCAGGGCACCGCTGGCGCTGCTGTCCTCGGCCTCGAGCCGCAGCGTCACCCGCAGCTTGTCGAGGGTGCGCTTGAGCGTGGCGCTGCCGCGGACCTCGAGCACCGCACCCGAACAGCTCAGTTGCAACTGCACCTGGGCAGCACTGACCGGTTGGATCAGTGCCAGGGCAGAGGCAAACAACAGGCCGAATCGACCCATGGCTGGGACCTGGGAACAGGGGTTCCAGCTTGGCCGCTTAGGCCAGAAGCTCAACCAGCTGGCTGCGGGCCTGCTGCAACGCCCCGTCCAACGCAGCACCGTCGCGCCCGCCGGCCTGGGCCAGGTTGGGACGGCCGCCACCGCCACCCCCGCAGACCTTGGCGATGCTGCCGATGAAGGCGCCGGCCTTGGGGCCGGCGGCGATCACCGCCTTGCCAAAGGCCGCCACCAGGATCACCTTGCCCAGATCGGCCGGGTCGGGCAGCCCCCCCAGCACCACCGCAGCCCCGTCACCCAGCTGGTCGGCCAGGCCCTGCGCCGCTCCCTGCAGGCCGGAGCCATCGACCCCGTCGAGCCGGGCCACCAGCAGCTGAAAGGCGCCGCGGGCCTCGGCCTGGGCAACAAGGGCCGCGGCCTTGGCCACGGCCAACTCGCCCTGGGCAGCAGCAAGGGCCTTGGCTGTGACCTTGAGTTCGTCCTGCAGCGCCACCACCCGCTCGACGATCTCGCCGGGCTGGGCCTTGAAGCGTTCACCCAGCTGCCTGACCACCGCATCGCGCTCGTTCAGGTAGGCGAGCACCGCCGGACCGGCAACGGCCTCGATGCGGCGGACGCCGGCGGCCACGCCGCTCTCACTGACGATCTTGAACAGGCCGATCTCGGCGGTGTTGGCCACATGGGTGCCGCCGCAGAGCTCCATCGACACCCCGGGCACGTCGACGACCCGCACCACATCGGCGTACTTCTCACCGAACATGGCGACGGCGCCAGCGGCCTTGGCCTGCTCGATCGCCATCGACCGCACCTGCAGATCGTGGGCTTCGGCGATCCAGCCGTTGATCAACGCCTCGATCTGATCGAGCTCGGCCGCCGTGACCGCGCGCGGACAGTGAAAGTCAAAGCGCAGCCGGTCGAAGTCGACCAGCGATCCGGCCTGGCCGATGCCCGGGTCCACCACCTGTTTCAACGCCGCCTGCAGCAGATGGGTCGCCGTGTGGTTCGCCTGGGCACGGCGACGGCAGGTGCGGTCCACCTGGGCATTGAGCAGATCACCCACCGCCAGGGTGCCCCGCTCGATGCGGCCGCTGTGCACGAACACGCTGCGGTTGCGGGTGACCGAGTCGATGCTGATGATCACCCCGTCGCCCCCAGCACCCGTGCCGCTGAGCAGGCCGCGGTCGCCCACCTGGCCGCCGCCTTCGCCATAGAAGGGCGTGGTGTCGAGCACCAGCTGCACCCCATCGCCGGCACCGGCCCGCTCGGCCGGTTCGCCATTGACAACCAGGGCCACCACACAGCAGGGGTGCTCGAGTTGGTCGTAGCCCTTGAAGGCGGTGGCCTCAGCCGCCGCCGCCACCTGATCGATCGCCCCCTGCAGGGTCAGATCGATGCTGACCGCCGCAGCTTTGGCCCGCTGGCGCTGGGCCTCCATGGCCGCCTCGAACCCGGCCAGATCGACCGTGAGGCCGTGCTCTTCGGCGATCTCCTCGGTGAGTTCAAGCGGGAAACCATAGGTGTCATAGAGCTCAAAGGCCTGGGCCCCGGAGATCTGCCTGGGCTGGGCAGCCAGCACCTCGGCCAGCAGCTTCTCGCCGCGCTCGAGGGTCTCGAGAAACCGCGCCTCTTCGCGGGCCAGCTCGGCCAGAATCACCTCGCGGCGCTCGTCGAGCTGGGGGTAGGCGTCGTGCATCAGGGCGATCGCCGCCTCACCCATCGCCGTCAGAAACGGCTTGTCGATGCCGAGGAGTCGTCCATGGCGGACGACACGCCGCAGCAACCGCCGCAGGATGTAGCCGCGGCCCAGGTTGCTGGCCGTGACCCCGTCGCAGATCAGCTGGGTGATGGCCCGGCTGTGGTCACCGATCACCTTGAGCGACGTCTTGCCCTTGTCGTCGAGTGAGCGGTAGTCGATGCCAGCCAACGACGACGCCGTCTCGATCAACGGGTAGATCAGGTCGGTCTCGTAATTGTTGGAAACGCCCTGAAGGATCTGGGCCATGCGCTCGAGACCCATGCCGGTGTCGATGTTGCGCGCCGCCAGCGGCGTGAGGGTGCCGGCCGCGTCGCGGTTGTACTGCATGAACACCAGGTTGTAGAACTCGATGAAACGGCTGTCGTCCTCCAGATCGATGCCGTCATCGCCCAGCTCGGGCCTGAAGTCGTAGTAGATCTCCGAGCAGGGGCCGCAGGGGCCGGTGGGGCCCGACGCCCAAAAGTTGTCGGCCTCATCCATGCGGATGATGCGCCTGGGGTTAACCCCGACCACGTCACGCCAGATCGCCTCGGCTTCGTCGTCTTCTCTGAAGACGCTGACCACCAGGTTGTTGGGAGACAGGCCGAACACCCCGGTGCTCAGCTCCCAGGCCCATTGGATCGCCTGCTCCTTGAAGTAATCACCGAACGAGAAGTTGCCGAGCATCTCGAAGAACGTGTGGTGCCGGGCGGTGCGACCCACGTTCTCGATGTCGTTGGTGCGGATGCACTTCTGGGAGCTGGTGGCCCGCGGCGCCGGGCGCTGCTGCTGGCCCAGGAACACCGGTTTGAACGGCAGCATGCCGGCGATGGTCAGCAACACCGTCGGGTCGTCCGGCACCAGCGAGGCGCTGGCCATGGGCGTATGGCCGCGCTGCTCGTAAAAGCTGAGGAACGCCTGGCGGATCTCGGCGCCGGTACGGGGGGTGGCGGCCATGACAGAACGACAACATCCTCAGCTGGGCATGATCGCCCAGCGCCCTACCCCTCAGAACAGGCCGAATCCCGGCAGACCAGGCAAAGCAGGGCTAACGGGCAGGGACGGCACGCCGGGCAGCGACAGCAGCAGAGCTGCACCAATGGCAACAGTGCGCACGAACGCCATGGTGGCCAGCCGCTCAGGCGATCATGATCGCGCCCATCCGCTGCGTTGTGGTGTCGTTCAGCCCGGATGCCGGGGATTCTCGTGCCCGACTGCGTCTCCAGTCGCTGAGCTGGGCCCTGGCGGGGGCGCTGGCTGCCGGCGCCAGCGCCCTGCTGCTGGCCCTCGGCACCCACCAGAACGGCTGGCTCGAGCCGGGTCTGCGCAGCGGTGGCTGCGGTTTTTTCTATGGCCTGCTCGCCTTTCACCTGCAACGGGCCGACCCCGAGGACGGCCATCTGCAGGCCGGCCTGGTGGGCGCCGTGTGCGGCATCTGCAGCCTGATGAGCCCGCTGCAGGTGACAGGGGGCCCATCAACAGTGATGATGGACGTGCTTCGCGGGTGGCTGCCGCTCTGGCTCCCCCTGGTTGGCAGTGCCCTGCTGCTCCGCGGAGTGCACCGCCTGCTGCCTGCCCTTCGGCCCTGATTGAGGCCGAACCCATCGGTTCATGAGCCTGCTGCATGCCACCTGGCTGTTTCCGCCCGAAGGCTCGGGTGGTCGCCTGCTGCTGTGGGCCGACACCTGGCGCGTGGCCGAGCCGATCAGCCCCGGCCGCGAGGTCGCCGAGCACCCGTTCAGCCTGGGTGTCGATGACCTGGCCGAATGGCTCGACGACAATGGCCTGTGGTCCGAAGCATTGCGGCCCGCTGCCGGCACCCTGACCCTGCCCAGCCGCAGCCAGGCCGCCAAAGGCAAAAAGCCCACCCCATCGGCTCCCTGGAGCGGGCTGCCGCTGCAGGCCGGCCAGCCCCTGCCCAAAACCGTTGACTGGTGGCCCTGGCGGGTCGAGGGCCTGGCGCTCAAACCCGCCGCCGCGGCCGAATGGTTGAGCCGCCTGCCCCTGTCTGGCGGCAACCCCGAGCTGGCTGACGACCTGCGCTGGTGGAGCCATCTGCAGCGCTGGACCCTGAGCCTGATCGCCCGCGGCCGCTACCTGCCCCTGGTGGAGGAGGGCCGCGCCCACTGGTTGCCGCTGCTCAACCGCGAGGACGACCGCCACCGGCTCGAAGAGTTCGCCATCCGCCTGCCCCAGGTGGCCACCTGCGCGACCGCCGAGCGCAGCGAGGCCGAACTGGCCCAGGCCTGCCGGCGTCCCGGCAGCGGCCGCCTGCGGGTGGCGGGCTTTCTCGAAGCGCTGCTCGATGGTCAGCTGCGGGCTGGCTTCACACCCGACCCCCAGGCCGAGGGACTCGATCCCCTGCTGCAGGCCTGGCAGCAGGGCCTGGGTCCCGGCGATGGCCGCCTCGGCCTCGACGAGGAGGAGACCGAGCGCCTCGAGGTGGCAACCCACCACTGGCGCGAAGCGGTGGCCGGGCGGGTGGCGCCGGCCCGCACCTGTCTGGAGCTGGCCACCCCCGACGACGGCGACGAGCTCTGGAGCCTGAGCTTTGCCCTTCAGGCCGAAGCCGACCCCAGCCTCCGGCTGCCCGCCGCCGAGGTCTGGGCCCTGGGCGCCCGCGACATCTACCTGGGTGAGATCGCCGTGCCCCAACCCAGCCAGCTGCTGCTGGAGGGTCTGGGCCGGGCGCTGACGGTGTTTGAGCCGATCGAACGGGGGCTCGATTCGGCCACCCCCGAGCGCATGCAGCTCACCCCGGCCGAAGCCTTTGTGCTGGTGCGCACCGCCGCCAACCAGCTGCGCGATGTGGGCGTCGGCGTGCTGCTGCCGCCCAGCCTGTCGGGCGGGCTGGCCAGCCGTCTGGGCCTGGCGATCACGGCCGAACTGCCCGCCCAATCGCGGGGCTTCACCCTGGGCGAAAGCCTCGAGTGGCACTGGGAGCTGATGATCGGCGGCGTCACCCTGACGCTCAAGGACCTGGAGCGGCTGCAGGCCAAGCGCAGCCCCCTGGTGCAGCACAAGGGCGCCTGGATCGAGCTGCGCCCCAGCGACCTGCGCAACGCCGAGCGGTTCTGCGCGGCCGACCCGGGGCTCAGCCTTGACGACGCCCTGCGGCTGACCGCCAACGAAGGCGAAACGCTGATGCGCCTGCCGGTGCACCGCTTCGAGGCGGGCCCGCGGCTGCAGGCGGTGCTCGAGCAGTACCACCAGCAGAAGGCCCCCGACCCCCTGCCGGCGCCCGAGGGCTTTGCCGGCCAGCTGCGCCCGTACCAGGAGCGGGGCCTGGGCTGGCTGGCCTTTCTGCACCGCTTCGATCAGGGGGCCTGCCTGGCCGACGACATGGGCCTGGGCAAGACGATCCAGCTGCTGGCCTTTTTGCAGCACCTCAAGGCCGAGAGCGAGCTCAAGCGCCCGGTGCTGCTGGTCGCACCCACCTCGGTGCTCACCAACTGGAAGCGCGAAGCCCACAGCTTCACCCCCGAGCTGGCGGTGCGGGAGCACTACGGCCCCCGGCGTCCCAGCACGGATGCGGCGTTGAAAAAAGCCCTCAAGGGCGTCGATCTGGTGCTGACCAGCTACGGACTGCTGCAACGGGACAGCGAACTGCTCGAAGCGATCGACTGGCAGGGGGTGGTGATCGACGAAGCCCAGGCGATCAAGAACCCCAGTGCCAAACAATCGATGGCGGCCCGCGACCTGGCTCGCCCGGCCAAGACCGGCCGCTTCAGAATTGCCCTGACCGGCACCCCGGTCGAGAACCGGGTCAGCGAGCTGTGGGCGCTGATGGATTTTCTCAACCCCAAGGTGCTGGGCGACGAACCGTTCTTTCGGCAGCGCTACCGCCTGCCGATCGAGCGCTACGGCGACATGTCCTCGCTGCGGGACCTCAAGGCCCGGGTCGGGCCGTTCATTTTGCGGCGGCTCAAGACCGACAGATCGATCATCTCGGACCTGCCCGAGAAGCTCGAGCTCAGCGAATGGGTGGGCCTGGCCCCCGAGCAGAAAAAGCTCTACAACAAAACGGTCGAAGAGAGCCTCGACGCCATCGCCCGCGCGCCGCTGGGCCAGAAGCACGGCCAGGTGCTGGCCCTGCTCACCCGGCTCAAGCAGATCTGCAACCACCCGGCCCTGGCCCTCAAGGAGAGCCCCGAGACCGCCATCGGCAGCAACGGCAGCTTCAGCAGCCGCAGCGCCAAGGTGCAGCGCCTCGAGGAGATCCTCGAGGAGGTGATCGAAGCGGGCGATCGGGCCCTGCTGTTCACCCAATTTGCCGAGTGGGGCCACCTGCTCAAGGCCCATCTGGAGCGCAAATGGCGCGCCCAGGTGCCCTTTTTGCATGGCGGCACCAGCAAGAACGAGCGCCAGGCCATGGTCGATCGGTTCCAGGACGACCCCCGCGGCCCGCAGCTGTTTCTGCTGTCGCTCAAGGCCGGCGGCGTCGGCCTCAACCTGACCCGCGCCAGCCACGTCTTCCACATCGACCGCTGGTGGAACCCGGCCGTCGAGAACCAGGCCACCGACCGCGCCTACCGCATCGGCCAGACCAACCGGGTGCTGGTGCACAAGTTCATCACCAGCGGCTCGGTCGAAGAGCGCATCGACCGCATGATCCAGGAAAAGTCCAAGCTGGCGGCCGACATCGTCGGCAGCGGCGAAGACTGGCTCGGCGGCCTCGATGTGGGCCAGCTCAAGGACCTGGTGGCCCTCAGCGAGGAGGAGGCCTGATCCATGGCCGACGCACCGCACACGCCAACGGCCGAGACCAGTGATATCCGCTGGAAACAGCGTTTTGACAACCTGCAGCGGGCCTACCGGCGGCTCTGTTCAATGCTGGAGCTGCTGCAGCAGGACCCTGAGAGCGAGGTGGTTCGCATGGCGGTGATCAAGGCCTACGAATTCACCTTCGAACTGAGCTGGAAGACCCTCAAGGACTATCTGGCCTACAACGGCATCGACGCCCGCCTGCCTCGCGAGGTGATCAAGCAGGCCTTTGCCACTGGACTGCTGGTCGACGGAGAGCTGTGGATCGCCATGCTCGAAGAACGCAACCTCATGGCCCACACCGATGACGATGGGCGGGCCAAGGCAGCCGTGGAAAAGATCGAACAGCACTACATGAGCGGCCTCAGTCAGCTGCAAGAACTGTTGACCGCAAAGCTGGAGGAGACACCATGACCATTTCCACGCCGACCCCCAGCCGGAAGGCTGCCAGCACCCACGGCTTAAACGACCGCACCGTTGACGCCATACGACGGTGCCTGCAGGGGTTCCCCCAGATCCACTGGGTCAGGCTCTACGGCAGCCGCGCCATGGGCAGCCACTGGGCCGGCTCCGACATCGACCTGGCCTTCAGCAGTGACAGCGATTGCAGCGCTGCCCTGCACGAAGCCCTCGACCTTCTGCCCACCCCCTATCTGTTTGATGTGACCCACTGGGAGTCGTTGCATTACGCCCCCCTGCGCGAACACATCGAACGCGTCGGCGTGCCCTTCCCATGAACACCCCTTCCACCCTCACCACCCAGCTCGGAGCCCAGGGGATCGCCCAGCAGCCCTGGTGGGTCGAGCAATGGATGGAGCTGATCAACGGCTACCGCTTCAAGAAGCGACTGGAGCGGGCCTGGGACTATGCCCGCTCGGGCAACGTGCAGTCGATCCGTTTTGAAGGGCGCCGCGTGCATGCCCGGGTCCAGGGCAGTGACGCCGACCCTTACAAGGTCAAGCTGTGGCTCGATGTGCTCAGCGACGAGGACTGGGGCTATGTGCTCGAGGCCCTGAGCCAAAAGGCGCGCTGGTCGGCCCAGCTGCTGGCGGGGGTGATGCCCCAGGACATCGAGCGGGCCTTTGCCGCCAGCGGCAAGCGCCTGTTCCCGTTCAAGTTGCAGGAGGTGCGCAGCGAGTGCAGCTGCCCCGACAAGGCCAACCCCTGCAAACACGTCAGCGCCGTCTTTTATCTGATGGGCGATCGCTTCAGCGAGGACCCGTTCGTGCTGTTCCAGCTGCGGGGCCGCACCAGGCCCCAGTTGCTGAGCGATCTGGCCAAACGCCGCCGGCAGCTGCTGGCCAAGGCGGCGGCGGGCAGGGCTGCCGCCAATGGACCCGCGCAACCGGACGCCGGTGGCCCCCTGCGGCCCGCCCATCCAGCCATCGCCGACCCAAACCGCTGGTGGCGTTACGACGCGGCCCTCGATTCGAATCTGGTGGTGATCACCCCGGCCCTCGAGGGCGACACCGGCCTGGATGCGGCCGGCCCCCTGCCCCTGGCCGAAGAGCCCCGCTTTGCCGGCGCCAACCGCCTGTTCCTCGAGCAGCTCAGGGACCAGGCCCAGCAGCTGGCCAGCGCCGCCATGGCCACCGCCATGGACAACGGCAAAGCTGATAGCGACAACGCAGATGCCGGTATGGGGGCCGGTGTGGGGGCCTGATCCGATGCCCGAACCGCCCTGGCTGAGCGCCGAGGCGATCGCTGTGGCCCATTGCCTCGTCGACAGCCACGCCCGGGCCCTGGGCAAGCCGCTGATCGCCACCCCGGCCGGACGCCACCCCGATCGCAACCTGCGCCTGCTGGCCCAGGAGCTGTTTGCCACAGGCACCGTGGTGCTGGCCCATGACGGGGCGCCGCTGGACCAGGGCGAAGGCCCCCGGCTGATCTATGCCAACCGGGCCGCCCTGCGGCTGTGGCGCCGCGACTGGGCGGCCATGGTGGGCCTGCCCTCAAGCCGGACCGCCGAGCCTGAACGGCGGGCCAGTCGCCAGCAGGCCCTGGCCAGCGCCCAGCAGCAGCAGGCGATCACGAACTACGGCGGCATCCGCATCGACAGCGCCGGCCGGCGCTTTGCGATCGACGGCGCCCGCATCTGGACGCTGCGGGACAGCGGCGGCCAACCCTGCGGCCAGGCTGCGGCGTTCAGCAGCTGGTGGTGGCTGTGACCGGGGTCCCAGGTGCCCTGCCTACAGTCAACGCTGCAGCCTGGAGCCGCCGATGGGTGCCGCGTCAACCGCCACTGCCACTGCAGGTGCTGCCACTGGGCCAGCAACCACACCGCGCCTGAGCCTGCAGTGCGAGGCCATCGGGCCGGACACCACCACGATCCGCTCGCTCGACTGGGACCGCAGCCGCTTCGACATCGAGTTCGGCCTGCGCAACGGCACCACCTACAACAGCTTTCTGGTGCGGGGCGAGCGCACCGCCCTGATCGATAGCAGCCATCTCAAGTTTGAGAGCACCTGGCTGCCGCTGCTGCAGGGGCAGATCGACCCCAAGGCGATCGATCACCTGATCGTCAGCCACACCGAGCCCGACCACTCGGGCCTGATCGGCCACCTGATCGACCTGAACCCTGAGCTGGAGATCGTCGGCTCCAAGGTGGCGATCCAGTTTCTCGAGAACCAGGTGCACCGGCCGTTCAAGAGCCGCGCCGTCAAGAGCGGCGATGCGCTGGACCTGGGCACCAACCCCAACAGCGGAGTCGCCCACCGGTTCGAGTTTCTGAGCGCTCCCAATCTGCACTGGCCCGACACGATCTTCTCGTTCGACCACGGCACCGGCATCCTCTACACCTGCGATGCCTTCGGATTGCATTACTGCAGCGAGGACGTTTTCGACGTCAACCCCGGCGCCATTGCACCGGACTTTCGCTTCTATTACGAGTGCCTGATGGGCCCCAACGCCCGCAGCGTGCTGCAGGCCCTCAAGCGCATGGATGGCCTGCCCCCGGTCAGCACCATCGCCGTGGGCCACGGGCCGTTGCTGCGCCACCACCTGTCCACCTGGATCGACGACTACCGCAGCTGGAGCTCTGAGCGCAGCACGGGCGAGGCCTATGCCGCGGTCTGCTATCTGAGCCAGGTGGGCTTTTGCGACCGGCTCAGCCAGGCGATCGCCCGCGGCATCGGCAAGGCCGGCGCCGCCGTGCAGCTCGTCGACCTGCGGGCCACCGACCCGCAGGAGCTCAGCGCCCTGGTGGGCGATGCGGCGGCGGTGGTGGTGCCCACCTGGCCCGCCGGCGCCGACGCCGAGCTGCAGGCTTCGGTGGGCACCCTGCTGGCCGCGCTCAAGCCCAAGCAGTGGGTGGGCTGCTACGACGCCTTCAGCGGCGACGACGAGCCGATCGACACCGTCGCCGGCCAGCTGCGGTCCCTGGGGCAGCCCTCGGGCTTTGAACCCCTGCGCATCCGCCAGGTGCCGACCGCCGAGGACTATCAGCGCTGCGAAGAGGCCGGCACCGACCTGGGCCAGCTGCTGACCAAAGCCAAGGCGATCGCAGCGATGAAATCACTCGATGGCGACCTCGACAAGGCCCTGGGGCGCCTGTCGGGGGGCCTCTATGTGGTGACCGCACGCCAGGCCGACCCGGCGGGGGGCAGCCGCAGCGGCGCCATGGTGGCCAGCTGGGTCAGCCAGGCCAGCTTCGAGCCGCCCGGGCTGACCGTGGCGGTGGCCAAGGACCGGGCGATCGAAGCCCTGCTGCAGGTGGGCGATCGCTTCGTGCTCAACGTGCTGCGCGAAGGCCACCATCAAGAGCTGCTGCGCCATTTCCTCAAACGGTTCCCGCCTGGGGCCGACCGCTTCGCCGGGGTCAACGTGCTCGAGGGGGCGGCCAGCGGCGGCCCGGTGCTGGCCGACGCCCTGGCGTTTTTAGGCTGCCGCGTGGTGCAGCGGCTCGAGGGGCCCGACCACTGGATCATCTATGCCGAGGTGGAGGAGGGCAACGTCTCCGACACCGAGGCCACCACCGCGGTGCATCACCGCAAGGTTGGCAACCACTACTGATGACCAACACCACAGCGGTGAGCAGCGACCGCCGCGTCCTTGTGCTGCCTCTTGAGCCAGGGCTGCTGTGCCTGCGGGGCCTCAGCCCCAGGCGCCTGCGCTTCGAGATCGAATACGGACTCGAGCGCGGCACCACCGCCAACAGCTTTCTGTTTGCGGCCGGCACCACCTTGAGCGGGGCATCAGCGGGCACCAGCGTGCCGCCGGTGCTGGTGCACCCCCCCGGCGCCTCGTTCGCCGAGCCCTATCGGGCCGCCCTGGCCCGGCTGGTGCCGGCTGATGCCCCGCTCAAGGTGGTGGTCAGCCACGTCAACCCCAACCGGGTGGCGTTGCTGCGCCAACTGGCCGCCGAGTGGCCGCAGCTGATGCTGGTGGCCTCGAACGCCGGCGCCAAGCTGCTCAGCGAACTGTGGAGCCAGCAGAAACCGGCCAAGCCCGGGGCAACCGGCGAACCGGCAGAGCCGGCGCCGGTGATCCCGCCGCTGCCACCGATCGATGTGATCCGGCAAGAGGCGAGCCGCACCCTGAGCCACGGCCATGTGCTGCACCTGATCCCGGTGCCGACACCCCGCTGGCCGGGTGGCCTGGTGGCGTTTGAAGAGCGCAGCGGCCTGCTGATGAGCGGCAAGTTCTTTGCCGCCCACCTGTGCAGCGAGACCTACGCCGAGGCCAACCGCTCGGCCAGCGAAGAGGACCGGCGCTACTTCTACGACTGCCTGATGGCGCCCATGGCCCGCCAGGTCGAAACCGTGGTCGAGCGCTTCGAGCAGCTCGACATCCGCACCATTGCCCCCGGACATGGTCCGGCGATCAGCGAAAGCTGGCGCAGCCTGCTGGCCGACTACCGCCGCTGGGGCGAGACCAACAGCCGCAGCTCCCTGTCGGTGGCCCTGCTGTTCGCCAGCGCCTATGGCAACACCGCCGCCATCGCCGACGCCCTGGCCCAGGGGGTGGCCCGCACCGGCGTGCGGGTCGAAAGCATCAACTGTGAATTCAGCCCCCCCGAGCAACTGCTGGCCGCGATCCGCAGCAGCGACGCCCTGCTGATCGGCTCGCCCACCCTGGGGGGGCACGCCCCCACACCGATCGTGTCGGCCCTGGGCACGGTGCTGGCCGAAGGCGACCGCAGCAAACCGGTGGGGGTGTTCGGCAGTTTCGGCTGGAGCGGCGAGGCCCTCGACCTGCTTGAGAGCAAACTGCGCGACGGCGGCTTCAGCTTTGCCTTTGAGCCGATCAAAGTCAAGTTCAGCCCCGATGCGGGGACGATCAAGACGATCGAAGAAACCGGCACCGCCCTGGGTCGCCAGCTGCTGAGCGAGCAGCGACGCCAGCAGCGACGCCAGGCCGCCGGCGGCCTGGCCGAAAGCCGCAGCAACCCCGCCGGTCAGGCCCTGGGACGGGTGGTGGGCTCCCTCTGCGTGCTCACCACCCGCAAAGGCGAAGGTCAGGACAGCCTGAGCGGTGCCCTGGTGGCCAGCTGGGTCAGCCAGGCCAGCTTCAGCCCACCGGGATTCACCGTGGCGATTGCCAAGGACCGGGCCGCCGCCTCGCTGCTGCACACCGGCGACCGCTGCTGCCTCAACGTGCTGGCCGCCGGCCGGGAAACGACGCTGATGAAACAGTTTCTGCAGCCGTTTGCCCCCGGGGCCGATCGCCTGGCCGGTCTGAACCTCGACACCAGCCCCGCCGGCCAACCGATCCTGCCCGAAGCCCTGGCCTGGCTCGAGGCCGAGGTCAGCGCCCGCATGGAATGCGGCGACCACTGGCTGCTCTATGCCCAGGTGCAGGCCGGTGGCGTTCTCGATGGCGACGGCACCACGGCCGTTCACCAGCGGCGCAGCGGCGCCAATTACTGATTCGTTGGTAGTCCGCTATACACAGGCCGGGACCGCGGCGTCCCAGGCTTGCTTGACCAACACCGGCAGATCGGCTGCAGCACAGGGCCCCATTGGCCACTGTCAGCTAGATCTTGCAGGCTGTAAAGCCGGGAGGAAGGAATTATGAATTTGACAGCTCCGACGGCCTGGCCGGCTCCAATAGGAACCCCTTCGTTGTACTGAACCCATGGGATCGGCGGCCTCCCAGGTCAAGCTCGGCACCCCGGTGCGCTATCGCGGCTTTGTGCTGATTCCACAGACCGACCTGACCTGGGTTGTCAGGCCCGAACGCAGCCCGCTCGAATTGCTGCCGTTTCGCGCCCCGGCCAGCTCAATCGAGGACGTCAAGGCGCTGGTGGATTGGAAACTCGATCAGGCCGCCTGAGGCGGCTGGGGGCCAGAACCACCGCCGGCCACAAAGGGCAGCACCAGGGTGGCCCAGTGGTCGGGACGCTCGGGCCTGACCCGACGCGCCCGGCGGACTCCAAAAGGAACCCGGACCACGTTGGTCCCTTCGACCCGCGAGACCGGGTGATTGGGTCCTGATCCGTTGTTGCTTCCCATGGTTCCCAGGTGGGATGCGCCATGATGCAGCACCGGTGCCGTCTTGGCAACCCCTGGGCGCCTCAGGACGCTAGCGGTAGTGGCGAGGCCAGCTCCTCGACCGACGGGCAGGTGCAGACCAGATTGCGGTCGCCATAGGCGTTGTCGATGCGGGCCACGGCGGGCCAGAGCTTGCTGTCCTGCTGGTGCTCGCCCGCCGGAAACGCCGCCTGACGCCGGCTGTAGGCCCGGTCCCAGACCTCGGCCGTCACCGCGGCCAGGGTGTGGGGCGCCCGTTTGAGCGGGTTGTCAGCCGGGTCGCTGCTGCCCGCCTCGATCGCCGCCGCCTCGGCCCGGATCGCCGTCATCGCCGCACAGAAGCGATCCAGTTCGGCCAACGCCTCGCTCTCGGTGGGCTCCACCATCACCGTGCCGGCCACCGGCCAGCTGACGGTGGGGGCATGGAAGCCATAGTCCATCAGCCGTTTGGCCAGGTCATCGACCTCGAAGCCGGCGCTGCGCCGCAGCGGCCGCAGATCGAGAATGCACTCATGGGCCACCCAGCCCCCGGGCCCCTTGAACAGGACCGGATAGTGGGGTTCCAACCGCCGGGCGATCAGGTTGGCGGCCAGCAGGGCCACCTGACTGGCGGCCCGCAGGCCACTGCCGCCCATCATGCGGATGTACATCCAGCTGATCGGCAAAATGCCGGCGCTGCCCCAGGGGGCCGCCGACACCGGGCCGATGCCCTGCTCGCCCCCCGGCAAAAAGGGCGCCAGGTGGGCCGCCACACCGATCGGCCCCACCCCGGGACCGCCGCCCCCATGGGGAATGCAGAAGGTCTTGTGCAGGTTCAGGTGGCAGACATCGGCGCCAAAAAGGCCGGGCTTGCACAGCCCCACCTGGGCGTTGAGGTTGGCCCCATCGAGGTACACCTGACCGCCGGCGTTGTGCACCAGCTCGCAGATCCGGCGGATCGCCGGCTCAAACACCCCATGGGTCGAGGGGTAGGTGACCATCAGGGCCGCCAGTTCGGGGGCGTGCTGGGTGACCTTGGCCTCCAGATCGGCCAGATCGACGTTGCCGTCGTCATCGCAGGCCACCGGCACCACCGTTAGGCCCGCCATCACCGCACTGGCGGGGTTGGTGCCATGGGCGCTGGTCGGGATCAGACAAATGTGGCGATAGTCCTCGCCGCGGCTGCGGTGCCAGGCGCGGATCACCAGCAGGCCGGCGTATTCGCCCTGGGAGCCTGCATTGGGCTGCAGCGACACGGCCGCAAAGCCGGTGATCGCCGCCAACCAGCCCTGCAGCTGCTGGGTGAGCTGGCAGTAGCCCGCCAGCTGCTCGGCCGGGGCGAACGGATGGAGCTGGGCGAAGCCCGGCCAGCTCACCGGCGCCAGCTCGGCCGCCGCATTGAGCTTCATCGTGCAACTGCCCAGCGGAATCATGCCGTGCACCAGCGACAGGTCCTTGCTGACCAGGCGCTGCAGGTAGCGCAGCAGTTCGGTTTCGCTGCGGTACCGGTGAAACACCTCCTGCTGCAACCAGGGCCCCCGGCGCAGGGGCAGGCCGGGCAACAGGTCGGCCTCGGGGGCCTGGACATCCCGTTGCAGCTGGGCCCGGCAGGCCCCAACGGCCGCCTGGGCGCCTGACGCGTCATCGGCCAGGGCGGTCAGCAGGGCCTCGAGCTCGGCCGGGGTGCTGAGCTCATCGAGGCTGATCGCCACCGCGCCATCGCCGGGCCGCAGGTTGAAGCCTGCCGCCGCAGCCCGGCCCAGCAGCTCGGGGGCCCTGGGCGTCAGCAGACGCACGGTGTCAAAGCCGGCGCCGGCGTCGGGGCGATGGCCCAGGGCCTCGAGCCCGGCGGCCAGCGCCGCCCGCAGGCTCAAGATGCGGCGGGCGATGGCCACAAGGCCATCGGGGCCGTGGTGCACCGCGTACATGGCGGCCATCACCGCCAGCAGCACCTGGGCGGTGCAGATGTTGCTGGTGGCCTTGTCGCGGCGAATGTGCTGCTCGCGGGTCTGCAATGCCAATCGCAGGGCCGGCCGGCCCTCGGCATCGAGGGACTGGCCCACCAGGCGCCCCGGAATCTGGCGCTTGTAGGCCTCTTCGGTGGCAAAAAAGGCCGCATGGGGCCCGCCTGCCATCATCGGCACCCCCAGGCGCTGGGCGCTGCCGACGGCAATCGCAGCCCCCAGCTGTCCCACCGGCGCCAGCAGCACCTGGGCCAGCGGATCAATCGCCACCGTGGCGATCACGCCGGCGGCGCGGGCGGCCTGCAGCAGGGCGGTCGGATCCCACAACACCCCCGAGGTGGCGGGCAGCTGCAGCAGCAGGCCGAACA
>Ga0310333_100100_pt1 | contig 23975 bp, 16 predicted proteins | sample LakMicSRFTotalB7_FD_195547 | JGI IMG/M metagenome (GOLD analysis project Ga0310333, IMG submission 195547) | Enriched freshwater cyanobacterial communities from Lake Michigan, Michigan, United States - MI23.SRFL.Total.B7 (v2) (version 2) | ecosystem: Environmental > Aquatic > Freshwater > Lake... | reverse complement strand
TAAAATTAGTGTAAAATAGATGCTAGTTTTAGCTGAGAAACAATTTTAACTTCATATAAATATATTCAATCAAAATCAAATCAAAGCAGGGCTTGATGAATCTCTACGTGCCTTGATCCTTTTCTTTAATTTACGACAATAGACTAGGACTGGGGGAATGCCTAGAATTGGAAGTGGTGCTGGGACCGCGGCGACAGAAGAGATTGTTACCAGTCCATCATTAACACATCCACCTCCACCGAAGGGACCATCGCACATGTTATTTGCTGCACCGTATCCGCCGCCGCCATAAAATAGATTGTATTCAGCGGTAGCGGTTTGGAAAGCAAATCCAGCACCATTTACATTTAAGGTGCCATCTCCCGCATAATCAAAGGTATTATCAGCACCCGCTAGAGTTCCGGGGCCTATAATTGCGTCAGAATTCCATGAGCCAGAAATGCTGGTCATTGTGTAAGTGGTGGTTCCAGAAGATAGATTAGCCTCAAACGTTCCAGAACCAGAACCAGAAACAAAAGCAGAAGAACCAGATGGAACAGCACTCGCAGACCAATTAAAAGTGAGGGCTTGGGCAGCGGAGCAACCAAAAACTGCAGAAGCACCCAGCAGCAGATAAGCCGCTGGCTTCAGGAGGGAGGTCAGAACGCGCATTAACTTTCTACCCTTTTTTGAAATTAAAACATAATTGACTTTCTACCCTTTTTTGAAATTAAAGCATATATGATGAACCATCATGAGCTCCAAGGTTCGCAACATACAATGCCCTGAAGCACCCGTCATCCAAGCAACCCCAGCCCTTCTTCGCCACCACCACCCCCCTCAAACCGCCACCAGCTCAGGCGGATGCTGCGCCAGCTCCTGCTTCAGATACCGACCCGTATGGCTAGTGGGATGCTCCGCCACCTCCTCAGGCGTGCCCGCCACCACGATCTCGCCGCCTGCAAGCCCCATGTTAATCACCTAATCGCAAGAGGGGATGCGCAGGCAACACAGCAACGATGGGGCTCCTAAAACCAATGGGGAATATCTGCTGGTTATTGCAGAAATAAAAATAAAATTCCAAGAATGCATTCAATTAAATTCAAATCGAGGATGCTCTTGAAGTGTCTCTACGGGCTTTGATCCGCTGTTTAAGCTTTCGGCAATAAGCTACTACTACCGGAATACCAAGGATTGGGACAGGACCTGGCACCGCCACCGCTTCGGCCCAGTAATAAGTCTCACTTCTCCAAATTGCACCTCGATAGTTGCCACTCGGATCGTTTCTATATGTATAACTCAAATAAACTTTATCGAAATCTCTAGAGGTTGCAAAATATGGACTATTATTTAACGAGTCATTAACATAGCCCAACCCTGCGCCTACTGCTGTCGCAAAGTTATCAGCCAGAGTTGTATTTCCGTACCATGGCATTGACGAAATACTGAACCTGGAGCTAGAGTTATTGTAATTGCCCGTAAACGTTGTCACATCATATTGAGTACTGTTCACCGTCACCACTAAGGCCCTAGCCTCTTGCGGGCTAAGACTGATAACAGCCAGTGCCACAGCTGCTCCGAGAGCCCCCCTTTGGACGGGGGTTAAGAAATGATGAATCCTAATCACACTCAATTAATTAATATTCGACAGAGATTAACCATAAACCCGGTGTTTGTCAAGTATTTCTGGTAACCCTTTCGCCGTAAGCAGGGTATAAGGCTGCTTATGGTGAAGCTAAGGGTGATCCAGGCGATGCCTTAATGCGTTGGGCCTAGAAGGCTCCGGCTTAGGCGGGTTTGTAGATCTGGCAGACCCTGCCAAGCAGCCTCAAACCGCCACCAGCTCAGGCGGATGCTGCGCCAGCACCTGCTTCAAGTACCTCCCCGTATGGCTGGTGGGATGCTCCGCCACCTCCTCAGGCGTGCCCGCCACCACGATCTCGCCGCCCTTATCGCCGCCTTCAGGTCCCAGGTCGATCACCCAGTCGCCGCAGCGGATCACATCGAGGTTGTGCTCGATCACCAGGATGGAATTGCCCTTATCGACCAGGCGCTGCATCACATCCATCAATTTATGGACATCATAGAAACTTAAGCCCGTGGTGGGTTCATCGATGAGATAGAGGGTCTTGCCGGTGGCCCGTTTCGAGAGTTCGGTGGCCAGCTTCACCCGTTGGGCTTCACCGCCGGAGAGGGTGGGGGCGGGTTGGCCGAGTTTGACGTAGCCCAGGCCCACATCCACCAGGGTGCGCAGGCGATCGGCCGCCTGGGGAATGGCGGAGAACACCTCGGCGGCCTGCTCAACGGTCATCTCCAGCACTTCGGCAATGTTGTGACCGCGATAGGTCACCTGCAGGGTTTCACGGTTGTAGCGAGCACCCTTACACACATCGCATTGCACATACACATCGGGCAGGAAATTCATCTCAATCACATTCACGCCCTGGCCGCTGCAGGCCTCGCACCTACCACCCTTCACGTTGAAACTGAACTGGCCCACCTGGTAGCCGCGGGCCTTGGCCTCCACCGTGGCCGCAAACACCTGGCGAATCGGATCGAAGGCGCCCGTGTAGGTGGCCGGGTTGGAGCGGGGTGTACGACCGATCGGGGATTGGTCGATCACGATCACCTTGTCGATCGCCTTAATGCCCTTGAGTTCATCCAGGCCCGCCGGGAAGGGCACCTTCATGCCTAATTTATGCTCTAAGGCTGGGTGCAGCAGCTCATTCACCAGGGTGCTCTTGCCACTGCCGCTGACGCCGGTCACGCAAACCAGCCGACCCAGCGGAATCTCAATATCAAAGCCATTGAGATTGTTGCGCTGGCAATTCACCAGGCTGATGCGGCGGCTACCAGTGCTGCGGCGCTCGGCCGGGGTGGGGATCGACAAACGGCCACTCAGATAGGCGCCCGTTAAGGACTCCTCAGAGGTCAGCAAATTCTCCAGGGATCCCTGGGCCACGATGTGGCCGCCATGGACGCCGGCGCCCGGACCGATATCAACGACATAGTCGGCGGCCCGGATCGTGTCCTCATCGTGTTCCACCACGATCAGGGTGTTGCCGAGATCGCGCAGTTTGAACAGGGTGGCCAGCAGCCGATCGTTATCGCGTTGGTGCAGGCCGATGCTCGGTTCATCGAGCACGTACAGCACACCCGTGAGGCCGGCGCCGATCTGGGTGGCTAAGCGAATCCGCTGGGCCTCGCCACCGGAGAGGGTCATGGCGGGGCGATCCAGGCTGAGATAATCCAGGCCCACATCGAGCAGAAACTTCAGGCGCATGCGCACCTCGCGCAACACCAGATCGCCAATCTGGATCTGGCGGGGCGTGATCAGGGGGTCGGCCCCTTCGCTGGCCCCCACCCCCATCAAGGCCTCGATCCGCAACAGACTTTCGCCCACACTCACAGCCGTGAGTTCATGGATCCCATAGGGCCCCACCTTCACCGCCAGGGCCTCGGGGCGTAAGCGCAAACCCTTACAGGTGGCGCAGGGCACCATCTCCAGGAATTTCTCTAATTTCTGGCGCACCGCTTCGCCACTGGCATCGCGCAGTTGCCGCTCCAGGATCGGCAGGATGCCCTCGAACGGGCGCATGTAGGCCTGGCCCTTGCGATAGCGACTATCGGCCTGAATGGCAATCTCTTCGGTGCTGCCATGCAGCAAAACATCCCGCTGCTCGGTTGTGAGTTGGTTCCAGGGAAGCTTGATTTCAAAGCCAAAAGCTTCACCCACACTATAAATCATTGAGAAGTAATAGGAATTATCCTTATCACTCCAAGGGGCAATCGCCGCATACACGGGCAGCGATGGATCGGGCACCACCCGCTCCGGCGTGAACTTGCGCAGGTGGCCGATGCCGTGGCAATCGGGGCAGGCCCCATAGGGGCTGTTAAAGGAGAAGAGCCTGGGCGACAGTTCCTCCATCACGGCGCCGTGGACCGGACAGGCGAAGTTTTCCGAATAGAGCCGTTCCCGCTCCACCCCCTCGGGCAGGGGCTGGTCGGCCTTGGGCACCACCTCCACCAAAGCCAGGCCATCGCCCCGTTTCAGGGCCGTGCGCAGGGAATCGGTAAGCCGTTCCTGGATGCCTTCGCGGGCCACCAGCCGGTCCACCACCACCTCAATGTGGTGGGCGTGGTTCTTATCGAGTTCAATGTTGTCTGCGAGTTCGCGCACTTCGCCATTGATGCGCACCCGGGCAAAGCCCTCCGCAACCAGGCCGCCCAGCAATTTCACATGGGTGCCCTTCTTGCCGCGCACCACCGGCGCCAACAGTTGATAGCGGGTGCTCTCCGGCAAGGTACTGATCTGGTCCACCATCTCATCGATGGTTTGGGGCCGGATCGAGCGGTCACATTGGGGGCAATGGGGCTCCCCGGCGCGGCCATAGAGAAGCCGCAAATAATCTTGGATTTCCGTCACCGTGCCGACGGTGGAGCGGGGGTTATGGCTGGTGGATTTTTGATCGATCGAAATGGCAGGTGAGAGCCCCTCAATCGCATCCACATCGGGCTTATCCACCTGGCCTAAAAACTGGCGCGCATAGGCCGAGAGGCTCTCGACGTAGCGGCGCTGGCCCTCGGCAAAGATCGTGTCAAAGGCCAGGGAGCTTTTGCCGCTGCCGCTAACGCCGGTGAACACCACCAGGCGATTGCGCGGAATCGTCAGGTCTACGTTTTTGAGGTTGTGCTGGCGGGCGCCCCGCACCCGGATCACATCCTCGAGGCTGCCGCCATTCAGCTGGCGGCTGGCAGTCAACTGGGCCGCCTTCTCGTTGATGGTGCGGGCTGGCGCGGCGGAGCTGGTGGCAGGCCGATCAGAACTGGCGCTCGCGCGAGCCATCCACGGGATCCGATAAGGAGTGATTCTAGGTGGGTCCTGGGGCCCACTTAGGTCCTATTGGCGAAGGGAGCTGGCAGCTGGGTCCGCACGCCGCTAGGGCCCCAGGGCCCCTGCCATTCAGCTGGTGGGCGGGGCCAGCAGGCTGGCCGCATAGCTGCGGGCCCCACCGGAATCGCCACCGGCCAGTTCCGCCAGTTCCTCTTGGCGGGCCTGGGTGTCCCGCAGTTGGGACACTCGCGTCTGGGTCTGGCCCCCCTCCACCCATTTGGACACCAGAAAATGGTGCTCGGCGGCGGCGGCCACCAGGGGCTGGTGGGTGACGCAGAACACCTGGCGCCGTTCGGCCAACCTCTGCAGCAGGGCCGCCATGGCGCCGCTCACCCGGCCGCTGACGCCACTGTCGATTTCGTCAAACAGTAGAGTGACGTGGGGATCAGCCGCCGCCAGGCAGGTTTTCAGGGCCAAGAGGAAGCGGCTCATCTCCCCGCCGGAGGCCACCTCGGCCAGGGGCGCCAGGGGTTGGCCCGGATTGGCCGAAAATAGGAACTGCACCCCATCGGCGCCCTCCTCGCTGGCCACCGCCGCACTGGTGGCCACAGCAAAGCGCACATTGGCCAGGCCCATGGGCCGCAGGGCCTCCATCAGCTGGCCCTCCAGGGCCGTGGCTGCTAGGCGGCGGGCTGCACTGAGCTGACCGTTGCAGCGATCCCGCTGGCTCCGGGTTTGCTGCTCCTGGGCTTCGAGCTCGCTGAGCGCCGCCTCACCACCGCCGGGGGCCAGGAGCTGGCGTAGCTCATCGCGCCGGGCGATCAATTCGCCCAGACCTTGGCCATGGCGCCGCTCCAGGGTCTTCAGCTGGGCGATGCGCTCCTGCAGGGAGGCCAGGGTTTCGGGATCGCTCTCCAGGCTGGCGCCATAGCGATCGAGATCGCGGGCCAGGTCCTGAAGGTGGGCCAGGCCATCGGTGCAGGCCTGGCGCAGGGCGAGCAGGCTGGGATCGATGGCCTCCAACAGCTGCAACTCCTGTTCGCAGGCGGCGAGATGGTCCAGGGCCGAGGGGGCCTGGTCGGCCCCCTCGATCAGCCGACCCAACAGGGTCATCACCCCTTCCTGCAGGCGCACCCCATGAACCAGCCGGTCCTGGGCCGTTTCCAACTGCTGACGCTCCTGGGGATCGTCCAATTGGGCGGCTTCAAGATCCAGTAGCAGTTGCTCCTGCTGTTGCCGTTCCTGTTGCAGCTGCTGCCAATCGCGCCGGGCCAGCTCCAGGGCGGCGGCCGCCTGTTTCCAGTGGCGATAGGCCAGCGCCACGGGCCCGAGGGCCTGGGCTAGCTCGGGGCCGCCAAAGCGATCGAGCCAGCGGCGCTGTTGGCCGGGCCGGCCCAATTGTTGGGTCTGGCCCTGAACGGTGAGATCGAGCAGCAGGGGCCGCAGCTCCTGCACCTGGGCGCGACTAACGACCACGCCATTGAGCCGGTGCCGACTGGTGAGGCGCTCCTCCTGCAAACGCCATTCGCGGCTGAGCAGCAGGTCGTCCTCCTCCAGCTCAAAGTGCTGCTGGGCCAGCCAGCTCTGCAGGGGCGGCGTCAAGCTGAAACTGGCTTCGATCCGGCCCCGTTGCTGGCCCTGGCGCAACAACCTGGCGCCCGCCGCCCCTTGGGCACCCCCCAGTAGGGCATCGAGCGCATCGAGCAAAATCGACTTGCCCGCACCGGTTTCCCCGGTGAGCACCGTGAAGCCCCCGCTGAAAGCGAGCTCCAAGCTCTCAATCAGGGCAATGTTTTCAAGGCGCAGACCCGTCAGCACAGCGGCCCCAGGCAATCGGGCCGACCGTAGCGGCTGTGGGATTCGTTTAGAAGGGGGCTGGCCATCTCCATCCCGCTGGATCGCCGCCCCTTGCTGCCATGGTTCGTACCGCCGCTGAAGCCGCCGTCGCCGCCATGCACCGGGCTGTGACGGGCGAATCGCTTGAACCAGAGCCGGCGGACATGGACCAGCCCACCAATTGGGTGCAAAGCAGCCAGAACCCGATGGCAGCCCCGCTGCCGGACCAGGGTCCCGCCGGCACCCTCCAGCCCGGGACCCAAGCAGATTCCGATCGGCTTAGCCACGATCAGGCCCCGAATTCCACCGCCCGCCAAACCATCCCCTTGACCCAAAACCAGGAGCTCGGTGATTTCATCGAAGTCTCCGGCCTGCTCAGCTACGACCCGGCGGCGATCACCCGCATCTACGCCGGCCACCCCCAGCGACTGATCCGGCGCCTTTGGCAAACCCTGGTACCCATCGGCCTTTATCTGCTCGGGGTGCTCTTTGACTGGTTCACCGGCCAACTGAAGGACCGGGACAGGGGCCGCCAGCGGGCACGCGAATGCGCCGAACTGTTGGCCGATCTGGGCCCGGCCTTCATCAAGGCTGGCCAAGCGCTCTCGACCCGGCCCGACATCATTCCGCCCCTGCTGCTGGAGGAACTGGCCCAACTGCAGGACCAACTTCCCGGCTTCGACAGCGGCCTGGCCATGGCCTGCATCGAGGACGACCTGGGCGCTCCGGTCGACCAGATCTATGCCCAACTGGAACGGGAACCGATTTCGGCCGCCTCCCTAGGCCAGGTCCATCGGGGCGTGCTGCTCAGCGGCGAAAAGGTGGCCGTCAAGGTGCAACGGCCGGGCCTGCGCGAGCAAATCACCCTTGATCTTTATATCGTTCGCAATATCGCCGCTTGGCTCAACCAGAATATCGGCCTGATTCGCAGTGATCTTGTAGCACTGATCGACGAACTCGGTAAACGGGTCTTCGAAGAGATGGACTACCTCAACGAAGCCGCTAACGCCGAAAAGTTTGCCGCGCTCCATCGGCATAACAGGCGCATTGCCGTGCCGGCGATCTACCACCAGGCCACCAGCCGCCGCGTGCTGACCATGGAGTGGATCGATGGGGTCAAACTCACCAACCTCGAGGCGGTTAGGGCCATCGGCATGGACCCCGATGACATGGTGCAGGTGGGTGTGAATTGCAGCCTGCAACAACTTCTCGAACACGGTTTCTTCCACGCCGATCCCCATCCCGGCAACCTGCTGGCCCTGGCCGATGGCCGGTTGGCCTACCTGGATTTCGGCATGATGAGTGAGGTCAGCCGTGAGTCCCGGACCGGCCTAATCCAAGCTGTGGTGCACTTGGTTAATCGGAATTTTTCTGCCCTTTCTAAAGATTTTGTCAGCCTGGGATTCCTCGCTAACGACGTGAATCTGGAACCGATTGTTCCAGCCTTTGAAAGTGTGTTTAGCCAGGCGATTGAGATGGGTGTGAGCCGCATGGATTTCAAGGCCGTCACCGACGACCTTTCCGGCGTGATGTATCGCTTTCCTTTCCGGGTTCCCCCCTATTACGCCCTGATCATCCGCTCCCTGGTGACCCTCGAAGGCATTGCCTTGAGCGTGGATCCAAACTTCAAAATCCTTGGCGCCGCCTATCCCTACTTCGCCCGGCGCCTGATGGAAGATCCCGACCCCCAGCTGCGCGACAGCCTGCGGGAAATGCTTTTCGATGGCGAAATCTTCCGTTGGCAACGGCTCGACAACCTGATCACCAGTGCCGCCTCAGGGGCCGAACTGGATCTCGATGGCCTGCTGGATCAGGTGCTGGATTTTCTCTTCTCCCCCCATGCCGGCCTGCTGCGCCAGCAATTGGTAGATGGCCTGGTCAACCAGATGGATGCCCTGGGCTGGCAGGCGGCCCTGCGACTCAGCCAACGGCTGCCCAAACAGCTCCAACCCCCCGGCCTGCGGGAGCGCGATCCGATCAGCCGCAGTGATGTGGAGCTGCTCTCCCTTGAGCCGATCCAGCGGCTGGTGGTGATCCTGCAGCAATTGCCAGGCTTCGAGCCCCAACTGCTGCTCAAGCGCCTACCGCGGCTCCTGCAGGAACCGGACCTGCGCCAGATGGGCCTGAACCTGGCCCGGGGCCTGGCCGAGCGGGGTGTGGTGCGCCTGCTGCGGGATGTGCTGGTCTCCCCGTCCAACCGCCGGGCCATGGGGATGGCCCCCGCTGGCGGCGCCTAAAATCCAAGCAACATCCTTCGGCGATCAGGTTTTGAACCAGGTTTTGCACAGGCTTACCGGCCAGATCAGCCCCCTACAGGAGGTTCACGAACCCCGTTTAAGGGGCCGCAAACGACTTCAAGTCGCCGCTGCCCTGCTGGGCCTGGGCCTCAGCACCTCCATGCCGGCGGCCCAGGCGGCCACCAATGTGGTGTTCGTGAGTGGCGCCTTCATGCGCTCGATCTCGGTGGCGGATCTGGAAAGCCTGGCCCAAACCGGCCAGGCCAGGGGCTTGCTGGCCGATGTGCTCACCCTCAGCAAACAGAAACCGGCTGATGTGGCCAAGCTGCTGAACCAGCAACTAACCCTGCCGATCGTTCTCACCAGCCGGCTGCTTAACACCCGGATTGGCGAAGCGATCCTGGCCAGGGTGGCCCAGATCGTCTTCCCGCTCAAGGCGAAGGCCTATGGCGTGCCAGCCCTGAAGGCCGGCGTGATCCTGGGCCTGGACAACAGCAAGGGCAGCCTTTCGGCGATCAGCTTCCTCAAGGCCTACCCCACCAGCGAGATGGAGGTGAGCATTCCGGCTCTGATGTCCATCGCCAGCAAGGCCAGCTCCATCGCCGATCTGGTCAATTTCTTCTCGAATTCCCCCTTGGATGGTCTCAAGGGCGAAACGTCCAGCAGCAAATGAGCTTGGGGGACCGTCCCCTACCCCAGGAGCTCCCTTGGGGATCAAACCGGCTGAAAAGCCCTTGCCTTCAGGGCTTTTGGCCTGAGCCGTAGATTCAACCCAACCCTCCCTTCGCTGCCCGTGCCTCTGCTGTCCGCCCTCCGGCGCCTGGGTTCCAAGCCGGTGATGCAGGACTGGCCAGGCCTGATCGAGGCCTACCGGTCCTGGCTGCCCGTTTCGGCAGCCACGCCGGTGATCACCCTGCGCGAGGGGGCAACCCCCCTGATCCCGGCGCCGGTGATCTCGGAGCGGATCGGCCGAGGGGTGAAGGTGTTCCTCAAGTACGACGGTCTTAATCCCACCGGTTCCTTCAAGGATCGGGGCATGACCATGGCGATCAGCAAGGCCCGCGAGGCTGGCTCTGAGGCCGTGATCTGCGCCAGCACCGGCAACACCTCCGCTTCGGCGGCGGCCTATGCCCGCCGGGCCGGCATGCGGGCCTTTGTGCTGATTCCCGATGGCTACGTGGCCCAGGGCAAGCTGGCCCAGGCCCTTCTCTACGGCGCCGAAGTCTTAGCCGTGAAGGGCAACTTCGACCGGGCCCTAGCGATCGTGCGCGAGGTAGCCGACACCTACCCGATCACCCTGGTGAACTCGCTCAACCCGTTCCGGCTCCAGGGCCAGAAAACCGCCGCCTTTGAGGTGGTGGATGCCCTGGGAGATGCGCCGGATTGGCTCTGCATCCCCGTGGGAAATGCCGGCAACATCAGCGCCTACTGGATGGGTTTCAAGGAGTACAAAGCCGCCGGCCGCAGCCGCACCCTGCCGCGCATGATGGGCTTCCAGGCCGCCGGGGCGGCACCGATGGTCCTCGGCCACACCGTGGAGCAGCCCGACACGATCGCCACGGCCATCCGCATCGGCAACCCGGTGAACAAGGAGAACGCCCTCAAGGCCCAAGGCGAAAGCCAGGGCGCCTTCATGGCTGTGACCGACGCCGAGATCATCGAGGCCTACAAGCTGCTGGGCAGTGGCGAAGGGATCTTCTGTGAACCGGCCAGCGCCGCTTCCGTGGCAGGGCTAATCAAGCGCCGCGAAGAAGTGCCCTTCGGCGCCACGGTGGTCTGCGTGCTCACGGGCAACGGCCTCAAGGACCCCGATACGGCGATCGAAAACAACGACTCAAAATTCCACACCGGCATCGAACCCGTGACCGCCACAGTGGCCCAAGTACTCGGCTTCTGAGTTCGGGCCCATCGAAGTCGAACAGCAACCCTTTCGCCTAGGCGGCTTGCCTGCGGCGTCTAGGCAGGTCTGTTGTTGCAATCACCCCTCTTGAGGAGGGACAACAGACCTAGCGCAGGCTCCCGCAGACCCAATCGGTGCACGATCCGGCAGAAGAACGGTTCAAGGCAAGGGGTCTTTGGCTGGGATCACCCTTCGGTGAGCCCTTTTTTTGGGCTTTTTAAGCCAACCAGCTGGGGAACCGGCCGCTGGAAAGGCTGGGGATTGGGCCGGGCTGAACCTGGAAAACCAAGGAAGAACAATCTCCCCCTGTCGGCCATTGTTTTCCCCAGGCCAGGGAAACAGGGGAAAACACTCGGTTTTACGAAAAGGGGACTTGTTTTTCCCGGGCCTGGATTGGTAAAACCGTAGTGCCTGACATCGCTATTTCGGTTTTCCCTGTTTTCCCCAGCCCCTACTGCTACTGGGTTACTTCTTTATTTAAAAATCAATCTCTTAATCAGAAGAAGGGACGGGAAGCCGACAGGCCGAACCGTTGCGCTTGGGCCGGGCCTGTGGAAGCGTGGGGGACCCCTTGCGCTGGCCCATGAAGCTGGTTTGCTCCCAGGCTGAACTCAGCGCCAGCCTGCAACTGGTCAGCCGCGCCGTGGCCAGTCGCCCGACCCATCCAGTCCTGGCCAATGTCTTGCTCACGGCTGACGCCGGCACCGGCCGGCTCAGCCTCACCGGCTTCGATCTCAGCCTCGGCATCCAGACCAGCCTGGCCGCCGCCGTTGAGACCAGTGGCGCCATCACCCTGCCCGCCAAGATGTTTGGCGAGATCGTGTCGCGCCTTTCGGCGGATAGCCCGATCACCCTCAACAGTGATGAGGGCAGCGAACAGGTCGATTTGACCAGCAGTTCCGGCACCTACCAGATGCGGGGGATGCCTGCGGAAGACTTCCCGGATCTCCCCCTGGTGCAGAGCGGTGAGCCGATTCGCCTCGATCCCCAGGTGCTGGTGAAGGGCTTGCGGGCCACCCTGTTTGCCAGCAGCAGCGATGAGGCCAAGCAGATCCTCACCGGGGTGCACCTGGGCCTCGACGGCCAGGGGCTCGAGTGCGCCGCGACCGATGGCCATCGCCTGGCCGTGCTGAAGCTCAAGCACGCCCTGCCCGACCAGGACAGCCCTGGGGGTGCCCCTGCGGGCACCGTTGCTAACGCGGTGGATGTCACCGTGCCGGCCCGCTCCCTGCGGGAACTGGAGCGCCTGCTCTCGGCCCGCCAATCGAGCGAACCGGTGAGCCTGTTTTGCGATCGGGGCCAGGTGGTGTTCCTCTGGTCGGATCAGGTGCTCACCAGCCGCAGCCTCGATGGCACCTACCCCAACTACCGCCAGCTGATTCCAGACAGCTTCAGCCGCCAGCTCCAGGTGGATCGCCGGGCCCTGATCGCTGCCTTGGAACGGGTGGCGGTGCTGGCCGACCAACACAACAACGTCGTCAAGATCGTCAGTGATCCCCTGGCCGGCCAGTTGTTGATCAGTGCTGACGCCCAGGACGTCGGCAGTGGTTCCGAGAGCCTGGCGGCGGTGGTGAGTGGCGAGGCGATCCAAATCGCCTTCAACGTGCGTTACCTGATCGATGGCCTAAAAGCGATCGCCGCAGACCAGGTTGAGCTCCATTGCAATGCCCCCACCACACCGGTGATCCTGGTGCCCGTGGGCGAGCCAGGCTTCACCTACCTGGTGATGCCGGTTCAGATCCGCAGCTGAGCCCCTTGACCAGACGCCACCGCTGATTCCATGGCCCTGCCAGCCCAATTGCTACTCAGCGACTTGCTGCGGCGCCAGGTGCGTTGCGAGGAAGGCCATGAGCATGGCATTGGCGTGTTGGCGTGGATGCATCCGCCGGTGCATCGCCTGTTGGGTTGGATCAGCAAACCCAGCAGTTTGGGCTCCAAGCGCCTGGCCTGGCGCCTGAACCAGTTGCGTGGCCTGGGCGAGCAGGAGCTGTTTGTCCAAGGCGAGGGCGCCGACACCGACCTGCTCACCGTGGAACGGTTGCCGACGTTGATCGATGCCGCCCTGGTGGGGCAGCAGGGCCAGGTGCTGGGCAGCGTTGCCGATGCGGCTGTGGAGCTCCGCAGCGGCCGCATCCTCCATTACCTGGTGGCCCGCAGTGATCCGAGGCTTCCCGGCAGTAGCCGTTGGCGCCTCACCCCTGATCGCCTCCTCGATCAGCAACCGGGCCAGGTGGTCACCGCCCTCACCCAGTTGGATGAACTGCCCCTGGCTAGGGCCAGCGTGCGCCAGGAATTCCTGCGTCGCTCCCGCCGTTGGCGGGACCAAATCGGTGAGGAAACCTCCCGTCTGCGCGACCAGTTTCAAGAGGTGGGCGGCCGCGTTGAGGAGCGACTTGAGGGCTGGCTAGAGGAGCCTGAGGGTCCCGATGGGCCCCGCCGCACCGCCTATGGGGACAGAGCTGAGGCCTGGGAAGCCTGGGGGGAGGAGCCTGAGCCCCCTCCAAGCCGCTATGGCCCGCCGCCTGGCGATCGCCGTTCCCCAGCCCGGCCCGATCCCCGCCCGTACCAGGCCAGGGGTCAGCAGCTGGACTCCGACGAGGATCCCTGGATCTAGGTCGGCCATCAGAGCTGGCACCACCAGCCGGTAAGGCCCTCAGCCAGAGTGGGGCCATCTGCTTCGCTGCTGTGGTCGCCACACCGCCCTTTTCGCTTGCCGAGGCACTGCGCAAGGAGGGCCTGAGCCGGGCCGACTACGACGAAATCGTGCGCCGGCTCGGGCGGGAACCGAACCGGGCCGAGCTCGGCATGTTCGGGGTGATGTGGTCGGAGCATTGCTGCTATCGCAATTCCAGGCCCCTGCTGGGCCAGTTCCCCACCACCGGCCCCCGCATCCTGGTGGGACCGGGCGAGAACGCCGGCGTTGTGGACCTGGGCGAGGGCCAGCGGCTCGCCTTCAAGATCGAAAGCCATAACCATCCCTCGGCGGTAGAGCCGTTCCAGGGGGCGGCCACCGGGGTGGGCGGCATCCTGCGGGACATCTTCACCATGGGGGCCCGGCCGATCGCCCTGCTCAATGCCCTGCGTTTTGGTCCCCTCGAAGAGGGCCGCAACGTCGGCCTGATGGAAGGGGTGGTGGCCGGTATCGCCCATTACGGCAACTGCGTCGGCGTGCCGACCGTGGGCGGCGAGGTGGCCTTTGATGCCAGCTACAGCGGCAACCCCTTGGTGAATGCCATGGCCCTGGGGTTGATGGAAACCGAGGACATCGTGCGCTCGGGCGCCAGTGGCGTCGGCAATCCGGTGGTGTACGTGGGCAGCACCACGGGCCGCGATGGCATGGGCGGCGCCAGTTTTGCCAGTGCCGAACTCACCGCAGCCTCCCTCGATGACCGGCCCGCCGTGCAGGTGGGCGATCCCTTCCTGGAGAAGGGGCTGATCGAGGCCTGCCTCGAGGCCTTCCAGAGCGGCGATGTGGTGGCAGCCCAGGACATGGGCGCCGCCGGTCTCACCTGCAGCTGCTCGGAGATGGCCGCGAAGGGTGGCGTTGGGGTGGAGCTTGATCTGGATTTGGTGCCGGCCCGGGAGCAGGGCATGACGGCCTACGAGTTCCTGCTCTCGGAATCCCAGGAGCGCATGTTGTTCGTGGTGGCCAAGGGCCGCGAAGAGGCCCTGATGGCCCGCTTCCGCCGCTGGGGCCTGCAGGCGGCCGTGGTGGGCCGGGTGCTGGCCGAGAACGTGGTGCGGGTGCTCCAGCACGGCGAGGTGGCGGCGGAAGTGCCCGCCAATGCCCTGGCCGATGACACGCCGATCAACCAGCACAGCCTGATCAGCGAACCGCCCGCCGAGATCCAAGCCCATTGGCGCTGGTCAGAGGACCAGCTGCCCCCCGCCAGCCTGGAAGGCATTGGCTCCCGCAGCTGGAACCAGGTGCTGCTGGCCCTGCTCGATGACCCCACCATCGCCAGCAAGCGTTGGGTCTACCGCCAGTACGACCAGCAGGTGCAGGCCAACACCGTGGTGCCCCCGGGCGGCGCCGATGCGGCCGTAGTGCGCCTGCGGCCCCAGCAGGGCGCTGGGGCCATGGAGACGGCCAGCCGCGGCGTGGCGGCGGTGGTGGATTGTCCGAACCGCTGGGTGGCCCTCGACCCGGAGCGGGGTGCCATGGCGGCGGTGGCCGAGGCGGCCCGCAACCTCAGCTGCGTCGGCGCCGAACCCCTGGCTGTCACCGACAACCTCAATTTCCCCTCGCCAGACACGGACACGGGCTATTGGCAGTTGGCCATGGCCTGTCAGGGGCTTTCAACGGCCTGTGGCGCCCTGGATACGCCCGTCACTGGTGGCAACGTCTCCCTTTACAACGAGACCCGCCTGCCCGATGGCCGCATGCAGCCGATCCATCCCACCCCCGTGGTCGGCATGGTTGGCTTGGTTCACGACCTCGCCCAGATCACGGGCCTGGCCTGGCAGCAAGCTGGCGCTGCCATTTGGCTCCTAGGTGTTCCCTTGGAGGCCCCAGCTGGCCCTGGGACCCCGGCTTTCGATGCACGGCTAACCCTGGCCGGCAGCAGCTATCTGGAGTGCATCCACGGCCTGCTCACGGGCCGGCCGCCTTTGGTTGATCTGGACCTGGAAAAGGCGGTTCAAGCGTTCCTGCGCCAGGCCATTAGCGCTGGCTTGGTGGCTAATGCCCATGACCTGGCCGATGGCGGCCTGGCCGTGGCCCTGGCCGAAGCCTGCATGGCCTCGGGCCTGGGGGTGAATGTTGAGGTTCCTGCTGGCACCACCCGCTTGGATCGCCTCCTGTTTGCCGAAGGCGGTGCCCGCATCCTGGTGGGCGTGGCCCCAGAGCAGGCCGAAGCCTGGCAGCAGGCCCTCGACCAGGCCGGCCCTGCCATTCCTGCCCAGCGGATAGGCCAGGTCCAGTTGAGCCCTGATCTGGTGATCAGCCAGGCGGATCAGGTCCTGCTGAAGCTGCCCATCAGCGAGCTCCAGCAGAGCTATGAGCAGGCCATCCCGAGGCGGATGGCGGCCGGGGTCTGAGGCAGAATAGCGGGCTTACAGAGGGACGATTTGTCAGTGCCGTTCGAGCAGCCTGAACGGCCTGATAAGCCCGAAGAAGCTTGTGGAGTGTTTGCCGTGCTGGCCCCGGGTCAGGCGGTGGCCAACCTCACCTATTTCGGCCTCTACGCCCTGCAGCACCGGGGCCAGGAATCGGCTGGGATTGCGGCTTTCCAAGGGGCCAAGGTTTGCCTCCACAAGGACATGGGCCTGGTGAGCCAGGTCTTTGACCAGGAGGTGCTCGAGCGCCTGCCCGGCGATCTGGCCATTGGCCATAACCGTTATTCGACCACCGGCAGCAGCAAGGTTTGCAACGCCCAGCCGGTGGTGTTGATGACCCGGCTGGGGCCCTTTGCCCTGGCCCATAACGGCAACCTGGTCAATGTGGCCGAGCTGAATCGATCGATTGCGGCCACGGCCCTGGCCAGTGCCATCGCCGTGGAATTCACCTCCACCACCGATTCGGAACTGATTGCCTTTGCCGTGCAGCAGGCCGTCGATGGTGGCCTTGATTGGCAGGCGGCGATTGTGGCGGCCGTAAGCCTCTGCAAAGGGGCTTTCAGCCTGGTGATTGGAACTCCAGAGGGTCTATTTGCCCTGCGCGATGGCCACGGCATTCGCCCCCTGGTCTTTGGTCGCATCGGGGACCCGGAGCAGGGCCACTGGGTAGCCAGCAGTGAAACATGCGGGCTTGATATTATTGGAGCCAGCTATATCGATGATGTTAAGCCCGGAGAATTGATCCATTTCCGGGCCGGAGATCCAGCGCCATTGCGTCAGATTTGGTGTCAAGAGCCTGCCAAGCTCTGCATCTTTGAGATGATTTATTTTGCGAGGCCAGATAGTCGCTTTTTTGGTGAATCTCTCTACAGCTATCGCGTCAGAATTGGTGAAATTCTGGCGCGGGAAACGCCACAAGATGCCGACATCGTCATCGGTGTGCCGGATTCAGGAATCCCAGCTGCCATCGGCTACTCCCAGGCAAGTGGCATTCCCTTTGCCGATGGTCTGATTAAGAATCGCTATGTCGGTCGCACCTTCATCCAGCCTACCCAGGCGATGCGCGAGGCCGGTATTCGCGTCAAGCTCAACCCCTTACCGGATGTGCTTTCGGGCAAGCGGGTTGTGGTGATCGATGATTCGATTGTGCGTGGTACCACCAGTCGCAAGCTGGTGGCCGCCCTGCGGGATGCTGGTGCCACCGAGGTGCACATGCGCATCAGTTCTCCTCCGGTGACCCATCCCTGTTTCTACGGAATCGATACCGATACCCAGGACCAGTTGATCGCCGCCCGCCTGAGCCTGGCGGAGATAGAACAGCACCTTGGCGTTGACTCGCTTGCCTACTTGAGCAAACAAGGCATGGTGGAAGCGGCCCAGGATAATTCCAATCACTTCTGCACAGCCTGTTTTGACGGCGCCTATCCCATTCCTATGGATGAGCAAGTCCGTGCCAGTAAACTCACCCTAGAGCCAACTTTGGTGGCCAAGGCGTAAGCAATAAATCTGAAAAGCCATCTTTCCGATCAAAGAGATGTTTATATGAATTAATTGGTTTTGATTTTTAGAGCTTGAATCGATCAGGAATTGGTTAGGAGTAGGGGGATCAATTCATGGATCTCTTCATCCGCTTTGAGGCTGAGGGTTTCGCCGCTGCCGCTGCAATCCTGGGCCTCTAGGGATTGGGTTTCCAGTCGCAAGCTGCGACCCTCCTTCAGCACGATTGCCACCAGCTTGGAGGAGCCGTCCTGGAGGTCGCTGAGCTGGTCATCCCGTTGGGCAAAGCCCAGGCCAATCTGGCCCAGATCTCCCCGTTGACCGACGCGCAGGCTAGCGATTTGCAGCCGTTTGATTTGGCCCCGGCGGGTGGCCAGCAGCAGGTCTCCATCGGCGGGTCCGCAGGCGGCCCCCACCACCGTTTCCCCGGGTAACAGCCGCAGCAGCACCGGTCCTTGGGCGGTGCGGCCCATGGTGGGGATTGACTCGTCATTGACCTGGAGGCGTAAGAGGCGCCCGGTGCTGGTGCCCACCACCAGGGTGTCGCCATCGCGGCAGGTCACCACCCGCCGCAGCTCCACCCCATCCTTGAGCTTGAGCACGGTGGCGGCCCGGCCCGAAAGCTCCTGGAACTCCTGCAGGGCTAGCCGCTTGAGGCGTCCATCGCTGGTCAGCAGCCCCAGGCCGGCCGTCCCATCGCTGGGCAGGGGCAGCAGCTGGATCACCTGTTCACCGTGGAGGCCATCGGGCAGGAACTGTTCCAGGGTTCCGGGGTTCTGGCCGGCAAATTCCCAGCGCACCAGGGCCACCCGGCCACTGCTGGTGAAGGCCAGCAGCGATGGTTTTTCACTCACCGGCAGGATCAGCCGGGCCGGTGCCGGGTGATCGCCCGCTTCGATGGCTTCATCAAGGTGGAGACGCCCCAGCAATTGGGGCGCCACGATCTTCACCTGGCCATCGGCCTGAATCAGCACCTTGCCATCGCTGGAGAGTCCTTCTAGGGCTTTCTGCCGAAGCAGCTCCGCCGTTGGGCGGCTAGCGGCAGCCCGTTGGGCCACCAGGTCATCGCCCCCTTCGATCAGGCGGGTGCGCCTGGGGGTGGAGAAGCGCTTTTTCAGCCCCTTGAATTCGCTCACCATCGTGTCGAGCAGGGTGCTGCGGTCATCGAGCAGGTGGCGGAGGCGACCCCGTTCCTGGCGCAGATCCTCGGCTTCGTTGCGCAGGCTGGTTTGCTCTAGGCCGGTCAGGCGCCTTAGGGGCATCGCCAGGACGGCATCGGCCTGACGTTCGTTCAAGTTGAGGTGAACCTGCAGGCTGGCCTTGGCGCTGCTGGCATCGGCGGCGCCGCTGATCAAGGCAATCACCTGGGGCAGGGCATCGAGGGCGATGGTTAAGCCTTCAACGACCTCGAGCCGATCTTCAGCCCGTTTCAGCGCATAACGGGTGCGGCGGATGATCGTGAGTTCGCGATAGTCGAGGAAATGGTGCAACATCTGCCGCAGGGACAGTTGTAGCGGTTTGCCATTCACCAGCGCCAGCAGGATGGCACCAAAATTGCTTTGTAGGGCGGTGCGCCTTTGCAGTTCGGTTAATACCTTTTCAGGGTCAGCATCACGCCTTAATTCGATCACCACCCGCATGCCATCGCGATCACTCTCATCGCGGATGTCGGCGATGCCGGTGATCTTGCCATCGTTCACCTGCTCGGCCAGTTTTTCAATCCAGCCCGCCTTGCTCAATTGGTAGGGCAATTCTGTGATGATTACGGCGCTGCGGCGATGGCGCCCCTTGCCGGGCTGCACATCCTCGATGTGGGCGACACCGCGCATGGCGATACTGCCGCGACCAAGCAGGTAGGTATCGCGCAGGCCGCTGCTGATCAGCACTTCACCGCCGGTGGGAAAATCGGGCCCGGGAACCAGCTCCAGGAGTTTTTCGTCGCTGAGGTCCGGTTTGCGGATCAGGGCGATCAGGGCATCCACCACCTCCCCCAGGTTGTGGGGCGGAATGCTGGTCGCCATGCCCACGGCGATGCCGGTGCAGCCGTTCAGGATCAGGAAGGGCAACTGGGCTGGCAGGACCGTGGGTTCCTGCTGGGAGGAATCGAAATTCGCTGCGAAATCAACCGTGTCGCTGCCGATCTCATCGAGTAAGGCTTCGTTGGCGATCGGGGCCAGCCGCGTTTCCGTGTATCGCATGGCGGCTGGGGGGTCGTCGTCCACCGAGCCAAAGTTGCCGTGGCCATCGAGCAGGGGATGGCGGCTGGCGAAGGTCTGCACCAGCCGCACTAGGGCGTCGTAGACGGCCTGGTCGCCATGGGGGTGGTACTTGCCAAGCACGTCGCCGACAACCCGGGCGCATTTGCGGTAGGGACGATCGGGGGTGAGCCCCAGCTCCTGCATGGCAAACAGGATGCGGCGCTGCACGGGCTTAAGGCCGTCGCGCACATCGGGAAGGGCCCGCCCCACGATCACGCTCATGGCGTATTCGAGGTAGGAACGCTGCATCTCCTGATGCAGGGCGATCGGTTGGATTCGCTGCCCGTTCTGCTCCTCGGCCATCCGCTGTTGGTGTCTGAGGGGAGATCGGCGCTCAGCCTACAGATCCTGGCGAGGCTGGCCGGGGCCCGCCCCTGGGCAACCTATTGGTCGTCCTGGCTGTCGCTGTTGCCGCTCGCATTGGCCAGGGCCCGTTCCAGACTGGCTTTGAGCTCGTTGCGGTGCAGCAGCTGGCGGGTGGCGGCCCGTAGCCGCGGCCCCCAGAGCTGCTCTTTTTGGTATTTCTCAAGCGCGTAGTTGGGTTCGGCGGCCAGGGCTCGATTGGCCAGTTCGATCGCCTCCTGGCTGCCTTGCTTGAGGCCATTGAGGGCCGCGGCCAGGGCCAAGCTGGGTTCGGCCGCATTGGCCTTGATGGCCAGGACCTGGTGCCAACGGTTGATCGCCTCCAGCGGTTTGCCCAGTTCAAACAGAACCAGGGCCTGGTTGTTGATCGATTCCCAGAATTTCGGCCGTAGGGAGGCGGCTTTTTCGAAGGCGACTAGGGCCGGCTTGGGTTTGCCGAGCAGGATCTGGGCATTGCCGAGATCGAAGTAGGCGCCAGCGTTTTTGCGATCCAGTTTCAGGCCTTGCTCCAACAACTGGATCGCCCGTTGGGGATGGTTGTCATGGAGGGCCAGGGAGCCTTCGGCAAACCAGATGCCGGGATTTTTGGGATCGAGCTTTTTGGCCTGGTCGAGGGCGGTGGCAGCCAATTTCGGCTGTTTGCTGCGCAACTGGGCTTCGGCCAGCAGGATCCAGCCGCGGGGGTCACTGGGGATGAGTTGCACGGTCAAGGCCGCGAGCCGGGCCGCTTCCTCGGCCTGGCCGATCCGCAGCAGCCGGGCGGCGGCCTGGGCAATCCCCAGGCCAGCGGCTTCCAGGTCCCGGGGGGCGGGCAGCACCACGTAGGGAACCTGGGCCTGGGCCGCCGGGGCTGGGCCCAGTCCAACCCCCACAACCAGGGGCAGGGCAACCAGGGACCTCAACCAGCGCGGTGCCATGGTGGCGTTCGTTCCAAGCCCCAGCCTAGGAGCCCATTCCCGGCCAGTTGCCTGGGCTGGGCTCAGGTTTGGGGCTGGTGACGCGGGTCCGTTGATTGCGTGGTTGGGCTGGCGCTATGGGCCTGGGCTGGGGCCGCAGCGGCGGCATTGCGCCGCCACATCCAGGGCTTGATGCGCCGTAGGGCCGAGGCCCGCAACCGTTCGTTCCAATCCGCCTCAGTCCAGCTCTGAAGGTCCTCGGCCTGCAGGTTCAAGAGCCAGTCTCGCGGCTGCAAATCCGGCTCAGAACTGCTCACCAGGGCCTGCTGATTCCAGGGGCAGACGTCCTGGCAAATGTCGCAGCCGGCCACCCAGGTGCCTAGGCCGGCCTGAATGGTTGCGGGCAGCTCGGCGTCCCGGTTTTCGATCGTGTGAAAGGCGATGCAGCGGCGGGCATCGACCACAAAGGGCTCGGTGATGGCGCCGGTTGGGCAGGCCTCGATGCAGCGGCTGCAGCCGCCACAGAGGGGTTCGGCGGGCTGGTCCGCCGGCAGCTCCAAGGTCGTGAGCAGGTGGCCCAGCAGCAACCAGGAGCCCTGGCGGGGATGGATCAGGTTGCCGTTCTTGCCGATCCAGCCCAGGCCCGCCTCTTCCGCCCAGGCCTTATCGAGCAAGGGCGCGCTATCGACGCAGGCGCGCCAACCCAGGCCAGGCACCTCCAGTTCCAGCCAACGGCCCAGCTGGCGCAGGCGGCCATCGATCACCCGGTGGTAGTCGCGACCCCAGCCGTAGCGCGCCACCTTCAAGCTGCCCGCTTGGCGTTCGGCCGCCACGTAGTAATTGAGCCCCACGGCCAGCAGGCTGCGGGCCCCGGGGAGCAGGCTTTCGGCGGCCTGGCGGCGGGGGTCGGCCATCCAGGCCATGTCGGCCTGGTGTCCGGCGGCCAGCCAGCGCTCGAGGGCGGCGGTGCGCAGGCCCATCCGCGGACTTCCCGGGATGGCGGCGATGCCCACGGGCCCGAACCCCAGGGTTCGGGCTTGTTGCTTTAACCGCGCTGCTAATTGGGAGGCTTGCGTTTCCACCCCTAAAGTTGCTCGATTCCGCCATCCTGCTGTGAGTTCCGCTTCCCTGGGTCGTTTCAGCGTCCTGCTGCGCTGGCTGGGCCTGACCCTGGTGCTGCTGCTGGGCCTCCAGCTCCTGGCCCTACTGGCCGTGAATGGTTGGGACGACGAGAGCTTCAAGCAGCTGCTCGTGGAGCGCTTGGTCAACCAGTCGCCCATGGCCCTGGTGGGTCTCCTGTTGGTGCTGTTCGGCTCCCGTCTCGATTCCCCCCAGGAGCGGTTCACGCCCCTGCGCTGGGTGGTTTGTGGGATTAGCGGCCTTTTGGCGATCGCGATGCTGGTGGCGATTCCGGTGTCGATCAGTGGGGATCGCACCCTTACGGATCAGGCCGACCAGGCCCTCACCGCCAAGAAGGGTCAGGTCGCCATGGCCCGCACCCAAATGCAGAACCCCCAGGTGATTGAGCAGGTGGTGCTCCAGGGCGAGCGTGCCGGCCAGATTCCCCCCGATGCCCCGGAAGCCCAGAAGAAGGAGGCGGCCACCCGCTTTATCAATGGCCAGCTGAAGCAGGCCGAAGGCCAGATCAAGGAGGCCGAGCGGGCCCGGGATCTGGCCGCAAACCAGCGCTCCATCGCTGGCACGGGCACGGCCCTGGTCATGGCGATTGCCTTCACCCTGTTGGCCCTGGCGTCGGTTCTCTGAACCGGGTCTCTCCAGCGGGCCTGGCCAGTCGGCTGGCTAAGTTGCTTCAAGCGATGTGCAGACCGGATCACCGGGAGGCCAGTTGGTGCAATCCAGTCCCAGACCTGATCAGCCGCTTGGCGACCGCCTTCAGCAGGATCTCAAGAACGACCTGATCGCCGGCTTGCTGGTGGTGATCCCCCTGGCCACCACGATCTGGCTGGCCACCACGGTCAGCCGGTTTGTGCTGGCCTTCCTCACCTCCATACCGAAACAGGTCAATCCGTTCAATACCCTCAATCCGCTCCTGCAGGAGCTGATCAACCTGGGGGTGGGGCTGTTGGTGCCCCTGCTGGCGATCCTGCTGATTGGCTTGATGGCCCGCAACATCGTTGGTCGCTGGTTTCTTGAATTTGGTGAAGGCACCTTGCAGCGCATCCCCCTGGCGGGATCGGTCTACAAGACCCTCAAGCAACTGCTGGAAACCTTCCTGCGCGATAACTCCTCCCGCTTTCGTCGGGTGGTGTTGGTGGAATATCCCCGTCAGGGTCTCTTTGCCCTCGGATTTGTGACAGGGGTGCTGGGTTCTTCGGTCCAGGCCGGTTTTGACCAGCCGATGCTCAGCGTCTTTATCCCCACCGCCCCCAACCCCACCACGGGCTGGTATGCGGTGGTGCCGGAAACCTCCGTGCGGGACCTGGATCTCTCGGTGGAGGATGCCTTCCGCACGATCATCTCGGCTGGCATCGTTAGCCCCGATGAACGGGAAACCCCTGCCAGCCGCAGTTTTTCCAGCCTGCTGGCCCAGTTGCGGGCTCCCGCCTATTCCCCCGTTCCCCCCAATAAGGCCTGATCGGTCCTGAGTACCAGTCCCATGCAGAGTCGTTCCGTTGCCAGAGAATTGGCCCTGCTGATGCTTGGTCAGATCAGCGATCGCCAGCCCGCCAGCGACCTGTCCCGCACAACGCCCCTGGATGCCCTGTTGCTCCAGGCCCTGGCCAGCCTCAGCCAGCACGTGCGTGAAGCCCTCGACCAATCCGCCACCGACTTGGAGCAGGCCCAGCAACGGCTGCTCGACAGTGAGCTGGTTGATGCCGGCGGCGACAGCCTGCCCCAGGTGCGTAGTCACCTCCAACAGGGCCTCTCCCACGCCGAACAGGCCCTCAATCGCCTCTCAGCCAGCCTGGAACTGCCACGGCTGCTGCTGCTTGCCAACCAGGAAGAGGTGCGCACCGGCGCCCTCGCGCGCACCCGCGCCGTGGTCAGTCGCCGCCAGGAGCTCGATCAGCGCCTCGATGGCGTGATGGAGGGCTGGCGGCTCACCCGGCTTCCCCGCATTGACCGCGACATCCTGCGCCTGGCCGCCACGGACAT
>Ga0310333_100097_pt1 | contig 24412 bp, 20 predicted proteins | sample LakMicSRFTotalB7_FD_195547 | JGI IMG/M metagenome (GOLD analysis project Ga0310333, IMG submission 195547) | Enriched freshwater cyanobacterial communities from Lake Michigan, Michigan, United States - MI23.SRFL.Total.B7 (v2) (version 2) | ecosystem: Environmental > Aquatic > Freshwater > Lake... | reverse complement strand
CGCCATGGTGGAGCGAGAGGCGAAAGGTGTCACCACTCAGGCCGCAAACTTCTGGATCACTGCGCACCACCACATCGAGGGAGGCCCCGAGACGGGTGACGCGGCGACGACATTCAGGCCAGCTCATGGGGATTGACATCGCTCTCGGGCCGGGGGGTGGGGTGGGCCAATCGGCCCGGGATGGAGTCGCCCGACTCAAGCGGGCTGGAGGCAGGTGCTTCGGCTGCTGGGCGGCGTTAGCTGGGGGTGATCGAGTGGGCTGGGTCGCTCCAGTGTGGCGATCGCAGCCCCCGCGTCAACGGGGGGTCGGGCTCGAGCCGGGGCGGGTCCCTGTTTCCTGGCTGGTCTGGGCCTGCGGGGCCGGAGCCGGGGCCTCCGCCGGCCCAGGTGCCGCTGTCTTCCCGGGGGTCGCTGTCTTCCCGGGGGTCGGTGTCTTCTCCTGGACCGCTGATTTCCCAGAGCTCGAGCTGTTGCCTGGGGCCGCTACGGAGCTGGTCCCCTTGCCCTCGGTCGGGTTGAAACTGCCCGGCTTGGGGATGGGCACCATCCAGGACACGGCTCCAGCCAGCCCCAGGGCTGCCATGCCGCAGAGGGGGGCTGCGATGCGGCGACCCAGGGGCACCCGCTTGCGCAGTTCGCTGCGCCGCAGCGGTTGCGGCGTGGGCGCCTGCAGGTTCAGCTGCAGGCGCGGATCAAGCAGCAGTTGGTCGAGGCAGCGCACCAGGTCGGCGAGTTCTGCGTCGTCCAGGTGCAGGGCCATCGGTGGCGTGTTCGGCTGGCTACTGCGCAGCTCGAGCCGGTGTCGTGAGCCATCGGGGTGGACTGCCACCGGCGAGACCGGGTCGCCGAAGGCCCTGGGGGCACCGCTGATCAGGTGCCGGGCATAGGGGGCCACCACCTGCAGCAGGGCTTCGAGATGGTCCCGTTTGCCCTCCAGTTCCGTGTGGCCGGCCAGGGCCAGGCTCCAGCCGGTGAGGATGCCGATCGCCTGGCTGCCCTGGCCCGAAGACACATCTGGAAAGCCTTCCACCGTCAGGCGACAGCTGATCTGTTCGTAGCGGTGGCTGAGCTTGATCACGACGGGCAGCTGGCGGAGGGGTCTGGGCGGATCGGGGCTTGGGGCAGCGGCGGTTCCACCGCAGACCCTGGTGGTCAGGGTTCGGGGTCCAGGAGGCTGGCCTTCAGCCTTTCCACCCCACCGTTGCCGGCACAGAGGGCCAGGCTCAGGATCAGTTGATGACAGAGCTGGGGCCCTTCGCTCGGATCTAGCAGCTTGCGCACGCCGACCCGACGCAGGTTCAACCGTTCCTCGATCAGCTCTTGAAGGCGCGAGCGGAACAGGGCCCAGCGCTGCTCACTCACCGACTCGGGTTCGGCAGCGGAGAGCAGTTGCCGCACCATCGGATAGAGGCGTTCGGCCATGGCGCTCAGGATCCGGATCAGGGCATCGGTGTCCTGAACCTGGAGCTGGCCCCGGCGGGTGGAGCGGCGCAGGGGGTTATGGCAGCGGCGCTTCCACAGTTCGACCCGGTTGGGAAAGAGGCTTTGGTAGCCGAGCTGCTCACTCATCCAAACCATGGCCTCGCCGCCGTTGAGGTCGAGGGCCTCCGCGCACAGCAACATCAGATCGAGGCGCTCCAGTCCCCGCCTGGGTAGGGGGGTGGGGCGGCTCAAGGCGGTAGAAACGTCAGGCATGGCTGCGATACTGCCAGTGCCCGAGCCAATCCGTCATCTGGGGGGGTCGCTGTCTCGACCAGCCCAGGGGCATTGACGACCTTTTTTCACCATGTCTGCCATTGATCTGCGCCTGCTGGTGCGCGATGTTCCTGACTTTCCCAAGCCAGGGATCCTGTTCCGCGACCTCACACCCCTGATGCGCCAGGCCAGTGCTTGGCAGGAAGTGGTGCGTCAATTGGCCGTGATCTGTGATCGCCTCCAGCCCGATCTGATCGTGGGCATTGAATCGCGGGGTTTCATTGTGGGCACGGCCCTGGCCACGGACCGGCGCCTGGGCTTCACACCGGTGCGCAAGCCCGGCAAGTTGCCAGGCGTGGTGCATGGCATCGATTACAGCCTGGAATACGGAACGGATCGGCTTGAGATCTTGGCCGATGGCTTTGAAACGGGCCCCCGGGTTCTGATCGTGGATGATCTGTTAGCCACCGGCGGCACCGCGAGCGCCTGCTCCCAGCTCGTGCAACGGGTGGGCGGCGACCTCTGTGGTTTTGCCTTCGTGGCCGAGCTTGCGGACCTTGGCGGTCGCGCCAAGTTGCCCGATGACGTGCCGGTTGAGTCCCTGATCATCTATTCCTGATCCCACTCCTCAGGGTTGGGTGTCCTGCCAGGCGAGCACCTGATCGAGTTGCTCCAGGCTGATCAGGCCAAAGCGCCAGAGCACCACCGGCAGGGGGGCCTGTTCCAGCTGGGCCTGTTTGAGTCCGAGGTTGAGGGCGTTTTCGCCCAAGCCCAGCTCCTGGCGTAGGTAGCGCACCAGTTCGCTGGCGGGCAGGGGCTGGGGCGAGGTTGGGAACACCATGGCGCCATGGTGCTCATCGCTGTCCCAGGCGGCAAGGGCCGTGGGTCATGGCAGCCAGGCTTAGGCGCCGCAGCAGGGGAGCCCCATTCAGCAGGTCGAGGGCCAGTCGGCGTAGGGGTAGTAGCAGGCGGGAGCGGTTGGAAAACAGCCCCACCAGCAGGTGGGTGGCTAGCAAGGTGGCCACGAGGTCGGGCCAGCGGCGCCAGCGATAGGCCCCCGCTAGCTGGCTTGGGTTCAGGCGCCCGGCCGTGACCCGGCCGGCCAACTGCTGCAGGCAGGCCACATCTCGCCAACCCAGGTTGAGCCCCTGGCCGCCGACGGGATGGCAGCGGTGGGCACTGTCCCCCACCAGCACGAGCTGGCCTTTGGCAACCGGCCAGGCCAGGGCCAGGGCCACCGGATAGGCCCGTGGTTGGTCCAGCAGGGCTTCCGGTTGCAGTTGGTCGGGCAGGGCACCGGCTAGCTGGTCGAGGAAGGCGGCGCCATCGAGGCTTTCGAGCTGGCGCAGCCGCCGCGCCGACGCACTCCAGACCAGTTGGAAGGCATCGCCGCCTAGGGGCAGCACCGCAAAGGGACCTTCGGGCCGCAGCAGCTCCCAGGCCTGGTCCGGCCGGGCTCCGCGCAGCTGCACTTGCACGGTCAGGCAGGCCTGGCCATAGGTGTGCTCCAGCCAGCCCAGCCCAGCGGCCTGACGGCTCGCAGACTGGCTGCCGTCGGCCCCCACCACTAGATCCAAGGCCTGATCCCAAGCCTGGTCTGCCGCCAGAGTGGCCGGGGCGCCGGGGGCCGGCCGCCCCAAATGCAGGGTTACTTGGGGATTGGCCTGCAGCTGGAGGAGCAACAGCTCCATCAGGGGGCCGTGTTGCACGATCCAGCCGACGGCTTCGCCTTCACCCCCGGATCCAGGGCCTGCGGCCCCAAGCGCTGCAAGGGGTTCTGCAGCCCCGAAGGGCCAGGGCCGTCGCCGCCGCTGGCCCAGGTCGGCGCTACTGAAGTGGCACTGGCGCCCCGTGCCCTGGTCCATGAGTTCCAGGCTGCTGAAAGGCACCAGCTGGGGCCCTAGAGCCTGGCCCAGGCCCAGGCGATCAAGCAGGCCCTTGCTGGAGTGGGTGAGGGCGTAGGCCCTTTGACGCCGCAGGAGCACGGGAAGCTCTAGGGGGTCATCAAGCTGCACCTCCCAGCCCACCTGGGCCAGGGCTAGGGCCGCCAGGCAGCCGGTGGGACCGGCTCCATGCACGCGCGCTCGGCTCATCGGCACTGACTGGGCATGGGGGGGTGGGCGATCCAATCGCCGCAGTGAAGGGAGCTCATTGGCAGAAGGCGTAGACGTTCGCCCAGGACGGCCAAACAAAAACCGCGGGCCTGGCTGGCACCGCGGTTGAAATCAGCACCATCGTCTGGAGCGACGGTAGGACTTTTTGATGGGTTGCTGTCCTAGGTAGAGACAGGGGTCAAGCCGATTTGGCAATGATCTCGACCAGCCTAGGAAGGGCCCTGGTAGGGCTCAGCCGATGCCGAGCAGACCGCGGGTGAAGGACTCACCGCCCAGGGCAAATTCTGTGGCCAACAGGGCGATAAAGCCGAGCATGGCCATACGGCCGTTCAGCAGTTCGGCACGCTCGTGGAAACCCCAGCCGCTTTCGACGCTCACCACTTCCATGCGGGGCTCGGTGGCGAAGGCGTTAAGGCGTCCACCGTCTTCGGTGGTCACGGTGGCGCCGCGGATGACGGCGGGGGCAGAGGAGGTGGCTTGGGCCATGGGGCAACTCGCGAGGTATGGGCGAATTGTAACGCAATATTGCGCCTTGTAACGAGTCTGAAGGAAATGGGTGCCGATTTGGCCTGGGTGGATCTGGCTGGACGGCCCGGTCTTCAGCGCAGGCGCCGGAGGCAGAGCTCCTCAAAGGCGGGCCGCAGCAGATAGGGGTAGTCGCCCACCCAGAGCTTCAACTGGGGGATCCAGCCATCGCTGAGGGCGCTGATGCGGGAAAAGTCTTTGCGCTCACTCAGCACCAGGCAGCGGATCACCATGCCGGGCCGGATCGGCTTGTGCTTCTTGTCGTAGGGGAAGCGAATCTGGCCCAGGTAGCCGTCCTGATCTTCTAGTTCCAGGCAGAGCCAGGTGCGGCGGTTTTCCACCAGCTCCAGGCGACCACTTTTGTCGGTTTGCTCCTGGCGGCCCTCCAGCCGCTCCCGGGTGAAGAGGTCGGCGATGCGGCCCTCAAAGATCGCCGCTGCCGGGTAGCGGCGCAGGGCGTTGTTGCGTTGCCCCGCCGCCAGGATCGGCCCCCAAAGCAGGTAGAAGAAAAAGACGAAGCCCACCACCATGAACACCCCACCCCATTGGGTGGAGAACTGGCTCTGGCTGATCAATAGCGACAGCACCCCGCCGATCACGGCGATCAGCACCCGTTGCAGCACCTGCTGGGGGGTGCCACTGCTGGCGTTGAACTGGGGTCCGGTGGCAATCGCCGGGATCAGGCGCTGCAGTTCGCCGTCCTTGAGGGGAAGCAGCATGACTTGTCTCTCAGGCCCCCATGGTGACCCCGATCACAGCAAACGCTCAAGCCCGTAGACCAGACCAGTGAGCTGGCGCACCCGCCGCACGGTCAGCAAGACCCCGGGCATGTAGGCGGAGCGATCGATCGTGTCGTGCCGCAGGGTGTAGGTCTCCCCTTCAGAGCCGAACATCACCTCCTGGTGGGCCACCAGGCCTGGCAGGCGGATCGAGTGCAGCCGGAGGCCGCTGGGGCGCTGGCCGCCGCGGCAGCCGGCCAGGGTTTCGTGCTCCTCCACTTGGAGGGGGTTGAAGTCCTTGCCGAGTTCTTCGATCAGTTCGGCGGTTTTGATGCAGGTGCCGCTGGGGGCATCGGCCTTGCGGTTGTGGTGCAGTTCGGTCAGTTCGGCGAAGTCATAGAAGCGGGCCGCTGCCGCGGCTGCTTGCTGCAGCAACACCATGCCCACGGAGAAATTGGGGATCACGGCCCCGCCCATGGAGGCCTTCTCGGCAAACAGGGCCAAGTCGCCCAATTGTTGGGGCGTCAGGCCCGTGGTGCCGATGACCGGATGCACCCCATAGGCGATGGCGGCGCGGGTGTGCTCGTACACAACGCTGGGATGGGTGAAATCCACCAGCACCGCCCCGGCCCCGGGGCCGGCCTGGCGCACCGCCTGGCTGCTGGCGCAGAGGGCACCTTCGAAGTCGGCGGTGATCGCCACCTCCAGGTCCCCCAGGCCCAGCTCCAGGCCCACATCCAAGCCCTCCTTGCCGGGGGTGGTGTCGATGGCGGCCACCAGGGTCGTGTCCGCAGCCGCTAGCACGGCCTTGATCACCTCGGCGCCCATGCGGCCTAGGGCGCCAGCCACCACCACCGGAATCGGCGCCGTCACCGCTGGAGTTGGGGCCGACCCCGGCTGGGAGCCGGGTAGGGGCGGCTCGGTTGGGGCGCTGGTCATGGCAGGGGGCGCTCAGCTTTGGGGCCGAGCCTATGGGGTCATCCTGCCCGCCCCGGTGGCAGATCCACGGGCGCTGGCCACCAGCGCCTGCCGATCCACGGCATCGATTTGGGCCGGGACCATGTGGCGATGGGCGTAGCTGAGGTACACCTCGGAGCTCAGGAACAGCTCGAACAGATCACCATCAATGTGCTGGTCTTGGACCATGTGGGCCATGATCGCCAGGGCTTCGGACAGCTTGAGGCCCCGCTTGTAGGGACGGTCGGCGGCGGTGAGGGCCTCAAAAATGTCGGCGATGGCCATCACCCGTGCCAGCACCCCCATTTGGTCGCCGTGCAGGCGACGGGGGTAACCGCGGCCATCGAGGGTCTCGTGGTGGGCGCCGGCGATCTCGGGCACCGCCGCTAGGTGGCGCGGAAAGGGCAGGGCCGAGAGCATCCGGATCGTCTGGACCATGTGCTCGTTGATCTTGAAGCGATCCTCTGGGCTGAGGGTGCCCCGCTCGACCGTGAGGTTGTGGAGTTCCCCCAGGTTGTACAGGAACTCCGGCACCGCCATTTGGAAGCCCCAGGGGTTGTCCGCGGGGATGCGATCCCGTACTGGTCGCTCGATCAATTGGTCTGGACGGTCGGCCAGCAACGGCTCCCGCACCGGTAAGGCTGGCGCCGGCTGCCGTTCGCGCCGACGCAGTTCCTCAGGCCCCACCCCCAGCCGGTCATCGAGGCTGCGGCGCCAGGTGCGGGTGGCGATGGCCTTGAGCCGCTCGATCCGCTCCGGTGCCATCCGTTCGCCGCCCAAATTGCAGCTGGCAACAAAGGCAAAGTCGTCATCGAGGCTGCCCCAGCTCGCGGTGAGGGTCTGCTGGCTGGCCTCTGGGTCAGCGCCGCTGGCGATCCGGCGCCAGTGCTCGGTTTCGGCCTCGCTTTTGAGCAGCTCAAAGCGCATGCGGATCTCATGGATCCGATCCTGCACCGTTTCCAATTTGGTGGCCTTATCGACCACATGGTCTGGGGTCGTGACCTTGCCGCAATCATGGAGCCAGGCGGCCACATGCAGGGCCTCCCATTGATCTGAATTGAGTTCATAGCGGGCAAAGGGGCCTTCCTCGGCCCTACAGGCGGCGGCGGCCAGCAATTTGGCGATCTCCGGCACCCGGGCGCAGTGGCCGCCGGTGTAGGGACTCTTGGCATCAATCGCATCGGCGATCACCTGGATGAAGGCCTCAAACAGGCGCTTTTGCTCAGCAATTAACTGTCGGGTTTCCAGGGCTACCGCCGCACTCCCCGAAAGGGCCCTGCTGAAGGCGATCTGGTTGGTATCGGGAAGGCCATCGAACCAGAGCACCAACGCCCCCAACATCGACCCATCCCGTTGGTGCAGGGGCAGGGGGATGCAGGCCTGGGCTCCAGGTCCCAGGGCAGCCACAAGCCGGTCGCAGCGTTGCGAGTGCAGCATTGAGGCCAGCTCCGCTTCGGCCAGGGGGGGGAGGGCCTGGGGATCGATGGTCTGATCACCCACCATCGCTAGGGCCGCGCCAAACAGGCCGGCTTGCTTGGCTCCCTGAGAGCTAGCGCTACCACGACCCCGATCGGCATTGCCACCTTCATCTCCTGCGCTGGGCCACTGCTCCTTGGCCCCGTTCTGAGTGAGGGTTGGGCCTGGGGCCAAATAGAGGGCCCCGGCGCTGGCGGCCGAGGCCCCGATCGATTCCTTCAGCAGCATGGCCAGCAGGGCATCCACATCCTGTTCGGCCCCCAGGGACGCCGAAATCTTGAGGAAATGGCCAATCGTGCGGCCCATGCCATCAAGGGTCAGGGATAGGTCGTCGACTTCCCGCACCAGGGAACGCAGTCGGGGGGCCGTGCCGAAGTGGAAGCCGCGCATCGCGGTCGCCTCCTCGGCGAGGCGCTTGAGGTCCCGCGACAGGCGCCCGGCCAGTTTTAACAACAGCCAAATGGTGACGACCACCAACGCAAAGGTGGCCGAGAAGATTTGCCAACGCTGTTGACGGGCCTCGGCCATCAGGTCGGCCTCGGCCACGGCCATGGCCAGATAAAGGGATTGGTTGGTTAGGGGTAGTTGCAGCGGCACCACCTTCTGAAACCAGTTTTGGCCAGCAAATTGGCCGGCGTGAAAGCCTTGGCGGGCTTCCCGGGGCAGGTCAGCGGCCAATTGGGCCAGGGCCGGGTTGGCCACTTGGCCCAGCGGGGGGAGGCCCTGGGAGCTCCCCCCTCGACTGGTCACGTTGGGGCTTGTGGCTAGCACCAGCCCCTGGCGATCCGCAATCGCCAGCTCCGCGGCGGCCGGTAGCCGGTGGTGGGCCAGGGCGGCAGCCAGGTTGCCGGGTTCGATGGCGGCACCCACCACCCCTTTGCCCTCGGCCAGGGGTTGGGAGAGGGTGAGGCCCGGCCGACCCGCCAGGGCCAGCCGGCTCACCGGGGCCATCACCAGGCGACCCTCACGACGAGCCAATTGATACCAGGGTCTCAAGCGTGGATCGAAGCCTGGTGGCAGCACTGGCTTGAGCGGGGAGGCGGCCAGGGGCCGTTGGTCGCGGCCGAGAAGCCACTCCCGGGCCTGAAGTTGTCCGTCGTGTTGGCGCAGGCTGGCCACCATCCAGATAGCTCCCGGAACCCTTGCTTGGCCGGACCTTGCCGCTGAATCCCTGGAGACCAGCAGCAATTCGCCGCGGCCGTTGGCGATAAACAGGGCCGAGAGATTGGGGGCCTGCTCCAGGGTTGTGACCAGGGCCGGTAGCTGGCCCATAGCGGCTTCAATGTCGCCGGAGGGGGTCAGGCTTGCCAGCCGATCAAGCTGGGCCTTGGTCAGGGCCGGGTTGAGGGCCAAGGTGAGGGACGCGGCTAATTCGCCCGCTAAGGCCTCCAGGAGCTGGTCGTTGGCGCGGGTGAGCAGCCGTTTGGCGTGGTCCGTGAAGATCAGCGAGCGCAGGGCGCCGCTGACGAGGATCAGGGGCAGGATCAGCAAGACCAGGGTCACCTGGAAGGAGCGGGGCCGGCGCAGCCGCCAGGCGTCTGGCACCCAGGAACCGATGAAATCGAGGCTTAGGCGTGCCATCGGCGTTGCTTCGGGGCTGGGGTCGCGGCGTGGCTCGGTCCTGACAGACCCGGGCGGGCCCGTAACGCTCCGAAGCATGGGCCCACGCACGGCCATCGTGCTTCGTAGGCTGCTTCACATTGCTCAATCCGACCAGATGTTCACGCAGGTCCGCTCCGCCAGCCGCCGGGTCAGCCCCGAAGCCGTGAACGGTCGTGCCGTGATGAAAGCGGTGTACGTGGTGCTGGAACCCCAGTACCAGAACGCCCTCACCCAGGCCGCCACCTCCCTCAACGACCAGAACGGCCCCCTGGCGATCGAGCTGAGCGGCTACCTGATCGAGGAATTGCGCCAGAGCGAGAACTACGCCTCCTTCTGCGCCGATGTGGCCGAGGCCGATGTTTTCATCGCCTCGCTGATTTTTATTGAGGACCTGGCCCAGAAGGTGGTGGAGGCCGTGGCCCCCCACCGTGATCGCCTCAAAGCGGTGGTCGTGTTCCCCTCCATGCCAGAGGTGATGCGGCTCAACAAGCTGGGCAGCTTCTCCATGGCCCAGCTGGGCCAGAGCAAGAGCGCCATCGCCAGCTTTATGAAAAAGCGCAAGGAAGCCGGCGGCGCCGGCTTCCAGGACGCCATGCTCAAGCTGCTCAATACCTTGCCCACGGTATTGAAGTATCTGCCGGTGGAGAAGGCCCAGGACGCCCGCTCCTTCATGCTCAGTTTCCAGTATTGGCTCGGCGGCACGCCCGATAACCTGCGCAACTTCCTGTTGATGCTGGCTGATAAATACGTGTATCCCAGGGGCGACTCAGATCGGCCCGAACTCACCGTTGCCGAGCCGGTTGTGTTCCCCGACTTGGGCATCTGGCATCCCCTGGCTCCGGGCATGTTTGAGGACCTCAAGGAATACCTCAACTGGACTGCCAGCCGCATCGATCTGAGCGAGAAGGCCCGTCAGGGCCCGGTGATCGGCCTGGTGCTGCAGCGCAGCCACATCGTTACCGGCGACGAAGCCCACTACGTAGCCGTGATCCAGGAGATGGAGTATCGCGGTGCCACCGTGATCCCGGTGTTTTGTGGAGGATTGGATTTCACCAAGCCGGTCAATGCGTTCTTCAAGGATCCGCTTAACCCCGACTTCCCCTTAGTGGATGCGGTGGTCAGCCTCACCGGCTTTGCCCTAGTCGGCGGCCCCGCCCGCCAGGACCATCCCAAGGCGATTGAGGTGCTCAAGGGCCTGAATCGCCCCTACATGGTGGCCTTGCCGTTGGTGTTCCAGACCACCCAGGAGTGGGAAGAGAGCGATCTGGGTCTGCACCCCGTGCAGGTGGCCCTGCAGATCGCCATCCCCGAACTCGATGGCGCCATTGAGCCGATCGTGCTCTCGGGCCGCGATGATGCCACCGGCAAGGCCCACACGCTCCAAGACCGGGTTGAGGCGATCGCCGAGCGGGCGATCCGCTGGGCGTCGCTGCGGATCAAGCCCCGCGCCGATAAAAAGCTGGCGATCACGGTGTTTAGCTTCCCCCCCGACAAGGGCAATGTCGGCACCGCGGCCTATCTCGATGTCTTCGGCTCGATCTATCGGGTGCTCGAAGAAATGAAGGCCAAGGGCTATGACATTCAAGCGATGCCGCGCAACCCCAAGGCGCTGATGGACGCCGTGCTCAGTGATCCTGAGGCCCTCGCCGGTTCGCCCGAACTGGCGATCGCCCACCGCATGAGCGTGGAAGAGTATGAGCGTCTCACTCCCTATTCCCAACGGCTTGAAGAGAATTGGGGCAAGCCCCCCGGCAATCTCAACTCCGATGGCACCAATTTATTGATCTACGGCCGCCATTTCGGCAACGTCTTTGTGGGGGTCCAGCCCACCTTTGGCTACGAGGGCGACCCGATGCGCCTGCTCTATTCCCGCAGTGCCAGCCCTCACCACGGCTTTGCCGCCTACTACACCTACCTGGAAAAGGTGTGGCAAGCCGATGCGGTACTCCATTTCGGCACCCATGGCTCCTTGGAATTCATGCCCGGCAAGCAAATGGGCATGAGTGAAACCTGTTATCCCGATTCGCTGATCGGCGCCCTGCCCAATCTCTATTACTACGCCGCCAACAATCCCTCTGAAGCCACGATCGCTAAGCGTCGTGGCTACGCCTCCACGATCAGCTATCTCACCCCTCCGGCTGAAAATGCTGGTCTTTACAAGGGTCTCAAGGAGTTGGGCGAATTGGTGGGCTCCTACCAACAGCTGCGCGAAAGCTCCCGTGGTGTGCAGATCGTCAATGCGATCGTCGAAACGGCACGCCAGTGCAACCTCGATAAGGACATCCAGTTTCCCGAAGCTGACGCCTCTGAGCTCGATTTAGATGGCCGCGATGGTGTGGTCGGTGCGGTTTATCGCCAGTTGATGGAGATCGAGAGTCGCCTGCTCCCCTGTGGACTGCACACCATTGGTAAGCCGCCCACGGCTGAGGAGGCGATCGCCACTTTGGTGAGCATTGGTGCCCTAGAGCGCACCGACGATGGCCTGCGTTCCTTGCCAGCCCTACTGGCGGAGAGTCTCGGTCGCACGATCGATGAGATCTACCTCGGCAACGACCAGGGCGTGCTGGCCGATGTGGAACTCAACCGCACGATCACGGAAACCTGTAGGGCCGCCGTCGGCGCCATGGTCCGCCAGGTCACTGGCGCCGATGGCCGGGTCAGCCTGCGCCAGAACTTTGGCTGGTTCTTTGCCCTGCTGGAACGCTTTGGCGTCCAGTTCCCTAGCCCCTGGCTCTCGGCATGCAAATCCGCCGGCTTTGGCACGGTGGATCAGGCAGAGCTGGACAAGCTCTTCGCCTACCTGAGCTTCTGCCTCCAGCAGATCTGCGCCGACATGGAGATGGAGAGCCTGCTGCGGGCCCTCGATGGGGAATACGTGCTGCCTGGTCCTGGCGGTGATCCGATTCGCAACCCCGGTGTACTCCCCAGTGGCAAGAACATCCACGCCCTTGATCCCCAGTCGATTCCCACCCGCGCGGCCATTGCGGCGGCGAAGGTGGTGGTGGATCGGCTGATTGAACGCCAGAAGGCCGAGCAGGGTGCCTGGCCAGAAACGATTGCCTGCGTGCTTTGGGGCACCGACAACATCAAGACCTACGGCGAATCCCTGGCCCAGATCCTCTGGTTCATTGGCGTTCGCCCTGTGGCCGATTCCCTCGGCCGCGTCAACAAACTGGAGTTGATTTCCCTCGAAGAGCTGGGCCGCCCCCGCATTGATGTGGTGGTCAATTGCTCCGGCGTGTTCCGTGACCTGTTCATTAACCAGATGGCCCTGATCGACCAGGGCGTCAAGATGGCCGCGGAGGCGGATGAGCCACTGGCTATGAATTTTGTGCGCCGCCATGCCCAGGAGCAGGCTACGGCCCAAGGGGTTTCCCTGCGGGACGCGGCTACACGAGTGTTTTCGAATGCCAGCGGCAGCTACTCCTCCAACGTTAACTTGGCGGTAGAAAACAGCACCTGGGAAGAGGAGAACGAACTACAGGAAATGTACCTGTCCCGCAAAACCTTCGCCTTCAATGCCGACAACCCCGGCGAGATGAATCAAAACCGCGAAGTGTTCGAATCGGCGATGAAAACGGCTGATGTTACCTTCCAGAACCTCGATTCCGCCGAAATCTCCCTCACCGATGTGAGTCATTACTTCGACTCGGACCCCACCAAGTTGATCGCCGGTTTGCGTGACGACGGCAAGGCCCCGGCCAGTTACATCGCCGACACCACCACGGCTAATGCCCAGGTGCGCTCCCTCAGTGAAACCATCCGCCTAGATTCCCGCACCAAGTTGCTCAATCCCAAGTGGTATGAGGGCATGCTTGATTCCGGCTATGAGGGTGTGCGGGAAGTGGCCAAGCGGCTCAACTTCACCCTTGGCTGGAGCGCCACCAGCGGCGCTGTTGATAACTTCGTTTACGAAGAAGCCAATGAAACCTTTATTAACGATCCGGAGATGCGCAAGCGGTTGCTTGAGCTCAATCCCCATAGTTTTCGCCGGATTGTGGGCACCCTGTTGGAAGTGAATGGCCGCGGTTACTGGGAAACCAGTGATGAGAATATTGCCCAGCTCCAGGAGATCTACCAGGAGATCGAAGACCGCATCGAAGGTGTTAGTAACCCCCAGGCATAACCGTTCCCAAGCTTCATAAGACCAAGGCTTAACCGTACCCCTAAATCACCATGGCCGCCCCTGTCGATCTGGCAACCCCGATGCTGGCGGTTGCGGTGATCACGGTCACTGCCCAGCTGTTTGGTGCCCTAGCCCAGCGGTGCCACCAGCCGCGGGTCGTCGGCGAAATCGTGGGCGGCATCGTGCTTGGCCCCAGTTTGCTGGGAGCCTTGGCGCCGGGCCTGGCAACCCATCTGTTCAACGGGGCCGTGCGCAGTCAGCTCAACCTGCTCGGCCAATTGGGCTTGGTGCTGTTCATGTTTTTGGTGGGGCTTGAGCTCAATCCCAACCTGTTGATGGGGCGCCTGCCCTTGGCCAGTCGGATTACCGCCGCTGGGGTGCTCCTTCCTTTGATCCTGGGGGTTGGCCTGGCTGGCCTGTTTGAAACTTGGCTTCCTGACCTGCTGCCAGGCCATCGCCTGCTCTCCGGGGCCCTGTTCATGGGTACGGCGATGGCGATCACCGCCTTTCCTGTGCTGGCGCGGATCCTGCGGGACCGCGGCCTGCAGCACCAGCCCGTGGGGGCCCTGGCGATCACCACCGCCGCCATCGACGACGCCCTCGCCTGGATCCTGCTGGCGGCCGTTGTCGCCCTGGCTCGCTCGTCCTCCGCCTGGGGAGCCTTGGGGTCCTTCTTCGGCACGGCCGCCTGGGCCCTGGTGGTGCTGGTTGGAACGCGTCCCCTGCGGCTGTGGCTGGAACAGCACTACAAGACGGGCCGGGACCTGGGCCCCCTGCTGCAATCGGTGCTCTTTAGTGGCGCCCTCTTGAGTGGGGTGGTCACCGAATGGCTGGGGGTCCACCTGATCTTTGGCGCCTTCCTCTGGGGCCTGGCCATGCCCCGCTATGCCCCGCTGCGGCGCAAATTGGAGCAGCAGCTGGAAACGGTTGTGTTAAGGCTTTTGTTGCCCCTCTTTTTTGCAATTAGCGGCTTGAGCACCCGCATCGGCAGCCTCAATCGTCCGTCCCTCTGGTTGGCCCTGGTGGCTGTTCTTTTGGTGGCCGTCTGTGGCAAGTTCCTGGGCACCTGGGCTACGGCTCGGATCAGTGGTGTCGAGAGCCGCGAGGCCCAGGCCCTGGGCTGGTTAATGAATACCCGTGGCCTCACCGAGTTGGTGGTGCTGAATGTGGGCCTAGCCCAGGGGGTGATCAGCACCGAACTGTTCACGATTGGGGTCTTGATGGCCCTGGCCACCACTGTGATGACTGGGCCCTTGCTCGGCAGGCTTGGCTACGGCGTCGTGCAGCCTCCTAATCGGAGGGTGGCGACGGCTGAGTTCTAAACAGCCAGAAGGGTTTAGCCCCTCCCTTTCCCTATGGCTGGGGCTCTCCCCCGTTGGAGATCCGCTGCAGCTCCCTGGCACGAGCCCCTGTTCCGCTTGGCGAGCCCGCCGGTTTGCGCCAAAGGGCATCAGCCATGCGGGCGGTCTGCATGATCGGCCCCACATCGTGGACTCGCACGATGTCGGCCCCGGCGGCAATTGCCTTGCAGACCACCGCTGCTGTGCCCCAGAGCCGGGCCCTGGGGCGGGGTTCGTTCAGCACCGCTCCGATGAAGCGCTTGCGCGAGGGACCCACTAGCAGGGGATAGCCCTGGGCCCGCAGCCGTTCAAGGCCGTCCAACAGGACCAGGCATTGGGCTTCGGTTTTGGCAAAGCCCAGGCCCGGATCCCAGATCAGTTGGCTGGCCGCAACGCCGGCCGCCCGGGCCCGGTCGCTGGCCTCCTTGAGCTCCCCAATCACCTCATCGACCAGGTCCCCATAGGCCGTGAGGCCGTCCATGCTGCGGCTGTCACCGCGGCTGTGCATCAGCACCAGGGGGCAACCCGAGGCGGCGGCCAGCGGAAGCAGCCCTGGATCTAGTCGGCCGCCACTGACATCGTTGAGCCAGTCGGCCCCTTCTGCCAGGGCGGCCGCCGCCACCGGGGCGCGAAAGGTGTCGATGGAAAGCAGCACCTCGGGCAGGGCCGAGCGGATCAGCTTCAAGGCCGGCAGCAACCTGGCCAGTTCCGCTTCAGCGCCAATATCTTCAGCGCCGGGTCGGGTGCTTTGCGCGCCGAGATCGAGCAGGGTCGCCCCCTGGGCAACCATGCGCCGGGCCACCGCAAGGGCTTGGCCGGCACCCTTGATTTGGCCGCCGTCGCTAAAGGAATCGGGGGTGAGGTTGATCACCCCCATCACATGGGTTTGCTGCCCAAAGGCCAGGCCAGGGCGTTGGGATGGGGCTGCCGGGATCGCCAGAACCGCGCTCCTAGGCCGCTACGGGCACTTGGTAATTGGCGATCCGGGCGAAGCCCACCGGATCGAGGGAGGCGCCTCCCACTAACACCCCATTGATATCCGATTGGGCCATCAGTTGGTCGATGTTGTCGGCCTTGACCGAGCCGCCGTATTGGACCACCACTTCGGCGTAACCGACCCAGCTGCGGATCAGGCCGCAGATGCGGTTGGCTTCGGCGGCGCCACAGGTTTTGCCGGTGCCGATTGCCCAGATGGGTTCGTAGGCCACCACCAAGCGCGCCGGATCCAGTCCATCGATGCCCTGTTCCACCTGGCGGCGGATCACCCGTTCTGCTTCGCCCCCTTCCCGTTGCGAGTCGCTTTCGCCCACGCAGAGGATGGGGATCAGGCCAGCTTTTTGGGCTGTGCGGGCCCGCAGGTTGATCTGCTCGTCGGTTTCGCTGTAGTACTTACGCGGCTCGCTGTGGCCCACGATCGCGTGGGTGACGCCGTGCTCCTGCAGCATCGGCGCCGAGATCATGCCGGTGTAGGCGCCGGACTGGTCCCAATGGACGTTCTGGCCGCCGATCTGGATGCCACTGCCCGCCAAGGCCTCGGCCAGGGTGGCGATCGCCGTGAACGGCGGGGCCAGGAGCACCTCCCGATCGCTGGGCAAGCTGGCGACCAGGGGCAGGAAGGCACTCGCAAATGCCTGGGCCTCAGCGCAGGTCATGTGCATTTTCCAGTTGCCCGCGATCACCGACTTGCCCACAGCCTTCCCGAGTGATGAAATCCCAACCTAAGGGTCCATCGGCTGGGACCCCAGACCGTGGCTAGCTGCTGGCTGCCCCAGCCCCAAGCTCCCTTGATCAGCGGGCTTGATGAACGGCCTTCACCGGGAGTCTTGATCTGCTGATGCCGGATGCTCCGAGAGGGGTTCAGCGACGGGCCTGGAAGGCAGGCACCACCAGCTCCTGTCCGGCAAGTTTGACCCGATCACCGGGCTGCAACTTGCGGCCGCGCCGTTGCTCTAGTTCGCCATTGACGCGGACATCGCCCTGCTGGATCCGGAATTTGGCTTCGCCGCCCGTGCCCACCAGGCCCTGCCATTTCAGGAATTGATCGAGGCGCAGTTCGCTCTGCTGGTCCAGGGAGCTTGAATCGCTCACCAGGGGCCGCTGCAAGTCCCTGGGGCCAGACGATGGTGGCTTTAGGGGGCTGGCAACGGCTGGCTCGCCGTCCCCGTTGCATTCCCCGTTCGGGCCTGGGGCTGGGGGGAAGGACAAAACAACGCTGATAGCTTGCCTTGATGCTCGCACCCTCCCCGGCCGGCTTCCGGCGCCTGCTGCCGCTGCTGCAGCCCTATCACCGCCAGCTTTGGGGTGGTGGTCTCTGCATGCTTGTTTTTGTGGGCTGTTGGCCCGTTTTGGCCTGGCTAGCGGGTCAGTTGGTGCCCGCGATCGGCTCGGGCGATGTGGCCAAGGTGTTGCAGGTGGTGACCCTGGCCTTGGCTGTCTTCATGCTCCAGAAAATGGCCCAGTTCGGCCAGGACACCCTGCTGGCCGGCCCGGCCCTACAGGTGAGCCAGGACCTGCGCCGCCAGCTGTTTGCGCGCCTGCAGCGGCTCGAATTTGGGGCCCTGGAAAAACTCTCCGCCGGTGACCTCACCTACCGCCTCACCGAAGACGCTGACCGGGTTGGCGAGGTCATTTACAAAACCATTCAGGACAGCACCCCTTGCGTTCTGCAGTTGGTGGCGGTGTTCGGCTACATGGTGTGGCTCGACTGGCGCCTGTCCCTGGGCACCATGGTGCTGGCCCCCCTGGTGGCCGTGCTGGTGAGTGTGTTCGGGGCCCGGGTGATGGGCGCCGCTGAACGCAGCCAGAAGCAGGTGAGCGAGTTAGCAGCCTTGCTGGGCGAGGCGATCGGCGGCCTGCCGCTCGTGCGCGCCTTTGCGGCCGAACCCTGGCTCCAGGCCCGCTTTGAAACCGAAATCGACCTGCACCGCCAGGCCCGCTTCCGCACCCAGCGCCTGTTGGCGCTCCAATACCCGGTGGTGGGCTTCCTGGAGGCAGCCGGGATCCTGGCGGTGCTGCTGATGGGTGCAGCGCGGATCCAAAGCAATGAGCTCACTCCGGCTGGCTTCAGTAGCTATGTGGCGGCTCTGTTGATGTTGATCGATCCGATTTCCCACCTCACGACCAACTTCAACGAATTCCAGCAGGGTCAGGCCTCCCTACGGCGCCTGAGGGCAATCGAGGCCGAGCCAATCGAGCCTCCGGATCGGGCCGATGCCCAGGCCCTCGGCGCCGTTAAAGGCGAGCTGGTGCTCGATCAGGTTGTCTACGGCTACGACCCCCAGACACCGGTGCTCCATGGGCTCAGTCTGCGGATTCAACCTGGCCAGGTGGTGGCCCTGGTGGGGCCCTCGGGCGCGGGCAAAAGCACCCTGTTTTCCCTGCTCCTGCGCTTCAACATCGCCCAACAGGGCCGTGTACTGCTCGATGGTCAGGATCTGGTCGACCTGCGGGCCGCCGACCTGCGCCGGGCGATCGCCCTGGTGCCCCAGCAAAGCAATGTGTTCTCCGGCACGGTGGCCGAGGCGATTGCCTTTGGTCGGGATGTGAGCCAGGAGCAGATCCGCCGGGCGGCCCGGCTGGCCAATGCCGATGGCTTCATCGAAGCCCTCCCCGGGGGCTACCAGGCCCGTATTGAGGAACGGGGCAGCAACTTCTCCGGCGGCCAGCTGCAGCGGCTGGCGATTGCCAGAGCCGTGCTGGGCGATCCGGCCGTGCTGCTGCTGGATGAGGCCACCAGCGCCTTGGATGCCGAGTCCGAAGCGGCGGTGCAGCAGGGCCTGGAGCAGGCCATGGCCGGCCGCACGGTGCTGGTGATCGCCCACCGCCTGGCCACGGTTCAGGAGGCCGATCGGATCCTGGTGCTCGATGGCGGCCGCCTGATCGACCAGGGCAACCACGACCAGCTGATCAGTCGGCCGGGTCGCTACCAGGACCTCTGCGAACGCCAGTTGATCCGTGGCGGCGGTCGTTGAGCTGGTGCTGGGAGGTCCTGGGACAGCCGATCCCTTGTGGGGCGATAACCCATGGTCCCGCCAGGGTCGCCTTTGGCGAGTCCCCCTAGCCTGGGCCCATGTTTGAGCAGCCGGATCGATGACCCAGTGGGAGTACCGCGTCATCCATATCAACCTGGACAGCGGCCAACCTCCCCAGGCTCCCGATCCCCAGGTGGCCAGCGAACGCCTCAGGGGCGTGCTCAGCCCGGAATTCATTGCCCGGGAGTTTCCCGAGCAGTACAAGGCAGCCCCCCTGCCCCGCCATCCGGCAGAACAGCTGCAGTATTTCCTCAACCTGCTTGGCAAGGACGGCTGGGAGTTGGTTGAGACTGGGCAGGTGGGCCCGCTGCTGATGTTCTTCTTCAAGCGGACTATGGGGGAATCCGCCCAGGCCCCCAGGCAACCAGCCCTGCCCAAAGGGGCAGTTGAACCCTAATCTGAGGCGCCTACGACTCACTCCGCGTGACTGAAGAGAACCAGCAGCCGATCCTCACTTTTGAGGGCAAGCGCTATGACCTCAATACCCTGCCTGAAGAGCTGAAAGAATTGGTGCGGGGCATGCAGGTGGCCGATGCCCAGCTGCGCCTGCACGAAGACACCCTCAAGGTGCTTGCCGTTGGCCGTCAGACCATGGCCATGCAACTGAATGAACGCCTCCAGTCCGTGGAAGCCTTACCGGACTGAGCGCCGCCAATCAGCCGCATCCAGCCGATCCTGATGGATACAACTGGTCCGCTTGGGCCGGCAGGGTGTGAACTCAGTCGGTTTTAGGCCTGGCGCTCTGGTGCCAGGCCCCTTTCGTTGAACACCCCTTCAAACAGCACGGAACTGAGGTAGCGCTCGCCGGAATCGGGTAAAACCACCACGATCGTGCGGCCGGCAAAGGCTGGTTCCTGCGCCAAGCGAAGCGCCGCCACGGTGGCGGCACCACAGCTGATACCGGCCAGGATTCCTTCCTCCCGCATGAGGCGCCGGGCCATCGCCACCGCCTCTTCGTCGCTCACCCGTTCGACCCGATCCACCAGGGCCACCTCCAGGTTGCCGGGCACAAAGCCGGCACCAATGCCCTGAATCTTGTGGGGTCCGGGCTGGAGCGTTTCACCCGCCATCAGTTGGCTAATCACCGGGCTGGTTCTTGGTTCCACCGCCACGGACACCAGGGGCTTACCCAGGGTCTGCTTGATGTAGCGGCTCACCCCTGTGATCGTGCCGCCGGTGCCGACGCCAGCCACGAGCACATCCACGTCGCCATCGGTATCGCTCCAGATTTCTGGCCCCGTGGTGTCGTGGTGGATCTGGGGATTGGCCGGATTGACGAACTGCTGCAGCAACACGTAGCGATCGGGCGCCGAGGCGGCAATCTCCTTGGCCCGGTTTACCGCACCGGTCATGCCTAGGCGCCCTTCGGTGAGCTCCAGTTTGGCGCCGTAGGCGGTGAGCAACTTGCGCCGCTCCAGGCTCATGGTTTCCGGCATGGTCAAGGTGAGCGGAATCCCTTTCGAGGCCGCCACAAACGCCAGGGCGATGCCAGTGTTGCCGCTGGTCGGCTCGATCAGTTCCTTGCCAGGACCCAGCAGACCGTCCTTTTCGGCCTGGGCGATCATGGCGGCGCCGATCCGGCATTTCACGGAATAGGCCGGATTGCGTCCCTCAATCTTGGCCAGCACCCGGGCGCCTCCAGGGGCGACAAGCCGGTTGAGTTGCACGAGTGGGGTGCGGCCAATCGTGAGGCTGTTATCGCTGAAAATCGCGGCCATGCAACGGATGTCAGGGGAGCAGAAGCTGGTGGCAGCCTAGGAAGGCCCTTGTCCCCTGGCCAGGAGCTGTTGCAGCAGTTCAAGTTCCCAGCAGACGGCTAGGGCCGAAGGTCGGCTCGGTTGCCAGGTTGTGGGTGGCCTACGCACTTCGGCGGGCCCTTGGGATTGAAGGCTTTTAGCCAACTGGATTGGTTGGCCTTGATTGAGGTTTTTCTATAACCCTCAAAGCATCGACCCTGATGGACGAATGGAAGGCAGATGGAATAGTCGACGCAATCGTTGTTTAGCGATAGCGTCATTGTTGGATTTGATCTATTGATCTTTGATCTATTGATCGGGTCATGATCTTGTTTGGCGTTAGCGAGTGTTGCTGTCGAATATGGCTTGGTTTGAGCGCTAAGGCCTGTTATCCCACTTCCTGGGCTGCATTTTGAACGGGTCTGGATGATTTGGAATCGGCGCTTGCCAGGGGTAAACCTGGCAAGTCCACCAAAAAATAACTGCCCTGACCCTGCTGGCTGGCCATCCGGATCTCGTCCCCGTTGGTTAGACAGCGTCGTTTACCAATCGCCAGGCCAAGTCCGGCGTCCCCCTGGCAGTGGGCCGGGGTCGCTGGCAGAGGCGTTCAACCTCCCGGGGTCGGGCTCCAGGCTTCGGCCCATGCCCGCAACGGCGATGGTTGGCCAACATTTCACCCTTGGTCCCAGGCACCGGTTGGCGAAACGGCAAGGAGAAGGCCCAGCCAGGTGCGCTACAGCACAGCTCTCCGGTGCCCTTGCAGTGACAGAGTGAGGCGAGATGGCGTGGGGGCCAATGGCATTGGAGGCCGGGAGGGTTCCCCGCTTCGAGCTGGCCCGATCCGCTGGCAGGTCTGGGTCCGCATCGGCCGAACGGCCCGATCGGGCCCGCACGATGCTGCTCGATTTCGCCCTGCTCCTGCTGGGACTCACCGTGGTGGTGGGCATCGGCAGCCTCAGCAGCCAGATGGCCGTCAGTTTCCATCCCCAAGCCCAGCTTCCGGGCGTGGATCTCAACCCCCTGTTGCTGCCTTACTACGCGGCCCGCTCCTCCCTGCGGATGTTCTTCGCCCTGGGGATCTCGCTCGCGATTGCGGTGGGCTTGGGCTCCCTCACGGCCCGTTCGCCCGTGGCCGAACGCCTGGTTCTGCCGTTGGTGGATGTCCTCCAATCCGTGCCCGTCCTCGGTTTCCTGGCCGTGATAGTGCCGTTTTTTATTGGTCTGTTTCCCGGCAGTTTACTTGGGCTGGAATCGGCGGCCCTGTTTGCAATCGTCACGGGTCAGGTTTGGAACCTGATCTTTTGTTATCACCAATCCCTGCGCACGATACCACCCGAACTCCGCGAGGCTTCACGCGTTTATGGCTTCACCGGTTGGCAGCAGATGGTGCGATTAGAGCTGCCAGCCAGTGCCATCCCGATGGTTTGGAATGCGATGATGAGTTTTGCTGGCGGCTGGTTTTTTGCCACCCAAAGTGAGGCGATTAGCGTTAATAATTCCAATTATACTCTGCCAGGCATCGGCTCCTATGTGGCGGCCGCCATTGCGCAACAGCGTCTCGACTGTGTGCTTTGGGCCTTGGTAATGATGCTGCTGTTGATTGTGGTGACTGACCAGCTCTTCTGGCGACCGATTGTGACCTGGAGCGAGCAATACCGCCTTGATACCAACTCAGCCGCTACCCCTAGCCAGTCCTGGTTCCTCGAAGCGCTGCAGCAATCGGAGTTGTTGCGTCAACTAGGCCATTGGCTTGGATCGGCCTTGCTCCCCCTGGGCACCTCCCTCAATCGCTGGACCCGCAGCCGTGGCCGTGATGGCCCAGCGCCCCTGCAGAAGCAGGAGCCCCGCTGGGTCGACAATTTGGTCTTACTGGCCGGTGCCGTAGCCACGGTGGTGGCCTGTCACCACAGCCTCCAGCAGGTGGGTCTGGGCGAAACCCTCAACGCGTTCGGCCAAGGCCTGCTCACCTTCGGCCGGGTGCTGGCCGTGGTGGGGGGCAGCACCTTGATCTTTCTGCCCCTGGCCGTGCTGATTGGCCTGCGGCCCCGCTGGGCCGCCCTGTTGCAGCCCGTGATGTTGATGCTCGCCAGCATCCCCGCCAACCTGCTCTTTCCCTTTTTCACCGTGGTGTTCCTGTTTTGCGGGATGCCGCTCTTTTATGGATGCGTTGTGTTGATGGCCATGGGCGCCCAGTGGTATGTGTTGTTCAATGTCACGGCCGGGGCCAGTGCCATCCCGAACGACCTGCGCGAAATGAGTCAGGTGTTCCAGCTCAAGGGTCGCCAGCGCTGGAAGCGCTTCCTACTGCCGGCCATGTTCAGCGCCTGGATCACCGGGGCGGTCACCGCCAGCGGAGCCGCCTGGAATGCTTCGATCGTGGCCGAGCTGGTGACCTGGGGAAGCCACACCCTGCAGACCCCCGGCATCGGCTCCTATATCGCCGAAGCCACGGCCCACGGTGACCAGCCGCGGCTGTTCTTGGGTCTGGTGGTGATGGCCCTGTTTGTGGTGGGCACCAACCGGCTGGTGTGGCGGCCCCTGTATCGCTTTGCCGAGGAACGCTATGGAAACTGATGCATTGCTGGCGTCTGATGGCGTGACCTCCCAGCCCTTGCTCAAGGTTCGCCATGTGGCCAAGCTGTTCCGCAGCGCCGATGGCAGTAGCCGGGTGGCTGTGCTTGACGACATCGACCTGGATATCCAGCCCGGTGAAGTGGTGGCCCTGCTAGGCCGCAGTGGCAGCGGCAAGAGCACCTTGCTGCGCCTGATGGCCGGCCTGATTGCCCCCAGCGAAGGCCGGATCGAGCGCGATGGCCAGCCGCTGCGGGGCGTGAATCGGGATGTGGCGATTGTTTTCCAGAGTTTTGCCCTGTTGCCCTGGCTCACCGTGCTGGAAAACACCGCCGTGGGCCTGGAGGCCCGGGGCCTGGCTGAGAAGGAGGTGCGACGCCGCGCCCTGCGGGCCCTGGCCATGGTGGGCCTGGAGGGCAGCGCCGAGGCCTATCCCCGCGAGCTCTCGGGGGGAATGCGCCAGCGGGTCGGCTTTGCCCGGGCCTTTGTGATGGAGCCGGCCCTGCTGCTCATGGATGAGCCGTTCAGCGCCCTCGATGTGCTCACGGCCGAAAATTTGCGCCGCGATATCGATGAACTCTGGGCCGGCGGCACCTTCCCAGCCGGCTCCATTGTGATCGTCACCCACAGCATCGAGGAGGCGGTTTTGCTCAGTGATCGGGTGGTGCTGCTCAGTGCCAACCCGGGCCGCATTCGCGGCGTGGTTCCCAATCCCCTGCCCCGCCCCCGCGACGACACGGCACCGGCGTTCCGGACCCTGGTGGATACCCTCTACAGCTACATGACCGATCCCGACAAGCCGGTCGGGACCAGCCCCCTGGCGGTGGAGCAAACCACCAGCCAGGATGCCCTGGCCCTGCCGCCAGCTTCCTTGGGAGCTGTGGTTGACCTGCTCAACCTGGTGCCGGAACAGGAGGGCATCAGTGTGGCTGAACTAGCCGATGAGCTGGTGCTGGAACTCGATGATCTGTTGCCGATCCTCGATGCCGGGGAACTGCTGGAGCTCATGGCGGTGGATGGGGCCCGCCTCGGCCTCAGCCCCGTGGGCCGGGCCCTGGCCGAGGCCAGTGAGGAGGAACAGCAGCGCCTGCTGCGCAGCCAGATGCTGCAGCATGTGCCCCTGGTGCGGCGCCTGCAAGAGGCCCTCGAGGCCAGCCCTAAGGCAGAGGTCGAAGGTGACTTCGTGCTCGACCTGCTCAGTGAGCAGTTCACCCAGCCCGAGGCCGAAGCGATGTTTGAAACTCTGGTGAGCTGGATCCGGGCCTGCGGCCTCTTCCGCTACAGCCGCGAGCAGGATCGCTTCCGCGCCAGCGATGCCCTCGAGGGGGTGGAGGACGGCGAGGCTCAGTTATAGCCGTAGCGCTGGATGAACCAGGTTTTGACCCGCTGGGTGAGCAGGCAATAGCCCGCCAGGATCAGCGCCAACCAGCCGAAGTAGGCCGCCGGTAGGGGGACCAGGCCCAGACCCGCGCCGGCCGGCGTGAAGGGCAAGGTGATCGCCAGAACCATCACCGTGGCAC
>Ga0310333_100091_pt1 | contig 24914 bp, 24 predicted proteins | sample LakMicSRFTotalB7_FD_195547 | JGI IMG/M metagenome (GOLD analysis project Ga0310333, IMG submission 195547) | Enriched freshwater cyanobacterial communities from Lake Michigan, Michigan, United States - MI23.SRFL.Total.B7 (v2) (version 2) | ecosystem: Environmental > Aquatic > Freshwater > Lake... | reverse complement strand
GCCCTGCGCCAGCTGCAGCTGATCGGCCAGTTGCAGGTTGTAGTAAGCCTCGCTGACCTGCAGCTGCAGCTGGCGCAGGGCATCGCCGTACTGCTGCAGGCTGGCGGCGAGCCGTTGATCCTGCTCGGCCAGGGCGGCGCCCCGTTCAAAGCTGATCAGCTCCCAGTCGAGGGCCAGGCTGCCCCAGCCACTGCCCAGGTTGGACTGGATACGGTTCCAGCCGCCCGGCTCCACCAGAAACGGCGATCCGCTCGGGTACAGGCCAGCGTTGGCCTCGAGCACCTGGTTGGCCTCGCTGCGCTGCGCAAAGCCGCCGGCCAGCTGCAGCCCCAGTCGGGGCCAGAAACGCCCCTGCACCGAGCGCTTGAGACCCCGCATCTCGGTGATGCGGGCCCGGCGCTCGGCCAGCTCGGGATTGTTGACCACCGCCACCGCCAGGGCCTGGCCAAGGGTGAGCACCCGCTCCTGCCGGGGCTGGGCCTCGGCGGCCGTGGTGGCCTCTGCCCCAGGCGGGGGCGCCTGCAGGGCCGGATCCGCCGCATTGAAGCGGGTCAGGGCTGCGGGCTTGGTGCGCAGGGCGCCATCGAGCTCGGCCAGGTCGCGCTCGAATGCCGCCAGGGTGCGCAGCAGTCCCCTGGATGGCGGCAGGGCGCTGGCCGGCGGTGCCGCCACTACCGACGCAGGCCAACAGCCCGCAGCCGCAACCGCTGCCGCGAGCACGGCCTGGGCCAATCCTGCCCGCGAGCGGGGGCGCAACCGCTTCATGGTCGCTGCCGCTGGCGATCCGGTCCACCCTGACGCCCAGCCCGCTGCGCCATGTCGTGCAGACCGACGCTGGTGCGGGCCAGACATCCGATCGAAAAACAGATGCAACCGCTGCCCAGCAGGCCCCATTCGACGCGACCGCCGCCCGCATGAATCTTGGTCACCATCAGCATCACAGCGACGGCCGCGACCCAGGGCAGACCAATGAGCAGCAGCACGGAGGAACGGCTCATTTCGGCAGGCCTCAGTGGAGCACCAGATGTTCCAGCTGCTGTTCTGCGGCCGCCCGCCGGCGGTTGAGTTGGGCCAGCACCCAGGACACCTTGCAGACGCAGCCGATCGAAAAACAGATCGAAGCGCTGCCCAACAGACCCCAGCCATGGCCGTGAAGGCTGAAGTCCTCAGCCATCAGCAGCCGAAGCGCCAGGATCACCATCAGTGAGGCGGCGATCCAGGGTCCGTGGACCCACAGCAGCAGGAAGCGGGCCATAGGAACAAGCAACGGGGGAGGGGATCAGCCTTCGCGCAACCACTGGGCTGCATCGCAGGCGTGGTACGTGAGGATCAGATCGGCGCCGGCTCGCTTGAAGCTGAGCAGCGTTTCGAGCACAACGGCGCGCTCGTCGATCCAGCCGTTCTGGGCGGCCGCTTTGACCATGGCGTACTCACCGCTGACGTTGTAGGCCGCGATCGGCAACTCGGTCTCGTTGCGCAGGCGATGAATGATGTCGAGGTAAGCCAGGCCGGGCTTGACCATCAGGATGTCGGAGCCTTCCTGCTCATCGAGCTGGGCTTCGGTGAGGGCCTCGCGGGCGTTGGCGGGGTCCATCTGGTAGGTGCTCTTGTCCTTGGGAATCGGTTTGCCGGCGGCAGCGCGGGGAGCCGAGTCGAGGGCTTCGCGGAATGGACCGTAATAAGCGCTGGCGTACTTGGCCGTGTAGCTGATGATCCCCACATGTTCGAAACCCTCCTCATCGAGGGCTTCGCGGATGGCTCCGACACGGCCGTCCATCATGTCGCTGGGGCCGATCAGGTCAGCACCGGCCCGGGCCTGGGCCACGGCCTGCTTGCAGAGGATGGTCACGGTCTCGTCATTGAGCACGACGCCGTCGGCACTGACAAGACCGTCGTGGCCGTCGCAGCTGTAGGGATCGAGGGCCACATCGGTCATGATCGCCATGCCCGGGTGCACCTCCTTGAGGCGGCGGATCGCCCGAGGAATCAGACCGTGCTCGTTGAAGCACTCGGCTCCGTCCTCGGTCTTGAGCCCATCGGCCACCTTGGGGAACAGCACCACGCAGCGGATCCCCAGATCCCAGGCCCGGCCCACCTCATCCACCAGGCTTTCGAGGCTCCAGCGCTGGGCCCCAGGCATGGCGCCGATCGGCTCGTTGCCGGCCCCTTCGTGCACGAACAGGGGGTAAATGAAATCGCGGGCCGCCAGCGAGGTCTCGCGCACCATGGCCCGCAGAGCAGGCGTGCGGCGCAGCCGGCGAGGACGGTAGGTGAGCTCCATGGGGCCAGACAAGCTGGGCGGATCCTACGGAGCTCCCCTAGAGCTTGGCCGCATTCAACCAATCGGCACGGGGATCCTGCGTGCGGGCAGCGCGCAGCTGCTCCAGCAACTGACGTTCCTGGGAACTGAGCTGGTCCGGCAATTTGAGCACCGGGGTGAGCAGCAGATCCCCGCGTCCACCCTTGATCGGCCAGCCCTTGCCCTTGAGGCGCAGGCTGCGGCCCAGGCTCATGCCCGGTGGGACCTGCACCGCGGCGACGCCGTCGGGCGTCGCCACCTGGACCTCGCCGCCGAGGGCGAGTTCATCGATGCTGAGGGGCAACTCAGCTCGCAACTGATCACCATCGAGTTTCCAGACCGGATGGTCCTGGAGCTGCAGATTCAGATAGAGATCGCCGCGGCGACCAGTACCGGGCTGAAGATTGCCCTTCTCCTTGAGGCGCAGGCGGCTGCCGCTCTTGACCCCTGCTGGGATGCGCACTTGGACGCGCTCTTCGTTGACCGCCAGGGTCCGTTCGCAGCCGCGGAAGGCATCGGCAAAGCTGAGGCTGATCGTCGCCTCGGCATCAAGATTGGCGGCAGCACCACGGGGGGCCTGGGCACCGGCACCCGGAAAGCCCGAGCCGAAACCACCCGGAAAACCCGAACCAAAGCCGAAACCACCCGGCCCTGCCGAGAACCCAGGGCCGCCGCCGCCGCCGAAACGGCCCAGCAGGTCGTTGATGAAATCGTCGAAGTTGCCGTACCGGCCGAAATCGACATCAAAGCCAGGCCCCGCTCCCGAGCCACCGGCCTGGCTCCAGTACTGACCGAACTGCTCATAGCGACGCCGTTTCTGCGGGTCCGAGAGCACCTCGTAGGCCTCACTGACCTCCTTGAACTTGGCCTCGGCGTCCTTGTTGTTGGGATTGACGTCGGGGTGGTACTGACGCGCCAGCTTGCGGAAGGCCCGCTTGATCGCATCGGCATCAGCGCTGCGGTCAACCCCCAGCACCTGGAAGTAATCGCGGTAACCGTTGACGCCCATGGGCCCAGTGTCTCAGCCCGCAGGCGTGGACTGCAGCCCCGGAACAGGGCGGAAGCCCGAACGCTTGCCTTTCCTCACAGGAACAGGACGCCGGGCCGTCGCTGCCCGTACCTTCAGCTGCACAACGAGGTGTCCATGCATCGCTCGGCTTCGGTCCGTTCGGGCCTGTTGATTGCCGCCACCGTGCTGCTGCTGGGGACCGTTGCCACAGCCAGCGCCGGTGGCTCGCCAGCCGCCAAAGGCCAGCCGGATGAGCACACCGCCGCACCACTGCCGCCCTCGAACCCCGAGCAGCTGGGACTGAGCCGCCATCTCAAGGCGATCGGTGCTCTGTTTTACGGCGCTTGGTGGTGCCCCGCCTGCAGCCGCCAGAAGGCCCTGTTCGGCGAGCAGGGCGCGGCCCAATTGCCCTACATCGAATGCGACAAGGTGCCGGGCGACCGGGAGCGTTGCCAGGCTGCCGCCATTCAGGCCTTTCCCACCTGGGAGCTCAAGGGCAAGGAGCGCCTTGTGGGGGTCCAGTCGGTCGAAGAACTCAAGCGCTGGAGCGGCTACGGCCGCTGAGTCGGCCGCGGCCGGCAGATGTTTCTAGGTTCAGGGCTGCCCCCAGCTGGCAGGCTGCTGCTTGGCCCAATCAGGTCCTCCTGCTTGGCATGCCCTCAGCCCAGCGGCTGCATTGCAACGGCTGCAGAGCCGCGCTGAAGGCCTGAACAGTGACGAGGCAGCCCAGCGCCTGGAGCGCGACGGGCCCAACCGCCTGGAGCTGCGCGCGGGCCGCAGCAGCCTGGCGATCCTTGGAGATCAGTTCAGCAATGTGATGCTGATCCTGCTGCTGGTGGTGGCCGCGGTCTCAGCCGCCATCGATCTGTTGCAGCAGACCGTTCCCAAGGATGCGATCGCGATCCTGGTGATCGTGATCCTCAACGCCCTGCTCGGCTTTGTGCAGGAGAGCCGAGCCCAGAAGGCGCTTCTGGCCCTGCGCGAGCTGGCCCAGCCCCTGGTGCAGGTGCGCCGCGACGGGCAGTGGCTGCGGCTCAGCAGCGATGTCCTGGTGCGCGGCGATCTGATCCGGCTCGAGGCCGGTGACCGGGTCCCGGCCGACGGGCGGCTGCTCGAGGTGGCCGAGCTGGGGGTACGGGAATCGGCCCTCACCGGTGAAACCGATGCGGTGTTCAAGGTCGCTGCACGGGAGCTGGCGCCGGACACCCCTGTGCTGGAGCGGCAGAACTGCGTGTTTCAGGGCACCGAGGTGGTGCGTGGCCGCGGCCTGGCCCTGGTCACCGGCACCGGCATGGCCAGCGAGCTGGGTCAGATCGCCACGCTGATCAACACCGCCGGCGCCGGCGAGACGCCGTTGCAACAGCGGCTCGATGGCCTGGCCCGGGTGCTGGTGGGCGCGGCATTGGCCCTGGTGGGGGTGGTGATGGTCTGGGGGTGGCTGCTGGGGCAGCCGCTGTTCAACCTGCTCGAGATCTCCCTGTCGATGGCGGTGGCGATCGTGCCCGAGGGCATGCCGGCGGTGATCACGGTGACCCTGGCGATCGGCACCCAGCGCATGGTGCGCCGGGCTGCCCTGATCCGGCGTCTGCCGGCGGTCGAAGGGCTGGGCTCGGTGACGGTGATCTGCTCGGACAAGACCGGCACCCTGACCCAGAACCGCCAGGTGGTGCAGGAGCTGCGCCTGGGCACCACCGGCGTGCGGGTCAGCGGCCAGGGCTATGACCCGCACGGCAACCTGACACCAGCGGCCCTGGTGCCACCGCCCCAGGCCACAGCCGGTGCCGCAGCCGGGTCCCAGCAGCTGCTGCTGCAGGCCGGGGTGCTCTGCAGCGACGCCGAGCTCAAGCAACACCATGACGGCGGCTGGCAGGTGCTGGGGGACCCCACCGAGGGGGCCTTGGTGGTGGTGGCTGCCAAGGCAGGACTGGATGGCTTCGCGCTGCGCAGCCGTTACCGGCGCGTGGCCGAGATCCCCTTTAGCGCCGAGCGCCAGCTGATGGCGGTCTGGATCGACGATGCGGACTGCAGCCTGCAGCGGCCGCTCGGAGCCCTGGCGGATGGATCGCGCACCCTGCTGATCAGCAAGGGAGCCCCCGAGGTGATCGTCGGACACTGCAACCGCTGGCTGGACGGATCCGGGGTGGTCGCCCTGACGGCCGCCCAGCGGCAGTGGTGGATCGAGCAGGCCCAGCAGCTGGCGGCCAGGGGGCTGCGGGTGCTGGCCTTCGCCTGCGCGCCCCATCACCCCAGCCCCGACCACGAGCTCGAACACCAGGTGCTGCTGGGATTGATGGCCCAGCTGGATCCGGCCAGGCCCGAGGTGGCCGTGGCCGTCGCCACCTGCCGTCAGGCCGGGATCCGCCCGCTGATGATCACGGGAGACCACCCACTCACCGCCCGGGCGATCGCCGAGGCGATCGGCCTGAGCAACGCCGCTGATGCGGCGGTGGTGCTGGGCCGCGAACTGGAACGGTTGGACGACCGGCAACTGCAGGAGCTGGTGAACCATTGCAGCGTTTACGCCCGGGTGCCTCCCGAGCAGAAGCTGCGCCTGGTCAAGGCCCTGCAGGCCAATGGCCAGATCGTCGCCATGACGGGCGATGGGGTCAACGATGCACCGGCGCTCAAGCAGGCCCACATCGGTGTGGCCATGGGCATCACCGGCACCGAGGTCAGCAAGGAAGCGGCCGACATGGTGCTGCTGGACGACAACTTCGCCACGATCGTCAACGCGGTCGAAGAAGGCCGGCTGGTTTACGCCAACATCCGCCGGTTTGTGAAGTACATCCTGGGCAGCAACGTCGGCGAGCTGGTGACGATTGCAGCTGCACCACTCCTGGGTCTGGTGGGGGTGCCGCTGACGCCCTTGCAAATCCTGTGGATGAACCTGGTCACCGATGGGCTGCCCGCCCTGGCCCTGGCGCTTGAACCGGCTGAACCGGGGCTGATGGAACGCCAGCCCGCCACCCCGGGCGAGTCGATCTTCGCCAGGGGGACCGGCCGGTACATCGTGCGCACCGGCCTGATGTTCGGCCTGATCACGATCACGATGATGCTGCTCGCGGCAGGGCGCAATGCACCCTGGGCCTCGATGGTGTTCACCACCCTGTGCCTGGCGCAGATGGGACACGCCCTCTCGGCCCGCAGCCAACTGCCCCTGATCCAGGTGAAGCCCTTCTCCAATCCGGCCCTGCTCTGGGCCGTGGGACTGACCACCGGGCTACAGCTGCTGCTGCTCTATGTGCCGCCCCTGTCCCGCTTCTTTGGCACCCAACCGCTCAGCGGCGCCGATCTGCTCACCTGCATTGGCTTCAGCCTGTTGTTGTTCCTCTATCTCGAGGCTGAGAAGATCGCTCTGCAATGGCAGCGGCAGACCCATGCCGACGCCGGGCCCTGACCCCTTGCCCCAGCCTGATGTCACTGTCCGCGTTCATCGATGCCCTGCCGGCCCTGATCAGCCAGGCGGTTGATGCCAATCCGCTGCTGGGCTATGTGGCCATCGCCCTGGTGATGCTGCTCGAGAACGTGGTGCCGCCGATCCCATCTGAGGTGGTGATGCCGCTGGCTGGTTTTCTGGTGCAACAAGGCAAGCTGGAACTGGCGCCTGCCGTCTTGGCAGGTCTCATCGGCACGGTTCTGGGGGCCTGGTTCTGGTACGGGGTCGGTCGCCTCGTCAATGAAGAACAGCTGGAGCGCTGGCTGGCCCGCCGCGGTCGCTGGTTGGGGATCGAACCGCAGGCCCTGGCCAACAGCCGCCGCTGGTTCAACCGCCATGGGGTGGCGGTGGTGTTCTGGGGGCGGGTGATCCCTGGCATTCGCACCCTGGTGTCGGTGCCGGCCGGCATCGAACTGATGCCCCAGCGCGCCTTTCTGTTCTGGACCACCGCCGGCAGCCTGCTCTGGGTGCTGCTGCTGACAGTGATGGGCACGGCCCTGGGCGAGGGCTACAAGCGGGTTGCGGTCTGGCTCGAACCGTTCGCCGATCTGATCAAGGTGCTGATCGTGATCGCCGTGGGCCTGGTCGTGGTGTGGATGGCGCTGCGGGCCCTGCGAACCTGGCGCCGCAACAGGCGGTGAAACCCCAGTGACCGCGGCTAGGTTGATGGCAGTGTCACTGTGGCTGCCATGGCTGATCTGGCCTTCCTGTTCGGTTTCTGGGTCGCCGTGCTGGTGACGGCAGATCTGGTGATCCGCACCGTGGTCGGCATCGCCGGTGGACTGGTGGGTGCCGTCACTGGAGCATTCGGTCGCCGCTGGCGGCGGGTTGCAGCCTGATCCGAGCTCACACCCGCATTACCGGCGATCACGGCTCAGAACACGGCGTCGCGGACGCGCCACCTCGCCCAGGGAACGGCCCTCGATGCGATCGATGCGATCGCGGCTCACCCCGGGCCTGCTTGGGGCTGGATACCGACAACCCCAGAGCGGCGCAACGCCCAGCAACACCGCCATCGCAACCAGGGCAAGACGTCTCGTCACAGGCTGTGGCGCTCGTGGTGAAGGGCAGATTGAAGGGCCCTTCCAGGCCCCATGAGTCATTTGGGTAATAAGGCTGACCTCACCCCATCTCCCTTTAAGGGTCAGGCAGCCACAGGGGCGGTCTGACGGGAGAAACGAACGATGTTGTTCGCAGTTACGTGTGTGCTCTTACCGAGCAGGCTTCAGTCACCCTCCTCATACCCCGTCGAAACCATTGCAGCCCCGCGAGGCTCCGGACTGGCCGGGAGCGGGGGAATGGAGCTGAGCGGAATCGAACCGCTGTCCGAAGCACTGGTGTGAGCCACCTAGTCCGGCCGAAACCGGACCTCATCAGTGTGGCAGAACAAACCCCGAACGGCGCAGGTGGGCATCCCCGAACCAGCAACCGATGCTGCGCTTGACTGAGGAGATGGACACAGCCATCCGTGCTGTTGCGGTCGTGCCGCCCGGCCTCGAGGAGGCAGCTGCAGCAGAGCTCGCCGAACTTGGAGGCCTGGCGATCAAGCCCTTGCGGCGCGCTGTCAGCCTGGAGTGCGATCTGGCCACCTTCTACCGGCTGCACCTGCGCGCCAGGCTTCCCTTTCGCATCCTGCGCCAACTGGCGAGCTTTCCCTGCCACAGCAAGGATGCGCTGTACGAGGGCATCCAGGCAGCAGTCGACTGGGAGCACTGGCTGCCGCCCGAGCGCAGCTTTCGGGTTGACGCCAGCGGCAGCGCCCCGGGCCTGAACCACAGCCACTACAGCGCCCTGCAGGTCAAAAACGCGCTGGTCGACTGGCAGCGCCAGCGCTGGGGCAGCCGATCGTCGGTCGATCTCGACAACCCCGATCTGAACCTGCACCTGCACCTGGGCGGGGGACTGGCCAGCCTGAGCGTTGACGGCAGCGGCGCCAGCCTGCACCGCCGCGGCTACCGGGAACGCATGGGCCTGGCCCCGCTCAAGGAAAATCTGGCCGCCGGTCTGATCCGACTGACGGGCTGGGACGGGAGCGTGCCCCTGGCCGACCCCCTGTGCGGCAGCGGCACCCTGCTGATCGAGGCCGCAGCCATGGCCCTGGGCCGGCCGCCGGGTCTGGATGGGGCGACGGGTGCAGCGCCCCGCGCGCTGGCCCTGCAGCGCTGGAACGACTTTGCCCCTGACCTCTGGCAGCTCGAGCTGGCGGCTGCCCAGGGCGCCGGCCGCGACGCCCTGGCCGACGGGCAACCGCTGGCGGCGATCGTCGGCTGCGATGTCGATGACCAGGTGATCGACCAGGCCCGCGCCAATGCCGAGGCCGCCGGCGTCAGCCGATGGCTGACCCTGCACAGGGGCGACTGCCGCAGCTTTGAGCCGCCAGCGGAGCCGGGGGTCCTGGTCTGCAACCCGCCCTATGGGGCCCGCCTGGGCGCGGATGATCACGAGGGGCTGGAGCAGCTGTATGCAGACCTGGGCGCCATGGCCAAGGAACGCTGTGGTGGCTGGACCCTGTGGCTGCTCAGCGGCAACCCAGAACTAACCGGCGCTCTGCGCATGAAGGCCAGTCGCAAGGTGCCGGTCAGCAACGGCGGCATCGATTGCCGCTGGTTGCGCTACGAGATTCGCTAGCGCCCCAGCAGCGCCCGGGTGGTCTTGCCCAGGCCAGCCGTGGTCTGAGGCAGATAGGGCCCTTTGAGCAGCTGGCCGCCGACGCGCAGAAACACCCCCGACACCACCAGGTTGATGGCGGCCAGCACCAGGGCTGCAGCGATCCAGGTGAGCCCCTGGGCCTGGTGCAGCCACAGCAGCAGGGCCAGCTCGGCACCGATCAACGACAGCAACACCAGCACCAGGGCGCCACTGACGAACAGCGCACCGCTGATCAGGCGGCGTTTTTCACGGTCCACCTCCTGCAGGGCCATGCGCACATGCAGGTCCATGACCGAGGTCATCAGCGCGCCCACCCGTCCGGCCGCTGCGCGGGCCACACCCGGAGCTGCGGCGCCGTTGCGGCCCACAGCGTCAGAAGCGGACTCGGAGCTCATCGGCACAGTTCAGTTCAGTTCAGGGGTTCAACGGGAGCGCCGGCCCGAGGCCAGCAGCAGGCCCAGCAGCAGGCCGACGCCGCCGGCCAGGCCCAGGGCCAGCAGGGGCCGCTCGCGCACAGGCTTTTCGATGCGCGGCCGCAGGCTGGCGTTGAGATCGTCGAGCAACGCCTCGAGCTGGTGCTCGAGCGGCTCCAGGCTGCTGGCCAGTCGACTGGTCTGCTCGCCAGCCAGCTGCAGCAGCTCCTGCAGCTGGTCCTGGACAACCCCAGCGGTTTTGCCGGTGTGCTGGGCGATCACCTCGGCCACCTCATCGAGGCTGCCGCGGGTGGCCTCGAGGGTCTGACGGGCCACGTCAGGCCACTGGCGCTGGATCGCGGGCAGCAGGGCTTCGAACCGCTCGCGAAACAACTGCTGCACTGAGTGCTGAGCTGGCTGCTGGGCTGTGGGGGTGTCCAGGGTCATGGCACCGAACATGCTTCCAAACTAAGGAGGGACTTGATCAAGCGAAAGCCTCCGCTACATTTCTGCTGCTCGGCGCACGGGCCTGTTGGTTCACATCAATCAGGTCGAGCTCAGTCATTTCAAGTCGTTCGGCGGATCGATGGCGATCCCGCTCGAACAGGGCTTCACGGTGGTGACCGGACCCAACGGATCCGGCAAAAGCAACATCCTTGATGCCGTGCTGTTCTGCCTGGGGCTGGCCAGCAGCCGTGGCATGCGGGCCGAGCGCCTTCCCGACCTGATCAACAGCGCTGTGCTGCGCAGCGGCCGCGCCGCCGAAACGGTGGTCAGCGTGCGCTTCGACCTCAGCGACTGGCAGCCCGACGAGGCCGAAGCGGGACTGGAACCTCCCACCGAAGGGCCCTGGATCAAACCCGGCCAACAGCAGTGGACCGTGAGCCGCAAGCTGCGGGTGGCCCCCGGGGGCACCTATGCCAGCAGCTTCAGCGCCGACGGCGAACCCTGCAACCTGCAGCAGTTGCAGACCCAGCTGCGGCGCCTGCGGGTCGACCCCGAAGGCAGCAATGTGGTGATGCAGGGCGATGTGACCCGCATCGTCTCGATGAGCGCCCGCGACCGCCGCGGGATCATCGACGAACTGGCCGGCGTGGCCCTGTTCGACAGCCGCATCGAGCAGACCCGCAGCAAGCTCGATGCCGTGCACGAGTCCCAGGAGCGCTGCGGCATCGTGCAGCAGGAACTGCTGGCCTCGCGCCACAAGCTCGAGCGCGACTGCGCCCGGGCCCGCACCTACCAGGAGCTGCGGCAGCGGCATGCCAGCGGCCGCCTGCACGAGCAGGTGCTGGTGGCAGAGGAGGCCCGCCGCCAACTCGAGGCCCTGGCCCAACGGCAGCAGGCCCTGAACCAGCAGCAGGCCAGCACCGAAGCGGCGATCGCCCAGGGCGAAACCGCCGTCACCGAAGCCTCGCGCGCCCTGGAAACCCTGCAGGCCGAGGTGCGGGCCCTGGGCGAAGACCAACTGATCGCCGTGCAAGCCGAACTGGCGGGCCTGGAGGCCAGCGGCCGTGAGCTGGCCCGCCAGGCCGACAAACACCAGCGCGAGGCCGAAGACCTGCAACGCCAGCGCCACGAACTGGCGCGGCTGCAGGGGGATCTGCGCACCCAGCAGCAGGCGCTGGGGTCGGCTGCTGACGAGGGCGAGCTGCAGCAGGCCGAAGCCGCCGTCAGTGCCGCCGAAGCCGCCGTGGAGCTATCGCGGCGGCGGCTGGGCGAGGTGGCCGGTCGTTCGGGCACCTGGCTGGAGGCCCAGAAGCAGCGCAGCCAGCAGCGTCAGCAACTGGCTGAACAGCTGAGCCCCCTGGAAGCCGAGCACCAGCAGCTGCTCGAACGGCTGCGGCAGCAGCACGAACGCCTGGCCGAAGTCAGCGAAGCCGCCAGCGCCGAGCTGAGCAGCAACCAGAGCGTGCAAGAGCAGCTGGCCCATGTCGACGGCGAATGGCAACAGCTGCTCGACGCCCTGCAGCAGCAGCAGCGGCAGGTGCAGGACCTGGCCGAGGAGCTGGCCCTGCAGCAACGCACCCGCAGCCGGCTCGAGCAGGAGCAGGCCACGCTCGAGCGCGAGATCGCCCGGCTCGACAGCCGCCGCGAAACCCTGCAGGAGAGCCGCGGCACCGGCGCCCTGCGGGTGCTGCTCGAGGCGGGCCTCGAGGGGATCCACGGCCCGGTGGCCCAGCTGGGCGAGGTGAACGAGCGGGTGCGGCTGGCCCTCGAGGTGGCCGCCGGAGCGCGCCTCGGCCAGGTGGTGGTCGACGACGACCGCATCGCCGCCCGGGCGATCGAGCTGCTCAAGCAACGGCGGGCCGGGCGGCTGACCCTGTTGCCGCTCAACAAGATCCGCGGGGGTGGCGGTGGCGGGGGAAGTGGCAGCAGCGGCAGTGCCGCCCTGCAGCGCAGCAGTGGTAGCAGTGGTGGTGGCAGTGGCGCGGCGGGGCTGATCGGCCGGGCCGTCGACCTGATCGATCACGAACCGGTCTATGCCGAGGTGTTCCGCTACGTCTTTGGCGACACCCTGGTGTTCGACACCCTGGCCAACGCCCGCCGCGAGCTGGGCCGCAGCCGGGCCGTGACGCTTGAAGGCGAACTGCTCGAGAAAACCGGCGCCATGACCGGCGGCAGCCTGCAGCAGCGCAACGGCGCCCTGAGCTTTGGCCGCAGCAGCGACGGCGATGAGGCCGAACCGCTGCGCCGCCGCCTGCTCGAACTGGGCGAAAGCCTGGTGGCCTGCCAGCGGCGCGAAGCCGACCTGAGCCAACAGCTCGAACGGCTGCGGCCCGCCCTGCTGCAGCGGCAGCAGCGCCAGGCCGCCCTCGAGGCCGAGCGGGCTGCCGCCCAGCGCAACCTGACCCCGCTGCAGCAGCGTCAGCAGCAGCTCGAGCAGCGCCTGACCCAGCTGCGCAGCGCCATCGTCAGCGACCAACAGCGCCAGCAGGAGCTGGAGCAGCTGCTGGCGCCGCTGCAGCAGCAGCGCACTGCGCTCGAGCTGACCGAACGGCAGGCCCAGGCCAGCGGCGATGCCGACCGCTGGCAGGGACTGCAACAGGAGCTGGAGGTCGCCGATGGGGCCCTGGCGGCGGCCCGCCAGCAGCGGGACGGGTTGCTGGCTGCGCGGCGCGAGCGGGGCCTCGCCCTCGAGCGGCTCAACAGCCAGCTCGACGCCCTGACCGCCGACGAGCAGCGCCTGGTGCAGGCGGTCAATGCCCTGGTGGCCGAGCGCGGCCAATGGAAAGAACAGCAGCAGGCCGAGCAGCAACAACGGGCTGTCCTCGAAGCGCAGCAACTGAAATTGCAGGAGCGTTTCGGTCAACAGCGCCGGGCCCGCGATGCCGCCGAAGCCCAGCTGGCCGACCAGCGGCAACAGTTGCAACAGCGGCAATGGGAGCTGCAACGCCTGATCGAAGAGCTGGATGCCCTGGCAGCGCAGCAACGCAGCGAGACCGTCCGGGTCGACCAACTGGAGCGCGAATTGCCCGATCCGCTGCCCGAGGTCCCTGAGGAGGTGCGTGCCGGCGGGCTCGAGGCGCTGCAGGCCGAACTGCGCAGCCTGCAGGCCCGCATGGAGGCCCTGGAACCGGTCAACATGCTGGCCCTCGAGGAGCTCGCCCAACTGGAGCAGCGGCTTGACGAACTCGAGCAACGGCTCGATGTGCTCAACAAGGAACGGGAGGAGCTGCTGCTGCGGATCGAGACGGTGGCCACCCTGCGCCAGGAGGCCTTCATGGAGGCCTTCACGGCGGTGGACGGCCACTTCCGCACGATCTTCGCCGGCCTGTCCGACGGCGAAGGTCACCTGCAGCTCGAGAACGCGGAATCGCCCCTGGACGGGGGCCTCACCCTGGTGGCCCATCCCAAAGGCAAGGCGGTGCGACGCCTGGCGGCGATGAGCGGCGGCGAAAAATCGCTGACGGCGCTGAGCTTTCTGTTTGCACTGCAGCGCTTCAGGCCTTCACCCTTTTATGCCCTCGACGAGGTCGACAGCTTTCTCGATGGCGTCAACGTGGAGCGGCTGGCCGCCCTGATCGCCAGCCAGGCCGACGAAGCCCAGTTTTTGGTGGTCAGCCACCGCCGGCCCATGATCGCCGCGTCGAGCCGCACAATCGGGGTCACCCAGGCACGCGGTGCCCACACCCAGGTGGTGGGTTTACCGCCAGCGGCCTGAACCGCTGGCGTGAGCCACAATGACGCGAAGGCCACACGCAGGATTTGACCTCCTCCATTCCCCCTTCAGCGGATCCGGCCAGCGGGGCCCCCAGCGATCGGCTCTGGTTGCGGTCCGAGCTGATGGGAACCCAGGTGATCACCCGCGACACCGGACGCCGGCTGGGGGTGGTGGGCGAGGTGGTGGTCGACATCGACAGGCGCGAAGTCGTCGCCCTCGGTCTGCGCGACAACCCCCTGACCCGCTTTCTGCCGGGGCTGCCCCGTTGGATGCCCCTGGAGCGCATCCGCCAGGTGGGCGACGTGATCCTGGTGGATTCGGCCGATTCGTTGGCCGAAGGGTTCAACCCTGAACGCTTCAGCAAGGTCATCAACTGCCAGGTGATCACCGAGGCCGGCGAAACCCTGGGACGGGTGCTGGGCTACAGCTTTGACATCGAAACCGGTGAACTGACCACCCTGGTGCTGGGCGCCGTCGGCGTGCCCCTGCTGGGCGAGGGAGTCCTCAGCACCTGGGAGCTGACCGTCGACGAGATCGTCAGCAGCGGCCCTGATCGGATCATCGTCTACGAGGGCGCCGAAGAGAAGCTCAAGCAACTGGGCACGGGTCTGCTGGAAAAGCTGGGCATCGGCGGCACCAGCTGGGAGCGTGACGAGCGCGAGCGCTACCGGGTGGGCATGGTTCCCGTCGAGAACCAGTTGGCGCCAGGCCAGCCCAGTGCGACTGAGCAGCGGCGCATTCAGCCGGCCAGCACCCAGGCTTTTGTGCCAGAAGAGGAGCTCGACTACGTCGAACTCGAGGAACGTCGTGAGCGCGAACCCCTGCGTCAGCGCCGTTATCTCGATGAAACCGACGATCGCTATCGCAGCGAGCGTCGCTACGACGAACCGCGGTTCGAGAGTGACCGTTTTGGTCAGGAGCGCATCAGCGACGATCGCTACAGCCAGGAGCCCGAGCGCAGCCAGGATTTCGATCGCCCCAGCCAGCCCCGTCCCCCCCTGCAGCGGCGCGAGCCCCGCTATGACGCCCGGGAACCACTGGATGTGGAACCCGAGGTGATCGACGATCCCTGGTGAGCCTCAACGGGCTGGTGAGCCTCAACGGCTGGCGAGCCTCAAGGCTGCTCGTTAGCGGGCCTTGAAGTCGAGTGAGAGCGAATTGACGCAGTAGCGCTGGCCGGTGGGTGCCGGTCCATCGTTGAACACATGGCCAAGATGGGCGTCGCAATTGCTGCAACGGATCTCGGTGCGCACCATGCCATGGCTGCGGTCCTCGATGGTGGTGATCGCCCCTGCCGCAACCCCGTCCCAGAAGCTCGGCCAGCCGGTGCCCGAATCGAATTTGGTGGCTGAGCTGAAGAGCTCGGACCCACAGCAGACGCAGTGGTACATCCCCGTGCCCTTGTGATTCCAGTAAGCACCGGTGAACGCCCGTTCCGTTCCCCCTAGGCGGGCCACAGAGAACTGTTCGGGGGTCAGGCGCCCGCGCCACTGGTCCTGATCGGCGTCAAGGCTGCGGGGCAGTCCGCTGGGCAAGCCGCAGGCCGACGGGGCCGAGGCATCCGCCTGCGAAGGGTTCTGCAGTTCTTCGGCCATCGTCAGCAACAAGCTGGGCGAACCCTAGACAGGGGAGGCGGGGGGCAGCAGCTCCACCACCAGATCGGCCAGGGCAGACACGGCCCCAGGCTGGCCCCGCAGGCTGCGCAGGTCGTCGCGCATGCCGGCCAGCCGTTCCGGCTGAGCCAGCCAGTCGGCGGCCTCGGCGGCAATCTGGGCCGGGGTGATCACCCCGACGCGCTCGGGCACCACAGCCCGCCCGGCAGCGATGTTGGGCCAGGCCAGAAACCCCCGATGGCGCATCCGCCAGGCGGTCAGGGCGAGCCCCAGCAACCAGCGCAGCAGCGGCAGCCGCGCCACCAGGCCCAGCGCCCCATCCCAGGCCTGCATCACCTGCAGGTGCTGGGTGGGGACCAACACGATCATCGGCACGCCGAGCGCGCCGAGTTCGGCGGTGTTGGCTCCGACGGTGGTCAACGCCAGATCGCACTGGCTCAACGGCCCGTGGGCCGGATGGGCGACCACCAGTTCGATCGCGGTGCCGGCCGGGGTCAGCAACCGTGGCGGCACGCCATCGTCAAGCCTCGGCTCGCCACTGCCGTAGTGGCGCTGCAGCGGGTTGACGGCGCTGCCATAGGCCAGCAGCTCGGCCGGGCTGGTGGTGGGTGCCACCGGCAGCAGAAAGCGGCAGCCAGGCCTCAGCGCCGCCAGACGATCGGCGGTCTCAAGCAGAAAGGGCACGCCGACCTGCAGTTTGGCCCGTTTTGAACCGGGCAGCAGGGCCACCCATTCGCCGGGGGGCAGGGGGGTCGTGCTGCGGGCACTGGCCGACAGATCGGCCATCAGATCCCCGACCACGGTGCAGCGCTGCCGCAGCCGTGACGGCAGGCGGGTGGCCGCTGCCGGCCCCATCGCCGCGATGCGGTCGTTCCACTGGGGCCAACGGGCCACCCACTCGGCATAGGTGAGATGGCGGTAGCCGAGCCTGGCCGAGAGCAGCACGGTCCAGAACTGATCGCCCCCCAGAAACACCACCAGGCCCTGGGACGGCCAAGGGCCATAGCGCCAAGGCCGCAGCAACAAGCCCCAGAACCGCCGCGCCGGCACGATCCGTTCAAAGGCCTGCCATTCAGCCGCCACCCGGTGCTCAACACCGGTGGCGTTGGGGCAAGGCACCAGCACCAGCTCCAATGACCACGGAGAGTGGGGACTGCGGGGACGCAGGGGCAGCTGCTGATGCAGGTGCTCAACCAGGGGGCGAACCCAGGTGGAGAGTTCACCAGGCCCGTTGCTGACCAACACGATGGCGGCCGGTGCCTGGGTGCTGGGCATCAAAAAAGAAATGCGGATGGCGAGACTTGAACTCGCAAGGCCGAAGCCACACGCCCCTCAAACGTGCGTGTCTACCAATTCCACCACATCCGCGTGGTTGCTGGAACGGCGAACCGCTCCGGCCCAGCAATATACCTACGGGCCTGGCGAGTGAGCGCTGATACAGTCCGCAACGGCCCTGCCCGCTGACCCCAGCCCACCGCGGATGCCCATCGGCAAACTGCTGATCGCCAACCGTGGCGAAATCGCTCTTCGGATTCTGCGCAGCTGTCGGGAACTCGGCATCGCCACGGTGGCCATCCACAGCACCGTCGACCGCAATGCGCTGCACGTGCAGCTGGCCGACGAAGCGGTCTGCGTCGGAGAAGCCCCGAGCAACCGCAGCTATCTCAATATCCCCAACATCATTGCGGCGGCGATCTCCCGCGGAGCCGATGCGATTCACCCGGGCTACGGCTTCCTGGCAGAAAACGACCGTTTCGCCGAGATCTGCCAGGACCACGGACTGATCTTTGTCGGCCCCTCGCCCGAGTCGATCCGGGCCATGGGTGACAAGTCAACGGCCAAGGCCACCATGCAACGGGTCGGTGTTCCCACCATCCCCGGTAGCGAGGGCCTGCTCGAGGACCACCGGCAAGCCGCGGCCCTGGCCGAGACGATGGGCTACCCGGTGATGATCAAGGCCACCGCCGGGGGCGGCGGGCGGGGCATGCGCCTGGTCCCCGCGGCCGACCAGCTCGAGAACCTGTTCAAGGCAGCCCAGGGCGAGGCCGAGGCGGCCTTCGGCAACCCGGGTCTGTACATGGAGAAATTCGTCGACCGGCCCCGCCATGTCGAAGTGCAGGTGCTGGCCGACCGCCACGGCAATGTGATTCACCTGGGCGAACGGGACTGCTCGATTCAGCGGCGGCACCAGAAGCTGCTGGAGGAAGCCCCCAGCACGGCTGTGACACCGGACCTGCGGCGGCAGATGGGCGAAGCGGCCGTCGCCGCCGCCCGCAGCATCGGTTACGAGGGCGCCGGCACCGTCGAGTTCCTGGTGGATCGCAGCGGCGCGTTCTATTTCATGGAAATGAACACCCGCATCCAGGTCGAGCATCCGGTCACCGAAGTGGTCACCGGCGTCGACCTGATCGCTGAACAGCTCCGAATCGCCGGGGGCGAGCCGATCAGCGTCCAACAGAGCGAGATCACCCTGCGCGGCCATGCCATCGAAGTGCGCATCAACGCCGAAGATCCCCGTCAGAACTTCAGACCGGCCCCCGGCAAGATCACCGGTTGGTTGCCCCCAGGCGGCCCGGGCGTTCGGGTCGACAGCCACGTCTACACGGGCTACGAGATCCCGCCTTTTTATGACTCACTGATCGGCAAGCTGATCGTCTGGGGCGTTGACCGCGAGCACGCGCTCAAGCGTCTGCGTCGGGCGCTGTCGGAATGTGCCGTCACCGGCATCCCGACCACGATTGAATTCCACCTGGCCCTGCTGGATCGGCCTGAGTTCCAGCGGGGCGATGTGCACACCAAATTTGTGGAGCAGGAGATGCTGCCCCAGGCCTGAGCGGGTCAGCCCACCGGCAGGGACTGCCGCATCAGCTGGGTGACCAGGCCTTGCTGGCCGACCAGCAGCTCGCGCAGCAGGCTGATCAGCCCCACCCAGATCACCGGGGTGACATCGACGCCGCCGATCGGTTGGATCACCCGACGGGTGGCCGCCAGCAGCGGTTCGGTCGGGGCCCCGATCAGACGCATCACCCCCGCTGTCAGGTCGATCTGGGGGTACCAGGTCAGCACGATCCGGAACAGAAACAGCAGGGTCCAGGCAGCCAGCAGCAGGCCCAGGAGCAGGTGCATCACAGACAGGGCCGTCACAAAGCTCTAAGCAGCAGGTCGATCAGCCTAGGAAGCGGCGATCACTGCCTAGGATCCCAGGCACTGACAGCTGCTGCCAGCACCACAGGCCCATGACTCCTTCCCTCGCCAACTTTCTGAGCAGTCTCGTCTGGGGCGCCGTGATCGTGGTGGTGCCGATCACCGTGGCGCTGATCCTGATCAGCCAGAACGACCGCGTCGATCGCAAACTCTGAACACTGGAGCACCAGCGGTCCCGTCCCTAGAGTGACGTGACCCAACGGGGTGATCGCGGGTGGTTAATGCCAGTCTGAACTGGGCCAGCATCGTGGGCATTGTGCTCGCGGTCGGAGGCGCGTTGCTGTACTTCATGCGCAGCTTCAAGCCTGCGCTGGCCAGGGATTACGACGTCTTCTTTGCAGCCGTCGGCCTTCTGTGTGGCGGCATCCTGTTTTTTCAGGGCTGGCGCCTCGACCCGATCCTGCAGTTCGGCCAGTTCCTGTTGGCCGGTACGACTGTGTTTTTCGCCTATGAGAGCGTGCGCCTGCGGGGGGTCACCACCGAGCAGGCCCGACGCTCCTCCTATTTCGACGACGAAGAACCGCCCGGCCCCTATCGGCCGCAGATGGGCGGTCGCAGCTGGGACGGGGACCCCGACCGGTTTGCAGAGCCCGAACCGATTCGGCGTCGCATCCCCTCCCGTGAGGACGAGGACACCGATGCCTTTTACAGGCCCCGCCGCGCCGCCAGCCGCGCCGCGATTCCCGAACGGGCTGCCAGCCGCCGCGGCGCATCTGAACGGGGTGCCTCTGAACGCGGTGCCTCTGAAGACTGGGATCGGGAACCTTCAGCCGATCGTGGCGCCTCCCGCTACAGCGGCAGCAATGGGCCCGAGCGGACCCCTGAATTCGGAGCCCGCCGTCGGGAACGGGACAGCGCTGCCGAGCCCCGCCGCGGCAGCCGGATCAGCGGCAACGACGACATGATGCCCCGTTCGAGCCGGCGCGGCCCCAGCGCTGCGCCGGCCGGATCCCCCAGCGCCGATCGGTCAGCCACCCCACCCGCTCAACCAGCAGGGCGGGTGCCTCAAGGAGAGCCGCTGCGGGCAACCAGAGCAAACGGCGGCAGCAGCATCAGCGACGCCGACTTTCGCCCGGCTGGGAGTTCGCCGGCGTCGGATGCATCGCCCACAGCGATGCCCTCACGGCAACCCAGGCCTCGGGACAACAGCTCCCGATTTGACGACTGATTGACCGGCGCGCACCTGCTTTTGCCTGTTGCGCTGCTCACCCTTGCGGGCTGCGCTGACACCGGGTTCCTGAGCGGAGGCTGGCTCAGCCGCCGCCAGGCTTCCACAGGGTCCCTGATGGGCAGCGAGCAACGGCGTGATCCAGCCCTCAGTGGGAATGGGCGCCTGCTGGCCAGCATCAGCGAACGTCAGGGACGCAGCAGCGTGATCCTGCAGGAGCAGCCCAGCGGTCGATTGCTGCCGCTGCGTCATCTGCGGGGCCACAGCCCCCACCGTTCGCCTGCGCTGAGCTGGAACGGCCGCTACCTGGCGGTGCTGATGCAGCAGGGAATGCAGACCGTGGCAGTGGTGGAGGACCGTCTGCGGGGCCAGCTGCTGCGCCTGCCCGCTCCGGCCGGCGCCAGCGTCGAACGGCTGAGCCTTGCACCCGATGGCCAGACCGTGGCACTGCAGCTGGTCCAGGGCGGGCAGCAGCGGGTTCAGGTGTTTGACCTGTCTGGACTGCTGGAGCCTGATCGCGCCGGTGGGCAGCGCATCAGCGATCCGCCGCCATGAAGCTGCTAGCGCCAGCCCTGCTTGCCACAACGTTGCTGACCGGTTGCCTGGGACCGATGCCGATTCCCCGCTCAGGTCTCAACCGCCAGCTTGAGCAGGCAGGTGGCAACCGGGATCCCTCACTGGGACTGCGCTGGATGGCGCTGATCCAACAACGGGGCGGCCGGGAGCAGGTGCAGCTGCTGGATCTTCAGCGGCAGCTGCCCATTCCCGTACCCGGTCTCAACCGGCCCGATGCGCTGCCGATCAGCGTCAGCACCGATGCCAACGGCGAACGCCTGGCCCTGGTGCGTCAACTGGGGGGGCGCAGCGAAGTGGTGCTGTACAGACGCGCGCTGCAGAGTCTTCAGCTGATCCCGATGGCCAGCGACTCGATCCCGACCCAGGTCAGCCTGCGGGCCGATGGTCGGCAACTGGCGGTGCAGGTGAGCCGCAACGGCCTCTGGCAGATCGATCTGGTGGAGCTGCCCTGAGTTCAGGGCACCAGCCCGGCCCAGTGCAGGAAGGTGTCCTGGCTGATCAGCTCCACCAGCAGCACCGCCACGAAGCCGACCATCGCAAAGCGGCCGTTGACGCGCTCGGCATAGGCGCTCCAGCCAAAGGCTGGCTGATCACCGGTGGTGGCGCTGGTGGAACGGGGTGATGAATCGGCGGCGGTCATCGGATCATCCATGGCGTGTCAAGTCATAGCCGGCGGCCGGCAACAGGCGCCAGCCCCCTGAACCGTCGAGTTCGAGCACGGTGTCGTGGAATGCGGTCAGGGTGGGCCGGTGACCGACGCTCACAAACGCCATCTCCCGTTCCCGCAGCAGGCTGTAGAGGTGGGTTTCGGTCGTCACATCGAGGGCGCTGGTGGCCTCGTCAAGCACCACGAAACAGGGGGCCGTCAGCAACAGCCGGGCAAAGGCCAACCGCTGCTGCTCACCCAGGGAGAGCAGCCGCGGCCAGTCCTGTTTGATGTCGAGATCGGGGTAGCGCTGCACCAACTCGGGCAGTTTCACCTGCTCGAGCACGTGGCGCAGCTGCTCATCGCTGAACCGGTCAGGGGTCTGGGGGTAACAGAGTTGTTCCCGCAGGCTGCCCAACAACATGTAGGGCTTCTGGGGAATGAACATCAGATCTCCGACAGGCGGTCGTTCGATCTGACCAGCAGAGGGTGGCCACAGGCCGCTGACCAGACGCAGGAAAGACGTCTTGCCGCAGCCCGATGGACCCACCACGAGCAGGCGCTGGTGACGATCGACTTCAAGGCTGAGATCCCGGATCAGGCAGCGCTCTGAACGCGGCAGCAGCAGGTCGACATGGCTGACCAGGATGGAGCCATGGCGATCAACACTGGGCTCTGGGGCCCCAGCCACACGCGCTCTTGCAGCGGCCTGCTCGGCTTCAGCATGGAAGCCCTCAACCTTGCCTTGAAAGGCTTCAAGCCTGCTGATCGAGGCCGAGAAGGCAGCCAATTCAGAGATGTTATTGACGATGAAGCTGACGGAAAAGAAAACCTGAGAGAAGGCGATGCCGGCCTGCCCAAAAACACCAAAATCCTTTTCTTTGATAAAATAAAGAGGAGCCAGCACCAGCCAGGGCAAAAAGCGAGAAAAGTAGTCGTAGGACTTCTGAATAACTGTAATCAGCGCATTCCAGACAATTAATCGATCGAAGTTGACAATGGCCTTGCCCAAGCGACGGTCCGCTTCCTTTTGCTCGACGTCCTCACCTTTGTAAAAGGCGATAGCCTCGGCATTGTCTCGGATGTGGACCAAGCCGTAACGAAAATCAGCCTCAAGACGCAACTGCTGGTTATTGAGCACAACAAGCCGGCGGCCAGCAAAGACAATCAAGCCCGTACCGATCAAGGAGTAGGCGAGCAGGACAAGCGCGAGCTTGGGACTGATGGTCCAAAGCACGATGACAAAACTCACAAACGTGAGCAATGCCTCAAATACGCCAACCGTAAAAGACAGACTTTGCGCCGTAAAGCTATTGGCATCCTGCGATATGCGCTGATCGGGATTATCAATCTCCTCTTCCGTCTCATCATTCGGATTCAGGATGTAATAGGCCTTGTTGTCGAGGTAACGACCAATCAGGCGACCGGTCAGCCACTCTCTCCACAACAGGCCCAACTTGGGCACCAGATAACTCTGGAGTGCTCGAATTGGCAATGCACAAACAAGACAGCCCGCATAAATGGCAACAATCTTCCAGAACTCATCCTGCTTGTAAGCAACCAGCGCGTTATCAATGTTGCGGGCCACAAAACTGATGCCGACATTGATGCCATTGATCACCAGGATCAACAACACAATCACACCCAGCAGAGCCCAGGGGATCCAGCGACCCTGACGCAGACGCTGACGCAGCGCGCCAAACACCAGCAGGCCAAAGGCAAAGGCCACCATGACCGTCTTACCGATCCAGCTGGCCCAGAGGCCAGCGACCCATTCGGGGATCCCCGGTAGAAAGCGATCGCGCAAGCTCGGAATCAAGGCCCCACTGAGGGACACCGCGCCGGTCAGCAGCAACAACGTGGTCCCCACCACGACGGCGAGCATGGCGACGATCAGCAGCAGAAACTGCCAACCGCCGCTGCTTGACCCGTTATCGAGTGGCAAGAAATAAGGCTGGGCCAGGCGTTGCAGCTTGCCGAGCTGAACCCGCAGAGCAGAAAAAGGATTCATGGCCACGTCTGGATCGACCCATTGTGACGGGCCAATGGGGGCATCAGCCCGGGGGCCAGGCCAGCGGCCGTCCGCCGATCACATGCACATGCAGATGGAACACGGTCTGGCCGGCTTCGGCGCCGCTGTTGATCACCGTGCGCCAGCTGCTGAGCCCCTGCTCGGCAGCGACCCGGGCAGCCACCAGCAGCAGATGGCCAAGCAACTGCTGGTGCTCGGGGCCGGCATCCGCCAGTTGGGGGATCGGCTCGCGCGGAATCACCAGCAGGTGCACTGGAGCCTGGGGTTGCACATCGCGAAAGGCGATGCACAGCTCATCGGCGTGAACCTGATCGCAGGGGATCTCACCCCTGAGGATCCGGCCGAACACGGTGTCGCCGCCTGGGGCCATCGGCATCGCTGTTACGGGGGCTGCGGGAGGGGCTGTTACGGGGGTGGCACTGATCAAACAGTGACCCGGTTGTTGAATGTTGGCACGCTGCACCACAGCCACCCTGCAGGGGCTGGACGCCCGACAGGTCGAGGTGGAAGTGGACCTGGGGCCCGGCCTGCCGGCCCTGCAGATGGTCGGCCTGGCCGACACGGCGATCCATGAATCCCGGGAGCGGCTGCGTTCGGCCCTGCGCAACAGCGGCCTGCGGGTCCCCCTGACCCGGGTTGTGGTCAACCTGGCCCCGGCCGACCTGCGCAAGGAGGGACCGGGGTTTGACCTGCCGATCGCCCTGGCCCTGCTGGTGGCCAGCGCCCAGGTGCCAGCGCCCCATCTCGACGGCATCTGGAGTGCCGCCGAACTGGGTCTCGATGGCACGTTGCGGCCAATTCGCGGCGTGTTGTCACTGGCGATCGCGGCGCGCCGTGCCGGGGCCCGAGCCCTGGTGGTGGCCGCTGCCAACCAGGACGAAGCAGCCCTGGTCCAGGGGCTGGCCGTCTGGGGGGCGACCACCCTGGGCGAGGTGCTGCTCCTGCTGGCCCCTGACCAGGCGGACCGGCAACGCGGGCTGTCGCTGTCGTCCCCTGCCGCCGTACGCCCAACCCTGGGCAGGCGATCAGCTGACGAAGACGCCCCCGACCTGAACGCGGTGCAGGGGCAGCTGCACGGCCGAAGGGCGCTGGAAATTGCCGCAGCAGGTGAACATCACCTGCTGCTGGTGGGCCCACCCGGCAGCGGCAAAACCATGCTGGCCCGGCGGCTGCCGGGACTGCTGCCGCCCCTCAACGACGCCGAGGCACTGGCGATCAGCCAAATTCATTCGGTTGCAGGGCTGTTGCCAGAGAACCGGGGACTGATGCGCTGCCGTCCCTTTCGCAGCCCGCACCACAGCTGCTCAGCGGCTGCCCTGATCGGCGGAGGGGCCAATCCCCGCCCTGGCGAACTGAGCCTGGCCCACCATGGGGTGCTCTTTCTTGATGAGTTGGCGGAATTTCCCCGCGAGGTGCTGGATCAGCTGCGCCAGCCTCTGGACATGGGCGAAATCTGGATTCACCGGGCACGGCTGCAGAGCCGATTCCCCTGCCGGATCACCCTGGTGGCCGCGACCAACCCCTGCCCCTGCGGTTGGTACGGCAACAGTGATCCCGGCTGCAGCTGCCTGGACTCCTTGCGCCAGCGGTACTGGGCCAGGCTTTCAGGACCGCTGCTGGATCGGCTGGACCTGCAGGTCTGCATGCGACCGGTCAGCGGCAGGCAACTGCGCTGCAACTTCCAGGACATGGTCCCGCACGAGGCGC
>Ga0310333_100088_pt1 | contig 25175 bp, 26 predicted proteins | sample LakMicSRFTotalB7_FD_195547 | JGI IMG/M metagenome (GOLD analysis project Ga0310333, IMG submission 195547) | Enriched freshwater cyanobacterial communities from Lake Michigan, Michigan, United States - MI23.SRFL.Total.B7 (v2) (version 2) | ecosystem: Environmental > Aquatic > Freshwater > Lake... | reverse complement strand
CTCCAGAAGCGGTTGGCGGTGACCATCGAATAGGTCTCTTCTTCCTGGGTGGGCTCGAACGCCTTGAAGGTGTTCGATTGCTCGCCGTCCTCGAACAGGGTGTTCTCAACGGTGGCGCCGTGGATGGCGCACAGCAGCGCGCCGCCCAGGATGCCGGCCACACCCATCATGTGGAACGGGTTCAGGGTCCAGTTGTGGAAGCCCTGCAGGAACAGCAGGAAGCGGAAGATGGCCGCCACCCCGAAGCTGGGTGCAAAGAACCAGCTGCTCTGGCCCAGGGGGTACATCAGGAAGACGCTGACGAACACCGCAATCGGGCCGGAGAAGGCGATGGCGTTGTAAGGGCGGATGCCGACGAGACGGGCAATCTCGAACTGACGCAGCATGAAGCCGATCAGGGCGAAGGCGCCGTGCAGGGCCACGAACGGCCAGAGGCCGCCGAGCTGGACCCAGCGCACGAAGTCGCCCTGGGCCTCAGGACCCCAGAGCAGCAGCAGGCTGTGACCCATGGCATCGGCCGGGGTGCTGACCGCTGCGGTCAAAAAGTTGCAACCCTCGAGGTACGAGCTGGCAATGCCGTGGGTGTACCAAGAGGTGGCGAAGGTGGTGCCGGTGAGCCAGCCGCCAATCGCCAGGTAGGCGGTGGGGAACAGCAGCAGACCGGACCAGCCGACAAAAACAAAGCGGTCGCGCTTGAGCCAGTCATCGAGGATGTCGAACCATCCCCGTTGTGGCGCGCGCCCTACAGCGATCGTCATGGGTAGAGCGGAACACCCGGCGATGGTACCAACGTTGTGTGGCCCGTCGTGGCCGATTGCAACGGGCTGACATCGCAGGGCTGATCAGGCTTTTAGGTATTTCTTCCGATTTGCTGCGGCGCCGGCCGGCCGCGCGGGTCGGGCGCCAAGATGGCACCCACTTCTGTGGTGAACCATGGCGAGCAGCGAAGCCGTTGCCTCGAGCGACAGCGCAACCGATTCACTGCTGGAGCAGCAGGTGCTGGGTTCGCGCCGCCTGTCCAATGTGCTGGTGGCCCTGGTGGTCAGTGCCGGCGGGCTGGGCTTTCTGTTGACCAGTGCCTCGAGCCGCCTGGGTATTGATCTGTTGCCGATCGGCCACCCCGCTGCTCTCGACTTTGTGCCCCAGGGACTGGTCATGGGCCTGTACGGCGTGGCTGCCGTGCTGCTCGCCACCTATTTATGGGCGGTGATCGGCCTGGACATCGGTGCGGGCATCAACCGCTTCGATCGCAGCAGCGGCGAAGCCACGATCACCCGCCGCGCCTTTCGCAGTTTGATTGATGTGCGCATCCCCCTGCAGCAGATCCAGGCGGTCAAGCTCGAGGTGCGCGACGGGCTCAATCCCCGTCGCCGCCTGGCGCTGCGGGTGCAGGGGCGCCGCGACATGCCCCTGACCCGGGTCGGTGAGCCGATGCCCCTGGCCGAGCTTGAGCTCAACGGTGCCCGGCTGGCCCGCTTCCTGGGTGTGCCCCTGGAGGGCCTGTGATGGCCCGCTGGCTGCTGAGTCTGCTGCTGTTGCTGGCACCCCTTGGCCTGACGGCCTGTGCCGGTGAAAACGTGTCACGGCCCCAGGGTTGCGAGGCCTCGCAGACACCGTGCCTTCAAGGCAATGCCGTGGTGTCCCTGGTCACCAGCAAGGGTGAGGTCCGGATTCAGCTTGAGGGCCCTGCTGCCCCGTTGACAGCAGGCAACTTCGTCGATCTGGTCAACCGTGGTGCTTACAACGGCACGGTGTTTCACCGGGTCGTGCGGGAGCCCGTGCCATTCGTGGTGCAGGGCGGTGATCCCCAGAGCGCCAACCCCAAGGTTCCGGCCAGCCAGTACGGCATGGGCAGCTACATGGATCCGGCCAGCGGCGAAAGCCGGTTGATCCCGCTCGAAATCAAGCTGCAGAACGAGCCCACCCCTCGCTACGGCGAGGCCCTGACCGCGCCGGGGGTCACCCGTCAGCTGGCGCTGGTGCACCAGCGCGGGGCTGTGGCCATGGCCCGCTCGAATGACCCCAATTCGGCCAGCGCGCAGTTCTACATCGCCCTGCAGGCGCTGCCGGAACTGGACGGTCGTTACGCCGTGTTCGGCCGCGTGGTTCAGGGCATGGATGTGGTGGACCGCATCCAGCAGGGCGACAAGCTGACCAAGGCAAGCCTGATCGAGGGTGGCACCCTGGTCCAGGCCAGACCCTGAGGCCTGGTCAGGCCGGGACCCGCTTCTCGAGTCGGGTGGTCTTCAACAGCTCGGTGTTGACACCCGAGGCCCGCTCCAGGGCCACCTTGCCGGTGCGGGCGATCTCGAGAATTCCGTAGGGCTCCATCAGCCGCTCCAGCGCCACCAGCTTGCCGGGATCGCCCACCACCTCAAGGGTCAGGGCGTCATCGGCCACATCGACCACCTTGGCCCGGAACACCTGCACCAGGTCAAGGATGGCGCTGCGCGACTCGGCAGGCGCCGCCACTTTGAGCAGCATCAGCTCCCGCTCGACCGCCGGGATCGTCGACAGGTCGATCACCCCCAGCACATTGACCAGCTTGTCGAGCTGTTTGGTCATCTGCTCGAGGGTGCGGTCGTCGCCTTCGACGACCATGGTCAGGCGGGAACGTCCCTGGGTTTCGGCCGGGCCGACGGCCAGGCTTTCGATGTTGAAGCCGCGACGGGCGAACAGGCCTGAGATGCGGCTGAGCGCACCCGATTCGTCTTCGACCAACACCGAAAGGGTGTGTTTCATGGGGCAGCTCGCCGCAATGCCAGGCAGGTCAACCCAAGGTACGCGTCAGCCAGCGCAGCAGCACGCCGTTGAACGCCTCGCCGGCCTCGTCATGGGGGCAGTGGCCGCAGCCGGGCAGCAGGCTCCAGTCGAGGTCCTGGCGCAGCCGGCGGCATTGTTCGCCCACTTCGAGCGGCACCAGCCGGTCCGCCCCGCCCCAGATCAGCAGCAGGGGCTGTCCCAGGCGCGGCAGCAGGGCCCGGGCAGTGGCCGCAGCCGGGCGCAAGGCCATGGCGATGCTCATCGCCCGCAGCGTGGACGGGGCCGTGGGCCGACGGGCGGGGCGGGCGATCAGGCGGTGCAGGTCGCGGTCGCCGATCACCGGTTGGCGGTAGGCCAGCTGGATACCCAGATCCAGCAGCGGCGAGTGGGCCAGCAGCGGCACGATCAGCTCGAGCGGCAGCAGTCTGCACAGGACCGTCACCAGCAGCTGTTTCAGCCGGCGTCGCCAGGGTGGCCGGCGGCCGGGCCGCAGCGGTGCGCTCAGCAGACTGGGATCGGCCAGGGGTGCCGCCACCACCGCCCGCACCCAGTGCGGAAAGAAGACGCCGCAGCTCAGCGCCACCAGCCCCCCCAGCGAGTGCCCGACCAGGACCACCGGCGCCTGCACCACCTGTTCGGCAAAGGCCTGCACCTGGCGGGCCCAGAGGCGGTTGTCGAGGCGGCGCCAGCGGCGCGGGCCGGGTTGGCTGGAGGCCCCAAAGCCAATCAGATCCAGCCCGTACACGCACCAGCCGGCGGCCGCCAGGGCGCCGGCGTTGCGGCGCCAGTGGCCGCTGCCGGCGCCGAACCCGTGCAGCAGCACCAGGGCCGGGGCGGCAGGGTCCCCCTGGCGCTGCCAGTGGCAGCTGAACCCCTGCCAGCTCCACTGGTGGGCGCTGCCCCAGTCGGGTGAGGCGTCAGGCTGGTTGTCGTTGTGCATCAGCGGCGGTCGTGCCCACTGCGGCTGACGATCACTATTGCGAAGGCGCGGCCCGACTGCAGGTTGGCGGCGGTTTCTTTCGCCCGGACTCCCGTCCGGCCCGCGATCTGGGCGTGCTGCTGCTGGCCGATCTGGTGCAGCGCCATGCCAGGCCAGATTTGGCATCGGCATCGACATCGGCATCGGCATCAGAGCCGGTGGCCGTGCTCGACGCCATGGCCGGTTGCGGCATTCGGGCCCTGCGCTACGGCCTTGAGGCGCTGGTGCACGCCCCGGGGGCCCTGGTGTGGGTCAACGACGCCGATCCTGACCGGCTGCCGTTGTTGCAGCGCAACCTGGCCGCCCTGGCCCCCCTGGGCCTGCAGGTGCAGGCCGGCAGTCAGACCGCCCAGCAGTTGCTGGCCGGCTGCCTGCTGCAGCGGCGCCGCTTTGATTTTCTGGATCTTGACGCCTTTGGCTGCCCCTCGGCCCTGGTGCCCCTGGCGCTGGAGGCGGTGCGTCTTGACGGTCTGCTGTATCTGGCCAGCACCGACGGCCGTTCGCCCACGGGGCATGACCGCAGTGGTGCCGTGCGGCGTCTGGGGGCGGCGGCACGGGCCCATCCGGCCAGCTGGGAACTGGCGCTGCGCCTGCAGATCGGCGTGATCGCCCGGGCGGCCTGGGCCCAGGGCCGCAGCATCGAGCCGGTGCTGAGCTTCAGCGAGGGGCGCACCTTTCGCACGGCGGTGCGACTGAAGCGCCATGCCGCGGGCTCCGAGCTGGCCCAGCTGGGGCTCCTGGCCCACTGCCATGGCTGCGGCGACCAGCAGGTGCAATCGCTGCTGCAGCTGCGCCAATGGCAACCCTGTCTGTGCAGCCCCCCATCGCCGCCCCTGGCAATCAGCGGGCCGTTGTGGATCGGTCCCTTGCAACACCAGCCGACCCTGGAGCGGTTGCAGGGCCTGGCTGACACGGGTGATCCAGCTCTAGGAACGTCGCTGGTGACTGAGTCCAGACGCTTGCTCGGCCGGCTGTCGGCCGATCCCGGCGACCTGCCCCGTTGCTGGCCCACCAGCAGCATCGGTCGCCGCTTGGGCCGCGGTGGGGCGCCGCCGTTGCAGGCTCTGGTCGTTCAGCTCCAGCAACAGGGGTTTCGGGCCGGCATCAGTGGGGTGATGCCCGGCCAGTTGCGCAGCGATGCCCCCTGGTCCGAGATCTTGCAGTCGGCCGCAGGGGTGGGCAGCGACGGGGTCAGGGCTGCTAAATAGGAAGCCATTGTCGTTTCATCGCGGTCCATGGCCTCTGAAATCTTCGGCACCGCTGCCCTGTTCTGGGTGCTGATTCCCCTGGGCCTGGCCGGCGGTGCCCTGCTGCTCAAGCTGCTCAAGGACTGAACCGTCACGCCCGCTGACGGCGGACCCCTAGGCTCAGGCCCGCTGAAGCGTGGGCCGGCATGAAGGTTCTGGTGGTCGGTGGCACGGGAACCCTTGGCCGTCAGATCGTGCGACGGGCTCTCGATGAGGGTCACGAGGTGCGCTGCATGGTGCGCAGCCCCCGCAAGGCGTCTTTTCTGACTGAATGGGGTTGCGAGCTGACCCGTGGTGATCTGCTCGAGCCAGGAAGCCTCGATTACGCCCTTGAAGGGCAGCAGGCCCTGATCGATGCCGCCACCGCCCGGGCGACCGATGCGGGCAGCGCTTACACCATCGACTGGGACGGCAAGCAGAACCTGTTTGCAGCGGCCCGCCGGGCCCAGGTCAACCGGGTGGTGTTCGTGTCGCTGTTGGCGGCCGCCCAGCATCCATCGGTGCCCCTGATGGACATCAAGGCCTGCACCGAACAGTGGCTTGCCGCATCGGACCTGGACTACACGATCCTGCAGGGCGTCGCCTTCATGCAGGGTCTGATCAGTCAGTTCGCGATTCCGGTCCTCGAGTCCCAGACGGTCTGGGTCAGCGGCTCTCCGACTCCGCTGGCCTACATGAACACCCAGGACATGGCCCGTTTTGCGGTGGCGGCCCTCAGCCGCGCCGAGACCGTGCGTAGGTCGTTTCCGGTGGTGGGCCCCCGGGCCTGGACCACCGGCGAGATCACCCAGTTGTGCGAACGGTTCACGGGCAAGGATGCGCGGGTGGTGCGGGTCCCACCGGCCCTGATCAAGGGCATGTGCAGCCTGGCCAATTTCTTTGAGCCCACGGTCAACATCGCCGAACGGCTGGCTTTTGCCGAAGTCACCGGCGGCGGCACCGCCCTCGATGCGCCGATGGAGGCCAGCTACGAGGCCTTTGGGCTCGACCCGGCCGAGACCACCGGCCTCGAGGCTTACCTGCGCGAGTACTACGACACGATCCTCAGGCGCCTGCGCGAGATGGAGGCCGACCTGGACAAGGACGCCAAGAAGAAACTGCCGTTCTGACCTGGGGATCCGGCGGGCGCCAGTGCGTCTGTACTATGGATGCAGTTGCTTTGTCGACCGGTGTCCATCGCCCAGATCAAGAATCTGCAGCGTCGTCTCGCCAACCTGGAGCAGGAGGCGACTGATGAGGTCACCCGTGCCAGCGGTCACGAGCTCTGGCAGAGCCTCGGTTTTGACGCCCTCGACAGCATCGGTGATCCGGCCCTCAGGGCCCGCGCCAATTACTACTACGGTCAGCTGATGACGGTGCGCGAGCTGCGCGAGGTGATCGGCTGAGCCGCGGTCTGAATTCTGGGCATCTCTAAATCCTGGGCATCCTCCATCACAGTTCTTGTCGGCTCTGGGGTCAACGGCTGCAGACCTGGTTAGGGTCCCCGGCCATGGGCAGCCCGATCAGCGAGGAGGTGTTTCTCAGGCGTGCGCAGGCGCGCTTCGGGGATCTGTACGACTACAGCGGGATTCTCTACAAGAGCTACAAGTCACCGATCAAAATCCGCTGCCGCACCCACCCCGTCAAGCTGATCGCCATCACCCCTGAGAAGCATCTGCAGACCACTGGTGGCTGCAAATACTGCCTGCGGGCCATGCGGATCAAGACCCTTGAGCGCGAACTCAACCGCGAGGCCTACCAGGGTGAACGCCAGGCCCCCTTACCCTCCACCTCCTCCCTGGCCTGACTTCCCACCCCCGGCGCGGCCGCCCCGGCCGGGTGAGTAGGGAAGCCTTGCCAGACGTTCGGACTCGGCGGCGCTCACCTCGCGCCAGGCGCCCGGTGCCAGTCCCTGCCAGCTAAGGGGGGGCTGGCCGTCCATCAGGTCGATCGCCATGCGGATCAGCCGCAGGGTGGGCAGGCCGACGGCAGCGCTCATGCGGCGGACCTGGCGGTTGCGTCCCTCCCGCAGCTCGAGTTCCAGCCAGCTGGTGGGGATCTGCAACCGCTGCCGGATCGGAGGTTGGCGCTCGCCGATGCCGGCGGCCCCGATCTCCTGGGCCGACAACAGGCGTGCCTTGGCCGGCAGGGTGGGGCGCTGCTGGATGGTCACCCCCTGGCGCAGCTGGGCCAGGGCCTCGGGCCTGGCCGCGGCGTCGCCTTCGACCTGCACCCAGTAGCGGCGCCAATGGCCAAAGCTTGGATCGGTCAACCGCTGCTGCAGGCGGCCGTCACTGGTCAGCAGCAGCAACCCTTCGCTGTCGGCATCCAGGCGGCCCGCTGCATAGACCCCAGGAACATCGATCAAGGTCGCCAGGGTCTGCCAGCGGCTGCCCGGTTCAGGGCTGAACTGGCTCAGCACCCCATAGGGTTTGTGCAACAGCAGGGTTGTCACGGCAGACGTCTCAGTCCATGGCGACGCTTAAGCTGATTGTTCAACCAGAACAGGGAGAGCGCAGGCCGCCGCATGATCGAGACCTCCGGAGTGATTGAAAAGGAACAGGGCAACGGGTTTTACCTGGTGACCCTGGAGCAGCCGGCGGGTCACCAGTGCCTTTGCCGGGCGGCCGGCAAACTGACCAAGTTCCGCATCAAGCTGCTGGCTGGGGACAAGGTTCTGGTGGAGATCAGCCCCTACGACCTGACCCGCGGCCGCATCACCTACCGCGAGCGCAACGCCGGTGCGACCGGTCCCAGACCCGGGGGCAACCGGCCCGGCGGCCCCCGCAAGCGCTGATCAGGCAAGAGCTGATCAGCTAGGCGCTGATCAGGCGGGAACGCCAATCAGCGATTCGATGGCAGCTTTGAAGGTGCTGCGGGGCTTGACGCCGCGGAACGTCTCCTTGAGCTCCTTGTTGAAAAAGAGCTGCACGGTGGGGGTTCCGGTAACACCGGCCTGCAAAGCGATCTCCTGATCGGCTTCGATGTCGATTTCGACCCCCTGGGCGGCGCCACCCAGCTCGTCGAGCACACGTTTGAGCTGGGGCTTGAGCACGTGGCAGGGACCACAGGTGGGTGAGGTGTAGACGACCAGCAGCGGTTTGTTGCTGTCGTGATACAGCTTGCGCAGGGCGTAGCTGCCCTTCTGCCAGAGGGCATTGGCGTCAAAATTGACCTCGTCGCTGACGGCGGTGCGGATGGGCTCACCGACCTCCTGGGGATCGACGGGTTCGCGGCTGACGGTCACGGCCAGCTGGTGATGGCTGAGCCAGCGCTCGGCGGCGAGGGCGGCCTGACAGCCGCTGCCTGCGGCGGTGATGCCCTGGCGCCATTCGGCATCCGCCACATCGCCGGCGGCGTAAACGCCTTCTTTGCTGGTTTCCGGCCGGCCGGGCAGGGTCACCAGGTAGCCCTTGGCATCCAGCTCGAGCTGGCCGGCCACCAGGCGGGTGTTGGGGGTGTGGCCGATCGCATAGAACAGGCCCTTGACGGCCAGCTCTTCGCTGGCGCCCGCGTCGCCGTCCCGCAGAAGGATCGCGTCCAGCCAGTCATTTCCTTGGGCATCGGCCACCTGACGGTTCCAGTGCACGGTGATGGCGGGGTTGGCGAGGACCCGGTCGGCCATGGCCGCGCTGGCCCGCAGGCGGTCGCCGCGCACGATCAGGTGCACGTGGCTGCCGTACTTGGTCAGGTAGACCGCCTCTTCACAGGCGGAATCACCGCCGCCGACCACGGCCACCGGTTCGTTTCTGAACTGGGGTGTGGCGCCATCACAGATGGCGCAGGCGCTGATGCCCCGGCTCCAGAAGCGCTCCTCGCTGGGCAGGCCCAGGCGGTTGGCGCTGGCACCGGTGGCCAGGATCACCGACTGGGTCTCAAACACCTGGCCTTCGGCGGTGATCCGATACGGGCGCTGGCTGAGGTCGATCGCTTCAGCATCGGCCTCGATCAACCGGGTGCCCCAGCGGACCGCCTGGGCCTTCATCCGGTCCATCAGGTCGGGCCCCAGGATGCCGTCCGGGAACCCGGGGAAGTTCTCGACATGGGTGGTGGTCATCAGCTGACCTCCCGGGATGCCGCCGTCCTGAAAGCCGGTGATCAGCAGGGGGTTGAGGTTGGCCCGGGCGGCATAGATGGCTGCGGTGTACCCGGCGGGCCCTGAGCCGACGATCACCAGATTTTCCACACCCATGGTCCCTAATGCGGAATGACTATGAGTTAAGCCTAGTGGATCGGGTTGTGGTTTGACGAGCAGCCGTCGACCTCCTGGGTCCCTGGCGCCCGCCGTTGGTTTTTGCTCAAGAAAAGCAAAGCCTCGGCCCAACTGTGGGCGGCGCTGCAGATTTGCTTTAGATTTGAGCCCAGTCGTTCAGGAGTGCGGGTCGGGGCTGTTCAGATCTCCAGCAGTCCGTCGGTTTCGGGTCTGCAGGCTTTGTGGAACAGCTCCCTGAGGTTGGAGGGCACCATCAGCACGCTGGCTTCCAGCAGGTCGGGGTGTTCCTCAAGGCAGAGCAGCCACTCACGGAACTCTTCGTTGAGGGCGAAGCTTTCCTCAAATAATTCGAAGGCATCAAGGGTGGCGTGCCGGGCCAGAGCCCAGCTCACGGCCACGGTCAGTCGGCGTTCGATGGCTGCGTCCATGGTCACCGTCCCCAGGTGCTGGGACCAGGGTGGCTGGCAGCGTGCCATCTGGCGGTGTTGGTTGACACAACGTCGCAGATCTTCGGCTCAGGCTGGTCGCCTGTGCTGCGTGTTGCTGCCCACAAACCCCGGCAACTGGGGGCCCCCCAGGGCGATCACGGCGCCGGTCCCCTGGTCGACCGCCGCCAAAGGCAGGGATCCCCGGCCACCGCTGCCGCCCAAAGGGTCAGTCAGCGGGGCGGGTGTGGTGCCCCGCAGCAGGTAGGGCTCGCTGATCGACCAGCTGCGGGCATGGCTGAGCAGCAGGGGGTCGGCGGGGGCAAACACGAGCGAGGCATCCCTCGGGATCGCCTCCTGGGCGCAGCGCTCGCCCTCGAGCCGCACGGCCCGGGTGATGGCTTGCACAAAGCGGCTGCGGGTCACCACGGTGCTCAGGTAGGCCACCACCCGCAGCCGTGGCGCGTCGAATCCCTCCGAACACATGTCGATGCTGACCAGCCAGTCCCCCTGTCCCTGGTGAAAACGGCGCAGACGCTCGCCCGCCTCCGGGTCGAGCGAATGGACCAGCAGCACCTGATCGCCTTCGTCCTGCAGCAGCTGGGCGATCTGGCGGGCATGGGCGATGTCCCGGGCGAACACCAGACCACCGGCCTCGGCATGCTGCTCCCGCACCCGGGCCAGGCCTTTGCGGGCCTGCAGCAGAACCCGCAGCGCAATGCTGCTGGTATCTCCCAGCCGGATCGCCCGGCGCAGGTTGCGGGCCCGCCAGCTTTCGCGGGTTTCGGCCGACAGGCACGACCGTTCGGCCTCGGGCTCGGCGGGGGCATCGGGGCGGGCGTGGTCGACCCAGCCATCCTGAAAGCGAAATTCGAGGGGCCGCACATCGCCGGCGTCGATCAGTTGCCGGGGTTCGACGCACAGGTCGGGCACGATCTGCCAGGTGATCTGGTCCCCATCGCGGCGCGGTTGCCGCCGGGCCGCGCAGAACGCCAGGTGGTCAGCCCTGAACGGGGTGCCGGTTAGTCCCAGCCGCAGGGCGGCTGAGCCGCTGAGGGTGCTGAAGGCATGGCCCCAGGCGGCGGCCTCGGGTTCGTCGGGATCGACCCCCAGATGGTGAACCTCGTCGGCGATCGCCATCCACGGGGTGGTCGCCCAGCGCTGCAGCAGGCCCTGCAACCGGGTCTGATGCAGCGCTGCCGTCTGATAGCTCAGCAGCAGACCCTGATCGGCTGCTGCCCCGTCCAGGGCATCGGCGGCGTCGAGCGACCACTCGACCAGGTTCAGCTCGAGTCGGGCTGCTGCCTTGAGCCACTGGGCGGCGATGGCGTTGCGGTGGCAGAACACCACGAACCGTCCGATCCGCCGGTCCTGTTGCAGGCGCCAGATCGCCAGCAGGGCCCCCAGGGTCTTGCCCGCCCCTGGGCCGGCATGGATCAACACGTCCTGTCCCTGCGGCCCCCCCTGGCCCAGGCGGGCGCGCAGCAGCTGGATCAGTTGGCTCTGCCACTGGCGCGGCTGCAGCGGCAGCGGCCGGCTCAGGTCAAAGGAGACGGGGACCATCGCCGCATTATTGAGTGTTCTGGCCTATGGGCACAGCCGGCGGCGTTCCTAACTTCTGGCCAACACGGCTCACCCCATGGACCACCTCGATCCCGGTGAACGTCGCCGCCTGCTTGAACAGTGCTGGCAGCTCGAATGCGACATCGATCCGATGATCCTGCGGGCCCGCCAGCTGCGCCATCAGGGGGCCTGGCCGCAGGCGGTCTGCCTGGAGCAGGAATTGCTGCCCCTGTTCTGAGCGGCGTCTGCGGGGTGTGGCCGGTGGGGGTGTGCGCACAATCGGCTGCAAACGATTGCCGTTCATGCCCCGGCGCTTCCAAATGGAAGACAAATGGACCCCGTGCATGCGGGGGCGGGAGGTGACGGTGTGCTGAGTGTGTTGGTGCCCTGTGAGCGGCGCGCAGGGGAGCGCCGCGTTGCGGCAACCCCCGAGACCATCCGGGCTCTGGTGGCGGCTGGTCTGGCGCCCCTGGTCGAGGCCGGTGCCGGCCAGCCCGCCGGCTACGGCGATGCCCTGTACACCGAGGCCGGTGCCCGGGTGGTCGCCGCAGACCAGCTCGACTGGGCTGGGGCCGATGTGGTGTTGACCGTGGCGCCGCCGGCTGCTGAGCAGCTGCGCCAGCTCAAAGCCGGTGCCCTGCTGGTGGGACTGCTCGAGCCCTATGGCGCGGCCGAGCGGCTCAATCTGCTGGCCGGCGGCCAGGTCTCGGCAGTGGCGATGGAGCTGCTGCCCCGCATCAGCCGCGCCCAGAGCATGGACGTGCTGTCGTCCCAGGCCAACATCGCCGGCTACAAGGCCGTGTTGCTGGCTGCGGCCGCCCTGGACCGCTACGTGCCGATGCTGATGACGGCCGCCGGCACGATTCAGCCGGCCCGGGCCCTGGTGCTTGGCGCCGGCGTCGCCGGTTTGCAGGCGGTCGCCACGGCGCGCCGGCTGGGGGCGGTGGTCTACGTCTCTGACGTGCGTCCCGCCGCCAAGGAGCAGGTCGCCTCGTTGGGGGGGCGGTTCATCGATCCCCCGGCCGAGCAGGAGCGACCCGCCGAAGCCGGCGGCTACGCCCTGGCGGCGTCCGAGGCCTTTCTGGCGGCCCAGCGCCAGCAGCTGAGCGAACAGCTGGCCCTGGCCGATCTGGTGATCTGCACTGCCCAGGTGCCGGGCAAGCCGGCTCCGCGGCTGATCAGCGACGGCATGCTGGCCGGCATGAAACCGGGCTCGGTGATCGTCGATCTGGCGGTGGCCCAGGGGGGCAACTGCGAGGGCACGGTGCCCGGCGAGACGGTCTGGCGTCACGGCGTGCAACTGATCGGCGCCGATCAGTTGCCCAGCAGCGTCGCCAACCACGCCAGTGCCCTCTACGCCCGCAACCTGCTGGCGTTGCTGAAGCATTTGCTGGCCAGCGGCGAGCTGCAGATTGATCCAGAAGATCCGATCCTGGCGGGCTGCCTGATCAGCCATGGCGGCCGCTGCCTGCGGCCCGACCTGCTGCCGGCCGCCGATGCGCCCGCTCCTTCCCTTGCTCCCGTCTGACCATGAGCTCCTTCTCCCAGGCCCTGTGGGTGCTGCTGCTGGGCGGCCTGCTGGGCTTTGAACTGATCGGCAAGGTGCCGCCCACCCTGCACACCCCGCTGATGAGCGGCGCCAATGCGATCAGTGGCATCACCGTGCTGGCCTCGCTGACGCTGATCGCCCAGGCCGATGGCAACCCGGCCCTGCTGGTGCTGGGGGCGGCCTCGTTGGCCTTTGCCCTGTTCAACGTGATCGGCGGTTTTGTCGTCACCGATCGGATGCTGGCGATGTTCGGGCCCAAATCCTCCAGCCGCAAACCCTCGAGCTCCCAGCCATGACCACCACATCCGTGTTGAGCTACGCCATCGATCTGGTGGCGGTGCTGTTGTTGGCGCTGGGGCTCAAGGGCCTGTCCAAGGTGCGCTCGGCCCGGGCGGCCAATGGCCTGGCGGCCCTGGCCATGGGGCTGGCTGTCGTCGGCCTGTTGCTCCAGCAGCAGCTGAGCCCCCAGGCCTGGCTGTGGATTGCCGCCGGCAGCGCCATCGGCGGGCTGGCGGGGCTGCTGATGGCCCAGCGGGTGCCGATGACCGCCATGCCCGAGACCGTGGCCCTGTTCAACGGCTGCGGTGGCATGGCCTCCCTGTTGGTGGCCGTTGCCGTGGCGCTGTTCCAGAGCGGCGGCGCAGCTGCTGCTGATGGTGCGGCTGCTCAGGGTGCGGGCGATCTGGTGTCGCTGATCTCGATCGTGATCTCGGTGTTCGTCGGCGCGATCACCTTCAGCGGTTCGATCGTGGCCATGGGCAAGCTGCAGGGCTGGATCGAAACCCCGGGCTGGACCCAGAGCCAGCTGCGCCATGGGGTCAACATCAGCCTCGCCGCCATGGCCCTGGTGGCCGGGGTGCTGCTGATCGGCGATCCCTCGGGCTTGCCCCTGTGGCTGCTGGTGGGCGCCTCGACCCTGTTGGGCATCGGCGTGACCCTGCCGATCGGCGGGGCCGACATGCCGGTGGTGATCTCGCTGCTCAACAGCTATTCGGGCGTGGCCGCGGCTGCGGCCGGTTTCGTGGTCGGCAGCCAGCTGCTGATCGTCGCCGGCGCCATGGTGGGCGCGGCGGGCCTGATCCTGACCCAGGTGATGTGCACGGCCATGAACCGCTCGCTGGTCAGCGTGCTGTTCGGCGGTGCCCTGGGTGCGGCGGGCGGCGGTCACGTCGGCGGCGGCGGTGATGAAGCGGGGTACAGCCGCATCACCAGCTGTTCAGCCGAAGAATGCGCCATGGCCCTCGAGACGGCCGAACGGGTCGTGTTCGTTCCCGGCTATGGCCTGGCGGTGGCCCAGGCCCAGCACACCCTGCGAGAGCTGGCCAAGCTGCTCGAGGCCAACGGCGCCGAGGTGAGCTACGCCATTCACCCGGTGGCGGGCCGCATGCCCGGCCACATGAACGTGCTGCTGGCCGAGGCCGATGTGCCCTACGAGCAGTTGATCGAGATGGATTCGATCAACCCCGAGTTTCCCCGCACCGATGTGGTGATCGTGCTGGGGGCCAACGATGTGGTCAATCCCGACGCCAAGAGTGATCCGACCAGCCCCCTGTTCGGCATGCCCGTGCTCGAGGTCGATCAGGCGCGCCAGGTGTTCGTGGTCAAGCGCAGCCTGGGCGCCGGCTATGCCGGCATCAAGAATGCCCTGTTCGAGCTGCCCCAGACCGCCATGGTCTTTGGCGATGCCAAAGCGGTGCTGGCCGGTCTGGTCAGCGAGCTGCGGGAGCTGGGGGTGGGTAAAAAGACCCCAGCGGCGGTCTGAATTGATGGGGCCCCTGGGTCTGGCTCCCTTTCGCCCCCGGTTTCCCTGGCTTGGCGGCGACCTGCAGACCCTGCGGGACAGCATCCGCCCCCAGCACCTGGCCCTGCCCAAGTTTCAACTGCAGGACCAGCAGCAGGTCTTGGTGCCGGTCCAAGGCGGGGCCCTGCTGGGGTGGCTGGCCCGTCCATCGCAGGCCCAGGACCAGGACCAGGCGCGGGCGCTGGTGCTGCTGGTGCATGGCCTGGGGGGCAGCAGCGACAGCGTCGGGGTCAGGCGCCTGGCGGCGCTGCTGCTGCAACGGGGGCTGGCGGTGCTGCGGCTCAATCTGCGCGGCGCCGGGGCCGGACGGGCCCTGGCCGCGGGCAGCTATGCCGCCTGCTGCACCAGTGACCTGCTGCCGGTGCTGGACCGGGCCCGTGAGCTGGCCGGTGGCCTGCCCCTGTTCGGGGTGGGGTTGTCGCTGGGGGGCACGGTGCTGCTCAATGCGTTGCTCGCCAACCCCGGTGGCCTCGATGGGCTGGTGGCCCTAAGCGCGCCACTAGACCTGGCCGCCAGTTGCGATCACATGCAGCGCCGCCGTAACCGGCTTTACCTGCAGGTGGTGCTGCGCCGCCTGCGGCAGCAGGTCGCCGCCGACCCCGCCGGCCTGTCGCCGGCCGAGCGCCAAGCCCTGGCGGCAGTTCCCGCCTGGAGCCTGGCGGGGTTTGATGGGGCGATCACCGCCCCGCGCTGGGGCTTTGGCTCTGTTGAGCAGTACTACGCCGCCGCCAGCCCCCTGCCGCAGCTGCTGGCCCTGCCCGTGCTGCCGCCCTGGCTGTTGCTGCAGTCCGCCGATGACCCCTGGGTGCCCGCCGCCCCGGCGCAGGCCCTCGCGGCGGCCTGGCGCGGCGCCGTTCCAGGTGGCGGAACGGTGGTGTTGACCCCCCAGGGGGGCCACAACGGCTTCCATGGTGCCGGCGACCGTGCCCTTGGCGGGCTGCCTGCCAGTTGGAGTGATCAGTTGACGGCGGCCTGGCTGGAGCAGCAACTGGGCGCTTGAGGCCAGGAAACGCAATCCGAGGAACTCAATATTCGAGAAACTCAATATCCGAGGAACTCGGTATCTGAGAAACTCAGGCCGTTGCGTTCAGGCTGTAGCGCTGCACGACCCAGGGATCGATCGGGGTCCCGCCAATGACGTGCTCGTCAAGGATGCGGGCGATGCGCTCGGGTGTGACGCCGCCGTACACGATTCCATCAGGCCAGATCAGCAGCACGGGCCCCTGGGCGCAGATGCGCAGGCAATCGGCCTTGCTGCGCAGCACGATGCCGCCGGGCCTGTCTGGGTCCTCGAGGCCCCGTTCGCGCACCAGGCGCTTCAGGGCGTCCCAGCTGGCAGCGCCGACCTGGGGGTCGGGGCTGCAGAGCGCCTTGGTCGGGGTGGCACACAGCAGCAGGTGATGGCTGACGCAGGGACTCAAGCCGCCACCAGGGCTGCAGCCTCACGCACCGCCTGGCGGGCCCAGGCGTCGACCGCCAGCACGTCGTCCAGAGAGGGAGCGCCCATCAGATCGACCCGGTGGCGATCACACACCCCGTCGATCAACTTGGGAATGTCGAGGAAATGGATCTGCTCGTCCAAGAAGAGCGCCACGGCCTGCTCGTTGGCGGCGTTCATCACCGCCGGCATGGTGCCGCCGGCGCGGCCCGCGGCATAGGCTAGCGCCATGCAGGGGTAGCGGTCCGGGTCAGGCTTGCGGAACGTCAGCGAGCCCACCTCGGTCAGATCGAGCCGGCGCCAGGGGGTTTCGAGCCGTTCGGGCCAGCTGAGGCAATAGAGAATCGGCAACTTCATGTCGGGCCAGCCCAGCTGGGCCAGCACCGAGCTGTCGGCCAGCTCCACCATCGAGTGGATGATCGACTGGGGGTGGATGACGATCTCGATCTGGTCGTAATCGAGGCCAAACAGATAGTGGGCCTCGATCACTTCGAGGCCCTTGTTCATCAGGGAGGCGCTGTCGACGGTGATCTTGCGCCCCATGCTCCAGTTGGGATGGCTGGTGGCATCGGCCACCGTCGCCTTGATCAGGTCTTCAGGGGCCCAGTCCCTGAAGGCGCCGCCGCTGGCGGTCAACTGAATGCGCCGCAGGCCCGGAGTGGGCACACCGGTGCTCAGCCGTGCGGTCTCGGCATAGGGGGTGCCCTGCAGGCATTGAAAAATCGCTGAATGCTCAGAGTCGGCGGGCAGCAGGCGCGAGCCGCTTTTTTCGAGCTCGGGCAGCACCACCGGGCCGGCGGCGATCAGGGTCTCCTTGTTGGCCAGGGCCAGGTCCTTGCCGGCCTTGATGGCGGCCAGGGTGGGCAACAGACCGGCGCAGCCGACGATGCCGGTCACCACCAGATCGGCCGTGGACCAGGCCGCCGCCGCACACAGGCCCTCATTGCCCCCCAACAACTCGGGCAGGCGGGCGGGGCGCTTGGCGGGGTCAAGGGCGTCCAGCCGCTCGCGCAGGGCGGCCACCCGCTCGGGGTCGGCCACGGCCACCGCTTCGGGGGCGTGGCGGCAGATCTGCTGCACCAACAGATCCAGGTTGTTGCCGGCGGTGAGGGCCACCACCTTGAAGCGATCGGGAAACTCCTCAGCCAGCTCCAGGGTCTGGGTGCCGATCGAGCCGGTGGAGCCAAGCACGGAGAGGGCTTTCACGGCGTGGCTCCTAGGCGTTTAAGGCCACCAGTGTCCCATTGCACCAGTGGTTAGGGCCTGTTGCAGTTGCCCGTGAAGCGTTGGCTCCACCAACAGTGCCGCACGCGCCAGGGCAATCGTGGTTGCCGCTGGACCCTCGGCTGGGCGAATCGGTCACCCCATGCATTGGCATTGATTGCATGTAATCAGTTGCAAGGGCATTCGCAAGGGCATTTGCAAGGGCATTTGCAAGGGGTCGATCCAGCCGTTTGCTTATCAATCCAACCGCTTGCTTGTCGATCCAGCGGCTTGCTTCGTTCACTCGACCCGTTTGCCCTGACGCGTGCCACCGGTTTCGGGACCCTTGCGGTCGGCTCCCGGTGCCCAGTGGCGCAACTGCAGCGGCGTGGCTGGGTTGAGGCTCATGGTGGTGCGCCAGCCGCTGATCCAGTCGATCACCACCGTGTTGCCCTCCAGGGTCCAGACGCCGCCGGTGCGGGCGTCGATGTCGTTGAAGGCCTGGCCGTTGGAGAGCAGGGTGGCGGTGTAGGGCCTGAGCTCGGCCTGGGCCGGTGGAAAGCTGTAGACGCCGACGATCTGGGCCAGCGGGCCTGTCAGTTTGACGGCCGGTGCAAAGTTGAACGGCACGCTGCCGCGGCTCTGACCCGGTTGCCAGGCCGCATGGCTCAGGCCTTCGGGGCCGACATAGATCCAGTCGCTCCAGCCGTCGCTGTAGTCGATGCGCACGCCATTGCCCCAGGGCTGCCACCGGCCCAGTTCGCGCAGCTGGTCGGCATTGCTCTGGCGCCCGCCCGCGGCCAGGGTGCCGTCGATGCCCGAGGTGCTCACCGCCTTGCCGCCCGGCTCGATCCGCACGTTGAACAGGTTGTTGTTGCTGTCTCCCAGCGCCCAGGTGCCGATGTAGGTGCGGGTGTCGGCTTCGCTGCTTTGCGGCGCAGCCAAGGCCTGGCGTTTGGTTTGGGCTTGGGCTGGTGCCTGGGCTGGTCCCTGGGCCCGGGCCGTGGGCGGATGCAGAGCGATGCCCAGGCCCAGGGGTGCTGTGAGCAGCAACCCGGCGCTCAGGACCCACAGGCCACGCATGGTGCGGGGGGGCATCGGGTCAACGGCAGGTCACTGGCGATTCTGGGTTTAACTGACCCCAGTTGCACCTCGTGTGTGTCGGGTCTGCCTGGTTGGCTGCAGCGCTGGAACTTCATCGAGCGGGCCCGGCACGAGCGTGCTCTGTGGGAGGCGTTCGAGCAGCGGCAGGACATCGATGCGATGGTCGAGCAGTGCCGTGCTGCGGTCGAGGCGGGCGATCAGGGCCGCGCCTTTGAGCTCGAGGTGTGGAGCACGACCCTGACCCGCATCCGCAAGATCGAAAAGATGATGGGCGATCAGCAACGGCCCTCCGAATAGTTGGAGCAGCGGAGTAAGCCGCTCGCACTGCAAAAATTCTCACTGCTGAAGCCGTCTCGGCTGCTGATCCATGAACACCGACGCCCTGAATCGGGCTCTGGCGGCACTGCGGCGCCACCTGCTTCCTTTTCTGTTCTTGCTGTACGTGATCGCCTATCTCGATCGCGTCAATGTCTCCTTTGCTGCTGCAGGGGTCTCCAAGGACCTGGGCCTGAACAGCGCCTCCTATGGCTTTGCGGCTGGCATCTTTTTTCTTGGCTATGTGCTGTTTGAGATCCCCAGCAACCTGGTGCTCGACCGGGTGGGGGCGCGGCGCTGGATCAGCCGCATCCTGCTGAGCTGGGGTGTGGTTGCCTCACTGATGGCGTTCATGACCACAGCAGCCCAGTTCAATGGGCTGCGGCTTCTGTTGGGGGTGGCGGAGGCGGGGTTTTTCCCCGGGATCATCCTGTATCTGAGCCAATGGGTGCCTGAGGCGCAGCGGGCCCGCACCCTGGCGGGGTTCATGCTGGCGATTCCGGTGGCTGGTCTGTTGGGCGGTCCCGTGTCGGCCGCCCTGCTCTCGATCGACGGCTTTGGGGGACTGGCCGGCTGGCGTTGGCTGTTTCTGTTGGAAGCGTTGCCAGCCATCGTGCTGTCTGTTGCGGTGTGGCGATGGCTCCCCAACAGGCCCGCTCAGGCCCGCTGGCTCAAGCCCGACGAGGCCGAGGCCCTCGAGGAGGTGTTGCAGAAGGAACGGGCGCAAAGCCTGGCCAGCCCCGGCCAGGTCCATGGTCTGGGTGCCCTGTGGGCTGACCGCCGTCTGTGGCTGTTGAGCGTTCTCTATCTGGGCATCGCCACCAGCTTTTACGGCTTCAGTTTCTGGATCCCGCGCTTCGTTGGCGATGCCCTGGGCCAGAGCTCCCCTTCACCGGTGCTGGTGAATTTGCTCAGCGCCATTCCCTATGGCCTGGCAGTGGTGATGATGGTGCTGGTGGGCAGGGCTGCGGACCGCCATGCCGACAAGCGCCTGTTTGTGGCCGTGCCGTTGGCAGTCGCAGCTCTTGCCCTGGTGGTGTCGCTGCCCGCCGAGGGGGGATTGCGTCTGGTGTTGATCAGCATCGCCACTGCGGCGGCCTTTGCGAGCCTGGGGCCTGCCTGGGCCATGCCGCTGCAGTTTCTGGGGGGTAGGGCTGCCGCCGGGGGCATTGCGGCGATCAACTCGTTCGGCAACATCGGCGGCTTTCTGGCCCCGTTTGTGATGGGGCAGATGATGCTCAGGCCCCACGGTGACAGTCTGGCGTTGGCCTCTCTGGCAGGGGTGCTGTTGGTTTCGGCGCTGCTGGCGTTGTTGGCGAGTCGGCGCCCTCAGGAGACAGAGGCGTGTTGACGGTCAGCGTCGGATCCAGTCGGTCACGCCGCCGGGCTTGTCGATCAGTTCAATGCCCACGTCCAGCAGCTGGGCGCGGATTTGATCGGCAGTTGCAAAGTCTTTGGCGGATTTGGCGGCACGGCGCTGTTCGATTTGTGCCTCGATCTCGGCTTCTGTGGGGCCGCTCGCCGTCGAACTGCTCGCTGGGGTGGCGGCACTTTCCTGCTTGAGCCCAAGCACCCCGGCCAGCTCGCCCAACACTGCCGCGCGCTGCTGGATCTGTGGGGTCTGCAGTTCGGCGGCGGCCGCCGCGTCGCCCCGCTCCAGCCGATTGGCGAGGGCCCGCAAGGGCTTTGCCAGCTCAAACAGCACGGCCAGCGCTGCCGAGGTGTTCAGGTCATCGTCCATGGCGGCGATGAACCGCTCGCGCATCTCGGCCAGTTCGGCAGACCCCTCGGGTTCGCCCTGGGCCTGGATCGCCTCGCCTGTCGAAGGGGTACTGCCCGATTCAGCGGTCAGTCCAAGGGCGCTGTTGAGACCTTTCCAACCGGTGGCCGCGGCATCGAGTGCCTCGGCGGTGAAATCGAGCGGTTTGCGGTAATGGGCCTGCAGCACGAACAGCCGCAGGGTCATCGGGCTGACGCCGCTGTCCAGCAGGGCGCGGATGGTGGTGAAGTTGCCGAGCGATTTGCTCATCTTTTCGCCATCGACGTTCACCATGCCGTTGTGCAGCCAGGTGCTTGCCAGGGTTTTGCCCGTGGCGGCTTCTGACTGGGCGATTTCGTTCTCGTGGTGCGGAAAAACCAGGTCAGCGCCGCCCAGATGGATGTCGATCGTTTCGCCCAGTTCCTCGCGCACCATGGCCGAGCACTCGATGTGCCAACCCGGCCGGCCGGGCCCCCAGGGCGAGTCAAAGCTGGGTTCCCCGGGCTTGGCCCCTTTCCAGAGAGCAAAATCAAAGGGGTGCTGTTTGCGCGCTTCTTCGGTGGTGGCGGTGCGGCCGCTGGCGCCCTGCTGCTGTTCGGCCAGGTCGCGGCCGCTTAACTTACCGTAGTAGGGTCGCTTCATCACGGCGAAGTAGACATCGCCATCGGCTGAATAGGCGGCGCCTTTGGCCTCGAGCTCGCCGATCAGGGCGCGAATGCCATCCAGGCAGCGGGTCGCCCGGGGCATGCGGTCGGCCCGCAAAATGTTGAGCGCATCCATGTCGGTGAAGAACGCTTCGATGTTGCGTTCGCTCACCGTCTCCATGGTGCTGCCTTCGTCGGCGGCGCGCTTGAGGATCTTGTCGTCGATGTCGGTGAAGTTCTGCACGAACGTCACCGCATAGCCGCGCCAGATCAGATATCGCCGCAGCACATCCCAGTTGATGTAGCTGCGGGCATGGCCCAGGTGGCAGAGGTCGTAGACCGTCACCCCACAGCAGTAGATGCCCACCTGACCTGGCACCAGGGGCTCGAACGGCTCGATGCGTCGGGTCAGGGTGTTGGTGAACCGCAGGGTCACAGGGTGGAAAGGGGGCCGAATGGGGGCACCGTAGGCGCAGGCTGCTTGGATCCTCAGCAGCACCAGTTGTTGGCAGGCGCCAACCGGCGCCACCTGGCCATTGGCTAGGGAAGCCGTTGGTCCAGTCGCCTCAAGGCGGGCCCTCTGATGCCCGCGGCCGAGGGCGGCCTGGCGATTCCGTCGCGCCAGAACCGCAGGATTGGGGGATTGGGGGATTGGTGCATCGGTTCTGAAAGCGCCTTGGTGTCCAGCAGCAACCTCATCCAGCAGACCCGTGGCCATGCCGCTCTCGGCTGGTGAAAGCAGCCCCTGAAGGCCACAAGGTCTTCATGACCAGCCATGCCAGGTTCCACGGGGGCTAGGTGCCCCATCGCCCGAGTTTGGGGTTGCCTGGGTGCCGTCGGACGGAATCCAGACCGTGTTGATCATGAGCCCGCCGAGGGCAACGTTGCAGGAGCCATGGCTTCGACTCGAAATTTTGTGTAGTGGTCGCGCATCTGATTGTGTTGGCCACCTTTTGCGGCGTTTCCCTGCTATCCAATGCCACTTGGTAGCGCAGAATCAGCTTTTGGTGATTGTAAAATGGGACTCTGGGTGCTGATCTGTTCGCTATAGTTGCTGGTTTGGTGTTTGATCAGGCCTGTGATTTTGTGCAAGAGAAGTCGACAAGTTTGCCCATGTTAACAGCCAATTTGTGAGGGTCCAAGCTAATGGCGAACTGTCGTTGGTCTTTGTTTTTTCAGTGGCTTCTCGTCGCTGATGGGGTGTCTTGTTGGACAGCCGAAGTGCTCGCTGCCAACAGGGTGATGGCGTCTCCTTGTCTGGTCTGAGATGGGAGCATCGTTCTTGATTGGGGTTGCCACCCTGTCTTGTTGCTGCACATTTGGATCTGCTGTTATGCAGGTTTGTTCTGGTTTGAGTTGGTTGGGTGTGACTGATGGGTGAAAGCTCTACAAAGGCTTTTGGCGCAGTGGGCGGCAGGCACGGGAAGCTATGCGCTATGAAGATATTGCTATGCGTCAAATGGATTTTGATTCGACCCAGGATTAGCGCTGGTCTCGTATATGCATTTTTTGCATTTTTTAACTGCGGTGGCCCCATCAGGTCGCTTGCTGGTCTACAGTTTAAAAAACGCACTTTCTTGTTTCGTTAGCCGTAAAATCGTGACTGATGAGACCAGCTTTGGCGACCTAGACATTCTTGACTACCTTCAGCTTTTCAACAGTACGGTCAAGGCGGGTGAGGTATTAGGTATCAGTCAGAGTAATTGTTCGCGACGTTATAGGGCTTTGAGCTCCTACTTGGACCTGCGATTTGAAAGAGTCGGAGATGCTTATATGCCGCGACAAAATTTAGATATTCTCGCGGCTCTTCGTGAAGGTGCGCAGAAGCTGAGGGCAAGGCGTGGTTTGTTCCGAATGTCGAGGGGATGGCAAGTCGATCCCCTTGCGCTTCCCCGGAGTTGGCGCCAACTCCCTCTGGTTTCGATGAACAGCTCGCGCATCATGACCCTCCTTGAGAGTCGCCTTCTGGATGTCTGGATCGGCGGCCTGCTGGAATTCCAGCCGCTACTCGATGTTCCACTTGAGCGGCTTGGCGACCAGCGTCAATCCATGGGCCAACGCTTGCTTTGCATGCCCCTGTTCCGTTTCCCTCTCACACTGCTGGCCCACCAGGAGCATCAGCTCGCCTCCAGCTCACCGCTGAGTCCCGATGATCTGGCCCGCTATCCCTCGCCAGCACTACCGATGGGGACGGCCCCACTGCTCAACCAGGCACTTCAGGCCCATGGCCTGGCCAGCTGCCCCTATGCCGGCACCGACTACGACCAGGAGCGCTGGGAGGGGGTTGCCCGCGACGGCCACAGCCTCTCCTACGGTCCTCCCCAGCGGCTGGCCGAAATCGGGCTCCGTTGGCAGCTCAAGGCCTTGCCGTACGACCTGGGTATCACCGATGTGGCGGCCGTGGTCGGTCATCGCGACGTCCTGAGCGATCCCTCTTTTGCCACAGCCTTTCAGACTCTGCTGGCTGCCCTGCGGACCTCACCCCTAGGCAGCTGCAGCGAGATTCAGTGGTTGCTCTGACAAGGCTCAAGCACCTTTTTACTTGGCGTCCATCCAGTTGGCGCCGACGCCGGTCTCAACCAGCAGGGGCACCGAAAGGGTGACGGACTGCTCCATGGTCTGTTTGACCAGGGCGCGCACCTGATCCATGGCCTCGGGTGCGGCCTCGAGCACCAGTTCGTCGTGCACCTGCAGCAGCAGCCGGGCCGGCAGAGCCGAGTCGGCCAGCGCCTGGTGCAATTGCACCATCGCCAGCTTGATGATGTCGGCACTTGAGCCCTGGATCGGGGCATTGGCGGCCGCCCGCAGCTGCTGGGCTTCCATGCCGGCGCGGCGGGCCGCGTCCAGATCGAGTGTCAGCGGGTCGAGCCCCTTGAGCCGGCCCAGGCCCGCCGGGTCAAAGGCAAACGGGCGGCGCCGGCCCATGAGTGTCTCCACATAACCGCGCGCCAGGGCCAGCCGCTCCTGCAATTCCAAGAAGGCAAACACCTTGGGGTAGCGCTGCTTGTAGCGCTGCAGGAACTCCTTGGCCTGGGCCTGGCTGACCCCGGTCTCGCGGGCAAAGCGTTGGGCGCCCATGCCGTAGATCACCCCGAAGTTGATCGTTTTGCCCAGGCGGCGCTCGTCGCTGCTGACCGCTTCGCCCTCGGCCTTATCGAGCAGCAGGCGGGCGGTGAGTTGGTGCACATCGTCACCCTGTTGGTAGGCGTTGACCAGCACCTCTTCTTGCGACAGGTGCGCCAGGATGCGCAGCTCGATCTGCGAATAGTCGGCGCTCAGCAATTGCCAACCCTCCTGGGGCAGAAACGCTTTGCGGATGCGCCGCGAGAACTCGGTGCGTACGGGGATGTTCTGCAGGTTCGGGTTGCTGCTGCTCAGGCGCCCGGTGGCGGTGACGGCCTGGTTGAAATCGGTGTGCACGCGCCCGGTCTCGGGCTCGACCAGCAGCGGCAGGGCATCGACATAGGTGCTCTTGAGTTTGCTCAGGGTGCGGTGCTCGAGCACCAGCGGCACCAAGGGATGGTCGGCCTCGAGTTTCTCGAGCACGGCGGCGTCGGTGCTCCAGCCGGTTTTTGTCTTGCGCGATTTTTTGCGATCGAGCCCCAGGGTTTCGAACAGCAGCTCACCCAGTTGCTTGGGGCTGGCCAGGTTGAAGTCGACCCCAGCCGCAGCCTTGGCCTCGGCCTCCAGGCGCGTCAGGGTTGTCGACAGTTCACCCGACAGCTCCTTGAGGTAGTCGATGTCGATGCGGATGCCGGTCGCCTCCATCAGCGCCAGCACCGGCTCGAGCGGTTGCTCCACCTGCTCCAGCAGGGGCAGCAGCGCGGGGCCCAGCGCTTCGAGCTGCTGACGCAGCAGCGGAGCCAGCCGGCGGGTCAGGTGCACGTCCATGCCGCAGTACTGGGCGGCCTCTTCGATCGGGACCGCGGCAAACGTGGCCCCCTTGGGCACCAGCTCGCTGTAGCTGGTGGGCACGAAACCAAAGTTGCGCTCGGCCAGCACCTCGAGCCCGTGTTTGGCGTTGGCATCGCGCAGGTAATCGGCCAGCAGCGTGTCAACCACCACCCCACCCAGGGGCAGGCCATGGCGCAGCAGGATCAGCCGGTCGTACTTGGCGTTCTGCAGCGTCTTGGGGTGTTGGGGGCTGCCCAGCCAGGGGGTCAGCCCCGCCAGCACCTGGTCCAGCGGCAGCT